>ERZ795053.460-NODE-460-length-52276-cov-7.108864_pt1 | contig 52276 bp, 40 predicted proteins | sample MGYA00375137_ERZ795053 | MGnify/ENA primary metagenome ERZ795053 (study PRJEB30182, sample SAMN05720284) | activated sludge metagenome | isolation source: Anaerobic digester | place: Hong Kong | collected 2014-12-17 ...
TAAAACACCGCGCAGCATGTGTACTGTGTATGCTCCTTTTGAATAAAAAATCGACTGGAAGGTATTGAAGGTATCTGCGGCGTTTTGCAGGTAAAGGGTGCCACCGTTCCAGAATTCATTGGTGGCCATATTGTTTTTGTAGGCTTCAAAACCATATTTATACTTATCCCAAAGCGCTTCGGAATAGGTGGCAAATCCTTCGTTGAGCCAGCAATGGTGCCAATCGGCAAGGGTGATCATATCCCCAAACCACATATGTCCCAATTCATGAATGCTGGTGTAAAACCAGCTTGCCGACAGGTTATTCTGGATGGTATTGGTTTGATTTTCGATGGCTCCATAAAATCCGAGTTGGGTCATGCCATATTTCTCATTACTGAATGGATAAGTCCCGAAAACATCCGAATAAAACTGTATCACTTCCGGAAGGTCGGCAACACCGGACTGGGCCTGGTTAAAATGCTCTTCAAAAACATAATAATCCAGCGGAAATGATTCGCCTCCGGTTCCGTTAAACTCCTCCTGAAAATGGACATAATTGCTGACTGCCGCCATCACGTAATAGGTAACAATGGGGTAGCGATGCCGCCACTGAAATGTATTCGAGTCGCCATTGTCAATGATATTTTCGAGTACACCGTTCGACACCCCCATGATCTCAACGCCGCTGTAAGATATTTTTGGGAGCGTAATATCCATGTAAACTGAATCGGGCTTGTCCTGTGGCCCGTCCTTGCAAGGATACCAGTAGTGAGCAAGATAAGGTGTGGAAAGTGTAGCAATGATGGGCTCACCTCCATTATGGCTTTCGTAGCGCAATCCTTTATAGCCTCCTGCCATCACAGGTGTACCCTGGTATGAAATGGTCAAGTCGATCGGGTCGCCGGGATTGTATACATCGTCGAGGGTGACCATGATCACATCATTGTCCTGGTAAAATGATTCACAGGGAGCACTTATGGCATCCACTGTGAGCGAACTGTTCAGACTGAACATTACGTTGTTCAAATTGCTGCTCAAAGGTTCAAACCGAATGGTAACATCCCCCGAGATATACGGATCAGGAACACCAATGGCGATATCGATGTAATAAAACTTCACGTCGATGTTGGTATCACCTTTTACGATCTGGCTGTATTTGATCATTTCCTTGAAGCTTTGATATTCGTTTTGGTAATGCTCCAGTAAAACCTGCGATTTTTGAGCACTTGCTGAAAATAGAACGAAAGCCAGGAAAGTAATGAGTGAAAAGTTCTTTTTCATGATTCATACTGATTTATAAAAATTAACGAGTTTTATGGCCTGAACAGCTTCTTTCACATCATGCACGCGCAAAATGGATGCCCCATTGAGCAAAGCAAGCACATTCAAAGCTGTGGTTCCGTTGAGCGCATTTTCAGGCATTGTGCCAATAATCTTATTCACCATTGATTTGCGGCTAAGGCCGGCCAGCACAGGAAATCCTGTTTCAGAAAAGCGCTGAAGCGACTTTAATATTTGAAAATTGTGTTCAACGGTTTTACCAAAGCCAAATCCCGGATCAAGCACGATGTTATCCGTTACCCCCAGGCTTTTAAGTTTATTGATTTGAACTTTGAAAAAATCCAGGATATCCGCCACCACATCGGTATATTGCGGATTTTGCTGCATGGTGGCTGGCGTTCCCTGCATGTGCATCATGATATAAGGCACTTTCAGGGTTGCAATGGTTTCAAACATTTTCGGATCCAGGTTTCCACCTGAAATATCATTGATAATATGCGCCCCGGTTTCGATGGCTCTTTTTGCAATATTGCTACGATAGGTATCAATGGAAAGAATCGTACCCGGAATTTTTTTTGAGATAAGATCAATTACGGGCGTCAGGCGGTTTAATTCTTCTGATTCGCTTACTTCGTTGGCCCCGGGCCGGGTTGAAATGGCTCCAATGTCGATGATGGCGGCGCCTTCCGAAAGCATTTTTTCAACCCGAAACAGAATATCGGTATCTGTTTTCAGGGAGCCACCGTCGTAAAAGGAATCGGGGGTAATGTTGAGGATTCCCATCACAATAGGATTGTTCACTGGTAACACCTCACAAGCCTTATTGATTACCGGTTTTTGCAATACTGAATTTATTGTTATTCTAAAAGTTGACAGCGAATTTAATACAAATGATGCACTTAACTGATCATTTGGTGGTAATTAAGCACTGTGAATAAACCTTAACAAATATTTACAAATCGCGTCCTGCCTGATTTGGAAATAAATTTATTTTTGTTGCATAAAAATCAGTTTATGTCAAAAACCAGTGCTCAATACGATCAGGTCATCGACGAATGTCGCGAAGTTTTCCTCAATAAAATGAAGGACTATGGGAGCGCCTGGCGGATTTTACGCACCTCGTCACTTACTGATCAAATTTACATCAAGGCCAACCGGATTCGCAGTATTCAGGAAAAAGGGACTTCCAAAGTTGATGAAGGGATCAAGCCCGAATTTATAGGAATTGTCAATTATTCGGTGATGGCGCTGATTCAGTTGGAACTGGGTGTAGACGAAGAGCTGGAAATGGATTCGGGCAAAGCATTGAACCTGTTTAATACACACTTTTTGAATGCCAAAAATCTCATGATGGATAAAAATCATGATTACGATGAGGCCTGGCGCAATATGCGGGTGAGTTCGCTTACCGATATTATTTTAATGAAATTGCTGCGTGTAAAACAAATTGAGGACAATGAAGGGAAAACTACCGTGTCCGAAGGTGTGGATGCCAATTACAATGACATCATCAATTATTCGGTTTTTGCACTTATTAAACTAAACGAAGGGATCGAAAAATAGGCGCTATGCAGGATTCCGGATTAAAAAGAAAAATAGCAGCCTGGGGAATCTTTATCATGGTCATCATGACCGGATTTATGATTGCCACTTATCCCGCGTTCGATTCTGTTTTCCTTACGTTACTTTCAGCTTTAGCCATCATGGTTGTCGTTTTAAGAAAAAACTTTAACGCTTTTCATGTTACAGTTTCGCGAAGCCTTTTGGGTCTGTTGTTTTTATTTTCCGGTTTTGTAAAAGGAGTTGACCCTGTTGGCACCCAATACCGGATTGAAGATTATTTTATTGCGTTCGGAACGGAATGGGCCATGCCCCTCGCCCTGCCAATGTCGGTAATTTTAAATGGAGTGGAGTTTGTTTTGGGTGGTATGTTGTTGCTCAATATCCGGGTCAAATCCACCATTTTACTGGTGTTGTTTGTGATGTTTGGTTTTACAATAGTCACTATCAACGATGCCATGAACAACCCTGTGCCAGATTGCGGATGTTTTGGCGATGCACTTACTATTACCAACTGGCAAACCTTTTATAAAAACCTGGTGATAGATGCTTTGTTACTGATCGTTTTGTTTGGTCACAAACGAACAGCCCGTTGGTTTTCAAATAAAACCGAATGGATAATAACAGTGCTCATTATAGTTGGGTTCACATATTTTCAGGTGTATAATATCCGGCATTTGCCGATGCTTGACTTTCGCAACTGGAAAGTTGGCAAAAAGATGATCAATGAAAACCCTTTGCCTCAGGAGTTTTACCTTACCTACCGCAATACCGAAACCGGCGAAGAGAAAGAGTATCTGTCTCCAAATTACCCGTACGATGATTCTGTTTGGATGTCGAAGTGGGAGTTTGTTGGGCAGCGCTATTATGACCCTAATCCGAAGCTTCATCAGTTAAGTGTGGAGGGTGCAGAAGGCGGAGATTACACTGCCAACCTGATTGAAAACCCCGATTACCAGTTTTTGATCGTGATGGAGAATATAGATCATTCGAACACAAAAAAGATGGATGAGATCAAAACCTTTATTGATCAAGCCTACGAACAGGGCATTTCGGTGGCTCTCCTAACCAGCAGTTTACCCGAAACAGTTTTACCCTTCCTCGAAAAGTATAACCTCACGGTGGAAGCTTATTATGCCGATGATGTTACGCTGAAAGCAATGATACGCGCTAATCCGGGTCTGCTCCTGCTTAAAGACGGGGTGATTTTGGGTAAATGGCATTACAATGACTGGCCCACCCTGGATAATGCCCTTAACGCCCAACCTTAACCAGCCCCCAGCCCACATCTGTTAATAAAACATTTGAAAGTTTTCAGGATAGTAAATCTGCCGCTTTTTCATAAATCATAATTTTGAATTAAAATTTGAGTTTTAAATACCAAAAAATAAATATTAACATGAGAACAAATATTGTTGCAGGAAATTGGAAAATGAACCTCAATTTTGAGGAAGCCGATGAATTGATTAATAACATTGTTGAATTTTTAGAAAATGAAACCTTGGAGAATGTTGGGGTGATCGTTTGTCCTCCAGCCGTGTATTTGGAACTTGCAACAGACCAGGCGCAGGATAATGATCTTTATGTTGGGGCCCAAAATATGAGCAATCACGAAAGTGGAGCCTATACCGGTGAGATTTCAGGGAGAATGCTGGCCAGTATGGGTGTTAATTATTGCATTATCGGCCATTCGGAGCGCAGGAAATATTTCAATGAAAACCATGAGATGCTCGCTGAAAAGGTGAATATGGCACTCAAAAATGATATTTCTCCTATATTTTGTTGTGGCGAAGTATTGCCTGAAAGGGAGGCCGGTAAGCATTTTGAGGTTGTTAAAAAGCAGCTTGAAGAATCGTTGTTTCATCTTCAGCCCGGTGATTTTTCAAATGTTGTGATCGCCTATGAACCGGTATGGGCCATTGGGACCGGAGTAACTGCTTCGCCTGAACAAGCGCAGGAAATGCACGCTTTCATCCGCAAATTGTTAGTGGATAAATATGGTCATGACCTGGCTGATGAAACCACCATCCTTTACGGCGGAAGTTGCAATGCTAAAAATGCAAAAGAATTGTTTGCAAATCCTGATGTCGACGGAGGATTGATTGGCGGTGCTTCTTTAAAATCCGATGAGTTTATCAGTATCATCCAGTCATTTTAAAAAGTAACCATAAAGCATGACCTGGACCGAAGTCAGAATAAAAATTAAACCGTCCTCTCCGGGATCGGAAATCATGATGGCCTTGTTATCGGAAATTGGATACGAAAGTTTTGAGGAAACGGAAGAAGGTCTGAAAGCATACATTAATTCTGCGAATTTTTCAACAGGCAACCTGCTTGATATTATTAAAGGTATAGCAGAAAACTTTGATATTTCATTTGAATATTCCGAGATCCCGAATCAAAACTGGAACGAAGTTTGGGAAAGTACATATGAGCCTGTAACCATCCGTAATGATATTTATATACGGGCTCCTTTTCACAAAGAAAAGCCTGAATTTCGTTATCAACTGCTAATTGAACCTAAGATGTCGTTCGGAACAGCACACCATGAAACCACTTACCTCATGATGGAGTTAATGCTTGATGAGCAGCTCGGTGGAAAGCGCTTGCTGGATATGGGTTGCGGAACAGGTATATTAGCTATTCTGGGGGAGATGCTGGGTGCCGGAAATATTGTGGCCATTGATAACGATGAAAATGCCTATGAAAATGCCCTTGAAAATGTAAGAAAGAATAAATGCAAAAACATTCTCGTTCTTCATGGTGATTCGGGACTTATCAATGATCAGTATGATGTGATCCTGGCAAATATCAATAAAAATATTTTGTTGGATGACATGGATATTTATGCCGATCATTTGTCGCCAAGTGGGTTGATCTTTTTGAGTGGCTTTTATGAATCAGATTTAGAAGATTTAAAACGGCAGGCTGGCGGGCTTGGGCTGGAATACGATCGCTCAATGGTGAAAAATAATTGGATGGCTGCCCGATTTACAAAAACCAAATGAACCAGTAGCAATGGGTAAACTGAAAATCAGTTTAATATTTTTAATACTTGCATTTTCCTTTGGAAATGTTCTGCTTGCGCAGAACTTCTCCGAATTTTCAACTGACTCAGAAGAATATCTCAAGCAAATGGGGTCCCTCTTTAGCAAAGTGAATGTGAAAGAGGATAAGGACCAATGTGAAGATATGTTTGAGAAGTTTGTGGAATATTGGAATATGGGTTCATTTTCCAAAGAAATGAAGGAAAATATTAAGACTGTTTCAAATTTAATGCTCAAACGCCGGTTAAAAGCATTTCCTGATTTTTATTATTTCCTTTCATCCAACATGGCACTGGTTGAATTTGACCATTCCAAAAAGAGCTATGAAGCCTGGCACAACAGCGTAATGGACCTGGTCCAGGATAAGCGCAGTTCAAAGCCTGTGCGGACTTTTCTGGAAACAAGCTTTTATATTTTAAACGAAAATGTGCTTTATTCCTCCAGGGCCACTTCCTGGCGAACCAATAGTTATAAGTTTGAATTTGATTACGATAGCGTTCCTTTTATTCAGTTCGATAGTATTAACCTTATTTGTCGTGCTTATGAGGATAGTTCGGTTATTTTCAATACCAGTGGTATTTATTATCCCATCGAAAATAAGTTCTACGGGCATGGCGGAAAAGTAACCTGGACCCGCGCCGGATATGATGATTACACGGTTTATGCTAAGTTAAGCCATTACGATATATACCTTGGATTTTCGAGATTTGACGCTGATTCGGTAGAGTTTTATCACAAGGACTACTGGGAAAAACCCTTATTAGGGCGATTGGAAGAAAAAGTATTGGCCAATGTTTCGCCCGAAAAAGCAACTTATCCCCAATTTCAATCTTATTTTCAGCACATTGAAATTAAAGAAGTTTTTAAAGATATTAACTATTCAGGAGGTATTGAGATACGGGGGCGCAAATTGATCGGGATCAGTGTTGGCGACCAGTATGCCACGCTTACCATCAGTAAAAAAGATGATGTTTTCATTCGTATTCTTTCGGATAACTATGTTATTTATCCTGATCGAATCAGTTCTGCCTTCAGTGTGATTTCCATTTACTACGATCAGGATTCCATTTTTCATCCGGGTCTCAGGTTTAACTATGTGGACGAAAACCGGGAGTTGTCATTTGTCAGGAGTGGAGAAGGTACTTCCCAAAGTCCGTTTTTCGATTCTTTCCATAACCTTGATATTTATTCAGAAGCTATTTATTGGAAGCTTGATGACCCAACGCTGAGTTTTGAGGCAATTAAAGGTTCGCTTGGGGTTAGCAGGGCCACTTTTGAATCAAGCGCTTATTTCTCCGAACCCCGATATCAGCGATTGCAGGGAATTGACCTTAATAACCCGCTTAACCTGGTTAAGACTTATGCCGATAAATACAATGTAAGTGAAGTTACGGTGCAGGGAATGTCAGAAGAATATCTGATTCCGCAGGATCAGGTGATCGCCATGCTCGTTAATCTCTCAAATAAAGGATTCTTAATTTATGAACGTGAAGAACGAAAAGCAAGGATCAAGGATAAATTATATAATTATATCGCTGCCGTGGCCCGAAAAATCGACTACGACGTTATTCAGTTTAATTCGGAAACCCTGGGAGGTAGAAATGCTTCGCTTGAACTGGATAGTTTTGGGTTGAAATTATACGGTGTTCCTTTTGCCTTTTTAAGTGATTCGCAACAGGTGTTTATTTATCCTACGGATCAACAACTGGTGATCAAAGAGGGAATGGATTTTACATTTGCCGGTCGTGTGCACGCCGGAACCTTTGATTTCTATTCGCGGGATGTAGACTTTAATTATGATCAGTTTAAACTGGATATGCCGGCTATTGATTCGATGAGTTTTCATGTACCCAGTTTTGAAACAGATGAGTTTGGGCGAAGAAAACAAAAGAAAGTTCAAAACGTGGTTTCGGATTTGGGAGGGAATCTTTTTATCGATGATCCATTGAATAAATCCGGATTGAAAAATTATCCGCAATATCCTATTTTTTCGAGTACCAAAGATGCTTACGTTTATTATGATGACCATAAGATATTTGATGGAGTTTACTCCCGGGATAAGTTTTATTTTTATGTTTATCCGTTTACCATTGATAGTTTGGATAATTTTAAAACCGAGCTGCTCGAATTTGGGGGATACCTTGCCTCCGCAGGAATTTTTCCGGATATAGAAGATACCTTGCGCGTTCAACCTGATTATTCGCTTGGTTTCCAGACTAAATCACCTGAGTCGGGATTTCCGGTGTACGGAGCCCGTGGTTATTATTATGCTGATCTTAATTTAAGTAACGACGGGTTGCGGGGCAATGGCTACCTGAAGTATTTAACTTCCACTTCCTGGTCGGAAGATTATATGTTTTTCCCGGATTCAACCAATACATTTGCCAGTAAATTTATCATTGAGGAGCAATTAACCCCTGTGGAATATCCCGCCGTTACGGCCAATCATGTGTTTCAGCATTGGGTGCCCTATGAGGATTATATGGTGGTATCATACACTGATTATCCCATCGATATGTTCAGCGGGCAGTCGGAGTTGCTTGGTAAACTGGTGCTTACACCTGAAATTTTGAAAGGAGCCGGAAATATGAGTTTTGAGGATGCCGATATGCATTCAAAGCTTTACACTTTCGGACAGCATGAGATTTTTGCTGATTCGGCAGATTTTAATCTTAAATCGGCAGAGTATATTCAGTCGGCATTTTCTACTACCAACTACAAGTCGCACATCGATTTTTATGAAAGGGTAGGATCTTTTGTTTCCAATGGTGGTGCCTCATTTGTTGACTTTCCAATCAACCAGTATATCTGTTTGATTGATGAATTTAGCTGGTATATGGATTCGTATGAAATTGCCATTGGGAGCATTGAAAAGGAGGTGGAAATGTCGCAATATGATAATCTAACCATACGGGAGTTAATCGATATACCGCTTCAGGGATCGGAGTTTATTTCGATACACCCCGATCAGGACTCCCTGCGATTTATTTCCACAACAGCTACTTATAATTTGCGCGAATATACCCTTTATGCGGAAGATGTAAAATATTTGCGAGTTGCGGATGCTACCATTTTCCCGTCCGACAGAAAAGTTATTATAAAGCCGGAAGCTGTAATGAGCACAATCAGTGATGCTAAAATACTTACCAACTCGGTGACCCGTTACCACGAAATATACGATGTAGTGGTGGATATTAAAGGTCGAAAAAATTACATTGGGATTGGTAATTATGATTATCTGGATGAGAATGGCGACAGGCAACAGGTTTTCCTGAAAAAGATCGGTGTTGATCAAACCTTTCAATCAATTGGTACAGGTACCGTGGGTGATACAACAGGCTTTAAATTGAGCAAGGATTTTTACTTTACCGGTGATGTTAATCTGTTTGCAAATAAGGAATTTTTAAGCTTTGATGGCGGATTTAAAATTAAAGATCCTTGTGTCAGGGGGAAACAACATTGGGTGAAATTTAACAGTGAAATCAATCCAAAAGATATTTACATTGATGTAGTTGAAGATTTGACTAATATCCAAAATGAGCCGCTGGAAGCTGCAATTATGTTCAGTATGGAGCGGAATCAGTTTTACTCCGGATTTCTTACTACAAAACGTGCCCCAACCGATTACCCTGTTTTAAAATCATTTGGTCATATCAGGTATGATAAAGCGCTGGATGAATATTCAATAGGAAATCTTGAATACCTTAAAGGACTCACCGCCGAAGGCAATATGCTTACCCTTTCGAAAAAGCAATGTATATTAACCGGAGAGGGTAAAGTAAATATCGGAGCTGAACTTGGACGGGTAAATATAGAAACCTATGGTTCGGTAATTCATTATGTTATTCCGGATTCTACCCGTTTCGACCTGGTTATGTTAGTAGATTTTCCATTTGACGACACGCCGCTGGGCATGATGGCCGAAGAAATTGCAGGAAAAAATCTGCAGGGTGTAAACGTAACGCGGCCAGAGTTTACCAAAGCGCTTACAGATATCATGGGAGAGGAAGATGCCGAGAAGATACTTTCTGATGTAAGGTTGTTTGGGAAGTTCCGTAAATATCCTTCCGAACTTGAACGAACCATCGTTTTTTCAGATTTAAAAATGCGCTGGAATTATGCAACAAGATCCTATGTGTCTTACGGTCAGATTGGAATTAGCAGTATCGGTAAAACGCAGATTAACAAGTATGTTAACGGTATCATTGAAATTGAGAAAAAGAGAACAGGAGATGTAATAACCGTTTACCTGGAGTTTGATAAAGGGCAAAACTGGTATTTTTTCAATAGCCGAAATAACTTGATGCAAACAATTAGTTCCAATACAGAATATAATAACTACATTCGCGAATTGAAAGACGATAAGCGCACGGTTAAGAAAGATAAGAATGGTGAAGAGTATAGCTTCATTATCAGTAATCTCCGGAAAAAGACCGACTTCCTGCGCAGAATTGGTCAATAATTAAATCTATGATTTTTCAAATTACTGTTGCCATAGTACTTGCATATTTAATTGGCTCAATCCCGACTTCCGTATGGATAGGTAGGATTTTTTACAATGTAGATGTAAGGACCCAGGGCAGTGGAAATGCCGGTGCTACTAATACGATTCGGGTGCTGGGCTGGAAAGCCGGATTGCCGGTATTGATCCTTGATGTGTTTAAAGGTTGGTTGGCAGTGTTTATTGCGCATTTTTTTTACGATCCACTTTGGATATCGCCCGATTTAGTTGATCTTAAAATTATGCTGGCTGCGGCTGCTGTGGTGGGGCATGTTTTCCCTGTTTATGTTGGATTCAAAGGCGGTAAAGGCATTGCCACCTTGCTTGGAGTTGGGCTGGCCTTGTTTCCTACAGCATCACTCATTGCCATAATTGTTTTTGTTATGGTTTTGTTAGTTTCAGGATATGTTTCCCTTGGATCCATTATCGCTGCGGTTACTTTTCCCCTTTCCGAGCTGGTGATTTTGGGGCATACTGAATATATTTCACTCACGATTTTATCAATAAGTGTGGCAGTTTTTGTTCCTTTAACTCACCGGAAAAATATTCAAAGATTGCTAAAAGGTGAAGAAACTAAATTTACACTCAAAAAGAAAAAAGCAGACTAGCACGTAATTACTTCCTTTATTCATTTAACAATCCCTTTCCGAATTCGGATAAATATTAACCCTGACTTTTTTGTCTGATTTTTTAAGTTACTGTAAATCAGTGGCTAAGTGTTTTGTTGTGATTCCAGGTATTTTGTGATATGTAAAAAATGCGATTGTAAGTATTTGGTATGTAGTTAGTTATGTTGTTTGGTATGAGCATTGCAAAACATGTAAATGTATTTTGCAAGATATGATTAAAAACACTCTTAAAATAGAACCATCAACATCAAAAAACCGCATTCACATGCATACCCGCGCGCTAATAAAATCACTCGCCATACTATCCTTGTTGCTCTTATTAATAATAAGTTATGAGCCAACGTATGGCCAAACTGAAGACGATGTAATTAAAAAAGCACAGTCGTTTTTCGATAAACAAAGTTACCAGGAAGCACTTCCTCTTTTTGCACAATTGGTGAGCGTTCACCCTGAGAATCCGGAGTATAATTACAAATTCGGAGTGTGCACACTTTATGGTGACAGAAGCGACCGTCGTCGTCCGATCAGATATCTTACCATTGCCTTAAGATCAATAAAAGATGATCCTAAACTGCATTATTACCTGGGTCTTGCTTACTATCAAAACCAGGAATTTGCGGATGCCATGAAATACCTGAACCTCTACCTTGCAAAACTTGGTTCCGACTCACCCGAAAGACCTGCCATACTCGAAAAAGTTAATGCATGTTTAAACGGGATGAACCTCGAGCATAAAAATATTATTTCTGAAATCATTTCCACTTCTGAGTTTCAAATGGACAACTTCCACCGTGCATACAAAGCCAATGAATTTGATGGTATGTTGATTTTAAAACCAGATATGTTCATTACCTCTCAGGAAAAGAAAAAGGGAGAAAATTCATTCGTTTTTATACCTCAGCTTCGCAAATATTTATATTATTCGGGTTATGATGCCAATAGCAATCAACGTGATTTGTATGTTGTGGAAATGACTCCCGAAGGTGATTGGAGCGACCCATCGAAACTTCCCGAAACCATTAATACCAGTTTTGACGAAGATTATCCCATTGCTGTGAATGGAGGATTAACACTTTATTTTTGTTCAAAAGGACACAACAGCCTGGGTGGTTATGATATTTATAAAACAACATACGATACGATTAACAAAGCTTTCAGTGATCCTGAAAACCTGGGTGTGGGCATTAACTCTCCTTTTGATGACTTAATGTTTATTCCGGATAAAACCGGGAAATTTGCCTATTTCTCAACCAACCGCGACAATCTGAACGGTACCATTAATGTATATAAAATCAGGCTTATCGAAAATTCATTGCAACAGGATCAATTCCTTGCTGAAAATGTAATAAAATCGAACCTCGGACAACAATACCAGGCGCAGCCCCAACAAACTGTTCAGCCTGTAAATGTTCAACCCGCTTCATCTCAAACGCAGTCAAAAGCAGTTGCCTCAACTGCAAAATCAACAGAGCTTTCACCCTCGGAGCGGGCCGCTAAAATGAAAAATGAACGTTCAATCATGACTCAGTATGCCGATACTTCGTACAGATTGATCACTGAAACAAAAGCACTGGTAAGGGATCTGACCAATAAACGCGACAGAGCTAATGCTGTGGTTCAGAAAAAAGAAGAAGCAGCTAAAACCCTCGAGGTGAAATTTGCTGAGATGACCACTTCGATGGCCTCCGTTGAATCGGAAGTTGAATTTGAGAAAATGCTTGAGAACGCGATCGTGTTGAAAAAGGAAATCTATCAATATCGTCAGCGGGCTAAACAGGCAAATTTGGTGGCCTGGAATTTAGGCAAACAAATCAAAATTAAAAACCAGGAACTTGAAAAAATCAAAGCAGGCGCTGGATCTGTTCAATCCCATTCCATTGGCGGAGATATGGAGCAAACCCGCATTGCTTATCTCGATTTGAAAACGGGTTTTAACCTGGCAGATACTCTTACAGATTATACCGACGCATTATTTGCACTTACCAGCGATGAGGTGAAATTTGATGTACCTGCTACCGAGTTGGCATTTGCAGATAATTTGCGCAAGGGATATCAGAGCAACACTTTGCTGGCAGCAGCCAATAAAAAGCCCGTACAGGAAGATATCCCAATAGTAATTGTTGATAAAAGAACTGCTACTGTAGCCCAGACTCCGGCAAAACCAAAAATAACAGCCAAACCTGTTGTGGAGGCCATTGCAATTTCTTCGTTGGCATTTGCTGATCCGCAAATTGATGAGGAAGCACTGGAGTTGAATTTTACTGTGGACGCCATTGATGCCCTTAAACTTGTGGAAATTGTAAATCCTCAATTCCTGGCTCAAAATATTGAAATAGACGAAACCGAGCTTGAAATAAACCTTCGGATGGATTTGCCTGAAGTATTGCCTTTGGTTGAATCAATACAATATGTATTCAATGATATTTTACCTGAAGATGAGGCATTAGAGATCAGTTCGTTTATTGATGCGATCGAACCTTTAAATTTGGTTGAAACTGTTTCAGCAGAAGGACTATTTGCAGAATTTGTAATTGAAGATGAATCCCTTGAAATCAATTCTTGGGTGGATGCTATTACGCCGGAAGGTGTGGTTGAACCGGTTTATGTTCTGGCTCAGAATTCTATCATGGTGGATGAAACGGAACTTGAGATAAATAGCAGTATCGATGCCATTGAGCCAACTATGCTTGTTGAAACAGTAAATAGCGGAATTTTCGCTTTTAATTTTGATCTTGAAGAGGAAGAACTTGAGATACGAAATAGTGTTGATGCAATATTACCCGAAGGTGTAGTTGAACCCGTTTATGCAATGCTTAGCGATCCTTTAAATTTGGATAATGAGGAACTCAATATTGATTTCAGTGTGGATGCCATCAATGCCATTCCCCAGGTTGAGTTTGTAGATGTTGATTTAACTCAAATGGAATTTGCAATAGAGGATGAGCCTCTGGAGATGGATATGAAAATGGAAGCCATTCAGGCGCTTGAACTGATCAAGCAGGTTACTTTTGATGAACAGGCTTATGCAAGCACTGAACCCGAGGAAGAATCACTGGATATTTCCATCGAAGAGGAGTATATAAAAGTAACAAATGTTCCTGAGCCAATTATTGTAGCTTCATTTGCAAGCACATTCCCTGAAGAAGAAACGCTCGAAATAAATATTGAAGAAAATCCGGTAGATGTTTACAATGTGGTGGAACCAATTCACACTTCATTTGCAGCAAATGAAATTCCCGATGAGGTTTTGGAAATGGGTGATGTTACTCCTGATATAAAAGCAACTGTAGTTGTTGAACCGGTTATTGCAGATGCATTGGCATTTGAAGAAATAAACATCAGTGATGAGGAATTGGAGATTAGTACGGATGGCGTTCAGACAATGAACCTTGTATCTCCAGTTTATGCAAGTACATTTGTTCCTGCCCAGCCGGATGAAGAAGAGTTAGAGATCCGTTTCGACCGTTATGAACAAATTTTAGTTACCATGCCTAAACAGGTTCAGCCTGTGACTTTTGCATACCGTTTACCTGCTGAAATTGACCTTGATGAAGAAGATGTGGTGATCAATTTTGGTATTGATCAGAGCAAGGATCAGGTTTTAATGGCATCAGCGGATAACTCCGGCAATGTTGGCGATCATATCGAAAAACTACCCGAAATGCCATCGAGCAGCTCAGAAGTACTATACTTAAGGGAGTCAGTGTCATTATCTCACGAAATTGAAACTTCAAAAAGTGATATGGAAATGCTGCGTACAGCGATGGTTAATCCTGAAGATTTGGAATATGAGGAGTTATTGTTTGCTGCAAGTTTAACAAGTAATCCTCAGGATCAGATGCGCATTTACCGCACTGCTTTTGTTCATCTTGATCGCGATTGGCGAGCTTTCAATAATGCCGCAGTTAGTTCGATGAATGTTCGTGAACTCAACCAGGCCGAAGTATTTCTTTATCAGGCTTCATTACTCTCGCAAGACAATGGAAAAATTTACAATAACATGGGAATACTGGCTTGCTACAAAAATGATTATGAAAAAGCACGTGATTATTTTGTAACAGCTCTTCAATTTGGAGTAAATTCCGAGTATAACCTTTCTGTACTAAAAACAATGACGGAATCCAATAGCTTTACCTCGGAGCAATTGCACCAGGAAATTGGGGAGCACAGGTATTTTGAAGTACTTGGTGATGCTATTAACTACAATACTAGCAGATAATATATCCTTCTTCATGTTTATCGATTTAACCGGCTGTAATTACAGCCGGTTTTTTTTTGGAAGCAGCTTCTTTTCTGTGTTTGAAAATTGTTAAGAAATCAATGGGTGCGAAAGATAATGAATTGAAAAAATTAATAATTTTACCCCTTTAAATACATCAACCAGAAAATAGAAAACTATGAAGTTTATTGTGTCGAGTACGGTCCTGTTAAAAAACCTTCAACTGATTAGCGGGGTTATTAATCCAAGCAATACCCTGCCAATTCTTGATGATTTCCTTTTTGAACTCGATGATAAAACGTTGACCATTACGGCGTCTGACCTGGAAACCACCATGTCAGTTAGAGTTGCTCTTGATATGGCAGAAAATCCGGGTGAGGTTACCATTCCTGCCAAGCTTTTGCTTGATACCCTCAAAACCTTTGCTGATGTGCCAATTACGGTAACCATCGACAAAGCAACAATGGGTATTGAGATTTCAGCCGGTGATGGAAAATTTAAACTTACCGGTCATAAAAGTGATGAGTTTCCACAAAAGCCCGGAGTTGAAGATCCGACAACGATCAAGGTGAATTCTGAAGTACTTCGAAGCGCCTTCCTCAAAACTTTGTTTGCCACCGGCAATGATGAACTTCGTCCGGTTATGTCAGGAGTTTTTTGCGAATTGTCATCTGATGACCTAACCTTTGTTGCTACCGATGCACATAAGCTTGTAAGATACAAAAGAACAGATGCCTCTGCTGATTCGGTATCCTCATTTATTTTGCCTAAAAAGCCACTGAATCAATTGAAAAATGTTTTACCCGATGATGCTGATGTTGTGATTAAATATGATCAAACCAATGCATTTTTCGAATTTGAAAATATGAACCTGATTTGCCGGCTAATTGATGGAAAATATCCTAATTATGATGCGGTTATTCCCAAAGACAACCCGAATAAACTGGTTATTGAAAAATCACCCTTTATCAGTGCTATTCGCAGGGTTGCACTCTATGCCAATCAGTCAACCAACCAGGTACGTTTAAAAATAAGTGGGAAGGAACTTACCCTTTCAGCCGAAGATATCGACTATGCCAATGAGGCAAAAGAACGATTGACTTGTTCGTATGAGGGTGACGATATGGAGATTGGATTCAATTCCAAGTTTTTACTGGACATGCTTAACAACATCGACTCGAAAAATATAAAACTGGAGATGTCGGCACCTAACAGGGCAGGTATTCTTTTACCTGTTGATCCTGAAAACGAAAGTGAAGACATCCTGATGTTGGTAATGCCGGTGATGTTAAATCAATAGAAATTAAGTTGAACTCAAAATATAAGCAAGTCGATGACTTGCTTTTTTTTACCTCCTGCCAGTTGGTAAATTAAAAAACCATTCCTTACTTATGAAGATTATAATATTCGGTGGAACCGGTTTTATTGGAAGTTCATTGTTGGAATTGCCATATTTTCAGCAGCATGAGGTTTTTATTGTCACCCGCCATCCTGAAAAAAGGGAACTGCCGCTTCATGAAAACTTTCATTTTGTGAAGACGGATGAGCAATTGGAGACCAATCTTGCTGCACTTTTCAGCGATCAGTATGCCATCATCAATCTCGCAGGAGAATCGCTGGTGCACTGGCCATGGAGCAAAATTCAAAAGCAAAGAATTTTACTTAGCCGGGTGCATTTCACCAGCCTGATTAGTAAACTGGTAAATAAAGCTGATAAAGGTCCTGAGTATATTATCCAGGCTTCAGCAGTTGGTTATTATGGCTTTGAGCATAAAAACCCGATAACGGAAGGTAGCTCAGCCGGAAATAATTTTCTGGCTCAAGTTTGCAAAAACTGGGAAGAATCCCTACGGATTGAAAATCATAATTCGCGGGTGGTTTTCATACGGACAGGGCTTGTTTTGGGCCGTGACAATGGCATTCTTGAGTTATTAAGATTGCCTTTTTATTTATTTGCAGGCGGGCCACTTGGACCAGGAAATCAAATGATGCCCTGGATTCATCTGGATGATGAACTTAAAGCCATTGAATTTTTGATGAAAAATGAACAGGCAGTAGGTGCATTTAACCTTGTAGCGCCTGAGCCGGTTTCCATGAAAAAAATGATGAAAACCATCGGCAAAAAAATGAATAGGCCTTCCTGGTTTCCTGTGCCTGCTTTTTTACTTCGTATTGTCCTTGGAAAAACCTTTGCAGATGAATTGGTAATCGGGAGTCAGGAGGTGGTGCCCGAAAAACTGCTGAAGGCCGGCTATATATTCAAATATCAGAATATTGAAGAGGCGCTTTCAGATTTAATCGAAACAAAATGAGCGACGCAATAGGGAATGTGCTTTTATTTAACGGGAAATCTGAGCCCATCAGCAGGTTGGATGAGCTGAATCCTAAAATAGAAACTGAAAAAATTATTTATGAAGTCATCCGGGTTGTTGACCTGGTTCCCCTGTTTATTAACGATTATTTTGAACGCCTGTCAAATAGTTTCGGCTTGCTGCAAAAACAATTGCCATTTTCCAAAACGGAAATTATTGAATTGGTCATGCAATTGTTTTCATTGAACAAAATACAAGAAGGGCCGGTCAAACTTGTTTTTGGGGTTGGCGAATCTCCGTTTAATCTGCTTTATATTATGAAAGCACATGTGCCTGATAAAGGAGGTTATGAAAACGGGGTTAAAACCATCCTTTTGTTTGCCGAACGAGATAATCCCAATGCCAAGGTTTGGAATGCAGAACTGCGATACAGGTCCATTTATGAGCTTGAAAAATCAGCCGCTTATGAAGCCATTTTAGTTAATAAGGATGGCTATTTGACCGAAGGTTCCAGATCAAATCTGTTTTTTGTAAAGGACCGTAAATTATATACCTGCCCTGATAATTTTGTACTTCCGGGTATAACCCGTAAAAAAGTCCTTGAAATTGCCGGTCTTGCAGGAATTGAAGTTGTATTTGAACCGATTCATGAGCGTGAAATCAGCCGTTTTGATGCTGCTTTTCTTTCGGGTACCTCTCGTAAAATTGTCCCGGTACGGCAAATTGGCGAAACCACGTTCTCAACCCAAAACGAAGTCCTTAAAATCCTGATGGATCGCTTCGATCTTTATGTTGCAAACTATATTGCCGAAATTAAAAAGCGTGTTAATTATCGTTCATAATTCCCTCTAGCAGCCAGTTGGCAACAGCCTGCCGGTTATCTTCTATGATAAAACGCTTTTGATCCTTAAAATTCCTGATATTCCCGAGCTCAGCATACACGGCCACCGGGTAGGTTTCACGAAGCATGTGCAGATTCCGGGCCTTAACGGTGCCGCTGTAACCGCGCCCTTTTTGGTGTTGCTCGTATTTTTTTGCGATGGTATTTTGAATGCTTGTGGCGAGTTTTTTACCCTCTTTACTTTTTGGATTGTGATAAAAAAACATATCAATGCGTTCGCCCTGCGAACGCGAATCAACATGGATAATAATCGCTCTTTGTTTTTTAACGCCTTCCTTTTTATGTTGGTTGTAAAGGCTGTTGATTGCATCCACCCGCTGGTTCAGCCGTCGGATCTGGTTAAGCGGGATTTCCTGGTTTGGATAACAAACTTCATCTTTATCAGGATCCAAAAAGGCCCCTGCTCTGATTCCATCGTTTGGATCGCGGTTGATGATGTAAACAGTTGCATTTTGTTCAAGCAGGTTTTTAGCAAGCCGAAGCGCAATATCATACGCATATTCATCCTCGCAAAGTGTATGATTTTCAAAAGTGACCATTGCTCCCGGATCGGGGCCACCATGACCTGATACAATATAATAAACCTGCCCGGTGAGCGCTGTTGATTTTATTTCAACCTTTTCGTTCTCTTTCCCGAATATCGGGAAAATCCTGAATGATGGTGTTTCTTCTTCAACCGCTACCTGCTGCTCTTCCGGCGGAATGGTTTCGGGCACCCAAAGTATATTGTCTTCCCGATAATCTTTTTCTCTTACACCCAGTTTGAGCAAAAGCTCATTGTATTTTTGAATTGCAAGCGCATTGTCATAATCGTAATTACCAATGGTGGACCGAATACTCGTGCCATTATATTTGTAAACCTTTATTGGGAGTTTATAGGCTTTGCCCACATAAAGATTTAAATCCTTAAGATTATTAATTTCCTTAAACCTGTTGAGATTATAATTGCTGCGTTCGAGCCCATACCGCTCAAGCAATGAATATGCACCTTCGCCTTTTTGCACCTTTGCCTGCAGATAGGTGAAGTCCTGCGCCTGCAAGTGCACCATCGAAAAAATGAAAAGTATTATCTGAATTTTTAATTTCATACTATTTGCTTAACATATCACTATACGATTCGGAAATCAAATCCGCTGTTTTAATGCCGAGCAATGACATAAAGTCCTCGCATTGTTTATGGAGTGCATCCCGGTTGCCTTCGCCTTTTTGATCAATCGCTTCAATTTCCATAAAACTACCCAGGCTCAAAACCTGATCGATGTGAAATTTAACGTTCCCTATAAAAAATATCTTGCGTCGTTTGTCCACCAAAACTTTAATCCCTGAGGATTCTGCCAGGATTTGTTTGAGATTGGATCCGGGAGAGGCTTTATATAAAATAACATTGGAAACTTTCGGGCCCTCCTGGTTTTCGCGACGGTAAAAGATCAGCGCATTTTCTATGTTGCCTTCCCGCAATTTGAGCCTGCCATTGCTGGTGTTAAAATAGGTGTCCAACTGGTGATCTTCACCTTTATAATCGGCTCCTGCCTTTAATAAAAGTTCCTCCACCTTTTGCGGATCGCTACAAAAAGCCTTTATTTCAACATTAATGAACCCCATTCCTTACTTTTACTTCTGAAGCAAATTTACAGGGTTAAAAGGTGTGAATTGGATTGGCTTTTCTTAAAATATTAAAAGAATTATGAACAAGGGTTGTGATATTATTTAGAAAGAATGATTTCAATGGCTTTTTCCATGATATCATCCTGCCCGGCCAGAGCATTTTCCGGATCCATCCAAACCGTAACATCGGGAGGGATGCCGTTTTCAAGATTTTCCCCATCCGGACTAAAGGTGCGGGAAGTTGAAAACCGATAGCCCCAGCCGTTGGGCAACTCAAATCCGGCAGGTGCTCCAAGACCGCCACCTGTAGTATCACCTACCTGAACGACATGCGGAAAGGCTTTCATGGCAAGTGTAAAAAATGAGGTGGCACTGAAACAACCACGATTGGTCAATAAAATTACCGGTTTGGTGTATTGGTACTGACCACCTTTTTCCATATACACTTCGGCTGCATCCGAAAAATCATTGTGTCCAGGTCCGTTTTTCAGAATGGAGGAATAAATAAATCTCTTTTTGTCGGCAAACCGGGAACCCAGCCGGTAAATATTATTTACATTTCCACCCCCGTTACTTCTCAAATCAAGAATGATCCCTTTGGTATGCCACAGACTTGCAACCACAAAATCGATGTCAGCACTTTGTACGGTGTTCGAAAAGCTGCCATAATAAATATATCCAATCGGCTGGCCCTGCCTTTCAAATGTAGTGTTTATAAGCGAACCGGTAATGCGGTAATCCCAACCAATATAGTTGTCTTTTAACAACCTGAAATCAAAATTCTCCGGTGCATTCTTTTTAAAGTCATACCTTGAAATATCAAATGGAGCAGTTAGGTTTACATGGCCGTCTTTCAGTTCATTCATCATGGCTGCCATAACTTCAAATAATTCGTAGGAGCGCATATCATTGCTGACTTGCGGACGGTATTTGTCGTAAATTTCGTTCCAGTTGATGTTTTTATATTCAAAAAATGAATATTTCTGATCGATGGTGGTCCACATGTTTTCAAAGTTATTTACAGGATCGTCCACGGGATCTTTCTCCATCAGGATCTTTTCGCATGAACTAAAAAGCAATGCGATGATGCTGGTATATATGATAATTCTTAATTTCATGCTATTGGTTTGGATTTAGTTTGTAAAGCAAGCTGAGTGTAATGCCATGGTAAGCCGATTGAACCTTATTGTATCCCGGATCATGATGGAAAAAGTTCCACACATAACTTAACCTGATCTCATTCCTGTTGTGCAAAATATAATGTAAGTCGGTTTGCGACCGGAGATTAAATGGGATAAAAAGCCCGCCGCTTGTGTGGTCGGGTGTAATTTTTGTTTGCAAATCAGGATCAATAAAGTTGGTGATGGTAACATAAGATGGCCGGATCATGAAACTTAGAACCGGTGCTGATAGTTGCCAGCTCAATCTTAAATCCCGGTCGCGGCGATTAAAATTTATAAACCACATTTTCACCTGCTTTGCTTTGTAAGAAAATGGCAATTCAAATCGGGTGGCAATACCAATACCATTATAATTATCAAAGGTGAAAGCCGAGTTATCGTATTTGTAATTTACCCTGAAATGGCCATTGATGTTCAATTCAGGGCCCAGGTACCAGTTTATCTTATCATAGGCAAATTTCCGGACATTATAAAGCCAGTTATACCTTATCGAAATGTAATAAGAGGTATTCACAGGGTTGTACCAGGGAAGCTCTGTATTTGTGTGTAAAAACCCAAAGCTAAAATCCACATCAAGTGATTTGATCACCCTTTCAGAATGTACCAGGTAATTAAATACCGCAGGGATCGTTGGCCCTTTGTAAAGCAACGGGGAGGTGGTTTCATCCCTGACTTTTACATAAGAAAAACCGGAGCCTAAACCGAGATAGCGATCCCTGGCTTTTCTTTCTGCCTTTTTGGTGTTTTCGTTTTCCTGGGCGAAAACACCCGGAATGATCAAAAGGGAAATGAATAATAGTATGAGTGGACGCATATTTAAAAAAGCTATAATTCAGCAACATTAAAAGGGCAATATTGTTTTTCCAGCTAAAGATTTAGCAGTCCGGCTTCGAAATCAAAATAACTTTTTAAAGCAGAGCGACTAAAGTTGGTCAAGCGTTTGGTATCGCGAATGGTACTGAACGATCTGTTCACTATTTTATGGATTTCATCCACAAGGTATTCCTTGAAATTTTCCTTTGGAAAAATCTTGTTAAGCAAACCATACTCAAGTGCTTCTTCAGCAGTAATCTTATCCTGCAATTGCAACTCAAGTGCCTTGGAGTGATGAACCGTGTGCGACAGGAAATAGGGAAGCCCGCCAGCTGGGTGCAAGCCATATTTATTGTGTATCATCGAAAGCACAGTGCCTTCAGCTGCATATCGAAAATCAGCTACCATGGCTGCACCCACAAAAGAAGTTACCACGGAGCCTTGTAAAGCTGAAAATACGATCTTTTGCACATCTGATATTCTTAAGATCAGTGTGTTGAGAATATTGATCTCTCTGAACCTGACATTTCTTTCGGCAATATGCGGCCGTCCGTTTTGTTCGAGGCCTCCCTGGTCAAGCACCCGCGACATGAAACGATCATATTGTTCGTCGCTGAAACTATCCGGATGATTGTAAAACAGCAATGCCTTGGTTTCATTGTCGTGATCAATCTCATTGATCAGCTTCAGCAACCGGTCGCTCAATTGTACATCAGTAATGAGGTCAAACACTTTTTCTTTAATTTCAATAAATCCAATTTCCTGGTTATTGTAAACTTCGTAAAAATCGTTGGAGGCAAGTACTTTCATTTTTTAAAAAATTTGGTGAGATAAATTTATAAAATAATCCGAAAGGCTGGTAAATGAATTCATTTTTTAAACAAAAATTCATATTAAATTGCGCCTTTCTCATTGTCCCAATTGTCCTTTGTAGTAAAAATCCATTTGATGGGAATTAAATACCTTGCTTTGGTTGAAATTTATTGTGTAGTTTTTAAAACCCATTCTATTTTTGCAAAAAAATAATTAATGTTTAAACGATCATTTTATAATGTGTTGATCCTTGTTATGTTGGGAACTACTTTGTTTGCACAACAGCCGCAAGGACAGGGGCAGGGAGGCAATATGCCGGCCAATGGTGTACTCACAGGTAAAGTGTTGGACAAATTGACTGATGTTCCTATGGAGTATGCCAATGTGGTTTTATTTTCGATGCGCGACTCGTCCGTTGTGGCTGGAACGGTAACCGGGGTGGATGGCACCTTTAAGATGGAGCAACTCAAACCGGGTAGTTTTTATGTGATCGCGAATTTTATCGGGTACGAAAAAACATATATCAATGATGTTAAGATCAACCCGAAACAATGGACCGTAGATCTGGGAACTATCTTGCTAAACCCAGCCAGTACCAACCTGGATGGCGTTGAAGTGGTGGCTGACAAAGCCCGTATTGAATACAAAATTGACAAAAAGATTGTGAATGTAAGCCAGGATATCATGTCGGCTGGAAGCTCGGCTGTATCAGTTCTGGAAAATACACCAAGTGTTCAGGTTGATATTGAGGGTAATGTGAGTTTGCGCGGAACCTCCAATTTTACGGTCTTGATTGACGGCCGACCCAGCGTACTTGAAGGCAGCGATGCTTTGCAGCAAATACCTGCAAGTTCCATCGAACATATCGAAATCATTACCAACCCTTCAGCAAAATATGATCCGGATGGAGTAGGGGGGATCATCAATGTGGTGATGAAAAAACAGAAAAGTCCCGGGGTAAACGGTGTTATAAACACTTCGATAGCCGCCAATAACAAATATAAGCTGGATGCCTTGCTAAACTACCGGACTAAAAATTTTAACATTTTTGGGGGTATTGATTTTAATTATCGTGATTTTAGCATGAACGGCGAAACCCGTTATAAAACCTATCTCGTTGATACCACAAACTATAGAAATTCCCTGATGGAAGGCAATATGAACAGAAGTGGTTTTGGTGCGAAAGCCGGTTTTGATTATTTTGTTTCAGATAAATCAACACTTACAGTTTCGGGCCGTTATGGCGGTTATCGTTTCAGCCATGAAAGGGATACCCGTAGACACATTTATACTGAACCTTTTACACAGGATGATTATTCACGCTCGGAAAGCGTTTCCGACAGGGAGGGTACTTATTATGAGGGGAATGTTAATTACATTACCAAATTTGATGACAAAGGGCATCAACTGGAAATATCAGGTTTCTACAGCAGTCGCAATGGCGATGATATGGAGGATCAATCAGATTATACAACCACATCGGATTGGGTGGTAAATGATGATCAACCAGATGCCATCCGCACCACAGAAGATGATTATGATTATGATATCAGGATCAAAGCCGATTATACCAAACCCATTGGTGAAGATGGAAAACTGGAGGCCGGTTATCAAAGCCGGATTGAGTTTGAAAACGAAAAATATGTGTATAATGATTTTGATTACGATCAAAATACCTGGGTCGAAAATCCATTGTATACTAGCGAAATGGATTTCTCCAGGAACATTCATTCTATTTATGGAATTTACAGTAATACCTGGAGAAGTTTTGGGTATCAACTTGGCCTGAGAGGGGAATATACCGATCGTAGTATCGAAAATGCCCAGGCCACGGAACCTTATATCATCGACAGGTTTGATTATTTCCCAACCATTCACATTTCTAAACAATTCAATAAGGACCACCAGGTGCTGATGAGTTATGGGCGTCGGATCGACCGGCCAGGTGGCAGAGAACTTGATCCTTTTGTCAACTATTTTGACCCGTATAACATGAGGCAGGGAAATCCGGCCCTTGAGCCTGAATACATTGATTCCTACGAATTATCATATCAAAAAAGGCTGAACGATGCTTTCATTTCGCTGGAGACCTATTATCGGATCAATAAAAACAAGATCACCCGAATAAAAACCTTGCAGGATGATGGGATTATTTTACATACGTTTCAGAATATGAACAAGGATTACTCTTTGGGTGCGGAGCTTATGCTGAATGCTGATTTTACCAAATGGTTCAATTTTAATGGAAGCGTAAATGTGTATGATTACAGGCTCGAGGGCACTGTAGAAGGATTAGATGTTTCCACTAGCAGTACCAACTGGGACAGTCGAATGAATTTAACCTTTAAAATCAAAGGAGGAGTTCGTACCCAGGTAACCGGAATGTATCATGGGCCATCGGTAACTGCACAGGGTGAGCAAGAGGGATTTTTTATGGCTAATTTAGCTGTTCGTAAAGATTTCTTCGACGGCAGATTTACCTCAACACTTTCGGTGAGAGACTTGTTTGCCACCGGTAAACGGGAAACAATTACCCGGGGAGCCGGATTTTACTCCTGGGATTATTTTGAACGTGAAGCCCCCATTATCATGCTTAATTTTAGTTATATCATCAATAATTACAAGCGTCAGCGAAATAATAATTCGGGGGATGATGGAAGTAGTGAAGGTGAAATGGATATGGGTATGTAGCTGGTTTTATTTTACCAAATAGGGAAGGATCAATTGCGCCCAGTGAGCATATGCCTGATTTGTTAAATGAACTCCGTCATAGGTAAATGCTGCCGCTAGTTGCCCGGTATTATTCAAAAAATCAGCATGCAAGTCGGCAAAAAGAATGTCATGTTTTTTACATAACCTTCTGATACCATCGTTCAAATCAAAAATCAAGGTATTGATATTCGCATCCATCAGCATTTTGGATTCATTAATGGGTAAAACCGATTGAATACAGAAATTGGTGGCCGGACTGCCTGCAACCAAACTATCCGCAATTTTTCGCATATTGCCAATGATCTCCGCATTGGAAGCCCCCTGGAAAAGATCATTTATTCCGGCCATTAACAACACTTGTTTGGGTTTACCCAGAATGATCGATTCCAGCCTGTAATTGATATGATCCGTAGTGTTTCCACTGATCCCGCGGTTTCTAAAATGAGCGTCATTGAAATATTTCGGCAGATCAAACCCTTCCGTCAGACTATCGCCAAGGAAAACAATATCATTAGAGGATATGGGAATGTTATCGTACATATTTGTTACAGCAATATTACGAAAATAGAAAATGCAGAAATCAAAAAACCCCCACCTATTGATGAGGGCTTTATTAACTAAACTTTTATGCTATGATTATTTTTTTTCTTCGATAAATTCTGAGGGCTGAACAAATACTCGTTCGAATAATTTGTTTTTACCACCACTGAATTTTGTATCAGGAAGCAACGAACTTGTTACAACAAATTGATTCACCGAATCAGCCGGTATTGCACGAAGTTCGATCGGGATGAAGTTATTACCTTCCAAAGTAACGATATAGGGTTTAGCCCCATCCTCACCCTGAACTTCATCAATGAAATTATTGCTGGTAAGTTTCCGGAATTTATTTATAAAACGAGCTGTTTTAGCCGAATCAGCCGGTGTGCCGTTGATCATCCAATGGTTATTTTCATTGGCCACTGTAAAACTCATATCCGGATAATTGAATGATACCTTTGTTATATCAGCCGGGTCGACAGCGGCAAGATCCTTGGCCCGATAGGTTTTAAGATTAGGTTGAATGGTCATTTTAATCATGCCTTCCACCACGTAAACCTTATCATCACCGTTCGGTCGCACATGTGTAAACATTTTGGGTTGCTGGCGCTGGTATTGATTCTGTTGCGGCGACTGGGTATAACTGAATTTGCCAAGATACAGATCTGCCATCACATCATCCCCGTCATACACTTTCAGGCGTGTGGCCGTTGAGTCGGTTACCTCAAACTGCGTCCATTTGCTTGCATCAGTGGCAGCCACTCTTTCGGTACGCAAATTCACCAGTTCATTTAATATACTTTGAATGGATGATTCATCCGGTTTGTATGATTTGCCATTCGATTCGAGGTTCCAGTCGTTACCAGACCGGGTAATACTTATCTCATCACCACCATTTATTTTGGGGATGATCTGGATTTTAGTAATTTTCGCTGTATCCACTTCCACAATTTGACTTTGGAAGGTGCGGTCCTCTTTTTTTGTTAGGGTTGCGATAAAATAAATCCCTACTAAAACTACAAGCAATATGAGTAATGTTCTTGTATTTAAAAATTTTGACAACATTTTCTAAAATCTTTAAGTCATTAAATTTTAAATATGTCCTTTTTCCATACGTTTCATGCGAAGATTCCGCCTGCGCTGCATCCTGAAGATTCCGTAAACAATGATCAGGAAAATAGGCAACAGGAAGTTGAGGTATTTGATCAGATTTTTTCTGCCTTCTTCAACCTGATCAAGCGGACGAGCAGTAACCCCTTTGGTACGCAGATCAATCAGCCCTGTATCATCCGATAGCCAGTCGATAGCATTGGCCAGCAAACTTACATTGTCCATTGAAACCTGCCTTGCATTCTGGCCTTCGCCATTGACCACAAATTGTCCATCGGTTACCAAAACGATCTTTGAAGGAATACTGCCCACTATATTTCCTTCCAGGATTGCTCCCACAGTAATTCCACTCTTGGGGAAATCTGTTTCATTCCACCTTTTTTGAACCTCAAAATAGAGCGGAACTGGAATGGTTGCTGCCTTGTCTGATGATTTCAGGAGGGGAATAAAAGTGAGCGAAGTATCACCGGTAAAATCGATGGAACTTGTAAACTGAAACAAAATTTGCTCAATCCCTTCAGTGATTGGGTGTTCGGTAAAGTTTTGAATTTTTGGGATGTAAGGAAAAGGAATTTGTATCGGGAAGGGGAAGTTTTGTTGTTGCATACTTACTGTTCCACAATTTGCGTCGACTACAAAATTACTTCCCACATTCAGGCCTTTCTGTGCCAGCCAGGTTTCGAGTCCGGTATTAATGGCTGTTCCCTGTGCTGTTTGAAAATCGCCTTTAACCCGGTCGATACCGATAAACATGCGGCCGCCACCGGCGAGATAATTATCCAGTTTTTGCAACTGTACAGCAGGGATGGTATCGGTTGGCCCCAGTAAGATAAGGGAATTAAATCTACCCAATTCATCTGCATTCGAAAGGTCAACAGGTTCCACATTATAAAGCACATCCAGTTCCTGTAATAATTGACCCACACTGCCGAGCGAAGGCTCACCATTTCCCTGTATAAAACCCACCGACGGTTTATTTTTTATAGCTAGTTTTTTGATGGCAGTTGTCAAATCATATTCCATGGCAGAACCAGGCTGAATTGAAGGTATTGCTTCCGATTTATCACCCAACTGAACCACTGCACCCATATAGATCTTTTTAACAACGATCTCATCTTTTTCACGCATGTTCATCCGCAAAGGAGCTACTCCGGCTTGAAACGCTTTGGATTCAATTTGCTGATTATTTTTCGGATCGACGAATTCGTACAAAACTTTTCCACCTGAACGGTTATCATACTCCACGAGCAAATCTTTAAAATCGTCTCTTACTGCCGCGTAATCGGGTGGGAGGTCTTCTGAAAAATAAGCTGTAACCGTTACCGGTTCATCCATTGATTTAAGGATGTTTTTTGTTGCTTCACTCAGGGTATACCTTTGGTCGGCTGTAAAATCAAGACGGAAGAAGAATCGCTCCGATAAAATATTTATGATCACCAGCACGGCCACAACCAATAAAACCTGTGTTAATATCGATTTTCTGTTTTTCATTTTATTGAATTCCTAATTAGGTTCGTCAATTAATTTCTTTTTCCGGCCAGATTTGCTTCAGTCATGATCAATCCAAGGAAGATCAATGAAAAGAAGAATAACAGGTCTTTTGTATCTATAACTCCCCGGGAAATTGAGTCAAAATGTGATGACACACTCATAAAATCAAGCACCTGACCGATCAATCCACTAAAATTGGTGGACAACATGCTGAATATGATCTGGAAGAAAATACCTAAAAACAATGCGAGCAAAAAGCTGACAATTTGGTTATTTGATACACTACTTGTAAATATTCCTATACTTATATAAGCAGCACTCATTAATATCAATCCAAGGTATCCTGTAAGTACTGCTCCATGATCAATCGGTCCGAGATTAGCCACTGTAATGTAATAAGGAAGCGTAAGAGCGAGTGCTATCACAATCAACAGGAGGGTGGCCATGAATTTTCCGAGAACTACCTGCCAGTCAGTAATAGGCTTGGTTAGCAAAAGCTCAATGGTTCCCGATTTATTTTCTTCAGCCAGTTGCCGCATGGTAATGGCCGGAATGAAGAAAAAAAGCGTCCAGTATGCGATGCTGAAAAATGCGCCAAGGCTTGCTTGTTTTACAAAGAAAATATCGGAGCCATAAAGCCATGTAAAAAACCCGGTGAATCCGAGGAATGCAATCAGCATAATATAGGCCATCAGCGAATCAAAAAATGATTGCAGCTCTCTTTTTGTAATGGTCCAGATTTGTCTCATTTCTGATTATATTTTTTAAATTTTAATCAAGTTTAATTCAATGTTAAATCACGGAAGATATCTTCAAGTGTAGTTTCTACCGGTGTCATTTCCATAATGGTCCAGCCATTGCTTACACACAATTTGAAAATATCTTTTCTGCAAGTCATTTCAGGTTTGCTTTGTACTTCAAAAGCGTTGTCGTCGGCTTTTATGAAATCAACGGTACTAACAGAGCCAAGTGCCTGCAACGCTTTGAAGATTTCATTTTTTTCTCCGTCTTCAATTTTAACCTTTACAATTTCCTGCCCTTCTGATTTTTTACGAAGCTCCCTGGCGGTGCCATCTGCCACTATTTTACCTTTGTTTATGATGAGGATTCGGTCGCAGGTAGCTTCCACCTCAGCCAGGATATGTGAGCTCAGGATCACAGTTTTTTCGCGTCCGATTTTTTTAATCAGTTCACGTATTTCAACAATCTGGTTCGGGTCAAGTCCGGAAGTAGGCTCATCAAGGATCAGTACCTGTGGATCATGGATCAGTGCCTGTGCGAGTCCCACACGTTGTTTGTATCCTTTTGACAATTCCCCGATCTTTTTATGTTTTTCGTCTTCTAGTCCGCAAACCTGGATCATTTCCCGAATCCGGTCATTCACTTTACTTTTTTCGATTCCCTGTAATTCAGCTACAAATCTCAGGTAATCAATGATGCCCATTTCGGTGTAAAGCGGGTTGTTTTCGGGCAGATAACCGATACTCCTTTTTACCTCATCAGGATTATCATGTATATTAAACTGTCCAACGGAAACTGTTCCTTCTGTTGGATTGAGGTAGGTGGTTATCGCTTTCATGGTGGTGGTTTTTCCAGCACCGTTAGGCCCCAGAAATCCAAGGATCTCCCCGGTTTTGACTCTGAAACTTATGCCGTCAACAGCCCTTTGAGGTCCGTAAAGTTTGGTCAAGTTGTCTACAACTATATCCATAGGTTATAAATTTTTTGCAAAAAAAATAATCCGTGAAAGAAATAGCAAGTTCAGAATAAGGAATTTAACAAACTTTAACAGCGGGTTTGCTGAAGGTTAAAATCCGTGCCTTTCCATATCGCGGTTTGTATCTTTGGTTTTAATGGATTCGCGTTTGTCGTAAAGTTTTTTACCCCTGGCCAGAGCTATTTCAATTTTGGCTAATCCCCTGTCATTTATAAATAAGAAAGTAGGAACGATGGAATATCCACGTTCTTTGATTTTTGTTGTGAGTTTGTTAAGTTCACGGCGGTTTAAAAGGAGTTTACGTTCGCGTTTGGGCTCGTGGTTATTGTAGGTGCCGTAATCGTATTCGGCAATGTGCATATTAACCACAAAAAGTTCATCGCCCCTAAAAGTGCAATATGACTCAACAAGACTTACCTTTCCCATGCGAATGGATTTGATCTCTGTTCCTCGCAATTCAAGCCCTGCCTCAAAACGATCTTCGAGGTAATATTCAAAGGAAGCTTTTTTGTTTTTTATTTTAATCTGACCCTGCATGTTTTTTACTGGTTGCTTGCTACTGGTTGCTTGCTGCTGGATCCTATGCCCTCGATTAATGAAGCTTCAGCAAACGTGGTCATCTGCAAATTCATGGCAAAAGTACATAAAGTAAGCGAACTCTATTCGGAAGGATAGAAAAAGAATCGTGCATAAATCCAGGCAACGAATTCTTTGTTAACTTCTCTGAAACCGCTGCTGCTGCGCCACCAGCGAGTTGCATCATAACTTTGATTCGGGACAGAAATAACACCTATTTCAATTAAATCATCAAAGGCCTGGCTGAAAAGCAACTGGCTTCGGCGGGCATGTGGTCCCAGTGTTACCAGGTTAAAATCAGATAATGTGTTATGTTGTTCCATCCAATTACGCAATGCGAGTGCCGAGATATAAGTCCTGTCCTTCAATATGTCTTCTTCAACTGCAACAACCACAATTTTTGAGCAGTCGAATCCAAGTTTTTCAAGGGTAGCGGCTGTAAATTCACCGTCATTTTCATACATGTCGAGCTGAGCCCCTTTCATCCGTTTTTTCCCGGTAATATAAAGTTTTGAATAATTGCCTGCATTAAAGATGGTCATACATTCTTCAACGGCATAATCAGTGATAAAACCTTCCACAACTAAAATATCGGTTTTGATGGGAGCATTTTTAGCCAGGAAAGGATGAATGGTTTTAATAAAAATAAATGACATGAAGATGAGAATGAGTAAAATAACCAGTTTCCCGAACCGTGTAGTCCCCCAGCGTTCTTTTTTGCTGATTATGTCGAACCTTGACATTGATTTCTTGTTTAATTGTTGTTCAAACCTACGAAAAAATACAGGGTTGAGTTGTTAAATTTTAGAATTATGGATATTGAAGCACTGCGAAGGGAATTTAAACACGATGAGCTAAAGGAAGAAAATCTTAATCCTGATGCGATTAAGCAATTTGAAAAGTGGTTTGAGCAGGCTGTTCATGCGGATATACTGGATGTTAATGCCATGACTCTGGCAACCGCAACAAAAGATGGACACCCTTCGGCAAGGATTGTTTTGTTAAAAGGATTTGATGAGGCTGGTTTTACATTTTTTACCAATTATCAAAGTAAAAAAGGGCAGGAATTGGCGGAGAATCCGAAAGCTGCCCTTTTAATTTACTGGAAAGAGCTTGATCGTCAGGTTCGCATTGTGGGTGAAGTGATAAAAACAAGTGCTGCCGATTCTGACACATATTTCAATTCGCGTTCGATGGAAAGCCGCATAAGTGCAGCTATTTCGCCTCAGAGCCAGGTGGTTGAATCCAGGCGCTGGCTCGAAGAGCAATGGGTGCAATACCTCAAGAAAATTGAAAATGAAGATTTTCAGCGACCATTGCACTGGGGCGGATTTCTGCTACAACCAAAATCCATTGAGTTTTGGCAGGGGCGCCCAAATCGTTTACACGACCGGATCAGGTACACAAGATCAAACCATGACTGGCTGATCGAACGGTTAGCTCCATAATGCTTGATGCTATTCAGACATGTCCCAGAACCCAAAACCCTTCTCCCCCCGTTCCCTGATTAAAACTTACCGTTAACTGATTTTCTTCCTTTGGCGTGAAGCTTTTTACTAATTTTAGGCAACAAATACCCAAAACCCTGTCGGCATGCTGGTTATTTATATTATACCCACATCATTGCTGCTTGTTCTTAACCGGTTGGCAGGGTTTTTTTCTTTAAACCAAAGTCGATGATCAAAATATACAAAATAGTACTTTCGATTTTCCTGATGGTGATCCAGGTCACCTATTTAAGAGCGCAATTTATTGAAAAACAATCGGCTGAAGCAGTTGCACTTCAATTCTATAATGGTCAGGCTTTTCATCATAATCATAAGTTAATCGCATCTGGGGTGAGCAATACCCGGATATTTTTAGTGGATCAAGAGCCAGTGATTTACCAGGTAAATATGGTGGCAGGAGGATTTGTTTTACTTTCTGCCGACGAGCGGGCCTGGCCTGTTTTGGGTTATGACTTCATGGGAATGGATTTTTCCGAAATTCCTCCGGCATTGCAGGATTGGATTGATGGCTGGTCGGAACAGATACAGGAAATCAGGAATAGAAATTTATCCCAGTCTCCTGAAATACAAGCATTTTGGGAAAACCTGAAATCAGGTAATTTCCATACTATTTCTCAAAAATCAAATTATGTTGCACCACTTTTATATTCGGAGTGGGGCCAGCACACCTATTATAATGCCTGGTGTCCGGTTGATCCAGATGGCCCCGGCGGACATGCCCTGGCTGGTTGTGTAGGCATTGCCATTTCGCAAGTTATTTTTTACTACCGTTATCCCGAAACCGGCAATGGATCCCATGGTTACAATTCTGATTATGGTTACGAGTTTGCCGATTTTGGCAATACCACATACCATTGGAACAACATGGTCAATTCTATTTATGGTATGGCAAACCCTGATATTGCTGAGTTGATCTATCATGTGGGGGTGTCGGTGGAGATGGATTATGGCTCATCAGGCTCAGGTGCCAATACCCAGGATGGAGTGGATGCCCTTGTGGATTATTTCAGATATTCACCTGATGCTTCCTATTTGCCCAGGTTTGATGTGCCCGATACCTTTAAAGATTCGCTGATATTGAACCTTGATCAAAACAGGCCCTGTATTTTCAGAGGAGGTGGGCTCTCCAGTTCCCATTCATTTGTATGTGATGGATATCATGATTCACTTTATTTTCACTTTAACTGGGGCTGGAACGGTGATTTCGACGGATTTTTTCATATTAATAATTTAAATCCCTGGGTATATGATTTTACCTTTAATCAAGGGGCAATCATAAATATTTTTCCCAATGAGAATTATCCTGATTATTGTCAGGGAGAAGATACTCTGAACGCCAAACGGGGAACTTTTAATGATGGCAGCGGAACGGAGAATTATCAGGATAATAGTTATTGCAGTTGGTTAATTGGGGACGAAAATACAGAAGGGGAGCAGGTAATGCTTTGGTTTCCATACTTTGAATTGGATGACGGGAATGACTTTGTTTATGTGTATGATGGCGAAAGTGAAGCCGCACCCCTTATAGGACAACTGAGCGGAAATGATCCTGACGTAGATTTTTTGTCCTCCGGCAAAACACTTTTTGTGGTTTTTGAATCGGATAATAATGGTTCCGCCCCCGGGTTTCTCGGAGAATGGGTAACCATCAACGGACCCTGGTGTAATAATCAGATCACCATGACCAATTTGTCAAAAACGTGGTTCAGTGATGCCAGCGGGCCTTATCCTTATACCAATAACAGTGATTGTAACTGGATTATTGAACCGCAGGAAGAAGGTTATGACAGTATTGCAGGGATCTTTGTGTTTTTTCATAGCTTCAGCCTGGCTGATGGTGATACCCTGTTTTTTTATGATGCCAGAAACTCTGAAGAGGAGTTGATAACGGCATTGACAAAGGAATCAGAACCAGATACTGTTTTTACAAACACCAATATATTAAAATTGAATTTTAAAACAGATGATCACCTAACTGGCAGTGGCTGGGGCGCAGGCTATGGTTCTTTGTTTCCAGTTTACTGTTCTGATACGCTTTATTTTACTGACAAAACCGGTGTGGTAAATGATGGTAGCGGCGAAAAAAATTATACCAATAACTCAAATTGTTTTTTTGATATATACAATCAGGATGCATTGGCTATTACCCTCACTTTTACTGAATTTGAAATGGAGTGGGGTTATGATCGATTGCAAATTTATGATCTTCACGACGTAAGCCCGGTTTTATTAAAAACACTTTGGGGAGATGTTTTGCCCGATCCCTTAACTTTTGAAACCAATCATCTGCTTTTAAATTTTGTAACCGATGTGTCATCCGTTTTTAAGGGCTGGACCTGTGAGTACGATGCATTGGCTCCTGGAATCAATGATCCGACTCAGAAATATGTGTTGCATATTTTCCCTAATCCCGCCAGCGAACATATTTTGATTTCACTTGAAACGTTGAACAGTGATCCCATCGAAATTGAAATATTTGATCTTTTTTCGAGGAGCATGTATTCGGAAATTGTAATATTTTCAGAAGGAAAACTTGAAAAAGCAATTTCAGTTGATCATTGGCAGCCGGGAGCTTACCTGTTGCAAATTAAAATGGAGGATGCTGTTTTGTGGCGGAAGTTTTTAAAACAATAGTTATGAAAAAGCAAGTGGTTATTTTTTTATTGTTTGGCTTTACTATCCAACTGGTTGCTCAGGAAAAACCGCCTATTTGTATGGATGATAATATTTCTGTACGGGCAGGCGATTTTAAAGATGTAAACGTATTGGGAAACGACTGGTGGATGACGGGCCATGAAGTAAAGATTATGCATGCAGGGCAATCTCCTGGAGCATATGTTACCTTTTTTAATGATAGAATTCAATACCATTCGAACTACTATTTTGAGGGAACTGATACGGTTTTTTATACTGTAAAAGACATCACCAACGGAATGATCTCCAATACCGGTTATTTGATTGCGACCGTTGATAATCCCGGTAAAGAATATTTGGATGTTAATAATATCAGGGCTATGATCAATTCATATGGCTACCAGTTTTGCGATCTTACTGAATATACTCCCTGGTTTGAGGTTCCAAAAGGATCGGGCAGGTCATCTCTGTTTTCGATGAGTTTATGGATGGGGGGGCTGGCTGGTGATACAAGCTTGCATGTGGCTGCCGAAAATTATCGCCAAACAGGTGAAGATTATTTTAATGGACCGATGGCAGCTATCTATGCTAGTGATCACCTTTTTGAATGGAACAAATTGTGGAAGATTAACCGTGATGAACTCGAGTATCATCAGTTGAATTGGAATCAGACCGGTTATCAAATTCCTTCAGCTATTTTGAACTGGCCTGCTCACGGACAAATTGCTTATGGTCAGGCTCCCCAATTGGCACCTTTTATCGATTGGAATGGTGATGGGAAATATCAACCGGATTGGGGCGATATGCCTGCGGTGAGGGGCGATCAAAATCTGTTTTTTATTTACAATGACGATTTTGCTGATCATTCGGAAACCGACGGTGCAAAAATTGGAGTCGACATTCTTGGGCAGGCTTACGCTTTTGATTGCCCAAATGACTCAGTTTTCAACAATTCAATTTTTATTCATTATGATATTGTAAATCGAAGCGAACAGCCTTACTTTCAATTTCATGTCGGGTTTTTCGCCGATTTCGATCTGGGCAATGCATATGACGATTTTGTTGGTTGTGATACCATTAACCAGGCATTGTATGTATATAATGGTGATTCCTTTGATGATCCCAATTCGATATTCGGGAGTGCAGGTTATGGCAATCATCCGCCGGCGCTGGCAATCTTGCTGCTTAACAGGCCGCTATTCGCTTGCATGTTCCCTTCTGCAAATATCGGCCCTTCTGCACTCGCTCATACCTCCGAAGAAGTTTATAACAATTTGAAAGGTTTAAGAATAGATGGATCGGAGATCGTATACGATGACAAGCCGACTACTTTTATGTATACTGGCGATCCGGTTCAAAATACCGGCTGGACAGAATTACAGGCAGCAAATCAACCTGATGACCGAAGAGCCGTTGCCTCTGTTTCTCCACAAACATTTTTGCCTGGTGATACCATTACACTTGATCTGGGTTTTGTTTGGGCAAGGGATTATGTCGGCGACAATATTTCAAGTTTAGCGCTGCTGCAACAAAGAATCACTGATCTCAGATGGTTTTACGAAAATGATTCTACACCCTGTGGCCTAAAATGGTTGGGGATTCAAAATAAACAGCCTGCTGAGCCAGTATTAAGGATTTATCCAAACCCCGCAAACCAATTTGTAAATATTGAAATAGAAATTTCCGACGTAATAAAATACAAGGTATTTGATATGATGGGCAGGATCCTTATAAATGATGCATTGAATTTAGAAAAACAAATCAATATAGAATCTTTACCGGAAGGTATTTATATTTTAACAATTCAAACGAATTCAAAAAGTATTACGAAAAAATTCATAAAGCGATGAGGAGTCTGATATCAATACTTGGATTTTATATGATCATGATAAATCAGGTTGTTTTTAGCCAGGAAAAAGCACCAATTGCCATCAATGATTCAATGTATTTAGCCACTCAAATTTTTGTAAAAGTACCTGTTTTGGATAATGATTGGGGAATGAGTGGTCATGAACTGGCTATTTTTTCATTGAGCCAGCCTGTTTTTGGTTTCGCTTCTATCGAAGGTGATAGTATAGTTATAATGATATCTGGTTTTGATGGATATGATTCAATTACCTATATAGTAAAAGATTTAACCAATGGATTGTATTCAAATATTGGGAAGGTTTATTTAGTTATTGATGATCCACCTAAGGATTATCTGGATATAAATAACATTAGGGCAATTGTTGATGCAAAAGGTCAATTATTTACCAATGCTGGCGTTATGCCATTTTTTGAAGTTCCAAAGTTTTCAGGTCATATGTCGATTTCATCACATTCAATTTGGATGGGAGGGCTTGATGAAACTGGTAGTGAACATTCTTCAGCAATATTAATTAATGGACCTATTAGCTATGGGTATGGGCCAGTTTCAAATGCTTACAATTCACAAAATGACAGTACCTGGAGGTTTGTATGGGATAACACACGGAGTAAATTAAATTATCATCAGCAGCATTGGGCGGATCCCGATTATAATATTCCGAAGAGTATCATTTCATGGCCGGCAAATGGAGATATAACAAACGGACAGGCAGAATATATTGGACCTTTTATTGACTGGCAAAATGATGGGGTATATAATCCCGATATTGGCGATATTCCAGCAGTTCGGGGTGATCAGAATCTTTACTTTATTTTCAATGACTCGGAAGATTATAGCACTTTTGGCAGAAAAAGAATAGGAGCAGAAATTCAGTCGCAAATATATGCCTTTGATTGTCCTCAAGATTCAGTATTTTGGAATACCATTTTTGCAAGGTTTGATATTATCAATAGGAGTGATACCAATTACTTTAATTTCTATGCCGGTTTATCCTTAAAATTTAATTTAGGTAATAACCAGGATGATTATGCAGGTTGCGATACAATGCTAAATTGCATTTATGAATACAATGCAGATTCTTTTGATGAACCTTCTACATGGGAATATCCTAATATTGGTTATGGTTTAAATCCTCCTGCTTGTGGTGTAGTAATTCTCAATAAAAAAATGAGTTCATGTGTAATTCCAGGTGGAATATCTGGGAATATTGGTTTGGCAATCGACTATTCAGGTGTTTATAATAACTTGCAAGGCTTGTGGGATGATGGAAGTGTAATATATGCCACTGATTCACTGTACCCCCAAAAATTTATGTATCCCGGTGATCCTGCCAATAACCTGGGATGGAATGAGTTTTCTCTTGGGAACCCACCTGGTCAAAGGTCTGGAATTGCATCGCTCGGACCTTATAATTTTAAATCAGGTGATACAATATCTTTAGATGTTGCCTATGTATGGGCACGAGATACTCAACGCGACCATATTTCAAACCTGGCGCTATTAAAAGAGCGTATTCAGCAGTTAAATTGGTATTACGAAAATGATTCCCTTCCATGCGGAGGTGAGTGGTTAAGGGTTGTTGATATGGAAAGCTATGAGCATTCTTTTTCTGTTTACCCAAACCCTGCAAACCAATTTGTAAATATTGAAACAGAAATTTCCGACGTAATAAAATACAAGGTATTTGACATGATGGGCAGGATCGTTATAAATGATGCATTGAATGTAGAAAAACAAATCAATATAGAATCTTTACCGGAAGGTATTTATATTTTAACAATTCAAACGAATTCAACAACCATGACAAAAAAAATTATAAAACGATGAGGATTAGTGGACTTTTATTATTTCTGTTTTTAATTTTGATTCTGAGTTCAACAAGTGCACAGGATCCCAAGCCGCCTGAAGCCTTTGATGATTTTGCCGAAACGGTTGTGGGAGGCAGGGTCCTTATTCAGGTTCTTGCAAATGATTTTTGTGAACAAGGCCACGAAATGACTGTTTTGGCCGCTACCGCTGGAAATACCGGCCATACAATATTGCGGGACAGTGCAATTTTATTTGTTTCGGAACCAAACAGCCCAGCCTATTATTATCCCGGGCAGGATACCTTTTATTACAGGATAAAAGACCTGGAAAACGGCCTGGTTTCTGATTTGGCGGCTGTTTATATCAACCTTCATCCATTTAATTTTGATACGCCGGTCGATTCATTGGACATAAATAATTATAAAGTATCCTTTAATACCTATGGAAATTATTTCGAAGACATATTCCACACACTGCGATCCAAGTTCATTATTCCGCAATCTTCAAATAAGTCAACAATTTTTGACTGCAACCTCTTTTATGGTGGCAAACATGATCAGTATTACAGGGAAGTCGCCGGTGAAAAGCATACATTCTTCTATCTTGAGTCGCCTACTTCAGATTTTTGGCCTGGCCCCATCATGTCGGGTGATCAGTATACATTGGCATCGGATTCAATCTATAATAAGATTTGGAAAGTTAACCGGCAGGATGTTTTGTATCATTTATCAAATTGGCAAAATATCAATTACCAGGCTGATCCATCTATTGCGAACTGGCCCGGGAATCGGTTGATCCAGGATGATTACCCGATGCAACTGGCATCCTATGTTGATAACAATTCAAATGGAATCTACGAGCCAGAGCTGGGAGATGCTCCCTCAATACTTGGTGATCAAGCTGTTTTGGCCATTTATAATGATCAACGAACCACCGGAATTTCAACCGGTAATAAAGGATTAGGCATTGAAGTTCATCAAATGTCGTATGCCTTTAAATGTGAAAATGATTCGGATTTTTATAACACTTTTTTTGTAAGGTATTTATTTATAAACAAATCGGCTAATGTTTATTCGGATTTTCGTGTAGGTTTGGATTGTCATTTCCTGATTGGGCACGAAACGGATGATTACATCGGTTGTGATACCGTATTAAATTGCTTTTTTGGCTACAATGACAGCATTGATGATTTCATTGGTTACAAGCCCAGTTATACCAACCATCCCCCTGCCCAGGCTATTTGTTTTCTAAACCAGGAATTATCTTCCTTTATTGGTCCGATTCAGGATTTTAATGCATGGGGACCTGGTATTTACTGGGACTATTTACATGGAGTTTGGGGATATGAAGGGGAACCAATGACATATGGTGGCAATGGGCACGGAGGTACTGACACTACTACCTTTTTATTTCCGGATGATCCATCTGATCCTTCGGGATGGTCGAATATTCAGACAGTTCCGGGTTTTCATTCCTTTGGTGGTGGAATCGGTTCCGCCGGACCCTTCATTGTGAATCCTGATGATACTCTTCGGCTGGATGTAGCCTACGTCTTCGCCCGCGATTACAACGGGACCAACCTCAGCAGTGTCGACTTGATGAAAGAACGTATCGAACGCATACAGTGGATTTACGACAATGATTCCACGCCTTGCAGTTTGCCCTGGTCGGGATTGGAAAAAATTAAGTCCCTGCCACAAACTATTACAATTAATCCAAACCCGGTGAATAATCTGCTGAATGTAAGTTCGTCAGGACAAACTAAGGAACTTCAATACTTTTTGTTTGATATATCAGGCAGGATGATTCGGTCAGGCTCGATTAAGCCAAATGGATCCATTAATTGCAGCAGTTTAATAAAGGGTATTTACCTGATATGTTTTAGGTCAGAAGGGCAAATTTATAATCTTAAATTTGTAAAACAATAGCTTGTTAGTGAGAAGGATCATTATCATCGGTTTTGTAATTATTTGGAGTTGTCCAATTTTCGCCCAAAAGGAGGGTTTAAACTGGTATTTTGGAGGTAATGCAGGTCTAAACTTTCACACCGGTAATCCTGTGCCCCTTTTTAACGGTGCACTCAGCACGGTGGAAGGGTGCAGCACCATTTCAAGCCCTTCCGGTAAACTGATGTTTTATACTGACGGAATTACCGTATACAATAGTAAGCACAATATCATAGCTAACGGTTTAACAGGCAGTCCTGACGCTACTCAAAGCGGGGTTATTGTGCCCGTGCCCGACGATACTACCAGGTTTTATGTGTTCACTGTGAGTTCGCTTGGTGTCGGGCAGTCGTTTGATGGTTTCAGATATACTTTAATCGACAGCGACCTTAATAATGGCAATGGCGGCATTGTGGAGGATAAAAAGAATGTGATGATCTATCCTTCAACTACCGAGCGGGTTTCAAGCGTACATCATCAGAATGAATATGGCGTTTGGGTAATCATGCATGAATGGGAAAGCGATCGGTTTCGGTCTTATCTGGTAACTGCAGCTGGAATTGATATTGATAATCCGGTACTGAGTAATAGCGGACTATATCACGGTCCGCACGACGGTCATAACCGGGATGGAATAGGGTATATGAAGATTTCACCCGACGGACGAAAACTGGCGGTTGCAGTCATGGGATCGAATGTTGTTGAACTGTTCGATTTTGATGATCTTACAGGTGTTGTTTCAAATCCGGTAATGCTTCCGGTTGATTCTGTTCCTTATGGTGTTGAGTTTTCGGCAGGAGCCGAATATCTGTATGCCAGTGAAAGAAAAGGATACAACATATATCAATGGGATCTTTTGTCGGGATCCGAAGAAGATATCAAGGCTTCGCGGGAGGTGATCGGGGTGCTTGAAAATCCTTTTGGCGGAGCGCTGCAAATGGCTTCAGACGGGAAAATATATATTGCACGTAAATCAAAATTTTATTTGAGTAGAATCAATTATCCCTATTTGCACGGATTCGCCTGTGATTTTGAGGAACATGGGATCGATCTCGGAGGAAGACAATGCAAAGAAGGTTTACCCACGTTTATTCAAAGTTATTTTAATAATTTATGGATATTGAACGAAAATCAATGCATTGATCAGCAAATACAATTTACCATAAACTCTGTAGTTAACATTGATTCAATTCAATGGGACTTTGGGGACCCGGATGCGGGCATTAATAATATAGTATGGTCCGATACAGCCTTTCATTTTTTCACTGCCCCCGGAAAATACAGTGTTCAGGCAACACTTTATCATTTAACAACACAAACGTTATTAACCACTGAGGTAACCATTTTGCCATTGCCCAAGGTGGATCTCGGTGAAGATCAAACCATTTGTTTTGGTGACACGGCTACCTTCGAGGTGGGATCTAATTTTGACACTTATTTATGGCAATCCAGCGCTCAATTTCAAAGCCCGGTTTATAAAACTTCCGAAGAAGGGGAGGTGTGGATCAGGGTAACAAATACCTGCGGTGTTGATTATGATACAACATTTGTGTTTGTTCAACCTCTGCCTGAGGTTGAGCTTGGAATGGATACCGTGATGAAATATGCATCCACCATAACACTTGATGCTGGTTATGGACATGAATCGGTAATTTGGCAGGATGGAAGTACCATGTCAGATTATACCGTGGATTATCCGGGAACGTTTTGGGTAAATGTTTTTGACGAATACAACTGCAAATCATCGGATACCATCACCATTGAACCAATTCCTTTCCAAATTTTTGCCCCTACCGCTTTTACCCCAAACGGAGATGATTTAAACGATACATTTTTTATAAGAACCAGCTACGATATTGAATTCGAGTATGAAATGATGATTTTCAACCGATGGGGTGAGTTGCTTTTCGAATCGGCTGATCCTTTGAAAGCCTGGGATGGAACTTTTGAAGGCAATCAATGCCCGACCGAAGTTTATGTTTGGATTATAAATGCCACTGCTTTCAATGATAATGCGTTTTTCAGCGGGAACAAACTCTTAAAAGGTACAGTTACCTTATTAAGGTAGTGTGAGCTGAAATTGCAATTAAATTTTCCTGCAAAAATCAGCTATCGTCGTGAGTGTAAGCCGTGGAGCTTCAAGGTATCCCATATGACCCACGCCATCCAGCAAAAGTACTTCGCAGTGAGCTGGAGCGATGGCTTGTTCCATTACCTGCGAAATGCTGATCCGTTTGTCTTTTTTACCAATAATAAACAAAACAGGAGACTTTATTTCGTCGAGCAGGGCGGTATTGTCGCTTCTTTCTTTCATGCCCTTCAGGGCGGCAATGATTCCGGCTTTTGGCGTTTGTTCCGCTTGTGCTTTTAAAAGTTCAATTTGATCCTTAAGCGATTCCGTATTTTCCGGTGCAAACAGATCGGGAATAAAATTTTTAATAAATCCAATTCTGTTATCCTCCACCACCTGTATGGTTCTTGAACGATTCATTTTGGCTTCTTCCGTATCGGCAGCGGCATGTGAGTGAAATATCACCAGCCCGTGAACCCTTTCAGGAAATTGTTTTGCAAAGGCAAAGGAAACATACCCACCCATCGAATGCCCCACCAAAATAGCTTTTTCGATATTTTGGGTGTCGAGGATTGATTTTACCATTGCAGCCATAAACTCCATGCTGTGTGTTTCGCCAAACACCTCTGTATCGCCATGACCGGGAAGATCAATGGTAATAACTTTAAACGACTTACAGAGTTGGGCAGCAAAAGGCTCCCATATTTTTTGTGATTCCAGAAACCCATGCAACAAAACAATCGTTTTTCCCGATCCTGCGATGTTATAGCTGATTTTACGGCCGTTATGCTGAAGCTGAACTTTCATTTTTGTCTTTCTTTATTTTCAGGTCTACCCTGTTTTGCTGATCACTTCAAGCTGATCGGGTTTAAGCAGGTTAAAGGTGTGCGAATTGTAATCAATGATTCCATCATCCTTAAATTCTTTTAATATCCGGATTGCACTCTCCTTGGTCATGGCTGAAAGATCGGCGATATCCTGTCGGGTAAGTGTCGTATCAAAATTCCCGTTTTTATAAACATTATTGCACAGATAAAGCAATGTTTCGGCTATTCTGCCATGCATTTGTTTTTGGGTAAGATTTTGAATTTTATCATATATATGAATGGTGGCTTTGTTTAAATGACGAACAAATTCCATCGAAAACTGCCGGTTGGTATTCATCATCTCCTCAAAATCGTGGATATCAATAAAGCATGCCCTTGCTTCGGTGATGGCCTGAACGGAGAAATGATGCCTGTAATCCACCGGAAACCCCGGCCCACCAACCAACTCAGTGGGGCGAAGGATTTTCAGGATCACATTTTTCCCTTTATGCCCTTCAAGGTAAACTTTTGCCATACCCTGAGTGATACAGGCTACATGAGTAAAAGGTCCTCCCTGTTTAAAGATTGTTTCCCCCTTGTTGAAATGAACCTCAAACCTGTTTTTATTAATCTGTGCTAGCTCACTGTCGGTTAAAAACCGAAAAATATTGAGTTTGAGGTTACAACATGAACAATGGGTCTCTTTTTTAAATTCTGCCATTCAGGAATTCTTAAGTCTTTTATATGTCTTCAATTTTAAAGATAGGCAAATTTCTATAAAAAATTGATATATGTCAATATTTTTAAAATTTATATCAATCAAAAATGGTAAATCAATCATCTAATAAATATATTTAGATACGTTGAGAATATCTAATATTGTGAATCGAAAAACAACACTAAAATTTTATACTATGAGAAAAGTTAATTTATTTTATTTATTCAGTGCACTCGTTTTTGGAGCACTGTTAATGGTTACTTCCTGTACTAAAGAGGGACCTGCCGGCCCTGCCGGAAAAGATGGAGTTGACGGCGTTGACGGGACTGATGGAACTCCCGGTGTTGATGCCAATACTCATTGTTTAAACTGCCACACTGCTGTTAAGATGGAAGCCATCGAAACTGCATTCAATGAAACTCCTCATGCTATGGGTGCTTCCTGGGCTCGTGGAACCAGTGCTTCATGCGGTCGTTGTCATTCTAATGATGGCTACGTTGAATTTGTAAGATCAGGTGCTGAAATCGCTGCCGCTGTCTCTACCCCTGTAGTTTGTGGAACTTGTCATGCTGATCACGTTAGTCTTGAGACTGATATGGGAGCTCCAATGAGGGAAGTTGGACCAGTTGTAGCTGTTGTTGATGCAACTGGTGAAACTGTTTTTGATCATGGTGTAGGTAATATTTGTGCTACTTGCCACCAGGCCAGATCAACAGGAGCTACTTATGACAACCAAACTGAACCCACCACATTCACAAGAACTTTCACTGGTGATGATATTGCTGTTTATCAAAACGGAGCTTTAGGCCCCAATGGATCAGCAACATTAAACGGTACTGGTGATACTTTAACCGTTGTTTTTGATGTTCCTTTAACTCACGTATATATTAGCAGTACTCACGCCGGACCACACCACGGACCAATGGCAAATATGTTTGCAGGTATTGTTGGTTATCCTACTAATGGTATTGTTTTCGACCGTGATCATCATACTGATTGTGTGAATTGTCACCTGAATGATTCAACTGCCGGTTACGGACACTCATTCTTGCCAGATGTACAAATTTGTAACAATTGTCATGGTGATGCATTTGATGTTGAAGGCTTCCAGGCTGAAATTGAAGAGAGAATGGCTGCCATTGAGGTAAAACTTGAAGAAATTCATGCTATTCACGTTGAGGATGGTGAAGTTCACCCAATGTATGCTTCTATTACCCGTGAGGAATTCCAGGCATTTTGGAATTTTATGGGAATCTATGAAGATAAAAGTATGGGAATTCATAATCCTGACTATACTGAGCAAATGCTTAATTTAGCAGAAGATAATTTAGGAAAATAAAATATCACAAAGTAAAAAAAAAGGCCACATCCTTTGTGGTCTTTTTTTTTATTTTAACTACTTTAGAGGAATAATAAAATACGATCAAATGAAGATATTAAAGAACATTTCGGCATTTATGATACTCTTCAGTTTAATGATGTTGGTATCATGTGAGTATGAATTCATTGAAATTGCTGCCCCAACTCCACCGGATCCAAATGATACTACCATTGATACGGTAAGTTTCTCAGCAGAGATTGAGCCTATTTTTGCTGCATCATCATGTACAAATTGTCACAGCAACTCTGGAGCCACTGCTGGTTTGAACTTGTCGGCAGGTAGTGCTTACAATAGCATTACAAGTAATGGTCTTGTAGTTGCCGGCGACCCGGATGCCAGTAAAATATACACTTATCCAAATCCGGTAACAGGCACACATAATACTAAATACGGATCAAATGATGACGCTGATCTAATCTATTTATGGATTTACCAGGGTGCTTTGGATAATTAAGTTTAACAATTAAAAAATTGTATGATGAAAAAGATAGTTTTACTTGCTATTGCAACGATAATAGGTTTAAATTTTGCATTCGCTCAGGACGAGGAAACTGAAAAAGTAAAGGATAAACCGGTATATGACTATTTCAGAAATGGAACGCTGATTGACAATCAAACTGTGTATATTCCTGAAGCCAGAAATTTTGAAATGGTTATCCAGCACAGGTTTGGGAAAATGAACAATGGGGTCAAAGATGTTTGGGGAATTTACAGTCCCGGAGCAAATATTCGGATTGGATTTAATTACGTACCCATCGAAAATCTGCAAATTGGATACGGACTTACCAAAAAGAATATGTATTCGGACTTTTCAGCGAAGTATTTGATCCTGCACCAAACACGCAAAAACGATATTCCGGTTTTCCTGGCTGTTTATGGTAATATGGCAATTGATGGAAGAGCTGATGATGTTTTTGGAGAAAATTATAAATTCTCTAATCGTTTTTCGTATTTCAGTTCAATTATTCTTGGCCGTAAATTCAATGATTGGTTCAGCCTTGAGGTCAATGGAAATTTAACACATTATAATAGTGTAGCCGCCGGTAATGATCATGATAAAATCGGCCTTGGAGTAGACGGACAAATCAAATTCTCGCCTCAATCTGCTATCCACTTTATGTATAATTTCCCACTGAAGATTCAGAGTTTTTCAGAATATAAAACAGATAATAATGAATGGCTTGATTATCCTCAACCCACTTTTGGTGTTGGATACGAGGTATTTACAGGAGGTCACTCATTCCAGATTTATATAACTTCTGCCGATGGAATTTTACCACAGGACATTCATATGTATAATGCCACCGACTGGACCAAAGGAACACAAGGGCTGATGTTCGGATTTACTATGAACCGTTTGTGGATGTTCTAACAGTGAAGAAATGATCAAGGGTATATTTAATATGGTTTTTGTTTTTTATTCGTGCAGTATCCGACCGGATGGAAATCACATTCATTTAAAAAAAACCAGAATTGATATACTAATTCTTAAAAGGTGGGGTATGGATTCATGCCCCCTTTTTTAATGTTTGCAAAAATTAAATTTTTATAAAATGCTAATACAAAAACTTGCAGCGGTAATGATACTGGTTGTGCTTATCGTTGCAACAGCCTTTACACAAGAGGAGGCTGAAGAGGAACGCGTTTATGATTACGCAGAACAAAATCATCAGTGCCTTAAATGTCACGGGCACAAAACTTTTCATTATTTTAATGAAAATGTGGGGCAGGAAATTCGTGAACGAATGAACCCGTATTATATCATTGATTCGGTTGAGTTTTACTCATCAAACCACTGGAATTTCAGCTGCCTTGATTGCCACTCTTACGAGTATGAAACTACATTTCCGCATCCCAATGAACTTCGAATGGAACCATTGCCCGTGTGTTTGGATTGCCATGGTGGTGACGATACATACGAAGATAGAAATTGGGAGCAAATTGATGAAGAGTTTCAGAAAAGTGTTCACAGTACCAAACATGGCGCAGATTTCAAATGTTCAATGTGCCATAACCCGCATTCGTATAAAATTAATGCACGTACCAACGAAAACATAAAAGAGACAATCCAATATGATAACGGTATTTGTTTAAGTTGCCATGCCGATATAAATAAATACCAGTTGATTGTTGATTTTACAAATCCGAATGTACTCGAAACTCACTCCTGGTTGCCGAATCAGGCATTGCACTGGCAAAATGTTAGGTGCATCGAATGTCATGTTGAGATCAATGAAAATATGTTGGTGGCTCATAATGTTCAGCCCAAGGAAAAAGCGGTAAGAAAGTGTGTTGAATGCCATTCGGAGAATTCAATTTTGCTGGCTTCTCTTTATAAACATCAGGTAAAAGAAAGCCGTAGCGAACTTGGGTTTTTCAATGCTGCAATTTTGAATAACTCCTATATCATAGGTGCAAATCGAAATTACTATTTGAATGTCATAAGCCTTGTATTTTTCGGGCTTGTATTAGGTGGAATAGGAATACATGCAATTATCAGAATAATTAAGAAATAAAATGAGCGAAGAAAAATTATATTTATACCCAATGTGGTTACGGTTGTGGCATTGGACCAATGCCCTGTTATTCCTGGTTTTGATAATCACAGGACTGAGTTTGCAGTATTCCGGTGTGGAAGGTGCCTTTATTCGTTTTGATATTGCGGTTACCTATCACAATATTGCGGGAATCATTTTAACAATAAGCTTTGCATTTTTCCTGGTTGCCAACCGGATTTCCGGAAACAGAAAATTTTACAAAGTAAAACGCAAAGGCTTTATTAAACGGCTTATGAAACAATTTCGCTATTATATTTATGGTGTTTTTGTGGGCGAACCCAAACCCTATCCTGTTAGTGAAAAACGAAAATTCAACCCTTTACAGAAACTGAGCTATATTGTAGTAATGTTTGGCTTTATGCCATTGATCATTATTACCGGTTTTGGTTTGTTATTTCCTGAAATAAACCTTGAAAATGTTTTTGGTGTAGCCGGGATTTATCTAACTGTTTTATTGCATATTACGGTTGGTTTTGGACTGTCCGTTTTCATGATCGTTCATATTTATTTCTGTACTTTCGGTAAAACGGTTGGAAGTGAATTCAAAAGTATGTTTACCGGATGGCATTGAGCCAATTATATGACGAATGATTTATTGAGAGGTTATTTTAGGGATAATTCCCAAATTCAAAAACAGAGGTAGAAGAGTTAACATAATTGAAAATCTATAATTAAAACAAGCAGTTAATATTCTACAAAATGAAAAAATTCAGACTCCCACAATCTTATTACAATTGGACCTCCATTATTGGAACCACCATTGCACTCATAAGTTTGTTTATGATTGTATTTCTATTTGTAATATCAATGTTTTTTGGCGAAGGTACCTCGTACATGGGACTTGTTACATTTATTGTATTGCCAACTTTTCTTGTCATTGGGCTGGTGTTTATTCCAATAGGGATGATTCTTCGAAGCCGAAAAATTAAAAGGCAAAAATTAGTTGATGAAAGACAATGGCCTAAAATTGATTTTAATGAGGTGGGAACGCGAAATGCCTCTATGATTTTTGGCGTTGGTACAGTGTTTTTCTTATTGTTGTCGGCAGTTGGGAGTTATGAGGCCTTTCATTATACTGAATCAGTTGAGTTTTGTGGAACACTATGCCATAATGTAATGAAACCGGAGTACATGGCTTATCAGAATTCGTCGCATGCCAGAGTCGCTTGCGTTGAATGCCATGTGGGGTCGGGGGCCAGTTGGTATGTTCGGTCGAAAATGTCAGGATTGTACCAGGTTTATGCGGTTCTGGCTGATGTATACCCTACTCCAATTCCAACACCTATTCATAATCTGCGTCCGGCAAGGGAAACTTGTGAAGAATGTCATTGGCCTGAAAAATTTTATGCCCGGCAATTAGTAGTTGAAAAACACTATTTATCGGATGAAGAAAATACAGAATGGGATATCAGCTTGCAAATGAAAACGGGCCCTACCTACAGTGCACTTGGTTTGCAGGAGGGTATTCACTGGCATATCAATCCAAATGTGAAGGTAGAATATATCGCAACTGATTCAATCAGACAAAACACCCCCTGGGTTCGATATACAAATCTGCAAACCGGTGAAGTTGAGATTTTTGAAGATGAAGATAATAAACTCTCTGAAGAAGAAATTGCTACAGCTGAAATCCGCGAAATGGACTGCATGGATTGCCATAACCGGCCTTCGCATGATTACAGGCCTCCATTCCGGTTTGTAAATGATGCGATCACTGCCGGTGAAATTTCAAGTTCTATTCCGGATATTAAAATGAAAGCTTGTGAACTGTTATATACTGATTATCCAACCACAGATAGTGCATTAAGCTATATAAAAAATGAAATGGAATCATATTATGCAGAGAGCTTCCCTGAATTTTATGCCGAAAATGAATCCTTGATCGAACAGGCAATTGCATCATTACAGAAGGAATTTCAGATGAATATTTTTCCTGAAATGAAAGTGAAGTGGAATGCCTATCATAATAATATTGGTCACATGGAATTTATGGGCTGTTTTCGCTGTCATAATAATAAACATAGCAGTGAACAGGGTAGGGTGATTTCAAATGATTGTAATCTTTGTCACAGCATTGTAGCCCAAGGGAGAACAGATACATTGCAGGTAGGTTCTATATATAGTGAGCTTGAATTTGTTCACCCCGATGACCCCGATGGTGAATGGAAAGAATACCTGTGTGCTGAATGCCATTACGATATGTACTAGTTAATTATATTGATAACAAAAAAACCCGGTAACTTCTGATTACCGGGTTTTTGTTTTTTTGGAATATTTGATTTATTTCAAAACAACTTTAGAACTATAAGAAGTTGTTTCAGATTTAAAGCTAATCATGTAAATGCCTTTTGCCTGGTTTGATAGATCAACCTTTGTGGACCCGGCATTGAAATCAGAGCCTGGCAAGCTATAAACAACCTGTCCTTGTGGATTGTAAATTGTTATTGTTCCCGGCTCAATTAAGTTTTGGTTTAAGTTTAAATTAATGATTCCATATGAAGGATTAGGGAACACTTCAAATGGTTTATCAATTGACTCCGCAACTGAAACGAGCGGCACAGATATTTCGTCACTTATTTCGTCATTACAGCTTCCGAATTGGGCCACCAATGAAACCTGGTAACTTCCTGCCTCTGCATAGGTATGCGAAGGATTGTTTTCGGAGCTTGTATTTCCATCACCAAAATCCCACATATAGGTATTGGCATTTGCTGATGTATTTGTGAAATCCACTGTTAGCCCCATGCCAGCGTATTCAAATCCGGCTTCGGGTGTAGGATTTACAAGAATTACTTCCGTTTTAGTTTCAGTAACTGAGCCGTTAATTGTAAGGCTTACGGTTTTTAAACCTGCTGTGGTATAGTATACTGTGTGAGGCCCCTGTGTATTTGAGGTGGCAGGAGCTGCGCCTTCACCAAAGTCCCAGGCCCATGAAGTAGCGTTAACCGACTCATCCGTAAATGTTATCGTCCCGTATTCACAAATCTCCGTTTCATTCATTGCAAATTCAGCAACATAAGGAGTATAATCAAAAGCCAGATCTTTGAAATAAGTTTCATCTGCCGGTGTAAGGCTTATCGCATCCGGTCCTTTTTCAAATGTAAGGGTATACAAAGGACCCTGGGCATGTTTATCAGTAAACTCTACCCAAACAGTGTATTCGCCATCAGGTACAAGATTGCCATCAAGATCCAGAAAATCCCAGCTTACCGTATGTGTTTGATGGGATGTTAATGTAGATCCTGTAATTGCGTCGACAACATTATAGTTGGAAGCAGCCTTCCAGGTATACAAATATTGTTTTCGCTGATTGGCCATTGCCTTGCGGGTTTTAACAAATCCATCTGCATCTTCAACCCAAATAGCCAGTACATGTTTTGGTGAATACGTCCCACCTGCTGTGACAGTGCGAACCGTGAAGGTCATTTCGCCACCAACAGTTGCTTTTGCATTTTTTGTTTTATCCGGATTACCGGAACTGCCTAAAAAGATAATTGCTGATAGGCCAAGAATTGTCAGCCATGATAGTGTCAGTAAATGTTTTCTCATAATATGGAAGGGATTAGATAATTACATGCAATTATAATAATTTTATTTTGTTTGAATGATGATTTATTTATTATTTTTGCCACCTCAAAAATGGTGCTTGTAGCTGCCTGCCGGCAGACAGGGCTCAGAGGAGTTTTATTTTCAGATTTAATTCCGCTTGAACTCTGAAGATGCCTGAGAAAATGGTGCTTGTAGCTCAGTTGGTTAGAGCATCGGATTGTGGTTCCGAGGGTCGTGGGTTCGAGTCCCATCTAGCACCCAGAAAGTAGAGGAGAATGAAGCAAATTCATCCTCCTTTTTTATTTGATCCAAGTATGCTTGATGGGACGAGAAGTTTATCCCGACCGACGCTGGAGCGACGAGGCCAGTCCCGACCGACGCAGGAGCGTCGGGAAAAGTCCCATCTAGCACCCAGAAAGTAAAGGAGAATGAAGCA
>ERZ795053.463-NODE-463-length-52158-cov-9.199317_pt1 | contig 52158 bp, 53 predicted proteins | sample MGYA00375137_ERZ795053 | MGnify/ENA primary metagenome ERZ795053 (study PRJEB30182, sample SAMN05720284) | activated sludge metagenome | isolation source: Anaerobic digester | place: Hong Kong | collected 2014-12-17 ...
AGTCCACCTTACGAAGATCCCAGCCACGGCATGGGCGGCTCCAATTATCCGGCCAGTGGGATGACCCAGTTTGCCGCCTTGCAATTCTGCAAATGGCTGTCGGAGCGTACCGGGAAGTTTTATCGGCTCCCTACGGAAGCAGAGTGGGAATATGCCTGCCGGGCAGGAACCAATACGCCTTATTTCTTTGGCAAGAAAGCAAAAATGCTGGCTGACTATGCCTGGTATTCAGCCAATAGCGATCAAAAACTACACCCCGTGGCAACCCGTCAGCCCAATCCCTGGGGACTCTATGATATGTACGGAAATGTCGCGGAGTGGACCCTGGATCAGTATCAGGCCGATGCTTACACCACTTTTGCCGATAAGACTACCGATCCGTGGTATAAGCCCAAAGCGTTACATCCCAGATCGGTGCGGGGCGGTTCCTATCAGGATGACGCCGCCACCTTGCGCAGCAGCAACCGAATTGAATCGGATCTCCAGTGGAAAAAACGGGATCCCCAGATCCCTAAAAGTTTTTGGTGGAATACTGATTCACCTTTCGTGGGATTCCGGATCATCCGACCCATGAACGAACCCAGCCAGGCTGAACAAAAAGCGTTCTGGGAAATGGTATTAGGCGGATAATGATTCAGCCTTTATCGGATTGATTTGTATCTTAGGGAGTGGACGAAAATATGGCATATTCTTTTGTCCATTGTCCTTTAACTTGAAAAAAATTAAACATCATGTCAGGAAAAATAAACCGTCGTTCATTCGTAGAACGCAGCGCACTTGCCGGTACCGGAGTAGTCATCAGTCCGTTTATCTCCCGAGCAGCCGGATTTTTTAACAGCGTTGATGACACCATCAAAATCGCATTGGTTGGCTGTGGTGGCCGGGGCACCGGCGCAGCTAGTCAGGCCCTGAGCACCAAACAAAACGTCAAACTGGTTGCCATGGCTGATGCTTTTAAAGATAATCTGGAAGCCAGCCTTACCAACATCATCAATGAAGTCGGCAAGGATAAGGTGGATGTACCCAAAGACCGCCAGTATGTTGGTTTTGATGGTTACCTGCATGCCATACAGCATGCTGATGTCGTTATCCTGGCAACACCTCCCGGTTTCCGGCCCATTCATTTTGCCGAAGCCATCGCGCAGAATAAACATGTATTTATGGAAAAACCGGTAGCTACCGATGCTCCCGGCGTCCGTAAAGTGCTGGAAACAGCCGCTATTGCCAAGCAAAAGAAATTGAATGTTGTCGTCGGTCTTCAGCGCCACTACCAAGCCAAATACACGAAGATCATGGATCTTGTCCACGATGGAAAGATCGGAGATATAACATCCGCTCAGGCTTACTGGAATAGCGCCGGAGTATGGGTTCGTCCACGGGTAGCCGGACAAACGGAAATGGAATACCAGATGCGTAACTGGTACTATTTCAATTGGCTTTGCGGGGATCACATCAACGAGCAACACATTCACAACATCGACGTGATTAACTGGGCCAAACAAGCCACACCGGTTTCCGCACAAGGGATGGGTGGCCGCCAGGTCCGCACCGGCAAAGAATATGGGGAGATTTACGATCACCACTATGTCGAGTTTACCTATGCGGACGGAACCATCATGAATAGTCAATGCCGGCACATCAAAAATTGCTGGGATGAGGTCAATGAAAAACTGGTTGGTACCAAAGGCACCGTTGATTTTGGAGAAGGAAATGTGATGGGATATAACGGCAAGTCCATACTGAAATACGATGCCAAAAATGATCCCAATCCCTATCAGGTGGAGCACGATCTGTTGTTTGACGCCATTGCGAAAGGAGAATATAAATTTGATAATGCAGCGTACGGTGCAACCAGTACGATGACGGCAATTCTGGGACGGATGGCGACCTACTCCGGCAAAATGATCAAATGGGACGAAGCACTGAATTCCAAGATTAGCATTATGCCAAAAGAATATGCCTGGGATGCCAATCCACCGGTTCTGCCTAATGAAGAAGGATTTTATCCAATCCCCATGCCAGGAAGTACCGAAGTGATCTGATCTTTAAGAAAGTAAAAAAAGGACCGTATTGCTAATACGGTCCTTTTTTTATCATGACTTGGCTTGGGATGTTTCTTAGGCGCGCAGAACGTACCGGTCTGAACGGTACCGCTTCCTGAAATACCAGCCACACAGCAGTCCAAAGGCAAATCCGCCGATATGAGCCCACCAGGCGACCCCGGTCTCCTCTGCGGCTACGCCCATGGAATAATATCCGCTTACCAGTTGCTGGATGATCCAGAAGCCAAGGAATACCATGGCCGGTATGTAGATAGAGCGGAAAAAGATCAGGATCAACACTTTAATCCGGCTAACCGGAAACATTACCAGGTAGGCTCCCATGACTGCCGAGATGGCCCCTGAAGCTCCGATAGACGGAACCGTGCTGCCCGGATTCACCAAAACGTGTACCCCGGATGCGACCATGCCGCCAGCGAGGTAGAAAAGCAGGAACAATCCGGAGCCGACAACCGCTTCGATGTTATCTGCAAAAATCCACAGGAACAACATATTGCCCATCAGATGCATCCATCCACCATGTAAAAACATGCTGGTGAACAAGGTCATCAGATCCTGCCCTTGCAATATGGCATTCGGTGTCGTTCCGTATTCGAAAACCAATTGCTGCAGTTGATCCGGAGTAAGTGAAATCTGGAAGAAAAACACCAGAAAATTTAAGAGGATCAAGGTATAAGATACTATGGGGCGTGCTCCGCCTTTTACCTGATCATCGCCTATAGGAAAAATCATAACCAGCCGATTCGTTATAAAATGCCTTCTTGCAGAATATCGTGAAGATGAATGATCCCGACATAATCATCCACATCAATTACGATTAGTTGGGTAATGCTGTTATTGCGCATGAGCGCAAGGGCATCTACGGCCAATGCGGTGGCCGCAATGGTTTTGGGTGCCCGGGTCATCATCGTGCCTGCATCCCACCCGGACAAATCCTGAGATCGACTCAGCATGCGCCGCAGATCGCCATCGGTAATGATCCCTTGTAATCGTCCGATGTTGTCCGTGACGGCCGTAGCCCCGACCCGTTTCGATGTCATTTCGACGATGACCTGTTGCAGGGTAGCATCAGCACTTACTGCGGGCTTCTCGTGCCGGATCATCAGGTCTTTTACCCGCAGATACAATTGCTTTCCTAAAGTACCTCCGGGATGAAAGCGGGCAAAGTGTTCCGGAGTAAAATTACGCAGGGCTAAAAGACTGGTGGCAATGGCATCTCCGATCACCAATTGTGCCGTGGTACTAGTCGTTGGTGCCAGGTTATTCGGTTCCGCTTCCCGGTCTACCGGGGTGTGAATGACAATACTGGATTGCCGGGCCAGGTAAGAATCAGGGTTGGCTACTACCCCGATGAGTACGTTACCAAAATCTTTGATCAACGGAATCAATACCAGTAACTCAGGCGTCTCTCCACTCTTGGATAAAACGATCAGCGTATCCTCCGGCTGGATCATACCGAGGTCTCCGTGAATGGCGTCAGCGCCATGCATAAAGAGGGATGGGGTTCCGGTCGAATTAAAGGTTGCCACCCATTTTTGGCCAATGATTGCGCTCTTACCGATTCCTGTAACTACGATGCGGCCCGGGCTTTGAAACAAATGTTCTACGGCAAGAATAAAATCCTGATTAAGAGCCGATTGCAGGGATTGAACAGCCTCCGCTTCAATTCCAATAGTACGGGATGCAACCTCTAAAATTCTGTTTGAATTATTCACAATTTGTTGGTATCTTCGTAGCCTTTTTAAAAGGACCTCCCTTTCCAAGAAGAACTCAATCAAGACCTAAATGCTGCAAAATAAATGAAAACATTTCAAGCGCAGCCGCTTTTTTTACGTACCTTATGTAGGTAATACCCTTGCTGAAAATTAGGAAATTCGAGAATGTATTTGGTTCAAAAAACAATATAAGACGCAATGCAAGTGTCCGAAATCTCTTTACACGAGTCACTGCAAACCCACTTTGGTTTTGATCAATTTAAAGGAAATCAGGAATCCATAATCCGTAGTGTTCTCTCTGGTAACGATACCTTTGTATTGATGCCAACCGGAGGTGGCAAATCGCTCTGTTACCAATTACCCGCTCTTATCATGCCAGGCACTGCGATCATTATTTCTCCGCTTATTGCACTGATGAAGAATCAGGTTGACGCACTCCGGGGATACAGTGAGAGCGACCACGTTGCCCATTTCCTCAATTCATCGCTAACCAAAAAACAGATAAATGAAGTTAAGGAGGACATCAGCAACGGGAAGACCAAACTGCTGTACGTCGCTCCGGAAACCCTGACCAAAGATGAAAACATTCAGTTCTTTCAGAATGTATCGATCAGCCTGATCGCCGTAGACGAGGCACACTGTATTTCGGAATGGGGTCATGATTTCCGTCCGGAATATCGCCGGATCCGGGAAATGATCGATGCCATCGGTGATAATACCCCGGTAATTGCGCTGACAGCTACCGCTACCCCGAAAGTGCGCAGCGACATCATTAAAAACCTCGATATGCTAGAGGTAAAGACTTTTGTCTCCTCTTTCAATCGCGAAAACCTTTATTACGAACTGCGCCCGAAACTGAATAAGGCCCAGACCATCAAACAAATCGTCCAGTTCATCAGTGAGCACAAAAACGAATCCGGCATCATTTACGCTCAGGCCCGGAAGACCACGGAAGAACTGGCTGAAGCGCTCTCTGTTAACGGGATAAAAGCAGCTCCATATCACGCCGGCCTGGAAGCTAAAGTGCGGGCAAATGTTCAGGATGCTTTTCTAATGGAAGACATCGATGTCATCTGCGCCACCATTGCTTTTGGGATGGGAATCGATAAACCCGATGTTCGTTTCGTGATCCATTTTGATATACCAAAAAGCATCGAAAACTATTACCAGGAAACCGGACGGGCCGGACGGGACGGCATGGAAGGACATTGTCTGGCATTTTATTCGTACAAAGACATCCTGATTCTGGAAAAATTCCTGCGCGACAAAACAGCTGCCGAGCGGGAAATGGGCTCTCAACTTCTGAATGAGGTCATCGCTTATGCAGAGACTGCCACCTGCCGACGCAAGTTTCTGCTGCATTACTTTGGAGAACATTTTGCCGAACAGGACTGCGATGCCATGTGCGACAACTGCCGGCATCCCAAGGAAAAAGTTGAGGTTAAAACCGATATGGTGAAGGCGCTACAAGCCATCCTCGAGTTGAACGAAAACTATGGTGTGAAGCTGCTGGTGGATTTCATCACCGGGAAAGAAACCCAGGAGATTAAGAATTTCCGTTTTGATGAAAAACAATATTTCGGTGCTGGCAAAACCAATGACGAGGCGTACTGGCACTCCATCTTCCGGCATGGCTTATTGCAGGACCTGCTCCTCAAGGATATTGAAAACTACGGATTGCTTAAGCTCACCGATGCAGGCAGATCGTTCATCAAACATCCGGTGTCGCTTAAGATCCCAATCAACCATGTTTACAGCGATGCCGATCATCAAGAACATGAGAGCAGTCCGCGTTCCGCAGCACTCGATACTGCGCTGGTACAAATGTTAAAGGATCTGCGCAAGTCTCTGGCAAAATCCAAAAATGTACCCCCTTACGTCATCTTCCAGGACCCTTCCCTCGAAGACATGGCCACGCAATATCCGATCACCATGGATGACATGAGTAAAATCCAGGGGGTAAGTCTTGGTAAAGCCCAACGTTACGGCAGGTCATTCATAGAGTTGATCCAGCGCTATGTTGAAGAAAATGACATTGAACGACCTACCGATTTTGTGGTCAAACAAGTAGCCAATAAATCCAAAAGTAAAGTGGCTATTATCCAGGGTATCGACCGAAAATTACCCCTGGAAGACATCGCCTCCAGCAATCAGCTTTCAATAGAAGAATTGTACCGTGAACTGGATGCCATTGTTTCTTCCGGAACCAAGCTGGACCTGGATTATTATCTCGAAGAGAATCTGGATGAATACAATATTGAGACCATCTACGATTACTTCATGGAGTCTGTTAATGACTCTGTTGATGAAGCATATTCAGAGCTGCAGGATGATGACATCACCCTTGAAGAAATTCAACTGGTGCGACTAAAGTTTCTGTCAGAGATGGCCAATTAACGATTTTAGCACCCCACAGGATAAATTGACTGCTTTTATCCGCGGACCAATGGATGATCGTCTCTTTCACGTATCTTTAGCGCTTCCATTTGGCTGGATCCATTAAACCAGAATGTTTCACCGGCATGAATATCCTAATCCTTAACGGACCTAATTTAAACCTGTTGGGCAAACGTGAGCCGCATATCTACGGTTCAAGAACATTCGAGGCGTTTTTCCACGAACTGCAAGCCCGGTTTCCACAGGTTGAATTGGTTTATTTCCAATCCAATCACGAAGGGGATCTGCTGGACGAATTACACCGGGTAGGATTTTCCTGGGCGGGCATTGTATTTAATGCCGGCGCCTATACCCATACATCCATCGCTTTGGCCGATGCGATTGCAGCCATCTCTTCGCCGGTTGTTGAGGTCCATATTTCAGATATCCATCAGCGGGAAAAATTCCGTCATCACTCGTACATGCAGCCCTATTGCATTGCACAGATCAGCGGTAAAGGGCTCGAAGGTTATGCACAAGCCATTCAAATGTTAATAGATCGTCAGATCAAGCACCCGTAAGTGGTACCTTCTCCCCATCTTATAGACCGGCTTACCCAGCAGCTGATCAATACCAAGGCCTAACAGAAAATTACCCGCCCCATAAATGTAAGGCTGCGGATAATCCTTTATCGGCGGAATGATATTGGACCGGGCTAAAAACAAAGAGCTGATCGCAATATTTGCACCTCCTGCCATCAGGGTTTTACCGACGATCCGCCAGATTTTTCCTTTGGATCCCAGCTTGACATTGGTTATTTCCTGTACATCCAGGTGCATAGGAACGCCGGAACTAACATCTTCAATAAGGATCGTTCCACGGTCAGCATTGACGTCAAGGATGGTTCGGGTGATCCAGGTATCATCTCCAAGCTGAAACACGAGGTCATCACCCGGGTAGAATTTGGTGGTTTTGGGCGATCCGTATTTTTCGATCTGCAGAAATTTTTGACTGTAAGCAGTCAGGGTCAGCAGGATGGCTGTCAGCATCATCATTGATCTCATGATGATTATACGTCCGAAGGGGCGGATTTGCGAATCGATTTTTTTAAAAGTTTTGTTAAATATCGAATGCTGCGATCGATGGCATCATAAGCCAGGGCTTCTTTGCCTACATAAATGTACATAAGCAAAATGGTCTTTCCGGGGATCGTGGTGAGTTGTTGTTGTTGGAGCCGAAATGATTCGCGGGTTTGTCGCTTCAATCGATTGCGATCGACAGCTTTTGGGAATGTTTTTTTTGGAACGGATACGGAAAATAAAAAAGGGCTTCCGGTAACATCGTCAACCGGAAGCCATAACAGTTTAAATGGATAGTTGAATAATGAATGACCTTCCTTAAATAACCGGGTGATGAGCTTGCGATGCTTCAATCGCCGGTTCGATCCCAGGTACAGGTCAGGCATTTATCCATTCCAGCCGGATCATTTCAGTCTGCGCTCGTCGCTTACGGAAAGTTTGTGTCTTCCTTTAGCCCGGCGGCGAGCTAATACCTTACGACCATTCTTTGAACTCATACGAGTCATGAATCCATGTTTGTTTGATCGTTTGCGTCTGGATGGTTGAAATGTACGCTTCATGACTTCTATCGATTTATCAGCAAGCTGCTTAAAAAAAGGACAGCAAAAGTAGCCTTTTTTTGCGTATTACCTATCAATTATTGAAAAAATTAGCTTCGGTTTTGATTCTTATCCATTCATAGATGCCAGGAACTCGTCATTATTGGTCGTTCCCCGCATGTATTTAAGCAAAAATTCCATGGCTTCATCCGGTTTCATATCCGCCAGATGATTGCGCATAATGAACATTCGTTGCAATGCTTCTTTCTCCAGAAGGAGTTCTTCACGGCGCGTACTGGACTTTGTCAAATCGATGGCCGGATAGAGCCGTTTGTTAGCCAGGCTCCGGTCGAGTTGCAATTCCATATTACCGGTACCTTTAAATTCTTCAAAGATGACGCCATCCATTTTGGACCCGGTATCGATCAATGCTGTTGCCAGGATGGTTAGCGAACCGCCGTTTTCGATTTTACGTGCGGCACCGAAGAATTTCTTAGGCTTTTGCAATGCATTTGCTTCCACCCCACCGGACAATACCTTACCGCTGGAGGGTGCAACCGTGTTGTAGGCACGGGCCAAACGGGTAATGGAGTCCAGCAGGATCACGACATCATGACCACATTCCACCAATCGTTTTGCTTTTTCAAGCACGATGCCGGCTACGCGGACGTGATTATCGGCGGGTTCATCAAATGTGGATGCGATGACTTCGGCATTAACACTACGACGCATGTCTGTAACTTCCTCCGGACGTTCATCGATCAGGAGGACAATCATATAACAATCGGGATGATTGATGGCGATGGCATTAGCCACATCTTTCAGTAAAAAGGTCTTACCCGTCTTAGGTTGCGCCACGATAAGACCACGTTGACCTTTTCCGATCGGTGTGAACAAGTCGATCATCCGGTTGCCGTAATCGCGACCGAGTGGATTGGTGGTCAGGTTAAACTTTTCACGCGGAAACAGGGGCGTCAGGTAATCAAAAGGAACCCGGTCACGGATTCTGGCTGGCTCAAGTGCATTAATCCGGGATACGCGAAGCAATGCAAAATATTTTTCACCTTCTTTCGGCGGACGGATGGCACCGGTTACGGTGTCCCCGGTCTTTAATCCGAATAATTTAATTTGCGAGGGCGATACATAAATATCATCGGGTGATGACAAGTAATTATAGTCCGAGGAACGCAGAAAGCCGTAACCATCAGGCATCATCTCCAAAACGCCTTCCCCTTCTACAATCCCGTCGAGGTCAATGTTAAATCGCTCTACCGGTTCTCTTTGTTCCCGCTGGTCCCGTTGTTCGCGCTGATCCCGCGAGTCGCGTTGTTCTCTCTGATCCCTTGATTCTCTTTGATCCCGCGAGTCTCTCTGATCCCGCGATTCTCTTTGTTCCCGAGGTTCTCTTTGTTCCCGTGGCTCTCTTTGTTCCCGTGGCTCTCTCTGTTCCCGCGGCTCTCTTTGCTCTCTATCGGCAGGCTCTGGTACTGGGTTTCTTCTTGGCTGTTCTCTCAACTCACTTTGATGTTGCTGAGGTGGTCGGGATTGCTCTTCGTGACGGGAAGGTCGGTGGGATGCGGGTTTTGTTTGCGGGTTTTCTTTCCGGTTATCCGCACGGTCTTCGCTGACCGGAGGCGGTACTTGTTCCTCAGCCTTGGCTGCAGGTTTTGCATCATTGGCCGGCTCTTTTAAAGGCCCGGCATTAGGCGACCGGCGCCGGCGCCTGTTCCCGGATTTGCCATCCCCGGCATCACCAGCCACAGGAGCCGCAGGTTCTTCCGCCTTTTTGGTTTCTTTTTGTCCGGGTTTCGAATTTTTTTCTTCCTTATTCGCCGCAGGCGTGCGGGGAGCTGCCTTCTCTGCTCCGTTTTCTTTGGATGCAGCCGCTTTTCCGGTAGGGGCAGCCTTGGCATTCTCTTGATCTGTTAACGCTTGCTGATCAAGTATTTTATAAATCAGCTCTTGACGCGTAAGTCGTTTATAACCTTTAAGACCGATTTTTTCTGCGATGTCCCTCAACTCAGGAACCAGCATATCGTTCAACTGCAGAATGTCGTACATATCTTGTCCTTGATAAATTAGATGTAAATCACGTTTAGTAGTAGGTGAGATGTTTGCTTTCTCAAATCAGCTATAAATCAAATTCCCCTTAACAAAATTGATGATCTCAAAAATATCGTGATGGGAGTTTCCAGCTTAAACTTCTCGTAGAAGCCGGAAGTTGATGTGTTTAAATCGCGGTAAAGTTAAATCATTTTTTAATACCAACGAATACGGGCTGCACTTTTAAACATTTTTTTTGTCAAAAACATTCCAATCCTTATCCCCTACTTGGCATTGACCTCCTGGAGTTGGAATAGTAACCTTTCGTTCACTCAAAATTGTATTAATTTTGCCCCGTAAAATTAACGATATCTGACATGCTCGAAATATCCCGCATACGTAATGATTATGATGCAGTAGTCGACGGTTTTCACAAACGCCATCTGCCTGCAGATACCATGCTTTTGGTGGACGAAGTGTTGCAACAGGATGAACTCCGCAAAACGGCCCAGGCAGAACTCGATCAGTTGCTTGCCCGGCGCAATCAACTGTCCAAAGAGATAGGTTCGCTGATGCAGCAAGGCAAACGCGAAGAAGCCGAATCCATGAAACAATCGGTAGCAGACATCAAGACCGCTGCTGAATCCCTTCAGGATACAATGAATTCAGCTAAGGAACGCATTGAGAACATCCTATTGCAGTTACCCAATGTTCCGCAAGCTATTGTCCCCCAAGGACGGACCGCAGAGGACAATGAATTATTCCGCGACTGGAAAGGGTCCTTACCTGCTCCGGGCGATAAGCCGGTCCCACACTGGGAGCTGGGTAAAAAATACCGGCTGTTCGACTTTGAATTGGGCGTGAAAATTACCGGCTCGGGATTTCCATTATACCGGGGTAAGGGTGCCAAATTGCAGCGTGCACTCATCCGTTTTTTCCTGGATAAAGCCATCGATGCTGGTTACGAGGAAATCATTCCGCCATTGTTGGTCAACGAAGATACGGCACGGGCTACCGGCCAGTTGCCCGACAAGGAAGGTCAGATGTATCATTGTACCGTGGATAATCTGTATTTGATCCCGACTGCAGAAGTACCCGTCACCAATATTTACCGGGATGTCATCGTTCAGGAATCCGACTTTCCCATCAAACTTACGGGATATACCCCCTGCTTCCGCCGGGAAGCGGGATCGTACGGTTCCGATGTTAAAGGTCTCAACCGGGTTCACCAGTTTGATAAAGTAGAAATTGTCCAGTTTCAGCATCCGGATCACTCGGATAAAGCATTACTGGAAATGGTAGAACATGTTGCCGGTATCCTGGATGAGCTGGGATTGCCCTACCGGATCGTGCGGTTATGCGGCGGTGATTTAGGCCACACTTCATCCATTACCTACGACTTCGAAGTCTTTTCAGCGGCCCAACAAAAGTGGCTGGAAGTCAGTTCCGTTTCCAATTTTGAAACCTTTCAAACCAACCGGATGCGGTTGCGGTTCCGAAATGCTGATGGCCAGAACCAATTGGCCCATTCACTCAATGGAAGTGCGCTGGCGCTGGCCCGGGTTGTAGCTGCCTTGCTCGAAAATTATCAGACATCGGACGGTATAGAGATGCCTTCCATCTTAATACCGTATACCGGATTCGAACGAATTGACTAAGTCGAATGTTAGTTATCTCACAAACCATAACAAAAGTCGAACTATGTATATAATCATCATCGTCATTTTCGGAATTCTGTCGCTGGTCGTCAGCACCCGTTTAAAGAATAAATTCAAGGAGTACAGTCACATGCCTCTTTCCACAGGAATGTCCGGTGCGGAAGTTGCGCAAAAAATGCTTCGCGATTATGGGATCAACAATGTGCGCGTTGCCGAAGGGCAGGGTACGTTGACCGATCACTACAATCCGAAAGAGAAAGTGGTCCTGCTCAGTCCGGATGTCTATCATGGACGGAGTGTTGCATCGGCTGCTGTTGCCGCCCATGAATGCGGTCATGCCGTACAGGATGACACCCAGTATGCCTGGCTGAAATTTCGTTCATCCATGGTGCCTGTTGTCCAATTTGCTTCCATGGCACAACAGTGGCTGTTCATGGGGTTACTCTTTGGTTTTGGGGCTACGCACAATAGTTCGTTTCTGTTGATTTTAGTTGTAGCCATGGGCATCACAACCGCCTTCTCGCTAATCACGTTGCCGGTCGAATTCGATGCCAGTAACCGGGCGTTGGCATGGCTGGATAAAGAAAACGTAACGCACTCTGATACTGAATATTACGGAGCAAAGGACGCCCTAAAATGGGCTGCCCTGACCTACGTGGTCGGTGCTTTAAGCGCCTTGGCAACCCTCTTGTATTTCGTCCTTCGTTTTATGGGTAGCAGGGACTAACGGATAATAATCTATATGCAAAAAGGTGATCAGGGAACCATTCCGGGTCATCTTTTTGTATTTTTGGCAAACCGGATGAGCAGAAATGGTATCCGGTTATTGTTGATGTAAAATTTGATCGGAATGTACGAAGACATTAATTCGGTAATAAAAGAAGCTACGGAACATTTTGACCGCAGTTTGGAGCATTTACAACGTGAGTTAACCAAAATACGCACCGGCAAGGCGAATACGGCTATGCTTGAAGGCGTGCTGGTTGAATATTATGGTAGTCCGGTTCCGATCAACCAGGTAGCGAATATTACAGCAAGTGATTCAAAAACCATTACCATTCAGCCCTGGGAACGCAAAATCATTGCTGACATCGAGCGGTCCATTTTTGAAGCCAATTTGGGTGTCACGCCTCAGAACGACGGTGAGGTGATTCGCCTTACCATACCGCCTCTGACCGAAGACCGTCGCAAAGACCTGGTAAAACAGGCCAAATCCCTTGCCGAGGATACCCGCGTCGGAATTCGTAATGAACGCCATAAAATATTGGACTTTGTAAAAAAGGAAGTTAAAAATGGCTATGCTGAAGATGCCGGAAAGCGCATGGAAGGCAGAGTTCAGGATTTGGTCAATGAGTACAACGATAAAGTTCAGCATATGGTTGACGTCAAAGAAAAAGACATCATGACCATCTGATCGCTATCTGCTCACCGGGTATATCGTCCGGTTGTCCGTTTGATAAAATTCCAGGCGAATATTTTCCCCATCAAAGATCCCAAACGAATTGTGATGCAGCCAATCACCCAGGTTGATGTATCTGGCATTTGATCCTGGAATTGCTGCGTCAATAGGTAGGTGCCGGTGGCCGAATACATAATAATCTACCGGATCTGCCTGCTGCTGGGCACAAGCATACTCAAACAGCCATTCCTGCTCCAATTTTTGAAAGGATTCCATTTGGACATTAGCCTTCCTGCTTTTTCCGGACCAAAATTGCGCCACCCGCATCCCTAAATTTGGGTGTAGGCGCGCAAAGCTCCATTGCGCCAGGGGATTGGTAAAGATTTTCTTTAGCAACTTATAGCCCCGATCATGCGGGCCCAGGCCATCACCATGACCGATCAGGAATTTTTTACCATGATGCTGGACCTGAATAGGTTGTTCCCGGTGCACGATCACCCCTAATTCCTCCTCCAGGTATCCGAACATCCAGAGATCGTGGTTTCCAGTGAATACAGTAACCGGAATATCACTATCGACTAATTCTGCTAAGGACCCCAAAAGCCGGGTATAGCCCTTTGGAATCACCTGTCCGTATTCAAACCAGAAATCAAAAAGGTCGCCGACCAGATAAAGATGTGCACATTCGGAAGCAATGGAATGCAGCCAGCCTACGATCTGCTTTTCCCGCTCCCGGGAGGTTAACCGGGCGTCAATGCCCAGGTGAAAATCGGATGCAAAATAGATTTGACTCGCCGGCATTCATTTACTAACTTCCCACAAAAGTAGGCAATCTGCCATTTATCACCTATGGAGAAGGCATCCTATACGCCGGATCACCCGCTTGCTGGTAAGAATGCCCTGGTGGGTGGAAGTAGCAAAGGCATTGGCAAAGCATGTGCCCTGGAATTAGCCCGCCTGGGAGCCCGGATTATCCTGGTCTCGCGCAGTGCCGACCTCATGCAGGATATGCTTCCGAATCTGATCTCGGAATCAAATCAGGATCACCGGTTTTTAGTAGCTGATTACGATGATCCCCGGGAGCTGGTCTCTCAAGTCCAGTCAATCCTTCAGGAAATGCCCATTCACATTCTGATTAACAACACCGGCGGACCTCCTTCCGGAAAGATCGTGGATGCACCTATTGAAGCGTTTCGTCATGCCTTTGAGAGACACCTTGTCTGTAACCATCTGCTGATGCAGGCCGTACTTCCAGGTATGCGCAAAGTAGGTTTTGGTCGTATTATCAATATTATTTCCACCTCCGTTAAACAACCTTTGGAAAATCTGGGTGTATCCAATACCATCCGTGGAGCCGTGGCCAACTGGGCAAAAACGTTAGCCAGTGAGGTAGCTGCAGACGGTATTACCGTCAACAATGTGCTACCGGGCATGACCTATACATCCCGGCTCGAAGAACTGATCGGAGTCCTGGCAAACCAGCGGGGTTTAACGACCGGAGAAGTAGAGGCAACCCTGATGAAGGACATTCCTGCCGGAAGATTTGGGGATCCCCGTGAGATCGCTGCTGCGGTTGGTTTTCTAGCATCTCCGGCTGCCTCATACATCAATGGTATCAATTTGCCCGTGGACGGGGGCCGCACCAAATCACTGTAATGGCAGAATTCGAGAACTTGTACGAACTCCACATGGATTATACCGGGCGGTTTATGACCACTCTGAACCGTGTTTCTGCGGATCTGGCAGAGGCCACTCCAGCATCCGGCTGGTCCCTGTTGCAAATATTTGATCATGTGATTCAGGTCGAATCAACTGTCTTTCCCTTCATAACCACTGGTGCTGTACAGCAACCCAGGACAAACTGGGAGACCCGCCGATTGCTGAAGGCCATGGTTAACCGTTCTTTCAAGGTCAATTCGCCCAAATCTTTTCTACCCAAATCTCTCCATACCTGGACGGAATTACACGACCAATGGCTTGGAAGTCGCATGCAACTGGAGCAACTGCTATCGGCCGGTCGGTTATGCTTCGATGGTCAGGAAATGGTGCACCCCATACTCGGAACCCTGACACGACTGGACTGGTTTTACGTGTATTATTTCCACGGAGAACGACATCGCCTGCAGATGGAAGAAGTAATCGGTCGTCTAACGGGAATTTAGAATTTCAAGTGACGAACGGTCTGCGAATTGTTGATCAACTGATGCAGGGAATCAATTCCGATGTTCAGATGTCGTTCGGCAAAATTAGCGGTGACCCGCTGATCGCTGATGTCGGTCTTGACGCCGTCCGGAGTCATGGGAAGATCCGAGATGAGCAAGAGCGCGCCGGTAGGAATCTTATTGAAGAAACCCACGGAGAAAATGGTTGCCGTCTCCATGTCAATGGCCAAACACCGGATCCTGCGCAGATAATCTTTAAAGTCCTGGATGTGTTCCCACACCCTGCGGTTGGTGGTATAAACAGTCCCAGTCCAATAATCCTGTGCATAGTCCCGGATCGTGGTACTGATCGCTTTCTGGAGGGCAAATGCAGGCAACGCGGGCACTTCAGCCGGAAAATAGTCGTTCGAAGTACCTTCTCCCCGAATGGCTGCAATGGGTAAAATCAAATCGCCAACGGCATTTTTATCGGTCCGCAATCCGCCGCATTTACCCAAAAAAAGGCACGCTTTGGGCGAAATAGCAGCAAGCAGGTCCATAATGGTTGCAGCATTTGGACTGCCCATGCCAAAGTTGATGATGGTGATGCCGCTATGGGTCGCATTTGGCATAGGCTTATCTGCACCGATAACCGGCACATCAAACTGGCTGGCAAAAAGCTCAACGTATGATTGAAAATTAACCAGTAAGATATATTTTCCGAATGCATCCAGAGTCAAACCGGTATAGCGTGGCAACCAGTTATTGATGATCTCCTCTTTTGTTTTCATGACCCGTTTTAAAGCACGAAATTAGCTAAAAAACATGCCTTATGTTAACATTAGATCATGTAGGGATAGCCGTGGAGGATCTGGAGACATCGATCTCCCTGTATGAAGACTTGCTGGGTCAGCCTCCCTCACACCGTGAAATTGTTGAATCGCAAAAGGTGGAAGTTGCATTTTTTCAGACCGGAGCAACACAGATCGAATTGATCGCCAGTACGGACCCTACCAGTGCCATTGCCCGGTTTCTGGAGCGTAAGGGGCCTGGAATGCACCACATGGCCTACAAAGTTTCCAGCATTGAACAAGCCATGCAGATAATGGCAGAGAAAGGCTATGAACTTATCGACCGGACACCCCGCGTAGGTGCTCAAAATAAATTGATTTGTTTTCTGCATCCCCGGTCAACCCAGGGTGTACTCATTGAACTTTGCCAGCACCAAAAAGAAATCGGGTAACCAAATCTACTGGTGATGGTTCAAGATACTGTGAAGCCTATTCGATGGGATCTTCGGCCAAATAACTCCTTACGGAAGATCCATGCATGTTATTTAGGCGAAATAAATATCCTTCATTTATCAAATGCAATTGTCAACTTTGGGTATGCAAATGGATTGGCTGCAAATCACCATCGCTATTACCGGCGGTTTATTTGCTGGGATCATCAATACATTGGCCGGTAATGGGTCTGCGATCACCCTGACCATCCTCACGGAAGTATTAGGTCTCCCGGGCAATGTAGCCAATGGCACAAACCGCATAGGCATCCTGGCGCAAGGGATGGCAAGTGTTCGATTTTTCTGGAAGCACAACCATCAGGCTATAGAGCGGGCCCGTTGGTGGATCCTGATCATTTTTTGCGGTGCGATGGTAGGCGTCTGGGTTGCTACTGCCGTCAGTAATGAAGTATTCAAGCAAATTTTCTCCTATTTGATGATCGGTATGCTGGTTGTCACTTTGATCAATCCCAAAAGGTGGCTGCGTACTTCTGACCTGGAATGGAAAATGCCCTGGATGCTCTCCATCCCTATTTTTTTCATCCTGGGTTTCTACGGAGGATTTATTCAGATGGGCATGGGTGTATTTTTTCTTGCCGTTATGGTGCTGGTTGCCCGGTATGATCTAATCGATTCAAATGCCATCAAAAATGTAGTTGTGGTCCTATATACTGCAGTCGTTCTGGTCATATTTCACCTTAAAGGCCTTGTTGACTGGCCGGTAGGGCTGGTGATTGCCATCGGGCAGGCAACAGGCGGATGGCTTGCAGCCCGTTTTGCTACCCGGATTCCCGCTGCCAACCGCTGGGCCTACTGGTTGCTGATCGCCGTGGTGGTGTTATCCATATTCAAGCTGTTCGGCTGGTGGCCCTTTTAATCTGCAGTTTGGATCCTAAAGCTGCATTTTTCAGGTTGTGATTTTCTGTTCATATTACAGTGGATAAAAGTAGGATTATGTTTAAGACCTTCGAGCCTGGCCCCACTCCCCAACGAGATTTTTACCAGTTCCTTATCGGTTGTGTTGGTCCCCGGCCCATCGCTTTCGTAAGTACATTGAGCCCCGCCGGTGTGCCTAATCTGGCTCCCTATAGTTTTTTTAACGCCTTCAGCAGTAATCCGCCAATCGTGGTCTTCTCCTCCGGGCTACGAGCTAAGGACCAGACGGCAAAGGATACTTTGAATAATGTCCGCGTACATGGTGAGGTGGTCATCAATATGGTCAACCATGCTATCGTCAACCAGATGGCCATAGCCAGTGTCGAATTCCCTCCGGAAGTAGATGAATTTAAGAAATCCGGACTGACACCACTGGCCAGCACCTGGGTTAAACCATACCGGGTGGCTGAATCACCGGCTTCTCTGGAGTGTCGCGTCCAGGAAATTATACCGCTGGGCAGTGCAGGAGGCGCCGGCCACCTTGTCGTTTGCCGGGTATTGGGCATTCATATTCGGGAAGACATCGTTGGCGATAACGATCGAATCGATCCGCATAAAATGGACTTGATGGGTCGTCTTGGACGTAGCTATTATGTCCGGGCCAGCGGTGCTGCCGTGCATACCATCGTCCAGCCTATCCTGCAGCAGGTTGTCGGCTTTGATGCGATTCCTGATGAATTCCGGACCAGCTCCATATTGACCGGAAATGATCTGGCCCATTTCGCCGGCCTATCATTCATCCCTTCCAGCGATGATGTCGAAAAGCATGTGCAGGAGGACCCTCTTTGGCAACAACTACACCAGGTGGAAGACCGGGGTGAGGAGGCACACCGATACCTGAGGCATCTGGTTCATACCGGAAGGACCGAACATGCGTGGCATTTAATGTTCGGATAGCCTGATCACTTATCGGTCTGCTTGCTCCAGTTTTTCTACCCGCCGCCGGTTGATCAATTTCCGGATCCAGTTCGGGATAATGACCACCCCCGCCAGCAAGTAAGAATAATACGCCAATGCTCGCCAGATCAACGCAACAATGAGTGATATCCCGCGAGGCACATAATCACTGAGAAATCCGCCGAAAACAAACTCAGCAAAGCCGGCACCGCCCGGAGTGGGGCTGAAAGCCATGATGACAAACATAGCTTCCAGTCGCGCATAAAGCGCAAATTGAGCCATAAAGTGCATGTCCGTGGTGGGAACAATCGCAATAATCAGGGCATTCAATAACAGAAATCGCATGGACCAGGCGATAGCAGTACTGGCAAATGCAGTGAGATGGAAAGACCATCCCCGGTTTTTCAATTCTTTGGAAGAGACGACAAAATCGCGTCCCAGTTCGGCCGCTTTTTTCCGGAATCTTCGCAACCAGCGGAATCTCGTGACCCAGCGCAACAATACGGCCGTCTTGTCCGGCCGAATAAATAGTCCGTAAAAGAAAAAGAAGCCATAGGTAGCCATAAACAGATAAGAGGCTAAAAAAGTAAAAAACCAACCGTCAAGGTCGCTCCAACCGTGAAGGTTGGGCCGGATCATATTTGAACCAAACAACAGGTACAGGAGGATCAGGGTGAAAATGAAAAAGGCCGTATCCAACACGACGGTATACAGCACAATTGCCGTTACTTTGGCCGTCTTGAGCTTTTCCTGGGCGAGCACGAATAACGCTACCGCTGATCCACCAATGCTCGTTGGTGAGACCGCACTGGAAAATTCCCAGATAAAGATCAGCTCGATCGACTTCATCCAACTGAAAGCACCTCCGGCCAGCGCATGGAGTCGCCAGGCGTAAGCCAGATGCCGGATAACCAGGATCAGGGCTGCGACACCGATCCAGAACAAGGTGTGCTGGTTCCAGTCAATTTTTTTAAATTCTTCCGGATTAAATTTCTGCCAAAACAAATAACCAACAACCAATAGACCAAGCAGGATAGGCAATACGATGCGGGAAGAACGAATGGAGCGTAGTACTTCATGTTCTTCGTCCGATTTGATAATTTGGTCGTGGTCTTCCAAAAGGTAATTTATTCCACAAAGTTGAAGAAAAATAGGATGATCAATTCAGGTAACTTACGGATTTTAAAACAACTTAATTTTTGTCTATGAATTTGCTGTACACGTTAATTGTCGGAGCTGTCGCGGGATGGCTGGCAGGATATCTCATCAAAGGTCGTGGTTTTGGGTTGGCAGGAAATATTATTGTGGGCATCATCGGCGGTTTGATCGGCGGATTTATCTTTAGTATCGTTCCAATTCTTGGCCGGGGCTATGGTTTTCTCGGATCACTGATTACCTCCGTTATGGGTGCCGTGATCCTGATCTATGCGGTCGGATGGTGGAAAAGCAGAAAATGAAATAGCAATTTTACCTTTCCTCTACCAATCAGTATTTGCGATTGAGCACCCTCAACAGGTATTCTCCATATCCGCTTTTCAGGTAGCGTTCTCCCAGTACCTGTAATTGCCGGGCATCAATAAATCCGCGGTTGTAGGCGATCTCTTCAATACACCCGATTTTTAGCCCTTGCCGTTCCTCGATAACCTGAATAAACTGGCCAGCTTGCATCAAGGAATGGTGTGTACCGGTATCCAGCCATGCAAATCCACGGCCCATGACGGCAACCTTTAGTTTTCCCTGCTGAAGATAGGCCCGATTCACATCGGTAATCTCATACTCGCCGCGTGCGCTGGGTTTAAGATTACGTGCAATAGCAATCACTGAATTGTCGTAAAAATACAATCCGGGTACAGCGAAATTTGACTTGGGATGTTGCGGCTTTTCTTCGATAGAAAGGGCGTTGAACTGGGCGTCGAATTCGACTACTCCGTAGCGCTCCGGATCGGCGACCTGGTAAGCAAATACGATTCCGCCATCCGGATCCTGGCATCCAAGCAACAATTTGTCCATACCATTCCCATAGAAAATATTGTCTCCTAATATCAGCGCTACCTTGTCCTCGCCAATAAAATCAGCTCCCAAAACAAAAGCCTGAGCCAACCCATTCGGCACTGACTGTTCCTGATAAGCAATCGTGCATCCGATATCAGCACCGTCTTTCAGGAGTCGTTGAAAATTTGGTAAATCTTCCGGGGTGGAAATGATCAGAATCTCGCGGATACCTGCCATCATCAGAATAGATAGCGGATAATAGATCATGGGTTTATCGTAAACCGGCAGTAGTTGTTTGCTCGTAACCAGCGTCAGCGGATATAATCGTGTCCCCAACCCTCCGGCTAAAATGATCCCTTTCATTCCTGGTGTTTGTATGGTAAAAATAGAAACTCAGCCTGATTAGGTCCTATGTAAAAAATACAGATATGGTTTTCCGGGTCCTTGTAAACCTGGATAAACGCATCAACTTTTTCCATCTGGATCACCTGCTTGGTTACCATCTCTTCCAACGTGCTGACATGGATGTTTAATGCGCCGCCCGATTCTTCGCGGTCAATCAGTGGTATGCCCAGATCGACGGCAGATACCGAGACGATCATAATGGGATATTTGGAGATCTCCTGTTCCAGTACCGCATTTACTGCTCGATCCATGATGGTGTGAAAGGGCGATAACTCTTCCTGAATCTGCTTATATTTCTTGGTTTCTTTCATGCTTTTAAAGTCAATAGGGTAATATTTTCAATATGGTGCGTATGTGGAAACATATCCATAGGTTGGTGAACTATGTCCCGATAGACCTCGCTCATTTTACCCAAATCACGGGCCTGGGTAGCCGGGTTGCAGCTTACATAAATCACTTTAGGCGCTTTGATGGCATTAAGAAACTGGACCACCTGATCGTGCAGGCCTGCCCGCGGAGGATCAACGATAATCAAATCCGGTCTTCCGTACTTTTCTGCAAAAGTATCCGAAAGAACATCCTTCACATCTCCGGCAAAAAAATCTGCCGAGTCAATCTGATTGAGCTCCTGGTTCATTCTGGCCTCCTCAATGGCTTCCGGAATCATCTCGATCCCAACCACATGCTTGCATTGGCCGGCGAGGAAAAGCCCGATACTACCGGTGCCACAATAAAGGTCGTAGACCGTTTCACTACCGTCCAGCTCAGCCAATGCGGAGATGGTCTCGAACATATGCAATGCCTGGTACGAATTGGTCTGAAAAAAGGATTTAGGACCAATGCGGTAGGTCAGGTCACCCAAACGTTCATGCAGGTATGGCAACCCCGAATAGGTGATGAACTCAAGATCGTGTAGGGCGTCATTGCGTTTGGTATTGATGGCGTATTGACAAGAGGTGATTTCCGGAAATTGCCGGATCAGGTAATCCAAAACCAGTTTTATCGCATCCTGGTTATCCGAACCAAATAACACAGCCACCATCAGATCGGTAGTAAAAGCTGCCTTCCGGATCAATAAACCTCTTAAAAACCCTTCATGTGCGATAAAATCATAAAACGTTAAACCATGTAAGAGGGCCAGGTCACGTAAACCATTGCGAATGGCATTGGTGGGCTCATCCTGTAAGTGACACCACTTTATATCAACGACTTTATCGTAAAATCCCGGCGGATGAAATCCTACTGCACCCGTGGATTCCAGTTTTTCCCCGCATCTGATTTCTTCAGGTGTTTTCCAACGATGACGGGCAAAGGAATATTCCAGCTTATTCCTGAAATGGGTCATGTGTTCTGACCCCAGGATAGGTCTTACCTGAGCATCTTCTATTTTAGCTATCCGGCGAAGTGACTCTTTAACGGATCTTTCTTTGAATTCGAGTTGACGGGCATAATCCAAATGTTGCCATTTACACCCGCCACAATGACCAAAGTGCTCACAAAATGGCGTTACCTCCCAGGGCGAAGGACTGATTTCTTTGCTCACCCGACCCATGGACATCCCCTTCCGTTTACGGAATATCTGTACGTCAACCACTGCACCCGGTAATGTCCCTTCAACCAAAAGGATTTCACCTTCCTGGGTCTTACCAATGCATCGTCCTTCATCCGCAATGTCAACAATGGAAACTTGTTGCCGCATTTTAACCGGTCTGCCCATAATTTTACTTCAAAACAATAAATTCAGTGCGGCGGTTTTGTTGTCTTCCCTCCGCCGTATCGTTGGAAGCAATGGGCCTGGAAGCCCCGTATCCACGAAAGGCCAGACGGGAAGAAGAGATACCCTCATTGATCAGGTAATTGTACACCGCTTGTGCCCGGAGGCTTGACAATTCCATATTGATTGAATCAGAGCCGGTGTTGTCAGTATGTCCCCGGATTTCGATGCGAATATCGGGGTTTGTGAGCAGAAATGCCTTTAATCGGGACAGTTCCTGTGCGGAACCATCCAGCAATTCCGCAGAACCGGTAGCAAAGAATATGTTATGCAGGATGACCGGAGTAATTAGCGTGTCCAGTTCGTTTGTCGTCCGGACCGGTTGCAGGTATACGACATACTGTACCGGTTCATAAAAATTTTGTTGCGGGGTCAGGTCTACATGGCCACTGAATGGCAACCAATTGGGGACATTTGCATATACCCCGTAAGTCGTATGAGCAGGTAAGCAGGCGAACCAGGCATGGGTGGAGTCAATGGGTTCTATCCGTGGTGCTTTTTCTCCATTTGGTCGATACACCTCGACATTCCCGTACACCGGAGTGCTGTCGACTGCAGAATACAATGCAACATGCAGGAAGGTCATCGGTTGAGGAGCCCAGGAAGGATCCGGATGAAACCGGTAAATATCAAGTTGTCCTTGTTTGTTTTGGTAATTGGAAAACCGGTCGGTAGACAGATAAGCCCACTTTCCGTCCAATTGGATGGTCAATCCGCTGTCATCCCCTTTGGTATTAACCGGGTAGCCCAGATTTTTAGGTTCCGACCAGTTTCCGGTGCTGTCTTTTCTGCTGACAAATAGGTCTTTGGCTCCTAACCCGAAAAGGCCGTCGGAAGCAAAATACAGGGTCTGGTCATCCGCATGGATAAAAGGTGTCACCTCATTACCCGGTGTATTCACCGGGGCTCCCAGATTGACCGGCGCGCTCCAGAATGAATCCTGCCAGAACGTCATCCAGATGTCACTGCCTCCTAGTCCGCCAGGTCGGTTTGAGCTAAAATAAATGGTTTGCCCATCGGAAGAAATGGAAGGCTGAGATTCCCAAAATTCGGTATTTACCGGAGCCATCAGCAAATGAGGCGTATCCCATCCTGACGAGGTTTTATCCAGTAGAAAAAGATCGCAGCTCCGGTGCATGGAAGGGTCAAAACAAACCGTCACCACCATGCGGTTTCCACCCGGGGTAATGCTGTAACCGCCGAGGTCATAGCGGGTATTCCAGGAAAACACCGGCTGGGGATTTGACCAGACGGTATCCTGAAACTGGCTTTGCAGCAACAATTCACGGGCTCCGACCCTCCTGGTGAAAATCAAACGATCAAATGCGGTGATTGCGGGCAAGTATTCCAGATATGGGGTGTTGATATTGTCCGGGAGCGGCTCCATCTCGGAACTTGTCAGCTTTTCACCATCCAGGATCAACTCCAGTCGATGCAATTCTTCCTGAGCCGCCTGGATTTGCTGAGGCTGGCCTTCACCACTTTTCAGAAATGCCTGCACCGATTGTTTGGCATTTTCAAATTCCTGTTCGTGGTAGTAAAGGTCTCCCAGGGCGAGGTAATACTGTGGTTGCGGGTCATATTCCAGTTCCAGGCCTTTGCGGATCGAGGCGATTGCTTCGGGGTATTTGCCAAGTTGCTGGTATATACCTCCCAGGTCCAGCCACGCCTGGCCGTTGAGGGTGTCCTCCTGGATAATTTTCAGATAAATGGTTTCTGCTTGTTCAAACTGCCGGGCTTTGATCAGGTCCCTGCCTCGTTCTATCCACTTATTGATTTTTGAACCATTCTGGGAAAATGCGGGCAAGGACAGGCACAGACAAAAGCACCAGGCCAGCAACTGTAGTGCAGTCTTCGTGCGTGCTCTCCCGCGATGTGAAAATAGGCCTGCAGTCAAGGTCTGTAAACTACTTTAAGTACAAGAACGTGATTTGCTATTATTTTAATGTGCTTAACAAAGCATTGGCCTGTTTCGATCCGGCAAAGGCTGCTTTTTCAAAATCAGAGGCATAACCCGCCACGCCGAGCGCCTTTTTTATTTCTCCGGACAGGAGATACCACTCTGCATCATCTACCGGATGTTGTGCATTTTTCAATTTTTCACCCTTTTCGACCACTTTCAATGCTTCCGCATTCTTGTTTTGCTCGTGGAGTAATTTTGCATACTGGAAACAGGCATATTTCAACCATTTGTAATTGGGATGATCCGGAGGGAAGTCACGGTTTACGAACAGTTTATAGTCGAAAAGTGCTTTATCGATCAGGTTGCTTTGGGCGTAACACTGGGCACGCATCCGGGTTGCTGTCCAATAGATTGGTTGCAACGCTATGGACGTCGTTGTAGCCATTCTTAAATCTGCAATTGCTTCTTTGTATTGCTTTTTCTGCATGTAGAGATGAGCCCTGCCGATGTAAGCATAAGAATTTCCTTCATCCAGCCTCAAGCTCTTGGAAAAATCATAATGGGCGTCTTCCCAGTTGCCCAACCGCATATTGACATAGCCTCTCCGTTCATATGCCTGGGCATGCTTATCAAATTTTTCAATGGCTTCAGTCAATGCTTTGATCGCTTCATTCTCGGAGCCTTCTTCATCACTTAGTGCGCGGCCCCTTAAAAAGGCCTGCACGGCAATTTTATCGCCCACTGGTTCGATCATTGCTGCTTCCAGGATCGTCCCTTCATCAACCATCCAGGCTCCGATGCTTCCTGAAATGGCAAATTCAGCCAGGTATTCGAAGATGCCGACTGTATTGCGCCAGGCTTTTTTGGTCACCTGGACGACCGTCCGCGGAACAATGTAGCTGAGCTTTTCTTCATCGAAATGTGCAGATTCTTTCAGGGCAAGTTCATTCTTATAGAAATTCTCTACGCGGTAGTTGTACATATCCAGCATCTTTTGGTAACTCTTGGCATTCCTGAACTGGAGATATCCCTGGAAGATGGATTTGTAAAACAAGTCTTGCATGCAATTGCTGTTTCAGGAAAATTTTCTCGTTCAATTCATTCCCTAATCGGCTTGAATTGAGCCTAATGCAGGGGACTAAAGATACAAATATCCCTGCTTCCCTCTCCCTGCCTGGAGGCCACCATAGGTTGAAAGTCCTCGTTTTCAGCAATTGTAGACCGAACCTTGCTTCCCGATTCCTGGGAGTTAGTTTGTTATAAATAGAATCGATATATATACATAGAAAATAAATGTTTAGAAATATCAAGAAACCGTTTATTCCTGTCGGCCATTTCAGAAATCAGGCTTCTTTTAAGCCAACCAAATGAACGGTGAATGTCAAACCAACATAATAATTACTTTTATGGCCTGGAATCATCGAGACTATGGGGTGGTTAACAAAGTGGTTTAAACCGAAAGAAGAGACAGACCGTACCATGAAGTATTTGATCGTTGGCCTTGGCAACATAGGTAATGAATACCGCCACACGCGGCACAATGCCGGCTTTTTAGTCGTTGAAGCCCTGGCAGAACACCTGGGAGCTACGTTCCAGGAAGGCCGGTATGGGGCGATGGCGCAGGCCAGTTTTAAAGGCCGGAAATTATGGCTGCTCAAACCCAATACCTATATGAATCGCAGTGGTCAGGCCATCCGATACTGGCTGGACAAGGAAAAAATACCCCTTGAAAATCTGCTAGTGGTTGTCGATGAAATCCAGCTTCCATTCGGACAGTTGCGTCTAAGAAAAAAGGGAAGTGATGGTGGCCATAACGGCTTAAAAAGTATTCAGGAACAACTTCAATCCACCGAATACAACCGGCTGCGGATCGGGATCGGTAATGATTTCAACCGGGGTCAGCAAATCGATTATGTTCTCGGAGAGTGGTCTAATGAAGAAAAAGATGGCTTCCCGGAGATCCGTACGCTCGGAATTGATATCATCAAATCATTTATTGCTATCGGAGCTGACCGCACCATGAGTCAATACAACGGATGATGCTCCACGTACCGGGACTTTACATCCAGGATACCGCAAAAAAGGGCCGCGGAGTTTTCTGCGCCCATGACTTGCAGGAAGGAGATACCATTGAACTTTGTCCGCTCATCGTGATTCCGCCCTCGGAGGTTGCTGCTATCCATGAAACCCATTTGCACGATTATTACTTTTTATGGCCTGCTGTGAACGGAGCAGCCTGCATAGCTCTGGGCTATGGCTCTTTATACAATCATCACAGCGATCCGAATGCTCAGGTGATCATGGATCTGGACAATGAAATGATCGAAATAAGAAGCATAAAAGCCATACCGGCCGGGACGGAAATCCTGATTGACTATACCGATGGAGGTGCCTCGGAGGAACCTTTGTGGTTTCAGGAAGAATAAGGATCATCCTGAAAATCCCATTCAATCGGGGATTGACGATAATGCAATTTGGTTTGTGCCCGGGCAACCTGCCGATAAAAAATCATCTTCGCCAGCAGGATATTCACCGGTTCTTCCTGAGGGAAATTGAGCACATGAGCTACTTCCTGTTCGTCAATGTCCATCCGGTAAAAATAGCTGAACAAAAGGTCCGGCTTGTGTTCCAGATAATAGGCAACCTGATCCGCCAGTTGTTCAATGATTTGATTCAGGTCCGGGTCGGCAGCAAATTCAAGTTTGAATTCCTGACGGAGTAAATCCAGCGCTTCTAATTCTTCGGGTTTCATGAATTGATGTATTCCAGAATGGCATCGACATACCGGCGGTCATTGGCCAGACGGGGGACTTTATTCTGCCCGCCCATTTTACCCCGTTGCTGCATCCAACGCAGAAATGTACCCTGAGGCACCGATTTAATTTTTAAGGGATTGAGCGCCAGATTGGCATGTCTTTTCGCCTTATAATCGGAATTGACCGCCTGTAAGTGCAAATCGAGCTGACCGGCAAATTGATTAAGATCCACCGGTGCTTTCTCAAATTCGATAATCCACTGATGCGCTCCCTGGTTACTGCGGGTCAGATAGATCGGTGCGACGGTATATTCGGTCACCACGGCATTGAGGTCTTCACAGGTTCTGGCCACCGCTAAGTCGGTATTATGGATCATGACTTCTTCACCAAAAGCATTGATGTATTGACTGGTGCGGCCGGCAATTTTAATCCGTAGCGGCTGAACGCTGGTAATTTGCACCAGATCACCCACGACGTAACGCCATAGACCACTGTTCGTTGACACGAGCATGACGTACGTTCTGCCAGCTTCTACCTCATCGACCCGCAGCGCATACGGTGAAGGTTGGCCCCAGGATTCACGGGGTATGAATTCAAAAAACATTCCGTTGTCCAGCAGGAGCAACAGATCCTCCCGGGAATAATCATCCTGGACGGCAAAATAACCTTCGGAGGCATTGTACACCTCCTGGTAGATGAAATCCTCACTGGGTAGATATTGCTGAAACTGCGGCCGGTAAGGCTCAAACCCGACGCCTCCGTGCATATACACTTCCAGCCTGGGAAATAATTCCAGCATGTGTGCCGCTCCGGTATGTTCCAATAGTTTGCGGATGAGTACGATATTCCAGGTAGGCACTCCACCGATCATGGTTAACCGGCGGTCTTTAAGCAACACCTCAACGGTGCGGCTGATTTTCTCCTCCCAATCGGGATAGAGGGCCGTTGCAAAGTCCGGTGTGAAAAAGGGCCGGCCAATCCAGGGCATATGATCCAGCATGATGGCGCTGACATCGCCTATTTTAGTGGAAGGAAAAGGCTCATAAGCGGTCAGGCTTCCACCCAGAATCAGTGATTTATCCGCAAACAGGCGAGCTGAGGGATGGTTGTGGTAGAGAATACTGGTCGAGTCCCAGGCACCCTTTATATGGCACCGCTTGAGATTTTCTTTCGATACCGGGATGTATTTGCTCTGGTCCTGAGTCGTCCCGGAAGACTTGGCAAACCAGGACACCACACCAGGCCATAGAACATCCGGCTGGCCCTGCATCATCTGCAGGATATATGGTTTGAGCGTGTCGTATTCAAATACCGGTACCTGCTTTTGCCAGGCTGTGTAATTTTTAATGTGTCGAAAATCGAATTCTTTGCCAAACGAGGTGCTTCGGCCACGCTCCAGAAGGTATTTAAACCAGGATTGCTGTACTGAACGCGGGTTTTGGCGGATACGATCCAAACGCTGGTAGTGTCGCCGCAAATACCGACGAACCATTTTATTTGTTAGCGTTCTCCAGCTCATACCACGATTTGCTAAAGGTAAAAGATACGCTAATTTATTTTAATTCTCCGGGAGCAACCTAATGCGCCATCACGAAGCCATGCTTTGTTGGATTTTTTTATTTAATATTGCACTCCAAATTTCTATAATATCATGAAAAAGATCACAACCCTTATTTTACTCGCATCAATACTGGGATTAGGCACTTCCTGTGTTTCTAAAAAGAAATTTGATGCTTTGACCCAAGATAAAATGAATCTGGAGCAAAGCCTGGAAGCCAGTAAAATGCAAGTTTCTAAATTGGAAGATGAAAAGTCGACCCTCACTTCCGAGAAGAATGACCTGTCTACTCAGGTAAGTTCTTTAAAGCAAGATCTGTCAAAGACCCAGCAGGAAGTAGCTCAGGTCAAAACACAGGTTCAGGAGCAAGCCACCAAATTGGATAAACTGGAATCTACGATAACCAGTGCTTTTGCACCGATTGAAAAGACCGGATGGTCCGTTCACCAGGAAAATGATATGTTATACATCTCCGTTGAAAATCCAGTATTATTCCGGAGCGGATCTGCTTCCGTTAACCGGGATGCCAAAGAAATCATCAATGGCATAGCTGATGTTCTTAAGAACAATCCCGATGTGAAGATGATTGTCGAAGGACATGCTGATAACAAAACCATCAGCACCGATCGTTTTCCCAGCAACTGGGAATTGAGCGCCGCCCGTTCTGCCAGTGTGGTAAAAGCGTTGGTAAAAGCCGGCGTTGAGCCAGCACGGCTTACCGTTGCGGGACGCAGTGATACGATGCCGGCCAGTGCAGAAGGAAATTCAACAGCAGATGCCCGTAAAATGAACCGTCGTACCGAGTTCATTTTGGTCCCGGGTATCGCAAAGCTTTACGAGCTGGAGAAAATGTAATCCTTACTTATCCGATTATAACTGAAGGCCGGACGAAATCAATTTCGACGGCCTTTTTTATTTTTGGTTCCAAATTGGAATTTCATGAGTTTGATGACCATCGGCACGGTAGCTTTTGATGATATTGAAACGCCCTTTGGCCGGGCAGAAAAAGTAGTAGGAGGTGCCTGTACCTACATCAGCTGGGCAGCATCGTATTTTATTCGCGATATCAAGTTGGTTTCCATCGTAGGAGACGATTTCCCAAAGTCGGAATTACAATTGATGGAAGAGCGGGGCGTAGACCTTGCCGGACTGGAGATTGTACCCGATAAAAAGACATTTTTCTGGGCAGGACGCTACCATCAAAATATGAACCAGCGGGATACCCTGGTGACAGACCTGAATGTACTTGCAGACTTTGACCCGGTCCTGCCTGATTCGTACCGTGACTGCGATTATGTCATGCTGGGAAATTTAACCCCGGAAATCCAGCTTAAAGTGATCCGGCAATTGGACAGGCGGCCTAAAATCATCGCGCTGGATACCATGAATTTCTGGATGGATGTGGCAATGGATGGTCTCCTGGAGGTATTACGCGAGGTGGATCTGCTAACCATCAATGATGAAGAAGCAAGGCAACTCAGCGGTGAATATTCACTTATAGCCGCGGCCAGGAAAATATTCACCATGGGCCCCCGATTCCTGGTTGTAAAGAAAGGCGAACACGGCGCACTTCTTTTTGCAGCTGACCGCGTATTCTATGCTCCTGCTCTGCCACTGACGCAGGTTAAGGATCCGACCGGTGCCGGTGACACTTTTGCCGGCGGATTCATGGGATACCTGGCGAAAACCGACGATACCTCATTTGACAATCTGAAGCGGGCCATCATTTATGGGTCCGCGATGGCTTCTTTTTGCGTTGAAGAATTCAGCCTTGACCGGCTCAAGACGCTGGATGAAACCGCCATTCAGCATCGGGTGAAACAATTTGCTGACCTGGTTCATTTCGAATTATAACGTCTATGACCGATCCAGGCCGGCAACCAGAAAGGGAAACCGGCATTTTGTATCTTGTGCATGGATAAAATACACAATTAATATGCGCATTGCATTTACCTTAATGATTTGTATTGCCTTCTCGGTGAGTCAAGCCCAGACCAGCGACTGGCAGACGGATGTAATGAATAAGTTGGACCAACAAAAAGACCATTATGCAGGCACCGCTATGCAAATCTGGAATTATGCCGAAGTCGGCTACCAGGAGACTAAAAGCTCTGCCGCCTTGCAATCATTATTAAAAGACGCCGGGTTTCAGCTTACTGCCGGGGTAGCTGAAATTCCTACTGCTTTTGTTGCCACCTACGGATCAGGGAAGCCCATCATAGGCATCCTGGCCGAATTTGATGCGCTGCCGGGCGTATCACAAACCGCCGAACCTTACCGGGAGGAAAGAGCAGACAATACGGCAGGGCATGCCTGCGGACACCATTTGTTTGGCACGGCTTCCGTGGCAGCCGGTATCGCTATCAAACAATACATGGCTGAACACGGATTGACCGGTACCTTACGCGTTTACGGAACACCTGCTGAAGAAGGAGGTGGCGGCAAGGTTTACATGGTCCGGGCAGGACTGTTTGATGATGTGGATGCCGTACTGCATTGGCACCCCGGCAATCAGAACAGCGCTTCCGCCGCTTCATCCCTGAGTAATAAATCTGCAAAATTCCGGTTTTATGGTAAACCTTCGCATGCAGCAGCGTCTCCTGAGCGCGGTCGTTCTGCGTTGGATGCAGTCGAAGCTATGGACTATATGGTCAACATGATGCGGGAGCACATTTCGTCCGAGTCAAGAATTCATTACGTGATTACCCGCGGTGGCGAAGCTCCGAATGTTGTTCCGGAATTTGCCGAAGTCTTTTATTATTGCCGGCACCCGGATATGGCCATTGTCAAACAAAATTTTGAATGGATTGTAGAGGCTGCGGAAGGAGCGGCCAAAGGAACCCAGACCCGGATGGAATACGAAGTTATCCATGGTCTTTACAACCTGCAGCCCAATGAAACACTTGCCCGTGTGATGTACAACAATTTACAAAAGGTGGGAGGAGTAGCCTATGATCCTGAGGAACAGTCTTTCGCTAACAAAATTCAGGAATCATTTGGTCCCCATCCTCCGGATCTCGCCAAAGCGGCAGAAATCGAACCGTTCCAGGTGATCGAAAGAGGAAGCGGAGGGTCGACCGATGTCGGTGACATCAGCTGGGTAGTGCCAACTGCAGGTATGAGTGCGGCGACCTGGGTGCCAGGAACTTCTGCTCACAGTTGGCAGGCAGTAGCTTGTGGAGGAACATCCATCGGCATCAAAGGGATGATGGTGGCTGCTAAAACCATCGCCCTTACCGGTATTGAAATTCTGCAGGATCAACCTACCCTGAATCAGGCTAAAAGCGAACTGCAGAAAAGGACCGGAGCCGACTTTAAATACGAACCTTTGATCGGAGACCGAAAGCCACCATTGGATTATCGCAACAACAAATAAATCCATGACCGGACCCATCCTTTCTGAATTAAGGCAAGCCAAAGCACAAAACCAGAAGAAATTCGCGGTCCTCATTGATCCTGACAAGTTGCGGCTGAATCATATGGAACAGGTTCTTAACCTGGCTTCCAACGCCAAAGTGGATTATTTTTTTGTAGGAGGCAGCCTGATCGTAAACGACATGCTGGATCAATGCCTCACCCAGATCAAATCCCTTTGTGATATCCCTTTGATTTTATTTCCCGGTAATTCATTTCAACTCAGCTACCGGGCTGATGCCATTCTATTTTTATCCCTGATCTCAGGGAGAAATCCGGACCTGTTGATTGGAAAGCATGTCATTACTGCCCCATTTCTGAAAGTAAGTCCGTTGGAGATTATCGCCACCGGTTACATGTTGATCGACGGTGGTGTTCCTACTACGGTGACTTATATGAGTAATACCATACCGATACCACGCAACAAGTCGGATATAGCCCTCTGCACGGCTATGGCCGGCGAGATGCTGGGTTTAAAAACCATCTATCTGGACGCCGGCAGCGGAGCTGCTAATCCGGTTTCCACCCATATGATAGAAGACGTATCCGGTGCCCTTGAAATTCCATTGATTGTAGGCGGCGGAATACGAACACCTGAAAAAGCTTATGCCAACGCCAAAGCCGGGGCAAACCTGCTGGTGGTAGGGAATGCCATCGAAGAAGACCCCGGGCTTATTCTCGAATTATCGGCAGCCATTCACGAAGCAAATGCACCAATCACCAAATTAACATCCTGAAGATGTCCGAAAAATCAAAGTGGACTTTTGAAAAATCGACCTTGGGAGAAGATCTCAGGATGTTCAAGGTCCGCAAAGACTTATTTCGTCATGGTGATCAGCAATTCGTAGCCTCGATCCTGGAAGCTCAGGATTCCGCTAATGTCGTGGCGATTACCGATCATCTTGAGGTCGTCCTGGTTGACATCTTCCGATTTGGCTCCCGTGACCGTTCTCTTGAAATTCCCGGTGGCATGGTTGACTCCGGGGAAGAACCCTTGCAGGCAGCACAACGGGAATTACTCGAAGAAACCGGTTATTCGGCAAAAGAATGGTCTTACCTGGGTTATTGTTATTCCAACCCGGTTTTTATGGACAGCAAAGTACATCATTTTGTTGCCTACCAGGCATCCCCATCCACCAGTCCTACTCCGGAACCAGCTGAAGACATCCAGATCCAGTTGGTACCAGTTGAACGGATCGCCGTTATGGCTTTTCAAATGATTCATCATCCGCATACCTTATCCGCGCTGAGTCGTGCCATCAAATTAAAACCACTCGTGCAACTATGACCGAAATTGGTACCGTGATAAAATCTACCGGAAGTTGGTACAGTGTCCGTGTAGGCTCAGGTGAAACACTGGATTCACGCATTCAGGGTAAATTCCGGCTTCATGACCTGGATCTGACAAACCCGGTTGCTGTCGGTGATTTGGTGGACATTGAACGAGAGGAGGAAGAGGCGGTTGCGACCATTCGCCATATCCATCCCCGCACCAATTATGTGGTCCGTCAATCTCCCCATAACAAACATCAGTTGCACCTCCTCGCTGCCAATATTGATCAGGCTTGCCTCATTGTGACCATTCGCCACCCGAAACTCAAGCCCGGTTTCATTGACCGGTTTTTGATGATGACCGAACCCTATGATATCCCGGTGATTCTAATTTTCAATAAAATCGATCTCTATAAAAGTGCTGATTTTCAGGTCCTGGAATACCTGGAAGATGTGTATCAGGGAATTGGTTATCAGGTGGTAAAAACTTCCGCAACCCAGAAGACTGGTATCCGGGAACTCAAGGATTTATTACATGGCAAGACTACTTTGATAGCCGGCCAGTCCGGGGTAGGCAAAACCAGTGTTTTGAACGCCCTATTGCCTGACCTGGACCTCAAAACACAGATACTTTCCGATTTTTCAGGAAAGGGCCAGCATACAACCACGTTTGCTGAAATGTTCTCTATGGATGACACGAGTTACATTATTGATACGCCGGGCATCAAAACACTGTCATTCAATCACCTTGAACTATTGGATGTAGCGCATAACTTCCGTGAGATATTCGAAGTTTCCAAGGATTGTAAATTCAGCAATTGTCTGCACCGGGGAGAACCGAAATGTGCTGTTGAAGCCGCCGTGGAGGCGGGGATTATCAGTGAAGTTCGCTATGGCAATTACCTGGATCTGCTTTCCGAAGTGGAGGAGCAAAATTATTGGGAACGCAAAAAAGATGTCTGACGGGCCCGCTGTCAACCAGGAATTATGGCTTTTCCTTGGCAAAAATTTTAAAAAGCAAGGACGTATCGAGGCCATTCCGCTTCCCTAAAATCATACCATCGCGTACCGTTAAATTCGCTTCATTGGATGCTCCCAGGCGAAACTGGAAAAATGCAACGGCTGCATAGGAATCCGGGTGTTGTTCCCAGCTTAATACTTGCTCTGCCAGGGCAAGGCCGTCAGCAAAAATGGATTTATCGGTTTCAAATCCCTGATAGGTCAATAAGAGATCAACTGCTTCGCGAAGGATTTCACGTTTTTGCGTCACGTCCGCTGCAGAATCATACCGAATGTGTAAATCCGGAATTTCCATCCGGACCAACGATTGTAAGGTTTTCAAATTACCTGTTTCCTCTGCGTAGTTTATTTTACTGTCCCGGATCAGCTGATGGATTTCCTGCTGTGCCTTTTCAAAACCTTCCGACCAGGCTTGTAAATGATCCCAGGTAGCAACAGCCAGGGCGCTGTCTTTACTGTTAGCCGCAAGCTGCACTTGTTCCAGAAGGTCATCGCGCACCGCATCGTACCAGGTCCTGCCGGCAAAACTGAATTTTTCGGGAGAACTCATCTGACTGAGGTAGGTCAGTTCCTGCTCCAGGGGCCCGTCCTTAACCTCTTTCCGCCACAATGAACGCGAAGCAAATACGGCGAGATCCGGATGTTGTACGGTATCCAGGTAAGGTGCAATCTCTTTCCAGACATTGGTGTCCCTTAATTTCAGCTCTTCCCGCTGGAGGATGTAGCTGCTTAATAATTCCGGATTTCGTTCCCCCAGCGCATACTTTTGATACGTGATGGCGAATGTGGGGTTTTTCTGGAGGGTGGCCATGAAGTTTTGTTTTTCCTTCTCCTGCTGCAGCAGCATACGCTGGTAGGATAAATCTTCTTTGTATTTCTGGGCAATTTCGGGAACATGCTGGGGATCCGCTACGCTCATCGCTTCATCCAGAAATGGTTCTGAAGGGCGGTATCCGGTCATTTTATGGATCAGCTGGCCATTGTAATCCACGAATAGCATCGTGGGGTAGGCTCCGATCTGGTATTGGTTGGACAATCCTATCCCTTCACCCCGTTCTGCATCGACTTGATAATTGATGAAATGCTGATTAAAAAACACGCCAACCTGCGGATCGGTAAAAACATTCTGACTCATCCGCTTACAGGGTCCACACCAGGTGGTATAGACATCCATAAAGATCATTTTATTTTCCTCCAGGGCTTTGGAGCGTACTTCATCCCAGGTCCCTTCGGTAAATTGAATGCCTGATTGACCGGTGAGTGTAAAAATTATTCCGAACAAAAATCCCGGCAACAAAAATCGGCGAAGAGCTAATTGCATCTTTATTGATATTTTGTGGTTGCAAAGGTATATGTTTTTGACATTCCAGTTTTGGAAGCATTTCCGGAAGCGTATCTTTAGTTTGCAAACCGTGAAACGATGACTTTTTATACAATACTCAGACATTTCCACTCCGGCTGGCGCTGGGTGGTTCTTATCCTGGTAATCGTAGCAATCATTCAGGCCGGGGTTCAAATCCGCCAGAAATCCAACTACATACTCACCAGACACCGGAAGTTTCCGTTATGGACGATGATCGCTGCACACATTCAGTTATTGTTGGGTTTGATCTTATATTTTGTGAGCTCCAAGGTGCATTTTGGGACAGATACCATGTCCAATCCATTAGCCCGTTTTTTTACGGTTGAGCACGCGATCTCTATGGTTTTGGCCATTATTCTGATTTCCGTTGGCTTTTCCCGAGCCAAGAAGCAATTGGATACTCCCGGCGGGTGGAACCGCATCTTCTGGTATTACTTATTGGCTATTCTGTTGATTTTATTGCAGACACCTTATCCTTTCCAGGAATACGGGGCACACTGGTTCTAGCATAAGCGACCAAGAACTTTTAGGCTTTACGGGCCACTTGATCCGGAAATGGCCAGAGGAATTCACCTGGATTTCACGGAATCGTTTTATGGCTATTGCCTGGGGTAATGGCTACCACAATTTGCTCAATGCCCGAAAAGTCATGACGACGCTACGACCATTTTCGTCCGTTTCCGGAATTTCTTTCTTGCTCTCCTGGTAAAATCCCGATGCGCCGCTCCATACCGTTTGCATCATTCCCAGATATTTACCGGCCATGGGTTCCGGGCTTGAAGTACGGAACATTTGCGTCATCTGAGCCTCCGTCTCGGCTACCCGTGGTTCCCGCCACGGACAGGTAATAACCTGGAATCCTTTACTGGCAAAATAGGCTGCTGTTGGTATGGCCTGTTCATAATGCCAATCGCAAATAACCACATCCCGGGGGATCATATCGATGGCCCGGGCGGTATTGTTCATGGAAGCTTCCCACATGCCAATGCCGGTCAGTTTGCCATCGATCAGGCGGTCTCCCCAGATCCACAATTCTTTATTGGTTTGGGCCAGATGCTCATGGATTGCTCGTACCTCACCGGCAAACAGTTCTGCCGGATCCAGACCGTTGCACCGGGGACATTGTTCTTCCGCCAGGTAGAAGACCTCATCCATTCCCGCATGAAAAGCATCCGCTTCAAATACCTCAACCAGCTCATCAATCAGATCGAAAATGATGGCGTGGATCTCCGGATGAAGCGGGCAATAACTCTTGCAGTAGAGTTGGTCCTCGTTCGGCCAGACATATATTTCCGGGAATGCTACCTGAGGGGTTTCATCAAACTCCGGATAAACTGCTAACAATCGACCGGGAGTACTGTGCCAGGATTGATGCCCCAGCAAATTTATTTGTGGAATGATCCGTATGCCCTCCTCTTTGCATGCCGCAACCACTGATTTTACCTGGGCATAGCTCAAGGGTGATTCTACGCGTAATTCCGGATGGGAGGTGAAAGCATAGTTGTAGTCGATGCGAAGGACAAGGGTATTAACCCGTCCGGGAGCCAGAATCTCATGGATCATCCGGATGAATTCCGGGACCTGATCGCTGGAAGGTGCACCAATACAAAATCCCCGGACCGGAAAGTCCGCAGGTACCTGTGACCAGGCCATTGAATTCATGGCCAGTAATAACATCCATTGGACAAGAATAACTTTACGCATAACCCTATTTTTTTAATCCGGAAAAAGCCAACTTACTTATTCCTCACCACAAAACAAATGATCTCAAACAGAATCCGTATTCAGTTTTTCAAAAGCTTCACAACCCTGTTCGCTTAGGTAAGGATAGATCAATTCCATCATTATTCGGTGGTAGCGACGAATAAAATCTGGTGTCTGATCAAGTTCCAGGGAAACCGCTGAAGAGATCCAGTAATCGCCAAGTATTTGCATCCTCCGGTATAGATGCTCGTATTCCATGGGAATTTGGGCTCTTCGCATCCAGCCTGCTTTTTGCAGCTGGTCAAATAACGCCAGAAACTGTATTTCACGCTGTACTTGCAGCTGCATGTAATGCCTTTGTATTTCCGGATAGTTGCGCATAATGAAGACCAGGTCAATAAGAAAAAACCGGTATTCGTAGAACATCTCCATCGACCGAAGCGCACCACGATGGATTTGAACAAATGCAGATTTCTCATGCATCAATTCTTCCATGACGCCGTTCATTTTAGTCACCAGCTCCTGGTAAATGGCCATAACCAGATCTTCCCTTTTCTGGAAATGATAGGTGAGGTTGCCCAGGCTGATGCCCAGTGCTTCCGCAATGTGCCTCATGGTAATGGTCGTAAGCCCACGATCATTAAACAATCTTCTGGCCTGGTCCAGTATTTTTTCCCGGGTATTCATTTAGTACGTTTGACCTAAAAACATTTATTTAGTACATTTGTCCTAAACTTACAAAAAATGCATGTTATTATCGTTGGCGGCGGCTTAACCGGATTAACTACTGCCTTATCCCTGGAAAAATTAGGCATCTCCTACCATGTGTACGAACGGTTTCCTTACCTGGCAGAAGTGGGTGCCGGAATTTGGCTGGCACCAAATGCTCAGCGGGTGCTGGACTGGATTGGTATTGGAGATGAAGTGCGCAGCGCTGGCAAAATGATCGCAGAAGTAAGCATCGCCAATCGGCATATGCAATCCATCCGACCTTCCATTGATGGCACCTTCCATACCGATAGCAGCCAACTTGTTGCAATCCACCGGGCCAGGCTCCAGGAAATATTATACAACCATGTCCCGGATTCTAAAAAATCGTTGGGCAACACCTTCCAGCAATTCCGGGAAGGTGCAGAATCCATCCGGGTCCGATTTGCCAACCAGGAAGTTGAAGGGACGCACCTCGTCGGTGCCGATGGCCTGCTCTCGAAGGTTCGCGAGCAGCTCTTCCCGGACCGTCCGTTAAGGTATTCCGGACAAACTTGCTGGAGAGGCGTAGCGCAAATGACCCTTCCCGAACCATGGACAGACGCAGCCATGGAAGCCTGGGGGTACCGCAAACGATTTGGCTTTACGCCCATTGCGGCTAATGAAGTTTATTGGTTTGCCGTACAGGATTCCATTGCAGGGGAATCAGATCCTCCGGGTGAAATCATCGGGTTTCTGAGGCAGAAATTTGCAGATTTTGGCGAACCGGTTCATCAGCTTCTTCAAGCCACTCTCGGCTCTAAAATTTTTCGGGGTGACCTCTATGATTTGAAGCGGCTGGAAACCTGGCATAAGGGCAGCGTCTGCCTGCTGGGTGATGCCGGCCATGCAACCACGCCCAATATGGGTCAGGGCGCTGCTCAGGGAATGGAGGATGCTTACCACTTTAGCAATGCACTTAAAAGGGAATCCAATCCCGAGCAGGCATACGCGAATTTTGAAAAGATCCGAAGGAAAAAGGTTGATTACATTGTAGATAATTCCTGGCGCATGGGAAAATTAGCCCATCATCCGCTCGGGCAGCCCCTGCTTAAAACCATTCTGCGCATTACTCCAGCTTCCGTCCTAAGCAAACAGATGCAAAACGTTTATTCCATCGACAACTGATCGTTTGTGGTTTTGGACCGGCAACAGAAATCATTACCTTAGTCCATTAACCGAAAAACAATCATCATGTGGAAAGGATGGCTCTTGAGTATTGGAATGGTGTTGAGTTGGGCCGCTAGTATGCCGGTAAGCCCGGAAGCCATCAAGGAAATGATTCAGGGAGACCTTGATTATTTGTCTTCCTTTTATAAGGACCTCCACTTACATCCAGAAATCTCTCTGCAAGAAGACCAAACTTCCCGGAAGCTGGCGGAAACCATGCGCGAACTTGGCTTTGAAGTCACCGAAAATGTAGGAGGGTTCGGAATCGTGGCCCTGCTTCGCAATGGCAATGGCCCGCAGATTCTTTACCGGACCGACATGGATGCTTTGCCGATGTATGAGAAAACAGAATTGCCCTACGCCAGTTCCGTGGAAATCGTCAAGGATGGGACCACCGTAGGTACCATGCATTCCTGTGGACACGATATGCATATGACTACCTGGCTGGGCGTAGCCCGGACTATGGTAAAATTAAAAAGCCAGTGGCGTGGTACGTTGATGATGATCGGTGAACCTGCGGAAGAAATCGGCCAGGGTTCAAAAATGATGCTGGATGCTGGTCTGTATGATCGTTTCGGAGTGCCTGATTATGGGATCGGTATCCATTGCAATCCCACCTTACCGGCAGGTCAAATGGGTTATGGCAAAGGTTTTACCATGGCCAATACCGAGTCCATTGACATCCGGATATTCGGAGTTGGCGCCCATGGTGCTTCTCCCCACATGTCTATTGACCCGGTTGTCATTGCGGCGGAAATGGTCATGGATTTGCAAACGATAGTCAGCCGGTCTGTGCCTCCCACAGAATCTGCCGTTGTGACCGTAGGCGCCATTAAGGGAGGTACGGTTCATAATATCATTCCTGACGAAGTGACCTTACTGCTCACCGTCCGCACCTTTAAGGAGGAGGTCCGTCAATTGGTACACCGACGCATCAAGGAAATAGCTTATGGAACGGCATTGGCCGCAGGACTACCGGAAGATAAAATGCCAGTGGTAACCATCCCGGATGTCTATACGCCCGCAAATTTTAACAACTCGGACCTGGTAGATCAATTGCGATTGTCTGCTGCCAAGACCATCGGCAGCGAACTGGTTGCGGAAACCGAACCACTGATGATTGGCGAAGATTTTTCCAGGTACGGCCAAACACCCGAGCAGGTGCCTACTGTGCTTTGTTGGCTGGGCACAGTGCCGGACGAACGATTGGAGCGGTCCGATCTGCCCGGTTTGCACTCACCCTATTATTATCCTGCAATCGAAAAAAGTCTCATCACCGGAATCAGCGTGACCGTCCAGTCCCTGCTTGACTTAATGCCTGTGAATTAGTTGCAGTTGGTAGACCGGATTGTTTTTTGTCAGCCGGGCCATCGCTGCCGGTGATTCATCAGGATCCCGCTTTATCTTCAGTACATTGATTTGAGTAGGAAACAACTCCATCAGAAAATCACCCCGGATCGTCAGGCTGGTTTCTTCACTTGGAATTGGCATGGAAAATCGCAACCAGGTGGCATCTCCTTCCGCCTGATAACCCTCCCATTGCAATGGATAGTTGCGATTAGGATCTGAGCAATTGAAGTGATGCGTAAAATAGGTTGTAAGCTGTTCTTTTACCGGTTCCAGATCTTTTCCGATAAGGGGAACCCGGTGCTGAAATTCATTGGTCAGCGCATCTTCAAGATCATTAGTAAAGACCTTTATTTCGATTTCACATTGGGATTGACCAAAATTCATGTCTATGACCCCCAAATAAATGGCGTGTGCCGGCAAGAGGCCATTAACCTGAAGTAAGGTGGTGAAGAAAAAAAGTATCATCCGGTAAAATTACGTTTTGGTCTTTGGCAATAAAAATGGATTGTCAGCTGGACCAAGCGGTCAAAGGGTGCGTTGCCCGATCATTCATTGGAGTCCGGTCTTTCCTAAAATAGAGCCTTGGAAAATTTTTTTAATCATCCAATGCAGCCTAATCGTTGAAAACTACTTGCTTAATTGTGGGAATGTTTAACTTTCATTCATGGTATGGTTATTCGTAATAGGATATGTCTTTATCGCACTGGAACATGTGATCAAGATTGATAAGTCAGCTTCGGCTGTACTTACGGCGGTTGTATTGTGGACATGGCTCATCTTGTTTGGTTCGCCCCTGGTCCCGGATATGGATCAATTAGGTATCGAACATGCATTGCTTGAACATCTGGGGGATATCGGCAGTATTCTGTTTTTCTTACTGGCTGCCATGACCATTGTCGAACTGGTTGATGTTCACGATGGTTTCCGGATCATCACCAAACAAATCAATACCCTTAATAAGGTCAAGCTTTTGTGGATAATTTCGCTTGTTACGTTCTTTCTTTCCGCATTACTTGATAACCTGACCACCACCATTGTGATGGCTACATTGATCCGAAAACTGATTCATGAAAAGCAAGACTTGTGGATCATGGGCGGTTTTGTCATCATCGCTGCGAATGCCGGGGGCGCCTGGTCCCCCATCGGGGACGTCACGACCATTATGTTATGGATCGGCGGACAAATCAGCGCCTTGCATGTAATACAAGCGTTAATTATTCCTAGCCTGGTTTGCATTATTGTTCCCTTGCTATTTATGTCCTTTACATTCCGAGGCGAGATCAGTCCTGCCAAATCCAAAGCGGAAGCATCCGGTGAGCCGAAGAAAAAACAAACGTCCGAATTGATTTCAAACTGGGAAACACAACTGGTATTCTGGTGCGGTATTGGCGCCTTGTTGTTCGTTCCTATCTTTAAGAATCTTACCCATCTGCCTCCATTTATGGGCATGTTACTCAGCTTGGGATTTATGTGGATCCTGACGGACCTATTGCATATGGGTAAAAAAGTAGAACGAGGCCATCTATCGGTCAGTTCGGTCATTCGCCGGGTCGATACCCCGAGCATACTTTTTTTCCTCGGAATCTTATTGGCCGTAGCTGCTTTGGAAACCGGAGAGTTTCTTCAGCATGTGGCTGTTTTCCTGGAAGAGACCCTTAAGAATATTTACCTGATCAACATGATCATCGGTTTGTTGTCCGCAATTGTGGATAATGTACCCCTGGTGGCGGGGGCTATGGGAATGTATTCCATGACAGAGTTTCCTCCGGATCACATTTTCTGGAGTTTGCTGGCGTATTGCGCAGGAACCGGTGGAAGTGTATTGATCATCGGATCTGCCGCGGGAGTTGCCATGATGGGTATCTTGAAAATAGATTTCATCTGGTATCTAAAACGAATTTCCTTATTGGCCCTACTGGGTTACCTGGCTGGTATGGGCGCTTACATGATCCAACACATCTGGACCTGATCCCCCTATTATGAAGCCGGTCATAAGGGCATTGAGTGAATTGGAGGAGGCTGGCATAATAGACGCTGCAACAGCGGATCGTATCCGACAATATTATCAGGATAAATCACCGGATCGTCCTGTTCCCTTGTTGTTAATTTTTGGAGTCATCGGGTCATTATTGACCGGGCTGGGAATCATTCTGATCGTCGCTCACAATTGGGAATGGCTTAGTCCCGGATGGCAGACGGCCTGTGCATTAATTCCGGTTGTCTTGGGTCAATTACTGTTGATTTATGGAGTTCGCAAACATTCACCTGGAAGTACCTGGAGAGAAAGCAGTAGTACTTTCCTGGTTTTCGCACTGGGCGCGGGCCTGGCAATGATCAGTCAGATATTCCAATTGCCGGGTGAATTGCCTGAATTTTTACTAGTCTGGATTTTGCTCGCCCTGCCATTGATTTATCTGGTTCCATCACTTACTGTTTTTTATCTCGGTTTAATTGGCATAACCTGGTATGGTATCCTGACCGGATACGAAGGCCGTGGGTTATCCAATTACTGGTGGCTTTTGTTACTCTGGCTGCCCGCGTACATTTGGGGTCTCCGGCGTCTGCAGACCGTAACCTGGTTTCGTTGGTCACATGGACTTTTATTACTTTCCCTCACCATTTTGCTTGGTAATTTAACTTATCCCTTTACCGCGGGCACCTGGCTTATCTATCTTTTTTGGACCGGATTATTACTGCATTTGGCTGACCTTGGTCAATGGAGTATTCTCCCTTGGTTTCGTGAATCCTTTCGCTGGATAGGATCGTTGGGCTTATGGCTTTTGCTTTTCATTTTTAGCTTTAAGCCATTTTGGGAGCAATGGCCTAAATGGCATGGCCAATATTTGCCGCCTGTTTCCAGCCCTTCTTTTTGGTTTCTTGTGGCGTTTGGCGTCTTGTACCTCACTCTGTTTTTCCGCCGGCACCAATCCGGATATATACAACGGGAAATGGTATTAAAATGGGTCCCGGCTCTCGTAAGTTTATGTTTGATGTTCCAGGTACCTGCATTATGGGGCACAGCCATTCTTAATGCTTTGATTTTGGGCCTGGGCGTTTATTCAATCTTACAAGGGTGGCGAGGTAATCATCTAGCCGAAGTCAACCGGGGATTGGCAATTATATTGCTACTGATTTGCTGCCGTTTCTTTGATACCAATTGGAGCTTTATCGTGCGGGGATTGCTGTTTACCATTATGGGAATTCTTTTTTTCGCAGCCAATTATTGGATCATCAAAAGGAAAAAAGATGGAATTTAAGTGGCCTCCTTGGACTTTTCCTTTGTTGATCGCTGCATTGGGAATTCAGCTGATTGTGCCTCTTTCGACGATCTGGAATAATTGGAGGGTGCTTGCGCACGGTGAAAAACATTTTCTGGCCTGTGCTCCGGTTGATCCGACGGATCCGTTTCGTGGTAAATACCTCACCCTGCATTTTGCTATTGAAGATTCTTCCTATGCTGCTTTACCGGATTGGGAAATCGATCAAACAGTCTATGGCCATTTTATACATCAGGCAGATGGTTCATCCATCATAGATCAAATATCCACCTCAATTCCCCAGGGAGATTATTGCAAGGTAATCATTGCGGATTTCGTACAGCGGCAGGATGGTTACCGGGTTATGATCCGGTTACCAATATCCCGGTGGTACGTGGAAGAATCCCAAGCCCAGGAAATGGAGGTGCGTTACCGGGAACATATGCGAAACCATCGGCCACTACTCGCTGAGGTACATGTGTTTAATGGCCGGTTGGTCCTGTCGGGATTACGCTTTTTATAGCCCACAGCGCTCAAAGCGCAATAGAAGGACAATTGTAATCAGGAATTATTCCCGTTGATTCAATCAAATTGGCTGCACTTTCTTTGCGCGTATTGCCGCTTAAGACCAATATGGTGTCCAGCCCGAAGCGGTTACCTCCCAGAATATCCGTATGCAGGGTATCACCGACCATCAGTATATCTTCTTTTGCCACGGTGACCGAGCGATTGAGCTGGTCAAAGGCATAGATAAACATTTGGCTATCCGGTTTACCAAAATGGATGAATTTCTTATTCAGCATATTCTCCACAAGTTCGGCTATTCCTCCTGTGGCGATAGAAACATCGTTGCGCGAAACCGGATATACCCGGTCTGAATTGGCAACAATGACCGGAATCACTTTTCGGCGCAAGATATTAACGGTCTTGCTGATGTCAATATTCCAGTCGAAACCTTCGTCATCGAGAAATACGAATGCAGAGATGGCATCCAGGTCCTCCAGATCGATATCGCGTACCGCGATGTGTTCTAACCCGGATTGCAATATGTATTGAGCCGAGTTTTCCGTACCGAGGTATGCGATCTTACCCTCACGGATTTTTTGTTCCAGAAAATGTTTTGCCATCATCCCGGAGGTAACAATCTCATCCGGGTGGATGCCAGACAATCCCAAGCGGGCAAAACTATCTGCTTGTTGTTCCTGGCTTCGGGATGCATCATTGGTAAGCACCCGGATCGAGATTTCACGATCCCGCAGGTGGTTCAGAGTAGCCTGAGCTCCTTCAATGAGTCCTTTATAATTCTTCAGTACGCCATAGGAATCAAAAAAGACCGCTTTATACTGTTGAGCTATGTGAATGAATCTGGTCTCCTGCATCAGACAAATTTACAATTGAAGCGCCTTTAATAAAACATCCGGATTAAAACGGGCTTCTATGGAAGGAAGGTAAATGTCATAGGCTTCCTTTTGCAATTTGGTAGCAAAGAGTTCATGAAAGAAGTATCGACCGTCCTTAATCACATAGTTGAGAATAAAAAAACGGTAAATTTCTTTGAGGAAGCGCACTTCCTTTTCCGTCAGCGGAAATACCGCATGATAGGCCTTTAAGAATATCAGAAACCGCTCTTCCATCAGGGGATCGATGTAATAGCTGAACACTGTCCGGTCTCCGATGGAGGAGCAAACCCGGGCCAGAAAATAAAAATCCAACATCCGCGATCCCATGCGAAACCAGTCATAGTCCCACCTGGAAAACAATTTGAAGGAGGAGGAAACTGAAAAGTTGCCAATGTTCCAATCCACAAATACGGGTATGGATTCCAACTCGTCTGCTTTTAGCTCGTCATAATGCCGGAAAAAGAGGTCGCATTGTCTGCGGATGATGTCGTGCTGCATCCGGTGCTCATAGCTTCCCATTTCCGTTTTCAACGTATTCAGCAAGTGGTTTATATCCCAATGCAACGTTTTAGACGATCTTGGCAAAGTATGCCGTATTTGATGACAGGCTTTGTGAAACAAGGCCATCTGCTCACCCAAGCCTTGAATTTGTTCGGCATTCAATCGACGAGGCAAGCGCTTTTTAATTTTGATTGGCCGGTAAAATACGACCCAGACATTAAGCAGTGCATCCTCATGTCGGTAGACAAACAAGTGGTTCCCTTTCATCAGGGACCTGGCCAACAGGTTTTCAAAGGGTGCCGGCAGATTGTTGGAAAGGGCATTGATGATGGTGTGGTCCTCCACAAAATGCTCATACTTTCCGAAATAGGAGAGTTTTGCAATAATGATGCTGTGGTCGGAGAATTGAATGCGATAAACATGATTGGTCGACACTTTGGCACTGATGTCGGTAATCCGAATGATCTGCCGGGAGTTATCGTAAGCCAACCAAGCCGCATGTACAATCTCCGTGAAATCAATAAATGCTGACATAACCGGAATAATCGGCTCTGAAGATAACATTTCCGAAAATGTCCTGAGAATGGCTGGCAGGTATTATGAAAAAGCTTCTTGTTAACTGAACAGTTTACCCAACCCAAAAAAGATTGCCAGCCAGACCAATCCTTTAATAAGAAAAAATAAGAACCCGGCCACCCCGACGCGTTTCAGCCAGGTTTTGTAACTGCGCTCAGGGGTCATACCGTAAGCACTTGATACGTTTTAAACGTACTCTTCATTGGGGGTTCGGTACCGGAAGCCTTGGCTTTTTCCAAATCTTTAAATCCTCGCTGATGGCCTTCCCGGAATTCTGGAGATCCGGTCCAATCCTTGAAGGATGCTTCATTCTCCCAATGGCTTACGATCAGATAATCGGCGGATTGGTCGGCAGGTTTGAGCACCTCCATTTTAATAAAGCCGTCCATACGGTCAATCGCATGTGCGCGGGATAAGAAGAGCGACTCAAATCTGGGCTTGTATTCTTCCTGGCACGTGATGTAATTAATGGCAACAAACATAAGACTGCGTTTTTACGAAGTCAAATGTACTTAATTAGATTTAATCTAAATAAAAATAAGGTTATAAATAGGTGCACTTTCTTATCCCCGGTAGGAGATCCATTTCCAGAGTTCCTTGAAATTCGCTTTCTTCCCATACATCAGAATACCGACCCGGTAGATCCTGGCCGCCACCCATATGCTTGCCAAAACCCCCAGAAAGAGCAGGACCAGTGATAGTCCGATTTGCCATACAGGCGGATTGAATGCCAGTCTGGCTGGCATAACAATCGGGGAAAAGAATGGGATCAGTGAAGTCCAGAACGCCAGGCTGCTGTCCGGTGAACGCAGGATGCTCATAGCTATATAGAACGATAAAATCACCGGCAGCATAACCGGAAGGGTCAGCGATTGACCTTCGTTCATGTCATCGCCCAGCGCCGAACCTATGGCGGCAAACAGGGATGCGTACAACAAGTAGCCGCCGATGAAATAGAATATCAGCGCAGGCAAGATTAATAGCCAGTTTTGATTGGAAATTTCATTGATGACCATCCCAAAATCAAATTCGGATATCTGATTCATCATTTCAGGGTTCATCTGCGGTGGATTTTGCGCTGCCCCGGGTACCAGCAGTTGACCAATCATCACCACGATCGGCATCAGGATCGCCCAGATTCCGAATTGAGTGAGTCCGACTCCACCGATACCGATTATTTTGCCCAGCATCAATTCCATGGGTTTAACCGATGAAATGATCAATTCATTGATGCGGTTTACCTTTTCCTCAAAGACACCCCGCATCACAAAGGAGCCATATACAATCGTGATCATGAACATCAGGATAGTCATGATGTAGCCCAATGCCGCACCTATGATGTTCGAGTAAGCACTTGTGTTTTCTCCCTTATCTGTGATGGACTGCGGTTTGACTTGGATGCGGGTATCCAGCCGGTCCATCTCTTCCGCCGTAATGCCCATGGCTTTGAGCTTGAAATCACGAACCTTACTGCGCACTACGTCTTTAACGGTTTCATCAAGCGTAAGGGGAAGCCTTTTGTCCGAGAAATATTGGGGCACGTACTCCTTGTTAGACACCTGGATGGGTGGTAAAACGAGGACACCATCGTATTTACCTTCCTTAACTTCGGATTTTAGTTGTTCCAGGGACTCCTGGGGAAATTTGAAATAAATGTTTTTTGCATCCGGAATGGCTTTATTCAACATTTCCGATTCATCCACTACCGCAATTATTTTCTTTTCATCGCCTTCATAGGCAAAGATGAGCGAAGCAATCACGATAAAGAGAAGGAACAACACGGGTGTCAGCAACGTCAGCAAAATGAAGGATTTCTTCATGACCCTGGTGACATATTCCCGGCGAATGATGAGCCCGATCTTTTGAAAATTCATGGTTCCGATGTTTTATTATGCCGATTGCCGATTGGCCTCGCCTACCTGTTCGATAAAAATTTCATTCAATGTGGGAAGCACTTCCTGAAAGAGTCGGATCTGGCACCCGGCTTGCATGAACTGAGCCAGTAGTGCATTGGAGTCCTGCTCAGGCTGTAATTTTACCTTAACCCAGTCCCGCTGTTCATCCAGGATCTCATACTTAGCAGGTACCACGCTGGGCATTGACCCGTCAAAAACAATTTTGAAAATATTTTTTTTGAACTGGTCCTTCAATCCCGTCATGGTTCCGGTAAGTATCAGTTTCCCTTTATTCACCAAAGTAATTTGCTCACAGATCTCCTCCACTTGTTCCATCCGGTGGGTTGAAAAAATGACCGATGTGCCGGAGGCATTCATGCGGTGAATTTCATCCTTGATCAGATTGGTGTTGATGGGATCCAGGCCGGAAAAAGGTTCATCCAGAATCAGTAATTTAGGATCGTGTAGAACCGTAGCAATAAATTGTACCTTCTGCTGCATCCCTTTGGAAAGTTCTTCAATCTTTTTCTCCCACCAATCCGAAATCTGAAATCGCTCCATCCAATTCCGGATACGATCTTTGGCTTCCTTTCGGGGCATACCTTTCAGGCGAGCCAGGTAAATCAGCTGATCGCCCACTTTCATTTTTTTATAAAGACCCCGCTCCTCCGGCATATAGCCAATGTCGCGGATATGGTCTGCATGGATGGGCGTTCCATCAATCAGGATGCGGCCTTCATCAGGACCGGTGATACCAGTTATCATCCTGATCATGGTGGTCTTGCCTGCTCCATTAGGTCCCAGCAAACCAAATATTATGCCTTTGGGAATCTGCAAGTCAACGGTATTGACTGCCCGGAAATCTCCAAATGATTTACTCACCCCTTGTAACTCAAGGATATTCATGCCTGTCGAATTTGTGAACAAGTTGAAAATACGAGCAAATTCAAGCCATATAGCACATTTTCTATGACCAGTCGGGTTTTATCGACTAAGGCTGAAATTGGAAATTCTAGATGTGAAATGGATTCATTAACTTACTTGGGTCGTGACGAATTTCCCAATGCACCGTCCAATAATCAAGAAACTTTTGAACACCAGAACGCATTATTAACCTTGAATAAACGAATCTCCAGATGAAAACTAAAATGATCTTCTCGCTTTTACTGCTAGCCTCAACCAGCTTTCTTCGTGGACAGGATGTCATGTCCGCAGATAAAGTGATGAGTAAAGGCGTACAGGTAGCTGCTTCCATTGACATCTACGATGTAGATGAGCGTCAGGTAGAACAATGGTGGCGCAATTTTATGAAGCAATACACCAAATCCATCAAGAAGGACCGCAAATCCAAAGAGTGGTTTGCCGATGACGCCACCATTTCTGCCATCAGCCCTTCCACACCGATTGATTTGTACACAACCATTGAATCAACCGGCAAATATGTAACGGTCTCCACTTGGGCAGATGGGGGTACCGGGTTCATCAATCCTGCCGACAATCCTGAATCATTCCAGGCACTGGAAAGTATGATGTCATCCTTTGCCCACGAAGCCGAAGTGGAAAAGATTAACATTGAACTGAATAGTGAGGAAGATGCCTTATCTAAGCTGGAAAAGGATCTTAAGCAATTGCAAAGCCGCAACGAAGGTTATTATAAAGACATTGAGGCTGCCAAGGCTCGTATAGCCAAAGCGGAAGAAGATATCCGCCAAAACGTCAAGGAGCAGGAATCCAAGCAGTCAGAAATCGAGTCCCAACGCCAAAAAATTGAGTCGGTCAAGCGGAAACTCGACGATACGAAAAAAGGCAGCTAATCCCTTCCTGTGTAATGGTTATTCGATCAGCAAGGCAAATCCCGGCTGAACTTGATCGAAGGATTTTAGCTGATTGATTTCCATCAATTTAGCAAGTGATAACTGTGGGAAACGGTGAATGATATCCAATAATGATTCACCTTTCTGAACGACATATTTGTTCCGAAATACGTCAGCATGCTTGGTTACCGGCAGAACTACCGGTGTCTGTGATTGATTGATGGCCTTTACCAGGTTATTCGCCAGGGAGGCATTGACGCTCAGATCCCTTGTCGGAATAACACTCATTACCGCTATGGTACGGTTAATGCGGTAGGGCATTCTCACTTCCTGTTCCGGATGCTGCAGGATGTATAGGACAAGCATCTGGTCCTTTTCAATGGTATTGGTAGGCAGTTCATTCCAATAACGGATGTTGTAATCGTTGATTTCAAAATGGGAGGCAATATCGGTAAGGTCATCACCTTTCAAGGCTTGAAACTCAACTTCTTTGTAATTGCTTTCTCTGTAAAAGTTGTTTTCCTCCTGTTTATCCGCTTCATCGGTACCTCCCAAGCTTTCCTCAACCAGTGGAATTACGCGCTTAGGCAAAATGATCTGGTACCCGTCGTAATTGGCTGGTACGAGATCTTTACGAAATCCCGGATTCAGGGTCCGGATCACATTGATGTCCAAATTGGTCCAATCTTTAATCTGGCTGAATGTCAATTCGTCATGAACTTTGACCGTACCGGTAATCTGTAAATCCAGATCCGGAAACTGGGGCATCAATTCGTGCAGCGAATAAAATTTAAAAAGATAGGTAGCCGCCAGAAATTTGGGAACGTAATCCTGGGTCTCCGAAGGCAAATAAGGACGAATATCCCAATAATTGACGCTATTGGCGCGCTTGATGGCTTTATTCACATTACCCGGGCCACAATTATAGGCTGCCAGAACCAATTGCCAGTCCTGGTAATAGTCATAGAGGTGCTTGATTTGCTTTGCCGCTGCTTCGGTGGAACGGATAGGGTCTTTGCGTTCATCAACCAATTGATTGATTTTTAAGCCATTAAGCTTTGCCGTTCCGGGCATAAACTGCCACAATCCGATTGCACCAGCGCGTGACCGGGCATCCGGTCTTAAAGATGACTCGATGATCGTCATGTATTTAAGATCCAGCGGAAGATCATTTGCAGCAAGTTCTTTCTCAAAGATGGGGAAGTAAAGGACTCTTCTACCAATCAACATCTGCGTGTATGCAGGATACTTAAGCAGGTATTGCTGAAGAAAGGGCAGGATCATATCGGCTTTATCGGCATCGACCAGCGTTTGAATAGACTCCAGGCGGGTCCGAATCAAATCACGATCAAGCTCAGCCTCATTGTTGTAGGGAATAGCCGCCAAAAGGTTGGTCAATCCCAGGATAAAGACAAAGAGTAGGGATATCAAGTATTTTGAAAATACTTTCATATTCATAGGATTCAAAAACAAAATAAACCGATTCAACTTGTTTAACGCTACAAATGAAGCGCATTAACAATCTGAATTTCTCATATTACACAAAAGTGTAATATCAACGGAAACGAACAGCAAAGGTACGCCCACTATTCCACTAATTCAAATAATTACCACATTTAACGTTTTGCCTTCAAAACAATTGTGCAATATTCAGTCCCGTCTTAAACAGCAGATCATCTGCAAATCTTGGACCAATTATTTGAATGGAGTTTGGAAAAAGGCCTTTGGATCCGGGCAAGGCAAGACTCAAACCGGGCTGGCCGGTGAGATTGGCTAGTACGGTGAAAATGTCGGCATAATAGACCGCCACCGGGTCATCCAGTTTGGCACCAACCTGCCAGGGCATAACCGGAGAAACCGGAAGGATTAATGCCTCAGCCTGCTGAAATAAAAGGTCCATTTCCCGGATTATCATACCCCTGACTTTCTGAGCTTTCCGGTAATAGGCATCGTAATAACCGGAGCTAAGCACATAGGTGCCCATCATCAGCCTTCTCTTCACTTCCTTGCCAAAACCTTTGGTGCGGGTGTTGGCTACGATGGTCTCGACATCATTTCCAGCCGCTCGCAGTCCATATCGTATGCCGTCGTACCGGCTAAGATTCGATGATGCCTCGGCAGTCGTCAGAATGTAGTAAGTAGGAACAAGAAATGACTCCAGG
>ERZ795053.464-NODE-464-length-52153-cov-6.324600_pt1 | contig 52153 bp, 43 predicted proteins | sample MGYA00375137_ERZ795053 | MGnify/ENA primary metagenome ERZ795053 (study PRJEB30182, sample SAMN05720284) | activated sludge metagenome | isolation source: Anaerobic digester | place: Hong Kong | collected 2014-12-17 ...
ATCGGGGAACCGTCGGGGCGGCCGGAGAACGAATAACGCGTTCATCAAGAAACGTCGAAACGGCAAAAAAGTCAAAACGTCAAAAGGCGAACGTATCGGGCGCGTGTGTGCCACTGGGGGCTTGTCCACCAGCGCATCGGCCGCGACGTGAACGCCACAAGCCATGGACAATTGCATGTCGCGTCGGTGCGTCTTCGGGGAATGGGAGCGGGAGCCGATACGGGCCCGCGTCGCCATATCACCGAACGGACGCTGTGCGCCCGTTTCACTGGTGGATAAGCCACCAGTGGCACACTTCGCGCGTTCGTCAAGAAACTTCGAAACGTCAAGACCTGAATATCGAATAAGCGAAAGAGGCGGTTGTGGCGCTCCGGCGTGTTGAATGTCGGTCCCGTGTCACGCTGGCGCGGCGCGCCCGACTCGCTTACGCTCGCGGCTCGGAAGGTTGCGTGACTTCTAAATGCTTGCCTTGGGGGGCGAGAGTGTCCGGGAATTCCGTCGCCCCTCCGGGGCGAAATCAATGGAAATGAAGGGATTCCACGGGTTGCGCTGCGACCGCTGTGCGGTCTTCGCTACACCCGTGGCTACGATCCGGCGCTCCTTCGGAGCGGGCTGTCTAGCGCAACACAGGAATTTTCGACGTTTTTGCGAATCGAGATTGCGTTCTTGAATTACCGGATAGTCTCGCCTTTGGGGGCAAGCATGGCGCCCAAGTGGGTAGGGAAGTTGCGTGACTTCTACATGCTTGCCTTTGGGGGCAAGCATGCCACCCAACACCATGGTGGGGATCTCTCAGGCGGCGGTCTGGCGTTCGAAGGCGCGGCGGAGGGCGATGCCGATGGAATCGAAGATGAGGTTGGTGTTGGCGCTGCGGCCGACGTAGAAGTCGGCGGTGTTCAGCGAGCGGATCGCCGCGGCGATATGGGCCGTCGTGGCGCCGGCGGCGGCGCCACGCAGGGAATCGGGCAGCAGTGGCGCCGGTTCGAGACCGACCGAGAGCCGCATGCATTCGCGGAGCAGGGCCGTCAGCAGGGCGATCTGTGTGGTCTGACCCAGTCGTTGCAGGTTCGTGTCGACACCGTCATCGAGGTCGTCGCCGGTCTTGATTTTCTCGGAGAGCGATTTTGCGGCGTCGGACGCCGTCGCCGCGGCGGCGACGGGATCGCGCTGCGCCTCAAGAATCATGGCGGCCGCATCGCTGACCATGTCCTGAATTCCGATCGATGCGAGCCAGACGGCGCGACCGATGCTGCCGTCGGTCATTTCCGAGATGAAATGCGCCTGGTCGTCTGAGAGCCCGCCCTGCGCTTCGGCCAGTTTCTCGCGGACAAACGCCGTGGGCAGCGACGCGAACTGGATCGTCTGGCAGCGCGAACGAATCGTCTCCAGCATGGCGTCCGCTGATTTGGCGATGAGGATCAAATGGCTGTTGTTCGGCGGTTCCTCGAGCGTCTTGAGCGTCGCGTTCTGGGCTTCGGCGTTCATCAGCTCGGCTTCGTTTACAACGAAGACCTTGTGCGACGCGTGGCTGGGGCGCATGCCGACGGGTCCAATGAGGAAATGGCGGATCACGTCGATGCCGAGCTGCGTGGCCTTGCGCCGTCGAACGGTATCGCTCGGATGGAACTTGGCGAGCAGGCGATGGACGACGTGAAAGTCGGGATGCGTGCCGGCGCGGGAGAGCTCGCAATTGACGCAGGCGCCGCAGGCGTCGACCGCTTCTTTCGATTTGGACGGTGTCTCGCAGAGGAGCAGTGCCGCGAGGCGCTCGGCGAACATGCGTTTTCCGACGCCATCGGGACCGGCGAAGATGAGGGCGTGGGGCAGGCGACCTGAGCGCAGCGCCTGTTGGACGTAGCGCTGTGGGCCTTCCTGATGGAGCACCTCAGAGAGCGGCATTGCCGATCGCCTCCAGGATTCGCTGGTGGACTTCCTCGACTGTGCCGTGGCCATCGACGATGACGACGGGACGCGGGTAGATGGCCGGCAGTTCGAGAAAGAGGTCGCGGACGCGTTCGTGGAAGGATTTGGGCCGGGCTTCCATCGCGTCCGTCTGCACGTCGTGGAACAGGAGCGTCTGGCCCTGGCCCTTTCGCGGCTTGGTTCCGTTATTCTCGGCGCGACCGGTGCGCTTGTAGGCCTCGTCCAGCGGCATGTCGAGGATGATCGTGAGATCGGGCCAGACATCCTCCACGGCGAAGCGGGCGACCTCGATCACGCGCTGCGGATCGTAGCCGGCGGCGCCCTGATAGGCGCACGTGGCGGAGACGTAACGATCGCCGAGGACGACCTGGCCCTCCTCCAGCGAGGGGCGGATCACATCCCTGCAGAGCTGCGCCCTGGACGCCATGAAGAGGAAGGTCTCGCAGTGGATGTCCATCTCGGAAAGGTCGTAGTCCAGGAGGACGTGGCGGATGCGGTCACCGATCGTCGTGCCGCCGGGATCGCGCGTGCGCACGTGCGTGACGCCTGCGGATGAGAGCGCGGTCTCAAGCAGATCGAGCTGGGCGCCTTTGCCGGCGCCGTCGATGCCGTCGAGAACGATGAATTTTCCTCGCAGTCTCTGGAGAATCTCTTTGGACACGAATTACTGACCCCGCCGCGTGCGAATCGCCTCATACACTTCGGCCGCATTGTAGCTGGACCGAACGAATGGGCCAGACGCGACGGCGCGGAATCCGAGTTCGTTGGCTTCGGCGGCGATCTCGTCGAATTCCTCGGGCGGCAGGTATCTTTCCACAGCCGCATGGGCCGGCGTGGGCCGCAGGTATTGCCCGACTGTGAGAATATCCACGTCGGCGCTGCGGAGGTCGACGAGCGTCTCATGAAGCTCTGCGCGCGTTTCGCCGAGCCCGACCATCAGACCGCTCTTTGTGAAAACCTCGGGCAGGAACTGTTTGGCCTTGCGCAGCACATCGAGACTGCGTTCGTAGCGCGCGGCGGGGCGGATGGACTTGCTGAGTCGCCGTACGGTCTCCTGATTGTGGTTGTAGATGTCAGGACCGGCGTCGCAAAGGGCCTTGATGCACTCGTCACGACCATGAAAGTCGGCGGGCAGGACTTCAATGGCGCAGTCGGGCGAGGATTCGCGAATGAGCTCGACGCAGCGCGCGAAGTGGCCGGCGCCTTCATCGGGCAGATCGTCGCGCGCGACGGCGGTGATGACGACGTGTTTGAGGCCGAGTTCGGCTGTGGCCCGGGCGAGGCGTTCGGGCTCGTCGATCTCGACGGGATCGGGTTTGGCTGTCGTGACAGCGCAGAAGGCGCAGCGGCGCGTGCAGATGTCTCCGAGGATCATGAACGTCGCGTGTCGATGCGACCAACACTCGGAGAGATTCGGGCAGCGGGCTTCCTCGCAGACTGTCGCAACGCGGCTGCGCTCGACGATCTCGCGCGTCTGAAGGAGCACATCCCCCGCGGGCAGGGGGCGCTTCAGCCAGGGGGGGAGACGGCGTCCGGGGGCCGGAGATGAATCGAGGACAGTCAGTTCCATGGGGTTCCGCTCGGGTCAGCTGTTGTCGTCATGTCGCGCGGATGGCGGCGGCGTCGGCGACGTCTCGCTCGTGTCGGCGCGTCCTGTCGGGCGATTTACTGAATACCAGGGGATCGTAGTTCTCTCGCAGCGTGGCGGCTCCTACAATCCTATGGCAGTATAACGGGTATACCGCTTCGGGCGTATGCCGTACCCTCCAGCCGCGACGCGGGCGTGACGAAAGGGGCGTTTGCCATGATTTCGCTGAAACGGATCCTGTTGCCGACGGATTTCTCCGAATTCTCCCTCCCTGCGCTGAAATACGCCCGGTCCTTCGCCGAGAGCTACGGCGCGGAGCTGCACATCCTGCACGTCGTGGACGAGGCCTCCCTGTACTGGATGGCGATGGGGCCCAACAGCCTGCCCATCGGTCCCTGCACGGAGGAGCTGATGGAGGTCGCCCGGAAGGAGATGTCCGATTTCATCGCCCAGAACCTCGCGGACGCCAAGGGCGTTAAGAGCGAGGTGGTCATGGGGCGGCCATTTTCGGAGATCATCCGCTATGCCCGCGAGTCGGACGTCGAGCTGATCGTCCTCTGCACGCACGGCCGCAGCGGCATTCAGCACGCCCTGCTGGGATCCGTGACGGAAAAGGTCGTCCGCAAGGCGCCCTGCCCGGTTCTGACGGTCCGGCATCCGGAACACGACTTCGTCATGCCATAGATCGCCGACCGGGCGGAATATGCATGGCATGAACGAAACATCCCCTCCCAACATGGCGTGCGGACCCGGCTGCCGGAAACGCAAGATCGCGGCCCTGACAGTGGTATTGGTCGCGGCTGGTGTCGTCGTCGCCCAGCAACTGCTGATGGTTCAGGCGGATGGACATGAGGTGGCGACGATCAGTCACGCCAACTGGGACGGCGCCCTGCAGACGCATGTCAATGACGAGGGACGCGTGGACTACGCGGGAATCTCCAGAGACGCGCGATTCACGAAGTACCTGACGCAGCTGAAAGAGACGAAGGCGGCGGCGCTGCCGAACATCAACGATCGGCTCGCGTTCTGGATCAACGCCTACAACGCGCTGACGATCCGGGTCGTGCTGGATACGCTGCCGGAGGACAAGACCGCGTGGCCGGAATACCAGATCATCGAGCAGAAGATCGATGGCAAGAGCGTCTGGAAGGGGCGATCCTTCGACGTCGGCGGAGAGCGGCGCACGCTGGATGAGATCGAGCATGAGATTCTGCGCAAGCGAGAGGGGCTTCGCGATCCACGGATTCATGTGGCGCTTGTCTGCGCGGCCCGGGGATGTCCACGGCTGTGGAATCGGGCGTTCACAGGTGGCAAGGTTCGAGAGCAGCTTGCGGACGCGATGCGACGATTCGTGAACGATCCGCGACAGGTATCATGGGACATGTCGGCGAAGACGATTCGGGCAAGTCGGATCCTGGAATGGTATGGCGGTGATTTCACGGACCCGAAGTTTGCGCCGCATGCGACGACGATTGGCCGGTTTCTCGCGGATTACGCGGACGACGCGGCCTGGGCGGCGCGACTGCGGGACTTCAGGGGGAAATTCGCATTCTACGACTATGACTGGCGCCTGAATGTTCAGGTCGCGGGGCCGGCACAGGCGCCGAGCGAGGGCTGATTCGCCTGAGGCGTTGGCGCGGGGTGGAAGGGTGACAGCGTGATTCAGTGGCTGGCGTGGGGATGTGTCGCCGTGTATTTCGCCGCGGCGATCTTCGTGATCGCATACGGTCTGCAGATGCACATTCTGACGTGGCGGTTTGCCCGGCGATGGCGGGCCCATACGCAGTTGCAGCGCAGCCGGATCGAATGGTACGCGACTGAACGGCCCGAGCGCGCCTGGCCACTCGTGACGACACAGATTCCACTCTACAACGAAGCCAATGTTGCTCAGCGCGTGATCGAGGCCGTCGCACGGATGGACTATCCGGCGGATCGGCACGAGGTGCAGGTGCTGGATGACAGCACGGACGAGACGCGTGATATTGTCGATGCGACTGTCACGCGACTTCGGGCGTTGGGTCACGACGTTCGCGCGATTCGGCGCGATGATCGCAGGGGATACAAGGCGGGCGCCCTGGCGGCGGGGCTGCGCGAGGCCTCGGGGCAGCTGATCGCGATTTTTGACGCGGACTTTGTTCCGCCCGCGGATTTCCTGCGGCGGAGCGTGCCGCTGTTGATGGATGAACCGACAAACGCGTGCGTACAGGCGCGCTGGTCGCACCTCAATCAGGAGGCGTCGTGGCTGACGCGCGCCCAGTCGCTCGCAATCGACGGACACTTCGCAGTCGAGCAGGGCGGGCGGTGTTTCAGCGGACTGTTCATGAACTTCAACGGGACGGCGGGCGTCTGGCGTCGGACGGCGATCACGGATCCGGCCGTCGGCGGCTGGACGGCGGATACGCTGACGGAGGATCTGGATCTGTCGTACCGGGCGCAGCTGGCGGGCTGGACGATGGAGTACGCGATGTTCCAGCCGTGTCCGTCGGAACTGCCGGCGACAATTCCCGCGTTGAAGCTGCAGCAGCATCGCTGGGCCAAAGGCACGATGCAGTGCGCCCGGAAGCTGCTGCCGCGCATCTGGCGGAGCCCGTTCGGTCTGGGCGTGAAGCTGGCGGCGACGGGGCATCTGACGGGGTACCTGATTTCCGTGGCCATGCTGGTTGTCGGCCTGTTGAGTCTGCCGATCGCCATGATCAATCCGTGGCGTTTCCTGGGCTGGGGGGCGACGCTGTTCATCGGGCTCATCTACGTCAGCCTGTTGGGACCGATCGTGGCGCACGCGTATTCGCGGCGCGTGCTGACGGGGCGATGGCGGACTGTGCGAGCGAGTCCGGCGTTGATGCTCGTCGGCATGGGGATGTGTCTGAGCACGGGGCTGGCCTGTCTGTCGGGCCTGATCCGTCGCGGCGGTGAATTCAGGCGCACGCCGAAGTCAGGCGTGGCGGGCGCGACGCGAACGCGATATGTGCTGAAGTCGTCGCCGATCTGGCTCGCGGAACTCGCGGCGGCGGCGTATTCTTGCGCGACGTTGTACTACGCGGGGTTCGAACGCGCCGGACTGCACGGCGTCTTTCTCGCCATGTTCGCGGCGGGGTTCGCCATCGTCGGCTGGATGTCGAGCCCGTTTGCGGAAACCTCGCGAAGGTCGCGAAAATTCGACACGCGAACGGCGACGCGGGGCGTTCCATCCGTGGCGCCAACGATTGAACCATGACTGATTCTCACGCTCGATCAACGACGACATCGAAGGCCTGGCTCGTCGTTGGTTGGTCGGCGCTGATTGCGTTCGTCCTCGGGGCGGCGTGGGTCGGCGATATCTACACGCCCGCGCGGCGCGTCTTCGGCGTGACGGCGTACCCGATCGTCGTGTGGCAGGTGTTGTACGTTGTCGGATTCGTGGGGTATGTGATCCTGCTCCGCACGTTTTCGCGGCGCAGCCCGGGGACCTGGATCATCATTCTGGCGGCGATCGGACTGCGACTGCCGCTCCTGTTCTGTCCGCCGAACAGCGACTGCAATCGGTACATCTGGGAGGGGTGGATTCAGAACGAGGGCTACAGCCCCTACACGCTGGCGCCCAACCAGGCGCCGCCGGAACTGTGCGACAAAATTCACGCGGGAATCAACCATCCGCACTATCCGACGATCTATCCGCCGCTGTCGCAGCTGGCGTTTCGAGCAATGGCGAGTGTCTGCTACAGCGTGAAGACGCCCCAGGTCGTCCACACAATCCTCGACGTATGCGTCGTTCTGATGATTGCGACGCTGTTGCGGAAGCTCGGGCGGCCGGATTGGCATCTGGCGGTGTACGCGCTCTGCCCGATGGTGTTGGCGTCGTTCGCGCACGCGGGGCACAACGATCCACTGATCCTTCTGGCGATTCTCGGTTTCATCTATCTTGCGATGGACAAGCGATGGGCGCTCGCTGGAGGCTCACTGGGGCTGGCGGTTCTCGCGAAGACAACGCCGGCAATTCTGCTGGCGCTCCTGCCGCGTCGATCGTGGAAGGCGATCGGCGTGGCGCTGGCGACGATCGCGGCGGGGTATCTGCTGTACTTCCGTGCGGGGGAGGGGCTCTTTGACGTCCTGAAAAAGTTCCCGAACGACGGTCCCTTCAACAATCCCTTCGACGCCATACGAGGCCTCTGGAACGACCTTGGTGCGCCAAGGATGTTCATCTCAACGCGAAATCACATTGCGCTCGTCGTGTTGGCGCTGGCCGCGATTCGATTCGCGTGGCGACCTCGCGACCTGGTGAACGACGCGCGATGGCTGCTCGTCATCACAGTCCTGCTGCTGCCGATCATTCACTTCTGGTATCTGACGTGGCCATTCGTTCTGGTCACGCTTCAGTTTCGTGGTCGCTGGGCGTGGGTGGCGCTGACAGGAACCATGGCGCTCTATTGGTACGCCGACTTCGCGGGACTCGCCGGAATGCGATGGGACCTGCCGAAGTGGGCCGTTGGCGCAATCTGGGCGCCATTCTTTGCCGTCTGGTTCTATGAGTGGAGAAAGTGTGCGAAGTCCTGCGCCGACTAGGAGACGACTTCGGCCTGTTCCGTCAGGACAGTGACCTGGTTGTTCAGGACCTGGGCGAATCCGCCGGAGACTTTGACATGCTTCTCGCCGCCGGCGGCCAGATCGATCCGAAGATCGCCCTTGCCGAGCTCGCAGACGAGCGGGGCGCGATGGTCGAGGATACCGACCAGACCGTCGTGGGCCGGCACGATCACCTGCGTCGCCTGGGTTTCCAGCACCTGCTTTTCAGGCGTGATGATCGTACATGTGATTGCGGAATTCGTCGCCATGTCGGGTTTTTTAGCGGGCAAACGCGGATGGGTCAAGCCGATGGGGCCCCCGAGCGGGGCCGGGCGTCGAGGGATGGATCGGTGTTGAAGGATCGTTATGAGACTTTGCCCGCGAATGGCGGGCAACGCCGGGGTGCCAGCGGGTCGATGAAGCTTGCGTGGGAATCCGATGGTTTGGCTCTCGCGGCGGCCGATTTCCATTAGCATGCCGCGTTTTCTGAGCGACTCAGGCGGATCGGATCGGGCAAAGCCCGGCGGATCTCTCCGAAAGGCGATCGATGTTGAAGGTCATCTGTATCTGCGGGGCCCGGCCCAATTTCATGAAGATCGCGCCGCTGATGGACGCGTTTCGTCGATCGAGCAGGATCGACGCGATGCTCGTCCACACGGGGCAGCATTACGACGAGCGGATGAGCGAATTGTTCTTCCGCGACCTGGGCATCCCGGAGCCGGACATCAATCTCGAGGTCGGATCAGGGAGTCACGCGGCGCAGACGGCCGAGATCATGAAGCGATTTGAGCCCGTCGTGCTGGAGCACAAGCCGGACTGGGTGATCGTCGTCGGCGACGTCAACAGCACGATCGCCTGCGCCATGGTCGCGAGCAAGCTCGGCGTGAAAGTGGCGCACGTGGAGGCGGGGTTGCGGAGCTTTGATCGCGGGATGCCGGAAGAGATCAATCGCGTGCTGACGGATTCGATCAGCGACCTGCTTCTGGTCAGCGAGCCGAGCGGTGTGGAGAATCTGAAGAAGGAAGGTGTCGCCGACGAGAAGGTACATTTCGTCGGCAACGTCATGATCGACACGCTGCTGAAGAACCGGGAGAAGGCGGCCTCGTCCGGCGTGCTGAACGAGCTGGGCGTGCAGCCGGGCAAGTACGCCGTGATCACGCTGCATCGGCCGAGCAACGTTGATGATGCGAAGAACCTGTCGGGCATCTTCGACGCGTTCGAGGAGATCGCGAAGGACCTGTCCCTGATCTTCCCGATGCATCCTCGCACGCGGAAGAACATCGAAAACCTCGGATTGAAGGATCGCGTGGAGAAGCTGACGGCGCTGAAGACGCCGGAGCCACTGGGCTATCTGGATTTTCTGAAGCTGACGAGCGAGGCCGCCCTGGTGCTGACGGACTCCGGCGGCATTCAGGAAGAGACGACGATTCTGCGCGTGCCGTGCCTGACGCTTCGCGAGAACACGGAACGGCCCGTAACGATCACGGAAGGCACAAATCGGCTGGTCAGCCCGAACTGCGATTCGATTCTGACGGCGTATCGAGAACAGATGGCGCGTGGGAAGGGCGATTCGAAGACGCCGCAGTTCTGGGATGGTTCGGCGGCGGAACGGATCTGTGCGGTGTTTGAGTCGCTGGCGTAATCGAATCCCGCGTCAAGACTGACTGCGGCTCGTTCGTCAGGAAGGGTTGGTGGGCGTGGCCCACACGACAGCCGCTCTTTCAGAGTGAGGCTGCGATCGAAGTCAGGTGGGCGCCTCCCGCCGATTTGCTGGTGATGTTGGCGATTGGACTTTGCGGCGACCGCCATGACGGGTTGCGAAACTGGTTGGCCTGCGGGATGCGGCCGCCCTGCGATTGAGACGGCGCGCCGGATCAGAACAGCGTGTAGATGAAGGGGGCTGCGGCGCCACCGCCGGCGGCGCTGAGGATCAGCAGAACGATCAGCAGGGCCATGCAACCGAGGATCGGGAGCAGCCACCATTTCTTGTTGTGTTTGAGGAAGTCCCAGAGTTCGGCGCCGAAACTGAGGCGTTCCTCTGAGGCCGCCTGTTCGAATTCACTGGATGTCGAATTGCTCTTCTGATCTTCAGCCATGTTGCGCCGCCTTGTCACGTGCCGCCGATTGCGTCCGACGTAGTCTAACGCAATCGGCTCAAATCGTTCAAAACTGTCGGAAATACCGTTTCAGGCTGGCGGGCGGCGTTCGCGGGACCCAGTAGGTCGTCGCGTCGCGGTCCGGCCGTCGATGCAGGGCGTCGCGTCCGATCAGCCTGAAGATCAATGCGATCGGCGTGACAACGAGGTAGTAGAGCAGAATCAGCAGCGTGTTTGAGATGACGAACCCGATCGGCAGGGCAATGATCGACATGCCGATGAAGAGGGGTTTCAGAGCGATCGGTGCGGCGAGCGCGAGAAGACCGCACAGGACGCCGAGGCCGGCGAGGACGAGTGCGACCGTCATCTTGGCGCTGTCGGGGAGTGCGGCGAAGGCCATCACCTGGAAATGGGCCATCAACCCCAGCAGCGGAAACGCCACGAGGCAGATGATGCCGAACGATCGCAGCGTTCGTGGAGGCGGGTTCCAATCGATCTTGATGAGTGACATTGTCTGACTACTCGCCTAACGACATCGCGGGGTGCCGTGCTCCGACTTGCAGTGGAGCATGCCGGTTGCTTCGCGTGTGTTCATGTTTCCGTTTGTTCTGACATCAGCTCAGCTTGCTGCATGCTTGCCTTTGGGGGCAAGCATGGCACCCTGTTGACCGTCAATTCCATCAGTCCAGTTCGAATTGCGCGAGGTATTCGTCCACCTCGTGCTCGCGGGCCGAGGGCTGTTCCTCCTTGTAAAGCACGAGATCGCCGACGACCAGGACATCCATGTTCGTCGCCATGAAGCAGCGATAGGCGTCGTCCGGTGTGCAGACGATCGGCTCACTGCGCACATTGAAGCTCGTGTTGATGATGACAGGGCAGCCTGTCCGACGATTGAATTCGCTCATTACGGCGTGCATGCGCGGATGGCGAACCGGGTCGACCGTCTGCACACGGGCGGAATAGTCGACATGCGTGATGGCCGGCACCGTCGATCGAATCTCCCTGAGTTTGTCCAGGCCGATGGCGTCGCCGTTGTTCGACGCCTTGCGCTGCGATTCGTGAACGGGCGCGACGAGGAGCATGTAGGGGCTGTCCTCGTTGGGGCGCATCTCGAAGTACGCGTCCACGTGTTCCCGAAGGACGCAGGGGGCGAAGGGCCGGAAGGACTCACGGAACTTGATCTTGAGGTTCATAATGGACTGCATCTTCGGCGAACGGGCGTCGCCGATGATGGAGCGCGAACCGAGGGCGCGGGGACCGAACTCCATGCGTCCCTGCATGTGGCCGACGACCTTTTCGCTTTCGAGGGCGTCGACGATCGCCGAGACGACGGCGGTCTCTGATTCGAATGTGTGGTACTTCGCGCCGACGGCGTCGAGGGCGCGACGAGACGCGTCGCCGTCGAAGTCGGGGCCGAGCAGTGAGCCGAACTGGGTATCGTGGCCTGTCGCCTTGCGCGGCTTGTCGAGCAGCTGGTGCCAGACGAAGAGCGCGGCGCCGAGCGCGCCGCCGGCGTCGCCCGCGGCGGGCTGAATCCAGATGTTCTCGAAGGGGCCTTCGCGAAGAATGCGGCCGTTGCCGACGCAGTTGAGGGCGACACCGCCGGCGAGGCAGAGGTTCTTCGAGCCGCAGAGCGAATGGGCGTATCGCGCCGAGCGGAGCATCGCCTCTTCTGTGACGAACTGGATCGAGGCGGCGAGATCCATGTCGCGCTGGGAGAGCTGGGACTCCGGTTCGCGGGGCGGGGCGCCGAAGAGACGATCGAATTCGGCGCTGGTCATCGTGAAGCCCTGGCAGTAGTTGAAATACCGCATGTCCATGCGGAGGGAGCCATCGGGCTTGAGGTCGATGAGTTTGTCGAGGATCAGGTCGACGTATTTCGGTTCGCCGTAGGGCGCGAGGCCCATCAGCTTGTATTCGCCGGAGTTTACGCGGAAGCCGCAGTAGTAAGTGAACGCCGAATAGAGCAGGCCGAGCGAATGGGGGAAACGCATCTCGTGCGTGATCTCAATGCGATTGCCTTTGCCGGCGCCAACGCTGGCCGTGGCCCATTCACCTACGCCGTCCAGCGTGAGGATGGCGGCGTCTTCAAAAGGGGAGGGAAAGAAGGCGCTGGCGGCGTGGGACTCATGATGCTCGGGGAAGACGTAGCGCCCCTTGTAGGCGTGCTGGAGTCCCTTATCCATCGCCCGCGGGAGGAACAGCTTTTCACGAAGCCACAGCGGCATGGCCTGAAGGAAGCTCCGGAGTCCCATTGGCGCGTAGGCGACGTAGGTTTCCAGCAGCCGCTCGAACTTGAGCAGCGGCTTGTCATAGAAGGCGACGTGGTCGAGCTGGTCGGATGTGATCCCGCCGGCCTCCAGACAGAACCGGACGGCGTGATCGGGAAATCGAAAGTCATGCTTCCGGCGCGTGAATCGTTCTTCCTGGGCGGCGGCGACGATGCGACCGTCCTGAACGAGGCAGGCGGCGCTGTCGTGATAGAAGGCTGAGATGCCGAGGATGTTCATTCGCCAGGGGTCCAGTCGATCGACGTATCGCCAATCCCGTATCGGTCGGTTAACGCTGGTTATTTACCCCATGGCCGGAGGTTCCGCAAACACCGTGGGAATGCGGGCGCCTTCCCGTATGGGTGGCAATGGGCGCGATACATGGTGACGCCCGGCGTTGGGAAAAACAGATTGGTGGGCGTGGCCTACCCTGCACGAGAGGCGCCGAAATGAGACGAGCCGTTCCACCGGGTGTTGCCCCGGGTGAACGGCTCGTGTCGTCGAATGGATCGCGCGGCGGCGTGCGCCGTCGGTCTTACTTTGTGCTCAGGATGACCTGAATCGAGTCGCTGCGGTCACCCGCGACGGTGAAGACCATCATGTAGTCCATGCCGGGCTTGAGTGTGACACCGGCACAGGGCTGCTTTTCGAAGTTCATGCACTTCATGTTGCTCGGGAGGGCGCCCAGGTTGTAGACGGTTCCCGGCTTCATGAGCAGATTGGAGTCCTGCGAGGCGGGGTAGATCGTGAATTCGGGCTGGTGGGAATAGTCCGCTTCGAACGCCTGGTGGATCTGGATGTTGGTGCTCGTGATCCGGCCGAACTTCGTCGGGTCATCGAGTTCGAACTTAAAGCTGGGAGAGACGCCGCATGTGCCCTTGACCTTGAACTTGGCGTAGCCCATTGCGCCCTTCTTGAGCTTGTTCTGTTCGGCGGGCATGCCGTCAATCCAGACCTGGAGTCGGCTGTCCTTTCGCATCAGGTTCTTACCGACGCTGAACGCCGAGCCAGCGCTGCATCCCAATCCCGCGCCGGCCAGACCGATCGACAGCAGCGCCATTCCCATCATTCGCTTGTTCATCATCGCTCCCTCATCATCAACAGGAACATTCCACAGATTGGCGAGCCTCCACGCTGCTCGCCCCGTACCGAAACCCTGCACCGCCCGGTATGGGTCAGTTTGAGTGTAACCGGCGCGAATCGAGGTGCAAGACGCGTCCGCCGAGGGGGGGCGGCGTCGAGGGGATGCGGGTGTCTTCGCAATCCATCGAGTGTGTCGGTGATTGTGGGGGCGCCGGCGTCGGCGTAGGATCGCTTCACAATTCGGCGACGGCGGGCGTTTGCGGACGCGAGTCTCGCACGGCATGTGAGGGCGAATGCGTGTTTGGCAGAATTCGACAGGCGATCAGGCGTCGGCCGCGTGGCGAGGGACGGGCCCATTATCTCGGGCTGCTCCACGGAGCGGGGATTGAGATCGGGGCGCTGCAGAATCCCGTACACGCGCCGCATCTGAAGGTGCGTTACGTGGACCGGCTGCCGGTCGCACAACTGCTGGAACAGTATCCCGAGTTGCGAGGTAAGCCGATCGTTGCGCCCGACATTCTCGACGACGCCGAGGCGCTCACGATGATCCCGGCGGCGTCGCAGGATTTCGTCATCGCGAATCACGTCATTGAGCACATGGCGAATCCCGTCCGGGCGCTGCTGTCGTGGGCGAGTGTGCTGAAGGTCAGGGGCCGGATGTTTCTGGCGGTGCCGGACAAGCGGTACACGTTCGACAGGGCGCGGCCATACACGGAACTTGCCCATGTGTTTGAGGATTTCGACGATCCAAGCGCCGAACGGGACTTCGCGCATTTCCGGGAGTTCGCGCTGGAGGTGAGCTGCCGAACGTTCAACGCGCGACCCGTGGAGGAGGCGGACGCCTACGCACAGGAACTGTGGGACCAGAAGTACAGCATTCACTATCACGTCTGGGACGACGCGCGGTTCCGCGAACTGCTGGAGGCGATCGATCGCCGATTCCCTGAGTGGCGGATGCGTGTGCTCGATTCGGCGCCGACGAGCGGGAACGAGTTCATCTTCGTGCTGGAGAAGCGGGCCGACTAGTGTACGCGTGTGCCCCCACGCACAAGTGTGGCGGGCCCCGCGTCGTCATCGTTGATCCATCCGACTGGAGAATTCTGACGTCCGTTGCACATTGGCTCACTGGGTTCTCTCGAGCGTTCAGGCGACGCGGGCTCAAGTTGAGGCGTGTGGCGGGAGCGTCTACACTGCGCACTCGAACGTCGACACGAGCGCGTGGTTCTGCGCGTCGGGCATGACTCAGCAAACCCTGCAAGGATCGTCCATCATGAAGGTACTTGTCACAGGCGGATGTGGGTATATCGGCAGCCATACGGTCCGGGCGCTGACGGCGGCGGGGCATCAGGTGGTGGTGCTGGACAGCCTCGTCACGGGACATCGAGTCGCGCTCGACGAGAAGATCCCGCTGATCGTCGGTGACCTGTGCGATCGGACGCTGTTGTCCGAGCTGTTCGCCGGAGAGCGATTCGACGCCGTCGTCCATTTTGCGGCGTTCATCGAAGTCGGGGAGTCGGTTCGCGATCCGCTCAGGTTTTACGAGAATAACGTCTCGAACACGATTCATCTGCTGCAGGCGATGCAGGCGAACGGCGTGCGGAAGCTCGTCTTCAGTTCGACGTGCGCCGTGTACGGGACGCCGGATACGATGCCGCTCGTCGAGACGATGCCGTGCAGTCCGGCGAGTCCCTACGCCAGGGCCAAGTACGCGGTGGAGTGGGCCCTGGAGGATTCCAACGTCGCCTGGGACCTGGGCTACACGGCGCTTCGATACTTCAATGCGGCGGGCGCCGCGTCGGATGCGACGATCGGCGAGGATCATGATCCGGAATCGCACCTGATTCCGAACGTCCTGAAAGTGGCGCTCGGGCAGCGGGAGCACGTGATGATCTTCGGAACGGACTACGACACGCCGGACGGCACGTGCCTGCGGGATTACATTCACGTGGAGGACCTGGCGGCGGCCCACGTCGCCGCCGTGGAGGCGCTTCAGCCCGGAGAGCGGCGGATCTACAACGCGGGCACGGGACAGGGCGCCAGCGTCCGCGAAGTGATCGACGTGGCGCGTGAGGTCACGGGGCATGCGATTCCGGCGATCGAAGCGCCGCGACGGGCCGGCGATGTTCCCAGACTGTACGCCGATTCCGGCCGAATCCAGACGGAGCTCGGCTGGGCGCCAAAGTATACCGCGTTGCGCGATATCGTTATCAGCGCCTGGCGATGGCACGAGGCGCATCCGAATGGGTTTGGCGACAAACGCAAGCGGACGGCCGCGGTTTAAGCCGTACACGGCGCTTGTACATTGTTGACGATAACGTCACGAACGATCGCGTCGTGACGGCGCGGGGGCTTCGCCGGTCGGGATCAGGGTCCGAAAGAATCTGTTTGACTGGCGTCGGCGATCGATTCTAGAATGCGGAAAGACAGCCTCAGGAGGCTCCCTTTGCGTCGCAGCGCCGTCGACATGCTCGCCACACTCGCCTGCAGAAAGCGCCGATCCCGGCGCACATCAATGCTGCCGCGCGGGATGAAGGTTTCCGTCGGTGTCTGCGATTTCATGTCCAAGATCTTCAATGAATGACACGGCGACTCAGCGCTGCTGCGCCCTGATGACCATTCGTTCAGAGTGAGCGCAGGAAACGATCGCCGACTTCTGTAGTTTTTTTGTTACACAGTATTTTGCAGCCCGCGATCTCGCGATCGCGTTCGTCGATCGCAGAACTCGCCTGAACAGCGATTCTCGATGGCGCCAGGAAACGAATCTTTTTCCGTGTCTGATCGAGCCCACGGCTCTCAGACGACGGGACGTGGAGATAAAAGTATGCACGCCAATCTTGCCGAGCAGGCAAAGGTGAACCCCAAGGAAGTTCTCGACGAACTGAAGAAGCATATCCTCGTCGATGGGTTCGAGATCGTTGTGGATCTTGAACGAAGTCGCGGCAATCGCATGTACGACGCCAACAGCGATCGCGAAATCATCGACATGTACAGCTTCTACGCGTCAATGCCCCTTGGATTCAATCATCCGTATTTTGATAACCCGGACGTTCGCGAAGAACTCGCGACGGCGGCGATGCACAAGATCGCCAATTCGGATGTCTATTCCGTTCAGATGGCGCGATTCGTCAAGATGTTTGATCGCGTCATGGGCGTTCCGGAGCTGCCGCGGTACTTCTTTATCGAAGGCGGCGCCCTGGCGGTCGAAAACGCGCTGAAGGCCGCGATGGACTGGAAGGTGCGGAAGAACCTGGCGGCGGGTCGTGGTGAGATCGGCACGGAAGTGCTGCATTTCAGGAACTGCTTCCACGGCCGAAGCGGCTACACGATGTCGCTGACCAACACGGATCCCGTCAAAGTGCAGTACTACGCCAAGTTCGACTGGCCGCGCGTGATCAATCCGAAGATCAACTTCGCGCTGGCGGAGCCCGAGCGAACGGCGAAGGCGATCGAAATCGAGGCCCAGGCGGAGGCGGAGATCCTGCAGGCCATCAAGGATCGGCCGCATCGCATCTGCGCGATGATCATCGAACCGATTCAGGGTGAAGGCGGCGATCGTCACTTCCGCACGGAGTGGTTCCGGAAGATGCGGAACCTCTGCGACGAGCACGACATGCTCCTGATCTATGACGAGGTTCAGTGCGGCATGGGCGTGACGGGCAGGAACTGGGCGTTCCAGCACCACGGCGTTCTGCCGGACATTCTCTGCTTCGGCAAGAAGGCGCAGGTCTGCGGCATCATGGCCGGCGATCGCCTGGACGAGGTTCCGGACAACGTCTTCCGAACGCCAAGCCGGATCAACAGCACGTGGGGCGGCAACTTCACGGACATGGTCCGCTCGATGCACTATCTGAATGTGATCGAACGCGAGGATCTCGTGGAGAACGCGCGAACCACGGGCGCCTATTTCCTTGAACAACTCCATCAGCTTCACGACGAAGAACCGATGATCGAGGCCGTCCGCGGGAAGGGGCTGCTTTGCGCGTTTTCGCTCAAGGACAAGGGCTTCCGCGACAAGTTCTGGAAGGGCTGCTTCGAAGTCGGACTGCTCGTCGTCCGCTGCGGCGAACGATCGATCCGTTTCCGACCCGTTCTCGACACGAAGCCCGAGATGGTTGACGAAGTGATGCGCCTCATGCGTGAGGAAATTCGACGAATCAAGGCGGAGTAGGGGAAAGCCGCCTTATCTGCTCTGTTTAGGGACAGGGTAGGGGTGGGCCAGCGGCGCTTGTCGTCGCTGGCTCTTTTTTTTGCGCACGATCGGCGGACGGGGCGACGGATTCGGACGAATTGCCGGATCGCGGCTAAGATCCCGAACGTTGATCGCGCCGCCACCGCCCGGCGCCGTCGATCGTGGATCCTGAGGGCGGGCGCCTCCGACTCGCACACGCACGACCTCATGCAGCCCTCGCCCGAGAACCGTCTGCTCGCCCGCTCGATCATCGCCTCGCAGTTTGCTCCGCCGTTCATGTTCTCCGGCGTGGCCATCGCGCTGCCGACGATGGGACTGGAGCTGCACGCGGGGGCGACGTCGCTGACGCTCGTCGAGACGCTCTTCCTGGCGGGCAGTCTCTCCTTCCTGCTGCCGATCGGCCGGCTGGCGGACGCGGGCGACAAGAAATCGCTCTACAAGTTCGGTCTGCTCGGTTTCTCACTGACGTCGATCCTGATCAGCCTGATGACGTCCATGCCGATTATCCTCTGTCTGCGTTTCGTGCAGGGGCTGACGTCGGCCGTATTCGTTGCGACGGGACCTGCAATCCTTGCGGACATTGTGCCGTCGGAGCATCGGGGGCGGGCGTTCGGCAGTTCCATGGGCGCGATCTATTCCGGGCTGACGCTGGGCCCCATCGTTGCGGGGGTGCTCGTCAAGTGGATCAGCTGGCGGGCCGTGTTCCTGTTTGGCGCGGTCATTCTGATGGCGGGGTACCTGCTGATTCGCCGACTGATGCCGGCGAAGGCGGAGCTGCCCGTGCGCGTGCTGCATCTTCCGAGTGTGCTGCTTGTCGTAGCGGCGGCGCTTTCAGTGGTCATCGGCAGCGCGTTTGTGAAGGACGGGGCGATCGCCTACGAGGTCATCGCGGCGGGGCTGGCGATGGCGACGACGTTCGTGTTCATGCAGCGCCGGCTGGAAAAGCCGCTGCTGAATGTGACAGCGCTGATGGCCAATCGCGTCCTGCGGAATGCGCTGCTGGTTCAGATGCTCGTCTATACGCAGGCGATGGTATCGATGTTCCTCCTGAGCCTCTACCTGCAGGTGTCGCTGCGGATCGAGCCCGAGGACACGGGGCCCGTGCTCGCAGTCGGGTCCGTCATCATGGCGATCCTGGCGCCGTTTTCGGGTCGGCTGGCGGATCGATTCAGGCCCGGTGTCCTGTCGAGTCTCGGTATTGCGTCGATTCTTGTGACGGCCGTGATGGCGACGACGCTGAACGAGCACACGAGCCTCTGGTTTGTTCGGGGCATGCTCGCGTTCCAGGGACTCGGCTTCGCGCTCTTCAGTTCGCCGAACATGACGATCATCATGAACAGCGTGGCGTCGGCGAAGGTAAGCATGGCGTCGGCCCTGGGCGCCAAGAGCCGATCGATGGGGACGGTCACGGGCATGCTGATTGCGTCGATTCTCGTGTCGATTCACATCGGCGCCGATCGGGTGCAGGATCATCCGGAGTCGATGATCGACATTGTCTCATCGGCGTTTGTGATTCTCATCATCGGATTGTCGCTGGCGCTGCTGTTGAGTATCGTCGGCGAGTTTCGGGACGCGTCACAGGCGACGGCTCAACTTGCGGCAACGCAGAATCGTGTAGGATAGCGGGCGCGAACCGGCGGCCCGTCGCCGCAGGGACAATTCGGTCAACTCGGGCGAAGGGGCGCCAAAATGAAATACGCCGCCGTCGTGCAGCACGCGCGCGAAATCACGCTGATGGGAACGGCGGACGCCGACTGCTGGGCGGCGCCGCTCGAGAGCGTGGGGCTGACGCCGTGTCGGCGCGATCATCGCGTGGGGATGCTGATCAGTGTCGCCGCCGGCAGGTGGGGCATTCACTTTCGGGAAGTGGCCATCGGCGTCGCGGCGTGTCGACAGCCAGGAGGCGTCGAACCGGACGGGTACTTCGCGGCGTACGCCTTTCATTCGTCACGGCTCTTTGCCTGGTGCGAACGAACGTTCTTCAAGGCGTCACACCGACTGGCGACGATCGACATGACGCTCGATCCGCCGGTGTCGATCGAAATCCGAAGCCGATCGGAGATCGCGCTGCGCGCCGCCATGGGGACGACCCGCGAAGCGTCACGCCGTGAGAACGTCGATATCGTCTTCCCGGTCTTCCTGCCGAATCGCGGCAACCGAGTGTCGATGAAGCGCAACGCCTTTCACGTTCGCGTCGCCGGCGAGACGGACGTCTATCCCTATGAACCGGCGTCAGATTTCTTCACTGTCGGCGACAACGGAGGGGCGCTCGCGATGCCGCTTCTGGCCGACTGCGATTTTCAGGGGACGGAATGGCTGGTTCGGCGGGATGCGATCCACGCGCGGACGAAGACCCGGTCGGAAGCGCGCTGACGGCACTGCGGGATCGGCGCCGTGTTCGGTTCGGCTCAGCGGGTTGAAACGCCGACGCCGATTATAGAAACCGGCGATGCGAGGCCACGTTACACTTATTAGTGGAAAAGGGGCGGACGTCGGGGCCGGGGAGTCGGGGATGCGATGCGACGAACGTCCTGAGGCGACGCCATGATGACTTACGGTGTCTTTGCATTGCTGATCACGCTCCTGCTGGTCGGGATCGGTGTCATCGTCGGCAGCCGGGGGAAGGATGGCGAGCGATCCTGTCCGGCGTGCGGGCGTCTCAACAGTTCATGGGCGGATTACTGCGCCAATTGCGGCGCAAAACTGAATCGCTGAAACGGCGGCGATCGATCTTCGCGCGTTCGCGCGGCCTGCATGATATTGCGATCGGTCCCGCCAGGGCCCCGTTCGAAACCATCGAGCGGGAAGGAGGAATTCAATGAGTGAGTTGGATGGTTTACGGCCGCCGCCATGGGAGCGGCGGGAAAGACAACGGCGGTTTTCCGGCGTGTCGCGCATCAGGCTGCTGATCGTCGGCCTGATCGGTCTGGCGTTCGGATTCCTTGCGATTCTCTGGTTCGGTATTCGTGTCGAGGTCAACACGAATGAACTGATGGTGCTGATGAACAAGACGGGACGCGTTCTGCCGGACGAACTGCGGGACGAGTTCGGCGATCAGGTCGTGCTCTATCCGGACCTTGTCGAGAAGATCGCGAAGATCACGGGTGAGTCGGCGGACGACGTGCGCGACGGCTACAAGGGGATTCGCTACGAAGTCAGCAAGGAAGGCCGGTACTTCCCCAATCCCTACAGCAAAAAGTCGTACCTGATGCCGACGACGCTGATCAAGCAGAACGAAATCGGCGTGAAGATTCGGAAGTTCGGCAAGCCGCTGCCATTTCCGAAGACAGTCGCGACGGAGGCGGACGAGCGCGGTCCCGTCGCCGAGGTTCTCGGGCCCGGGCGGCATGACGTCAATCTGCTCGCATACGAAGTTCAGCGTTTCCCCGCCGTCCAGATTCCGCCCGGCCACGTCGGGGTCGTCAGTCTGCTGTCGGGCGCGACGCCGAAGACGAAGAACACTTTCGTGGTCGATCCGGGTGAGAAGGGCGTTCAGCGCGAGTGCCTGGAGCCGGGACTGTATTACATTAACCCGTACCTCAAGAAGATCGACATCATCGACACGCGCAGCCAGAAGTACGACATGATCGGCGACGGCGCCGTGCTGTTTCCATCGAGTGACAGCTTCACGATCAAGATCGAGGGCACGATCGAATGGGCGATTCGCCCCGATCGAGTCGCCGAAGTCATGGTCGCCTACGGCACCTATGGCGACGCCGCGCACATTCTGGACAAGATCATCCTGCCGAACGTACGCAGCATCGCGGGAATTCAGGGTTCGAAGCTGAAGGCCCGCGAATTCATCAACGGCAACACGCGCACGGCGTTCCAGCTCAAGCTGTTCGAACAGCTGAAGGTGGAATGCTGGAACCAGGGGATCGACATTCGCGCGGCCCTCGTTCGGGATATCCAGCCGCCGGCGGAGATTGCCAGCCTGATCAGTCTGCGCGAGCAGGCCGATCAGGAGATCGAGCGTTCGACGAATCAGATGGAGGAGGCGAAGGCCGAGGCGATGCTCGTCGAGCAGCAGGAACGCCAGAACCAGAACAGCGAGGTCGGCGACGCGCGGCGCGAGGTCGTGACCATCACGAAGACCGCGGAGCAGGAGAAGAGCGTCGCGATCACGGAGGCCAATCAGGAGCTTGAAGTCGCCCGGCTGCGATTGCAGGCCGCCGAGAAGGAGGGGGCGGCGATGGTCGCCCGCGGTGAGGCGGAGGCGAAGGTCATTCTGTTTGACTACAAGGCGCAGGCGGAGCCGCTGGCGGACGCCGTGTCCGCGTTCGGCGGTGGCATGGCGTACGCCCAGCACTTCTATCTCAAGAAGGTGGCGCCGTCGATTCAGTCGATCCTGACGAATTCGGAAGGTCCGTTCGCGGACATTTTCGGGTCGTTCGGCGACATGAGCAAAACGACGCCGACGGGAGTCGGCGAGCATGTGAGCGTGCGTGAGGAGGCCAAACCATGAAGCGGTTCATTCCCCTGATCATCGGTGGGTTGCTGGTCGTCGTTTCCATGTTCGGTCTGTTCACCTGGTTCCTGTGCCGGATTTACGTGCCGGAAGGCAAGTGCGCCGTGCTCATCAAGAAGACGGGTGAACTGCTGCCCGAAGGTGAATCCGTGGCGACGAAATCGGGCCAGCGCGGTATCCAGCAACAGGTGCTCGGCCCGGGGCGGCACTTTCGCGATCCGCTTCGCTGGGACTGGCAGCTCGTCGATCTGACGGAGATTCCCTCGGGCGATCCGAAGACATGGAAACTGACTGTCGGCACGCGGAGTGGCGGCGATCTGAGCAGCGGACAGTACACGTTCGAGGGCGAGTTCCCGAAGATCGGTGTCGTGACCCGCAAGGTCGGTAAACGGCCGCCGCAGGGACAGGTGGTCGTGTCGCGCGCGTCGGGGTACCAGGGTATTCTCGAAGAGGTGCTCACGCCGGGCGTGTACAAGATCAACCCGTATGTCTATGAAGTCGAGACCTATCCGGCGACGGTCATTCCCGCCGGCTTTGTCGGTGTCGTCACGAATCTGTTCGGCGCGGACCGGGCCGACGCGGTTTCGGCGGAGACGCCGACGAGTGGACCGACAGGGCTGGGGGACGAGGGATCCGCGTCAAGCTATCAGCGCCGCATGGCGAGCGCCGACGAGCGGGGCACGGTGCGTGATGTTCTTCAGCCGGGCATTTACTTCATTAACCCGAAGTTGAAGAAAGTGACGCTCGTTGAGATCGGATACAACGAGTATTCCCAGTTGCGAATCGACGAGATCAGTGATTCACAGATCAGCTTTCCATCGGACACGGGTTATCTGATCCGCGTGGGTGTGACAGTCGTCTGGGGCATTGATCCGGATCACGCCGCCGAAATCGTGAACAACTTCGGCAATGTGGACAAGGTTCTGGAGAAGGTCATCAACCCGCAGCTCCGCAGCATCTGTCGCAACATCGGATCGACTTACGCGGCGCGCGACTTCATTCAGGGCGAGAAGCGTGAGCAGTTTCAGCGCGACATGACGGCGGAGCTGCAGCGCGTCTGCGCCGCGAAGAATGTGGAGGTGCTGCTCGCGCTGGTGCGAGACATTGAGGTCCACGCGCCAATGGCCGAGGCCGGCGGCGGCAAGACCAGCGTGACGGAAGATCTGAAACGCACGATCCAGCAGAGCTACATCGCGATCGAGAGCCAGCTCACGAAGGAGAAGCAGCGCGAGGCCGCGACGAAGAAGGCCGAGCTCGAGGAAGTGAAGAAACGCGTGGACATCGCGCGCGAGACGATTCGCGCCGAGACGCGCATCCTCGTCGCCAACATCAAGGCCGAAGGCGACAAGCGGGCGGCCGAGATCGCGGCGGAGGCCGGCCTGGAAGTGGCGACGATTCAGCAGCAGGTCGCGTCGCTCGATGCGCAGCGTCGGCAGATTCTCGGCCAGGCGGCCGCGGATGTTGAACGCATGAAACGCGACGCCGATGCGCAGGGGTATCGCATGCTGGTCAGCGCGTTCGGCTCACCGCAGGCCTACAACCTCTACACATTCACGGAGGACTTCAATCCGAAGTCCATCAGGCTGATCTTTGCGGGGCAGGGCACGTTCTGGACGGACCTGTCGCGGTTTGAAGACGCGGGGGCCGCACAGCTGCTGCAGGCGGCGGATCGCCCCGCGCCGGCGTCCAGTGTCTCGGGAAATCCGTAGCCTGTGACGTGACGACGGCGCCGGTCAGGACCGATCGTCGTTCGCCGCCGACTGCCATTCATGTGGCAGATCGGCGGCGTTTTTCATTCAGGACGGGTGATAACCCCGGCGAGTCGTCTGACGCCGGCGGGAGCGTCGATCGACGCTGGCGTCGTGGCATGGGCGGATGATCTGGGACGTCGGCCGATCTCCCCCGATAATTCCCTCCGCAGGGGATCTCGTCGCCCGGGCGCCCGGACATCACGTCAAGAATCCGCTCTCACGGCCCGATTTTTGGGGTAGCTTGTTAAAATGGGGGGCTTGGGTAAAATGGGTGGTCACGACAAAAGGGAGGACGCTTCGATCGTGACCGACGCGCTGAACTCAGCCACCAGCGGCGCCTTTCGACAGAAGACCGTCTTTACGACGGGGGAAGTCGCCGAGATCTGTCAGATCAGCCAGCAGACGGTGATCCGCTGCTTTGACAACGGCAAGCTCAAGGGCTTCCGGGTGCCGGGCTCCAAGTTCCGGCGCATTCCGCGCGAGTCGCTCATCGCATTCATGAATGAGAACCAGATTCCGTTGTCGAATCTGGAGTCGGGAAAGAAGCGGGTCCTCATCGTCGATGACGATCCCGAGATTGTGGACGTGCTCGTCGAGATTCTCGAGGCCGACGGCCGGTTCGAGGTGCAGAGCGCTTCGAACGGTTTCGACGCCGGCGCCGCCACAAAGTCCTTCAAGCCCGATATCGTCCTGCTCGACTTCATGCTGCCGGACATCAACGGCAACGTCGTCTGTGAGCGCATCCGGCAGGACACGGATCTGGCCAACACGCGCGTGATCATCGTGTCCGGCGCCGTCGATCCGTCGGAGGTGGAGACATTGCTTCAGGCGGGGGCCGACGACTTCATTCAGAAGCCGTTTGATATTCAGCATCTCATTCGTCGAATGGTCGAGTTGCTCGCCGCCCAGGCGTAGCGGACCGGCCGCAGGCGATTGCGGGAATCGTAGGCATGTCCACGGCCGCTCAACAGCCGAACACGCGCGAAGTCGATCTGGTTCTCGGCCAGCTCGAGGCGATTCCGCCGCTGTCACCCGTCGCCACGCGCATCCTCTCTCTGACGGCGGACGACAACGCCTCGCCACGTGACCTCGTTCGATTGATTGAATCGGACCCGGCCCTGACGGCGCGACTGCTGTCGATGCTGGGGCGCGCCGAGACGGGCGTTCGCCCGACGGCTGTCAACCTGGACAACGCCGTTCGATTGCTTGGATTCAAGGCGATTCGTCATGTGACGATCGCGTTGAAGGTGCAGGAAGCCTTCGGGCTGGGAGAGTCCGATCACGAAAAAGGCTCGCCATTCGATCGACTGGCCTTCTGGAAACACTGTCTTGCCGTCGCCTGCGCCGCGCAGGGGCTGGCTGAGGCGACAAACCAGAAGCTGGATGTTCACGAGGCGTTCGTCTGCGGTCTGCTTCACGATCTGGGGAAGATCGCCCTGCACACGGCGATGCCCAAGAGCTACGCGAAGATCGTCGAGCAGGCGGACGAGCTGCGTTCCGATATCGGCGCGATCGAGCGGCGCCTGCTTGGCGCCGATCATTCCGTCGCGGGGCATCGACTCGCCAAGCGCTGGGGGCTGCCCTCGCGCCTGGTCGATTGCATCTGGCTTCACCATCAGACGCCCGAGGCGCTGCCGGCGAATATCGCCGCGCAGGGCCACGTTCAGCTGATTCACCTCGCCGACACGATTGCCCGCGAGCAGCAGCTCGGCTGGTCCGGCAACTATCGCGTATCGACGGCGTCACACGAACTGGCGAAGCGAATCGGGGTATCGCAGGACGCCGTCGCGAATGTGGTGGAAGGGCTTGCGGAGGCAATTGACGCCCGGGCCGAATGGATCGGCGGCGAGAAGATCGACGCCCGGCGCGAGTACCTCCACGCGCTTCTGAAGACGACGGAAGACCTCACGCGCCATCACGAGGCGCTTCGACGCGAAGTGAATCGTCATCGGCGAAAGGAAACGTATTTTGACGCCGTTCGGCGGATTGTTTCGACGCTGTCGCCGAACGACGCCGTCCGTGATGTCTGCGAGAGGCTGGCCGCAGAGTTTACCCAGTCGATGGAGGCGAACGCGTGCATCGTGTTCGCCGTCGGGGCCGATGACTGGCTCGAACTCGCCGGTGTCAGTGACACGCGAGCCTGGGGACGCTCGGAGTCCGATCCGACGCTGGCGGATGTGTTACGCGCCGAATGCGACGCGAATCCGCCCACGCCTGATAACGATGAGGCCGCCAGTCCTGTCCGGCCGATTCCCGCGACACTGACGTCGATCATCGCCCGCTGCGGCGAAGGGGCGTTCCCGGACAGGGATGTGAGCTGGATTCCGCTGCCGTCGCGAGGCGACTGTCGCAGCGGTGTGATTCTGCATCTGAGCGACGCCCGCGCTGCGCTGGTCGAACAGGACGCGGCGGCCGTGACGACAGTGTGCAGGGCCGCCGGCGCTGCGCTGGCGAATTCCCTTGAACGCGTGGCGTCTGAGCGGCTCAGCGACGAACTGGCGGACGCCGGACGACGCGCCGGCGAGGCGCAGCGTGAGGCCGCCAATGAGCGGCTGATCGAGACCGTTACGGCCATGGCGGCCGGTGCGGCCCACGAACTGAACAACCCGCTGACGGTCATTTCGACGCGCGCCCAGGCCCTCGGACTGAAGATAGCGGACGACGGCGCGAAAAAATCGCTGGATGCGATATCGGCCCATGCGCGGGTGGCGAGCGATATCGTGTCGGAGCTGATGGCGTTTGCGAAGGCGGCCGCGCCGTCGCCTTCGACCTTCGACCTGGCGGGGTGCATAAACGCGCTGGCGTCTGAGCTGGCGAATGACGGATTATTGGCCGAGCAGTTGAGCCTCGATCTGCCATCCGATCTTCCGCAGGTCCGATTCGATCGCGACCAGCTTTGCGGTGTTTTTCGAGAGATTTTCAGGAATTCGCTGGAGGCCACGGCGGCGGAATCACGGCGCATGGCCATCAAGGCCGCCTTCGATCCGGCCGAAGAACAACTCGTCGTCAGCGTGATCGACAACGGTCGCGGCATGACGGCGGAGGTTCTGAGTCGGGCGATGGATCCGTTCTATTCGCATCGACCTGCGGGACGAAGCCGAGGGCTCGGGCTTGCTCGCGTACGTCGCTGGATGCTGCTCGGTGGTGGCGACGTGCAACTGGAAAGCAAGCCCGGCGTCGGGACACGCGTGGTGCTGCGACTACCCGCGGCGCAACGCGACGTCTGACGAGGGAAACGAATTCTGGGGGGTCGCGCAGAGGTGCGCGGATCGGAACGTCTCTTCGAGATGCGTTCCTCGTTGATGGCCTCGTTCGCCGGAGACGATCAACCCCGCAAAGCGAATTTCCGGCGGCCGCGACAGCGGTCCCGGCCACGACAGGAGGTCGTGCGCGGATGTCTGCGAAAGAAGCTATGTCAACAGGGGCCGGACAGGATCCAAGGATTCTCATCGCGGCGCAGGATGACGATCGGACGACCGCGTTGATCGCGGAAATCGTGATCCAGCTCCAGCCGCAGATCACGCACGTCGCGAGCGTCGAAGACGCCCGGCGCGCGATCAGGGCGACGCGTCCGACGCTGATCATCGCCGATCAGTATCTCGACGACGGTTACGGACTGGACATCATTCCGCGCGACGGATCTCTCCGAACGCCGGTCATCCTGATCCAGGAACATGTCGAAACGGATCGAATGATCGAGGCGATGCGCCTCGGCGTGGCGGATGTGTTCGAACAGCCGATCGATCCGGACGAGGTGATCGACGCGATTCAGCGCCTTCACAAACGCGAGATGATCCGCCAGCGCGATGAACGACGGGCGAAGCGCCTGCGGCGAATGTCGTCCAGGCTGATCCGAGATCGGCGCGACCTGCGTCGCCGCGTGGATGTCATCTGCAATGACATCGTTGTCGCCTATCGCCAGCTGGCGGAGAAGGTCGTCGCGTCGCCCGTGTGGACGGCCAGCGATGACGGTACGCCGAAGCGACGGCCGGCGCGCGACGCGCACTGACGCCCGACACAGCGACGCTTCAACAGACTGCTCTTATCCCATAGATGACGCCCGACGGATCAAATGGATCCGTCGGGCGTTTTTCATTTCGCAGGTCAGGTCGGTGACCCGACAAACACTCGCGCCATCGAAATTTGGGGCGATGACCCGACCTACTTACTCATGGGCGATGAGCCGAATTACCTGCGCTTGGGTTGCGCCGGGACGATCTCGTCGACGCCGAAGTCGATGAACTGGCCGCCCGTCGTCTGGTGACAGTGAATCGCAATGAGATTCTCGCCTTCGCGCATCAGGCCGCTTGAGAGCTCGACCACTTCGTAGCCTGTCGTGTAGCCTCCGAGTTCGAACGCGCGCTTGCCGTTGATATAGACAGCGGCGTCCTCGTCATGATGAATCCGAAGCGCCAGGCGACTCGGAGGCGGGTTCGGCAGCGTGACGAACCGCCTCAGCCAGATATCACTCGTGTTCCATTCCTCGCCGATTCTGGCGCCGGGCGTTTCCTTCGTGCCGAGACCGCCGACGCCCTCCTTCCACGCCGCGTCGTCGAACCGGAGCCCGAACCAGTCGTCGGCGGGTCGCTCCGTCGTGTAGCGGCAGGGGGCCTCGGAATCGGCGCCGGTTGCGACGACAGTCTTCGTTTCCGTGGGCTTCGGCATGGGCGCCCAGTTGGCGGCGCGCGTTTTGTCGCGCGAGGCGTACTTCTTCCAGATCGCCTTTTCGTAGAGCATCCGCAGAAAGACGCCGCCGACGACGGGACGCGCCGTGAAGCCGCGCTTCTTTGCCGTGGACGTGAAATACCAGTCGGTCATCGGCGAGCGATCCGGCGTTTCGTTCAGGAACCTGTGGACGGGGCGGACGAGCGCCTCGAAATCGTCGCGCTTTTCCGTGAGCGTCGCCGTCCAGAGTATCCAGTCGAGCTTCGTGTAGTCGGAGCGATTGTCGAGGGGCAGACCGTAGGGGTTCTGGATTCGGCGGTAGTACGCCATCTCCGTTTCATAGACTTCCGCCGGGAAGAGCTTCAGGTCGAGAATGCGATCCCAGACGAGGTTGTACTTCTGGCTCCACGTGCCCCTGCGATCGAACGCCAGGCGATAGTGATCGTCATCGCGTGCGGCCTCCACCCAGTTCCTGGCGAACAGACCGGCGAGCTTGCGATAGCGCGCGGCCTCGTCCGTCATGCCGCGCATCTCGGCCATCATTGCGTAAGCGCCGAGACCGCAGATCGCCTTGGCGCTGAGGTTGACGTTGTGCGCCATATGGCCGGCGAAGTCATCCGTGCAGAGCTGATTCTCCGGATCGAACCCCTTGTCGGCGAGGTAGGCGGCCCAGAGGCTGAGCTGATCCCAGTAGTCGCCGGCGAAGTCGGCGTTTCCTTCCATGCGGGCGAGGGCGGCGAAGAGCAGCAGCAGGTTGCCGCATTCCTCGACGGGCATCTGGTTCTCCTCGCTGTCCTCCTGGCCACCGTATCGCTGGCCGTTGGCCTTCGGGTACTGGCCGAGGTCGTGCGGGGCGAATGGGAATCGCCATCGATCCGACGCCGCGTACTTCATGAAGGGCGTGATAAAGGACTTGGTCAGCGTGGGACCGAAGAGCAGGAACTGCGGCGCCATGGGATAGAAGACGTCGGACGTGGCCATGCAGCCGTTGGAGTGATTCTCCTTGGAGAACTGAAGGGGCTGGCCGTTGTCATCGGCGACGAACTTGCCGGCCGCGAAGCACTGTCGATAGGCGAGCGCCGCGATGTCGGCGTAGGCGTCGCCGCCCGCCTGTCGGACATCGTTCAGCAGCTCAGCGTCGAAATCCGCGCAGCGCCGCTCGAGGGCGTCGTGCTCGTTGACGGCGGCCTCGATCAGGTCGCTCGCGTTCCAGCCGTCCTTCCGCCAGTAGGGCCGGAGTTTGTGATTCATGAATTCGATCGCGTAGAGATCGTCGTAGGCGATCAGGGCGTAACGGGAAACGGGCGTTTGTTCGACCTTGCCGAGCGACATGGCGACGGCGGCGACGACCTGGTCGGCGTTGACGGGAAATGTCGGCGCCTGGCCCTTGAGGGCGGCGGCCCCGTCGCGATCAAATGCTGCGCGAAGGTCGTCGGCCTTTCCGAAGGCCGTGTTCGGCGCCATTCGCTTGTCGGCGGCGACATAGAGATAACCCCAGTCGATGCGAATGTCGTCGCCTGATCGATTGAGGACGCGCTGTGATGTCGAACCGAGTCGGATGGCGACGGCGTTGTTCACGAGCTCCGCGGCGCCGGCGACCTGCTGGTTGAGGCGATCCGTGGCCAGTTCGCCACTCGCGTCGAAGTAGAAGTCGACATCATGGGGTTTGCCGTCCGCGGACGAGACTTCGCAGTTGATGTAGGTCGTGGGGCGGCTGAGCAGCAGGAGATCATCGGGCAGGGCGGGCGTCGTGAAGGTGAGCGTGACGCTGACGCCGTGACCCGCGAATTTGTAGATCGTGCGAGTCGGCAGGACGGCGACGGACGTCTGCTTCAACGCGTCGATCGATTCCGGCCCGGCGCCCATCAGACGACAGGCGTGACCATCGATGCGGACGAGGGCGCCCAGTCGCTGCTGTTTGCCCGTCCAGTGCGTCGTTGCTGTGTCCGTCAGATGGTCGCTCTGAGACCAGACACTGAAGTAGGGATCGCATGCGACGAGCGGGACGGCGGGTGGGCGGAAGCCGGGTTCGTTCGCGCTTGTTGCGGATGAGAAGATTCCGAGCGTCAGGGCGCCCAGGAGGCAAATCGGCTTCAGAGCGGAGTGGTTCATGTTGGCGGGGGTCCTTGTGTTGTCGTTGTCGACGAACTTCGAAACGAGGATCGCTCCGTGTTCAGGTCAGGTCGCGGACGATTGCTTCAGTGTCGCCATTCGGGCAAAAAGACAATCGTACTGGGATGCCATCAACCGACAATCCGTCGGCGCATTTCTTCGCGATTGTCGATGCGAATCCACCCGCGGATGCGAGCATAGTCCAACAATTGTTGGAATCGGCGTGTTCGGACTCGAAACTCGCCGGCAGCGAACACCATCGAGAGTGTCCCTGTCGGGGAACTCCGGGGGTGGGATTCGAACCCACAACCGACCGCTTAACAGGCGGTTGCTCCACCATTGAGCTACCCCGGAATGATGCGCGGGCCTGAGTCGCATTGCGTGTCCGCGTGTTGTTGATGAGCCGTCGAAGGGAATCGAACCCCCAACCTGCTGTTTACAAAACAGCCGCTCCGCCTGTTGAGCTACGACGGCAAAGAATGACGACGCCGATGGGATTCGAACCCACGATCTCCGGCTTGACAGACCGGCGTGATAACCGCTTCACTACGGCGCCATTCCGGGGCTCGCGATCAATGGCCGCGAGTCGTCCCGTATTTCCGTTTTCGATTCGCGCGACAAATCGGCGCGAACGTTCTCCGCTTTGTGCTCATCCATCTCTCGACGGCGCAAGAAAAAGCCCACATTCAGGTCGCGCCTGACGCGGGCTTCCGATCCATGCGTTGAAGGGTTTCGCTTCGACGCCTGTGTCGGAAGAATCCGCCAACCAGCGTCGCGCGTGATTCACACGCTACCAGTCAGTCGGGCTCCCGCGGAGATCGCGATTCGTATCCGTCGTATCGACGCGCGTGCGCGCATCGTCCGTTCGCGGATTCGCAACGGTACGACGATCGATCGCATTCCGATGGACAACAGAGGCGTACATTTCAACGCTCCAATGGCCGCGACGCGGCGACTGACTTCTTAATCGATACGGATTTCTCCGGCCGAATAAATAAGTACCACAGGAATGAGTGAAACGCAAGCCGGAAATTCGACATTTCTGAATCGCGACCAACGAAGGACTGACATCCAGCGAGAATCCAGACATGTGTCGTGATTCGTGACCGTCACGCCGCAGAAACGGAAGACGCCCGGCGAATCGTGTGATTCACCGGGCGTCCGTTTCTCTTGCAGGTCAGGTCATCGACCTGATGCTTGGCTTGCTTCGCGGTTGTGCCGGATCGATGACCCGATCGACGCGTCTCAAAGCGCCAAATCACCAAGTCGCAATTCACCAATTAGTACCGGTAGTGATCCGGCTTGTAGGGGCCGTCGACGGGCACGCCGATGTAGTCGGCCTGATCCTTTGTCAGCTTCGTCAGTCTGACGCCGAGCTGTTCGAGGTGGAGCCGCGCGACCTTCTCGTCGAGATGCTTCGGCAGCACGAAGACGATGTTGTCGTACTTGCTGTGGTTCTGATGGAGCTCCATCTGCGCCATGACCTGGTTCGTGAAGCTGTTGCTCATCACGAAGCTGGGATGGCCCGTCGCGCAGCCGAGGTTCAGCAGGCGGCCTTCGGCGAGGATGATGATGCTGTGTTCCTTCACGGCGCCGTCGGCCTTGAAGGTGAACTCATCGACCTGCGGCTTGACCGTCTCGCGAACGACCTTGCCGGCCTTCACGAGCTTGCCCAGGCCCGCCATGTCGATCTCGTTGTCGAAGTGGCCGATGTTGCCGACGATCGCGCCGGTCTTCATCTTCTGCATGTGCTCGGCCTTGATGATGTCCTTGTTGCCCGTCGTCGTGACGAAGATGTCCGCCTTATCGACGACATCTTCCAGCGTGACGACCTGGTAACCTTCCATCGCGGCCTGGAGGGCGCAGATCGGATCGATTTCCGTGATCACGACGCGGCAGCCCTGGCCTCGGAGCGACTGGGCGCAGCCCTTACCGACGTCACCGTAGCCGCAGACGACGGCCATCTTGCCGCCCATCATGACGTCCGTCGCGCGATTGATGCCGTCGATGAGCGAGTGCCGGCAGCCGTAGACGTTGTCGAACTTGCTCTTCGTGACGCAGTCATTGACGTTGATGGCCGGGAAGAGCAGCGTCTTGTTCTTGCTCATCTCGTAGAGGCGATGGACGCCCGTCGTCGTCTCTTCGCTGACGCCGACGACGCCCTCGGCGAGCTTCGTCCACTTGCCGGGGTTCTCGGCGAGTTCGCTGCGGATGGCTTCGAGGATGATGCCCCACTCTTCCGGCTCGCTGTCGGCGTTGTAGGCCGGGACCTTGCCCGCCTTCTCGAACTCTCGCGCCTTGTGGACGAAGAGCGTGGCGTCGCCACCGTCGTCGAGGATGAGCGTCGGTCCGTCGTGATCGGGCCAGCTCAGGGCCTGGATCGTGCACCACCAGTATTCTTCCAGCGTTTCACCCTTCCAGGCGAAGACGGGGACGCCGCTCGGGTTTTCCGGCGTGCCGTTGGGACCCACGGCGACGGCGATGGCGGCGTGATCCTGCGTCGAGAAGATGTTGCAGCTGGCCCAGCGGACTTCGGCGCCGAGTTCGACGAGCGTCTCAATGAGGACGGCCGTCTGAATCGTCATGTGGAGCGAGCCCGTGATGCGGGCGCCGGCAAGCGGCCTGGCCGCGCCGTACTCCGCGCGGAGCGACATGAGACCGGGCATTTCCTGTTCGGCCAGGCGAATTTCCTTGCGGCCGAACTTCGCGAGTTTGGCGAATTCTTCCGGCGTCGTGTTGACGACTTTGTAGTCAAGCTTCGTGGGAGCGGCGGTTGTCATATGCGTTGTAACTCCTGTGGTTTTGGCTGGGCGAGTTCCGTGGCTCGCCGTCAGTTGTTTTCCGTGACGTTGTTACGTGATTACTTTCGGGCTGTGACGACGAACAGGGGCGGCGCTTCAACGCGACCGGACGTGGCGCCGGCCGTCTGCAATCGCCGCGACTGGACGTCGCGAAAACCCGTTTCCGTCAGCATTCTGCAGAACTCCTCCGGCGAGAAACCCCACCAGAGGTCTTTCATGCGTTCGTAGAATCCCTGATCCTCGTGCGACTCCTGCTCGACGATCATGACGCGACCGCCGCGGCGGAGGGCGCGTCGCATTTCCGCCAGGGCCGGCTGCGGCTCCTTCACATGATGAAGGACGAGCAGGGCGACGGCGAGGTCGGCGGACCCTGTCGAAATCGGCAGTTTTCCGAGCTCGCCGCGATGGAAATCGACATTTGTCGCGCCGCATTCGGCCACGCGCTGCCGGCCGCATTCCAGCATGGATTCGGCCGGGTCGATGGCGATGACTTTCGCGAAGTGGCCCGCCAGTATCGGCAGGAGGTATCCCGTGCCGGAGCCAATGTCGGCGACAGTCCAGTCGTGCGGCAAGAGCGGCAGGAAGGCCTCGAGGGCGAAGAGTTCGCCGAAGGCCTCGTTACGTAGTTCATCCCAGCGCCTGCCGAGGCGATTGAAGAAGCCCGTGGCGTTACCGCCGCGCGTCGCGAGAACGCGGCGCAGGCGTTCGTCCATGCCGTCTGCGAGGGGCTGCGTGGCGAGCCAGCGAATCATGAAGCCGCGAACGTCGTCATCGGCGATGTCGGCGTCATCCGGCGGTGTGACGGCGGAATAGAGCGTCGAAGTCCCGTGCCGTCGGTCCCGAATCAGCTCCGCCTCGCGCAGGACGCGGAGGTGCCGGGAGATCGTGGACTGAGGCAGGGAGAGGATCTCCACGAGCTCCGAGACGTTAAGTTCTTCGTGCGTAAGTACTTGGAGGATCCGTTGCCGCGTCGGCTCGGCCAGCGCGCGAAGCGTGTCGGAGCTTTCGGACAGCGGGGCGGGGTGGAGAATCGATTCATCCATGTATTCGGATAGTAGGATATAGTCCGAGAGTCGTCAAGGGGATTCCGGCCTGGGCCTTCCCCCCGGCTCGGAGAACGAGCCGCAGATGACGTATTCAAAGCCTCGCCGTCTCCGGCGCGGCGGATTCGCAGTATGTAGGGCGGGTCATCGACCCGCCGGTCTCGTGGAAGGGCCCCGCATTTTTCCATCCCGCGGCGCCGTAGCGGGGGCGTAGAATTCACGTCAACAAGGAAAGGAGTCGGCGATGTGTACCTCATTATTTCCGGCGTTCGCCATCGTTTTGTTGTGGCCCGTGTCGGCTTCGCAAATGCTCCCGGCGTCGGATCCGGAGATCGTTGGACCCGTGCGCCGCGTGGAGCAGTTCGACTCGTGCTGTGGCGTAACTCCGGCGTTTCAGGATCACGTCGACGAAATCCGGCGCGAAATTGCGGCGTGCGATCGCCATCGGTGGGCGGGCGATTACGTCGGAAAAGGGGGGCTTGCCGCGGAGTACCTGACGATCGCTCCCAACGCGGGGTGCGCTTACCAATTCGCTGGGAGCCTGGGGACGTATGTGCAGAAGTGGGGCGTCGTCAGTGAGGACGAGGAGTCACTGATACATATTCCCTTCGAGCCGGAATGGAGCGATGTCCGTCGCGACGCGAACGACGTCGTCCTCATTCCGGTCACATGGGGCGCAATGCGCTTGCTGATTCGGCCGTCGGAGATCGGCGAATTCTGTGATGACGCGCACAGGCAGAGGGCGGAATCCCGAGGCGACTGCGAAAAGCTCGAGATTCCGTATCTGCAAACGCCGAATCAGGCCATTGATTACTCAATCCTGCCGACGATCCCGGAGGCGTACAAGCCGTACCTGATCACTCGGACCCTTCATGCGAATATCACGCGCGTTGTGGAGAGCAGAGTGGATGCGCTCGACGCGTCGGAGGATTCGCTGAGGTGTCGCAAGTCGCGCGTTGTCATCGACGCCGGCAGGAAAGACGGTCTGCTTGTCGGGAGTGTTCTGGAGGTTGTCGAGCCCGCGTTCGTGATGCGCCGCACGCTGAAACTCACGCGCGTCGAAGATGAATGCGCTGAGGGCGTGATTCATGAACTCATCACCAGCGACGATCGAGGCGAGCCAACGACGGAATGGAAGCTGGTGGCGGGACCACGAGAATCCGGTTCTGAAACTGAGATGAAAGCCCATTCCGAGAACGCCGCCGCCAAGCCGGCTGGTGCTAAGACCATTGCGGAAGCCAGGGAAATTGCCGTCGATCTGGCGATGCGGGATCATGGATTTCGACCGCCGGCGGCGCCCGTCGTATTGTGGGGGTGGTGCGAAAACGAATGCAGGGTCGACCTTGATGAGCGACATGTGATTAGTTGCGAACCCTCGCTGATCATCGTCGTGTCCAATGACGGCTCGTGCCGACCCTATCCGGGCGGTTGGGGCTTGCCGGATGGTGTGTCGGAGGCCGCACGTGGGAAGGCGCGTGTTCCGCGTTCTCGTGGCGGCTTGCGAAAGTTCGGCGGAGTTGAGCTCATCGCCAAGAACTACGCGATTCAGTCGGGGCTCCTGCCAACCGACGGCGTGATTCAGTCCGAAGAAGTCGAGGATGGCTGGTTGTTCCTTTTCACGCCCGGCAGGTATCTGAATCAACCGCCGAACCCTCCGGCGAAGAAGAAGGACGCGCGAGAGGCAGGCTTTGACGTGTGGCGATTTATTGCGAAGCCAGGCGCTTACCTGAGCGAGCGTTTTCCACGTGAGCCGCTCACAGGCGAGCCGTTCATGATACATGTTGACAGGAATGGCAATTGCAGAACGATCGAAATGGACATTGAGGCGGCGGCGAACGCCGCTCCCAATGAATGACACCGCCATGCGTCGCGAATCGGAATGTCAATTGCACGTAGGCGCAAAGGGCTGCGCGAACTGCAGGGCGGGCCATCGCCCCGTCGATTCGTTCGCAGACCACGCGAATTTCCACTCCGAATCGGTCGGCGAGCAACTACGATCGAACGCCACAAGGCAAGGAAACGCCGATGACAATCCGTTTGATTCAGGCGTTCACGGTTTCAGAATTCGAATCACTCGTCGCCGACGCCGCCATTGCCGTCGTTCACTTTGACGCCGATTGGGACGCGATCCTGCGAACGCCGACGCGCATCGAGATGCGCAAGGCGGAGGAAGCGCTGGGTGATCACGTCGTGTTTGCCGAGGTCGATGTTGACGCGTCTGTCGATGTGGCGAGATCGATCCCTATCGCAAACGTTCCTGCCGTCGCCTATTACCGCCATGGCGAACTGATGGATGTCGTCATCGGGGCCGGACAGGATGTGAGCGGGCTGACGCGCCGTGTGATCGCCGGCGAACCAATAGGGCGACAGGCGAAGGGACCGAGCGTCTTGCGCCGCACAGTGGATATGTTCGTCACTTCCACGAAGTCGCATTGGCGGAAGGAGCTGTTGCGTTGGCGTAGGTTACTCAACCAATGCAGGAGCTGATGGCGCGGTTACAGATGAGCGGTCCGTCTCGCGGCGTTATCCGACGGAATCAGCGGCGCGTCCATGCGGCGGCGCACGCCGCATGGAACCGAGCCGCGACCGTGAGAGAGTCGGGCGCGTGTTGCTCATTTCATTTCGATGTACTTATGGATTGGTGGGACGCGATGGCGCGAACGGCGACGCTGGTCGATCTGACGTCAACGCGCGTGTCGTAGGTCGCCTGGCCACTTGCTAACGCGTGTGGCTCGGAAAGGGCGTGTCGTTGCGATCGCTCAAAGACTGCGTGTCAATATGGCGGCTCGGCAGTCTCTCAACGACGCTGGCGGGACGCGCCGCGAACACGCGCGGGCGCCGCGTTGATCCGAGCCGCGACCGTGAGGGAGTCGGGCGCGGGGCGCTGACATAGTCTCGTGAATCTCGATGGACAAGTCGGGCGCGTGTTGCTCATTTCTTTTCGCTATTCTTGTGGATTGGTGGGACGCGATGGCGCGGACGGCGATGCTGGTCGAACTGGCGACTGTGCACACGTCGTTGGTCGCCTGGCCACTTGCTGACGCGCGTGGCTCGGTAGCGGCGTGTCATCGCAAACGACCGGAGTCGGCTTATCAGCGAAGTTGCTTCGATTCGGCGTGTCGACATCAGCGTGTCAACAATGTGGGTCGACATCGGCGCGCAGCGCCGATCGTTGGCCGATTGTGGCAAACCGATGACCGATGCACGAAATGCACTTCGAGCTCGCCGCCCTGTTGTAGCCCGGCAGGCGATCGCTGCTGAGGAAGTGGTTGCAGACACTGACGGTGGCGTCGGGCGCCACTTCGCGGACGCAGTCGGACAGGGCCTGGAACGCGTCCAGCATGAAGCGCAGCGGCGGCTGCAGTTTGTCAATCGTCCTGTCGCGATGGGGCATACGCCAACGGGAGACTTGCGCTTCGTCCGTGAAGTAGTGCCGCTCGAAGTCGGCGCGATGCTCGGGCAGCAGCGTCATCATGTTGTCAACGGCGTCCTTCGACAGCCGGGCGAAGTCGAAATAGAAGTGTTTCACGCCGACGGCGGACAGCCGGGCAAACGTCTCCCGGAGATAGGTTCGATCCGTCACGGGGAGAACGGGACAGCAACTCGCCGTCACGAAGATACCGTTGTCGATGCAGAATCTTGCCAGCGCAAGGCGATCCTCCATCGGCGCCGCGTCGGGCTCCAGCTTCTGACGGAGATCCTCGTCGGGCATCGTGGCGCTGATGATGACCTGATTGATGTCCTTCGCGTCAATCATCGCGTCGCGGATGTCCTGCGGGGGGAGTCCCGCCTTGGTGACGAGAAAGTAACGGGCGTTGTGCTTCCGCAGGATTTCCAGAATGGTGAGCGTCAGCCCCGTTTCGAGGAGCGCGGGTTGGAAGCAGTCCGTCTTGGCGGAGAAGTAGAAGTAGTGATCGCGAAGCATGTCGCAGTTCGTTCGCAGCCAGTCATCAAGGTAGGCCGGGTAGTCGTCGTAGACGATGACTTCGTCGAAGTAGTCGCGTTCCAGGGCATAGATACCGCAGTAGACGCAGCGGAACTGGCAGCCGAAGACCGGGTTGATTTCCAGCATGCCGCGCGGGCAGGTCGGACTGTTGGCGTGCTGGACGATTTCGGCGCCCTGATCGATGCCCGAACGATGGGTGATTTTCAGAGGGCGATGCATGGACGCGCCTCGCTTGATGGTCTCGTGCCGGTGAACAAACGCGCCATCATGGTAGTCCTTTCCGGCGGCACAACCAATCATCGCTGCGTTCACGGATACGGTCCGGGGCGATTCTAATCGTCCTGTTTTGGTCAACATTCGATCATGGAGGCGTGGAAATTCCAGCGCCTGCTGCGGGATATTCGGCAGCGGCGCGAGCGATCCGCGAAGCTCCGGGGTGACGCCCGCCATTCATGATCGCCAGAGGCGATTTACAGCGCGGAATATGCGTGCGATCCCCATGCGTTCTGGCACGTGACATGCTTGTTTGCCTTGGGAGCGCAGGCGCGCGGTCGGTAACTCCGCGCGTGCGGCGCCGTGTCCCATGGAGGTGATCGCTCGAATGTTCCGTATTCTCGACGCCCGCTGGCTGGCATCCGACGTCAAATGGTTCCGCATCAGGGCCCCGCTTGCGGCGCGAAATCGCCAGCCGGGGCAGTTTGTCATCCTGCGGCTCGAAGAGGGCGGCGAGCGCATTCCGCTGACGATGGCGGCGGCCGATCGCAACAGCGGAACGATTGAGCTGATTGTCAAGGCGATCGGGGCCACGACGAAGCGCCTCTGTGACCTTCAGGCGGACGACGATATCGCCGACATCATGGGACCTTTGGGCAAACCCACGGAGATCCACGCATGTGAGCACGCCGTACTCGTCGGTGGGGGGGTCGGCACGGCCGTGATCTATCCGCTCGCGCCGGCCTTGCGGGAGGCGGGCTGCCACGTGACGGCGATCACCGGCGGACGCACGCGCGAACTCGTTGTGCTCGAAGCGGAACTGAAAACTGTTTGTGACGACGTCTTCGTGACGACGGACGACGGGTCCTGCGGATTCAGGGGCAACGTCGCGGACAAGCTCGATGAGCTGCTTGCGGGCGCCGACAGGCCGGTGGGGGTTGTGTACGCCGCGGGGCCCGTTCCGATGATGCGCGCCGTCTGCGATCGAACACGCGCGAAGAAGATCAGGACGATCGTATCGCTCAACCCCATCATGGTGGACGGCACGGGCATGTGCGGCGGCTGCCGGATCACGGTCGGCGGCCGACAGGTGTTCGCGTGCGTTGATGGTCCCGAGTTCGATGGTCACGAGGTCGATTTTGACGAACTGGCGGATCGACTGACGGCGTATCGCACGCAGGAGCGCGCGGCGCTCGACGTATATGAGCATGAACAGACCCACGAGTGCGGGTCGCAGCGGCTGAGCGTTTCCTGATGTCGTCCCCCCGAAAGTACAAAGCGAGCGAAGGAAAACCTGAGGAACTCCAACGATGGCGATGAGCCCGAAAGATCGGATCAAGATTCAGCGGCAGTCCATGCCCGAGCGCGACGCCGGCCTGCGCAGCGGCGATTTCAGGGAGGTCAATATCGGTTTCTCGATAGACCTGGCGCAGACGGAGTCTGTGCGCTGCCTGCAATGCAAAGACGCCAAGTGCAGTTGCGGATGTCCCGTCGGGATTCCGATTCCGGAGTTTCTCGAACGAATCGCCGAGAATGATCTGCCGGGCGCCGCCGAGATTCTGCTCGGCGCCAATGCGCTGCCGGGGATTACCGGGCGCGTCTGCCCGCAGGAGGAGCAGTGCGAGCAGTTCTGCGTGCGCGCCAAGTCGAAGAACGGCGCCCCCGTGGCAATTGGTCATCTTGAGCGGTTTGTCGCCGACTGGGCGCGCGAGAACATGGACATCCGCCAGATCTGCGCGCCGCCGACGGGTAAGAAAGTCGCCGTTGTCGGTTCGGGCCCGGCTGGGCTTACATGCGCCGGCGAGCTTGCCAAGTGCGGGCACGATGTGACGATTTTCGAGGCGCTGCATACGGTCGGCGGCGTGCTGACGTACGGAATCCCCGAGTTTCGCCTGCCCAATAAGATCATCGAAGCGGAAGTCGACCGCCTGCGTCAGATGGGCGTGAAGATCATCTGCAACGTTGTCGTCGGTCGAACCTTCACAGTGGACGAACTGCTCACGGAAGAGGGCTTTGACGCCATGTTCATCGCGAACGGTGCGGGCCTGCCTGTCTTCATGAACATTCCGGGGGAGAACTACAAGGGCGTCTATTCGGCCAATGAGTATCTGACGCGAACCAATCTCATGCGGGCGTACGAGTTTCCTGTGGTCGACACACCGATCATCCAGGGGGATCGGATCGCGGTCATCGGCGGTGGCAACGTGGCGATGGACGCCGTACGCACGGCGAAGCGGCTCGGCGCCAAAGTCGCGACGCTCGTCTATCGGCGAAGCCGAGATGAGATGCCCGCCCGCAGGGAAGAAGTGCATCACGCCGAGCAGGAGGGCATCGAGTTCCGGATGCTGACGGCGCCGCTACGGATCATCGGTGATGAGAAACGCTGGGTCCGCGGACTGGAATGCCAGCGCATGGAACTCGGTGAGCCCGACGACAGCGGTCGGCGTCGCCCCATGGCAATTCCCGGTTCGGAGTTCGTCATCGACTGCGACGTCGTGATCGAGGCGATCGGTACACGGGCGAATCCGCTGCTGACAGCGACGACGCCCGATCTGACACTCAACAAGTGGGGCTACATCGAGGTGGATGACAACGGCGCCACGAGCAAGCCGGGCGTATACGCCGGTGGCGACATCACGCGCGGCAGCGCGACAGTCATCCTCGCCATGGGCGATGGCAAACGCGCAGCAATGTCGATTCACGATTATCTGGCGGCGCCCGCGGAGGCGCCCGCAGGCGTCTGAGTCGCTCCCATCGTTCCGAGCCGGGTCATTCCGCCAGATGCGCCCGCGTTTGCATGTCGACCGCCGCATGACTGCGGCGGCTCGGAACGGGGGAGTCGATCTTCACGCACGAGGAGCGCGGGGCGAATGGGATGCCGACGCCGAACGTCCGCATGCAGACGGGCGCGAGCGCTCGACGATCGCTATTGAGTCGCTCCCATCGTTCCGAGCCGGGCCAGTCATGGCCGGGTCAGTCCGCCAGTTGCGCCCGCGTTTGCATGTCGACCGCCGCATGACTGCGGCGGCTCGGAAGGGCTTCATCAAGACTCTCGCTACATCAGTCGTTTGCGTCGCATGAATTTCGTTCTTGACCTGGACGGTGATCTCAGAGTATCTATTAGTTCATCAGTTCAGTGGAATCCTGAACCGAAAGGAGGTGTCGTGTGTATTTCAATGCCATTCATCTGATCACGGGACCTCGCCGCGTCCTGAGCCGCTGAGCGATGTTCCGCCGTCGGCCGATCGCGGCCGGTTCCCGTGATATTTCCATTCCTTTCATGACTTGAAACTGGAACGGGCTGCGCGCGTTTTTGCGCGCCGCCCCGAATGACAGGAGCGTTTATGCCATCGCGCAAACGCAACATGGAGACGCTGCGCGCACTGTGCGCGCAGGTACATTCGGACGACGGTGTTGATCCGAAATACGAGAAGAAACGAAGCGCCAATCGGATTGGCGTGTGCAGTCGGAAACTTCGCCAGTTGTGCCGACAGGTGGCCCATGCGCTGCAGATGGTCCTGCCGGACGCGCTGTCGGACTGTGACGCGACATTGATGAGCGTCGAGCCCGCGCCCAACGCGGGGCGATTGCGCGTTGTTGTCGCTGTATCGCAGGCGTGTGATCCAGCGTCGGTCGCAGAGCGCCTGAAACGACTGAGCGGCCATCTTCGCAGCGAAGTGGCGCAGGCCGTTTCGAGGCGGCGCGTTCCGGAACTCACGTTTACCGTCGTCTTGAAGACGGACGCCGTGTGATTGGATGAATTGACGCCTGGCCACATCGGGAAGCGTTGAGTGCTCCCGGGTGGCCGGGCGTTTTCCGGAATGAACGTTGTCGCGATGTCAATCTCGCTGGAGAACATTCCCGTCGGAAACGGCGAAATTCTCACATGATCCTTCGGGGATCATTCGCGGCGAGGATCCGCGATCGAATCCACGAGTTGCAGCGTCTCGCGAACGAGATTTCCGACGGTTCCTTTTCGACGAGGCGACGACGGATCCACAATCCGATCCGCCCGCGAGTCGGGCAGGCGCAGATTCAGTCGTTGCTCGATCGTCGCGATGGGATGCGGCGCCGCGTCGAATTCCGGCCAGGACAGCGCATTCGCCAGGTTTCCCCGGAAGTCGTCGTCGGGGTGGATTGTCTGAAAGGGCGCCCCGGCGGCCCGGGCGACATAGTGGCGCAGCTCGTTGATGACGACGAGCGACCGGGGCGATTGCGGCACGCCGGCGTGTCTGGCGAACTCCACGTTCGTCATCCCGGTCCGATCGCCGGGGAAGGCGATTCGCGACTTCGCGACGGCCGATGTGGCGTTTCGCTTCCTGGCTAGGATCCTTCTCAGCAATCGAAGCACGATCGGGCTCCATCGAACACTGAACGACGTCAGGCGAGGCGGTCGCGGCGATCTTCCTTCCGATTCCCCATGACGAAGTGTAGTGTAGTCGGAATGCAGTTCAGAATCACAATCGATCGTGTTTGTGTCGCCATCCTGAGCTTCCTGACGGCGGGTTGCATCGCGCCGGCGGTCGCCGCCGCAGCCGCCGAGCCGGCCTTCGGGATCAACCTGGCGGGACCGGTGGACTGGAACAGCGAACTCCCGTTCGTGGACGTCTTTCGCATGTCCCGGCCCTGGATCAGTCAGCGTGAGGGGGCGGGCTGGGGGAAGGGGCCCGAGCTGGATCTGGACAAGCGAGGTTACGTCCGGCGTCTCAAACCCGGTTGCTTTGCAGAGTCCATTGTCTGCACGATCGACGGTAATCACTATCCGTCGGGTAATTACACGATGTTTTTTGAAGGGACGGGCGAGATTGAACCGGCGGGGGCGGCGACGCGTGTTGTGTCGACAAAGTCAAAGGACGGCGTCACGCGGATGACATTCGACGTGGACGCGTCGCGCGGAGCGATCTTCCTGCGGTTGCGAAAGACGGCGCCGAAAGATCCCGTTCGCAATATCCGCGTCATCATGCCGGGATTTGAGGACACGTATGAGGCGGAGCCCTTTCATCCAAAGTTCCTCGAGCGATGGCGAGGCGTCGCGTGCATTCGCTTCATGGACTGGATGCACACCAACGGCTCATCGATTCGAAACGTCGCCGATCGTCCGCGAATGAACGACGCCACGTGGTCAGCCAGGGGCATACCTCTGGAGGTGATGATCGACCTGTGCAATCGACTGGCGTGCGACGCGTGGTTCTGCGTTCCGCACATGGCGGATGACGACTACGTTCGCAAGTTCGCGAGTGTCGTAAAGAAACGCCTCGATCGAAAGCGACGTGTGTATGTGGAATTGTCGAACGAAGTCTGGAACGGCGGATTCCAGCAACAGCATTACGCCCAGGCGCAGGCGAAGAGGCTCGGGATCGGTTCGCCGGAGCATGGCTGGGAGGCGTCGGGCAAGTGGTACGCCCGTCGCTGCGTGGAGATCTTCGCAATCTTCAACGACGTGTTCGGAGAGAAGAAGGGGCAAAAGGACGGCCGACTGGTTCGCGTGATCGCGGGGCAGGCGTCAAACTCGTGGTGGAGCGAACACGTCATTCTGCCGGCGGAGGTTCCGGGAGGGCGAGCGAGTGACTTCGCCGATGTACTGGCGATTGCGCCGTATGTCGGTCTGGTCCCAACGCCCAATGGGAAGCCGTCCTCCGACGATGTCGCGGGCTGGAGCGTGGACCAGGTGATGGATCATGTGGAGAACGTCGCGCTGAAGGAGGCCATCCGGGCGATGAATGACCAGGCGCGCATCGCGAAGGCTCACGGTCTGGCGCTGGTCGCCTATGAAGCCGGGCAGCATCTGGTGGGGGCCGGCGGTGGCGAAAACAACGACAAGCTGACGGAGCTCCTGCAGCGGGCGAATCGCGACCCGCGCATGGGAAAGGTGTACGACGCGTATTTCAAGGCGTGGGAGGACGCCGATGGGGAGCTGCTCTGTCATTTTTCCAGCGTCGGAACGTGGAGCAAATGGGGGAGCTGGGGCCTGCTGCAATACGCGGACGACGATCCGAAGGCGTCTCCGAAGTACCAGGCTGTCAGGCGATGGCGCAGTGGGTTGGCCCGAACGCGCCACCAGAATCAACGTCGTCGCAGCGATCCTTCGCCTTAGTCGCGCGCTTCGTCGATCCGCGCCTTGATGATCTCGACCAGCGCCCGCGTGAACGGGGCGGCGTCATGATAATCCAGATGGGAGCGATCGGGGCAGGTAAACGCCGCGAGGGATTCGTCGTCGTCGGAGTGGATTACGATGGCGCCTGACGCCGCCGCGAGAACATTCCAATAGCGATCGCGTGGATATCGTCCGGATTCCGGAATGACGTCGTCGGCGCGATAGGGCATCCGGACAAGGATGACGATACATCCGCGGGCCTGCAGTTTTCTCACGGCGCGCTCGATCCGCTCGACGACCGGCCGGATATCCGTCGCGCTCTTCGCGTTTGCTCGTTCGATGTTTCGAGCGGATGGCGGCCGTTTCTTTGCAAGATCGATCTTCGAAAAGTCCAGGTACTCGCGTCGTTCATGATCGAGTCGGCGGGCGCCTGGATCTCGATTCTGGCCAGTCACCTGCGACCAGAGGAGGCTGCGAATCGACAGCGACGAATTTCGAAACGCCAGCGCTTCCCGCAGGGGGCGCGCCAACTTCGATTCCATGGCCTTTGCGGGCGATACGTCTTCGCGAAGTTGATTCAGATACGCGATTGCATCCTCGTCAAACACGCCCATTTCGCTGAACAGCTGTTCCGGGATCAGGTCGACGATCACCATGCCGCGATACGACGCGTCCTCCGCAAGATGCTCGAGAATCGGGATGGGCGCCGTCGCATTGATGCCAAGCTGGACGACATCACGGCCGAAGGCTTCGCCCATGACATCCAGATCGATGTCGGCGCGGATTCTTGAGGTCCCCAGCAGGACTGTCGACTCGGGTCCGACGCGCCGCATCGACATCGCCCAGAGTTCGGCCGAGTCGCTTGGCTCCGGGTGATAGCCCCGCCATCGCCAGTGGGCCTCCCATCCGCCGAGGAGCAGCAATGTCCCCACGAGCGCGACGACCCACGTCTTCCGCCAGGGACCCGCCGGCAGTCGATCATCAGAACTGGAAGTAGATAAAGGCACGATCATCTTCCTGTACAAGAGCAAGTGATACGAGGATGGCGATGAGGACGAGGGACCTTGCCCACGAGGGGAGTTTGTCCGCCGTCGCCTCGATACTCGAATCACGCAGCATCCATTGGCCGATCAGCAGGCACGCCGTCACGAGTCCGACGGATCCGATGGCGAAAGGCTGCGTCGGGAACCCAGGGGGGCGCGTGAACATCGCCGTCACGACTTCCCAGGCGGCGCCGAAATCCGGGGCGCGGAAGAAGACCCACGTGACGCACACGAGCAGGTATGTCAGCGCTGCGAGAAACACCCTGCCGTAGCGCCGCTGCGCCCATTGGGCGTCGCTCCAGAAGTGTCGGGCGACGCGCTCCGCGACCAGGTAGAGACCATGGAGACCGCCCCAGACGACGAATCGCCACGAGGCGCCATGCCAGAGGCCGCCGATGAGCATTGTCGCCATCAGGTTCACATTCGTTCGAACACGTCCATGTCGATTCCCGCCGAGGGGGATATACAGGTAGTCCCGCAGCCATGTCGACAGGGAGATATGCCAGCGCCGCCAGAAATCGGAGAACCCCATGGCGGCGTAAGGAAAGCGAAAGTTGTCCGGCAGGACAAAGCCGAGGCACATGGCCGCGCCGATGGCGCAGGTTGAATAGCCCGCGAAGTCGCAGAAGATCTGGCCGGAAAACGCGATCGTGCCGAGCCAGGCGTCAACGAAACCGACGCCGGTCGCGTTGTCGTACACCTGGTCGGCGACAGGCGCGAGGATACCGTCGGCGAGGACGACTTTCTCGAAGAGACCGACGGCGAGGAGGCAGAATCCCCATCCGAGCTGTCGCGGGTTCGCCTGGCGCGGTTCGGCGCACTGCGGCAGGAAGTCGGAGGCCCGAACGATGGGTCCGGCGACGAGTTGCGGAAAGAACGTGACGAACAGGGCGAAATCGAGGAAGGACTTGCAGGGTTGCAGGTTTCGCCGGTAGACGTCGATCGTGTAGGAGAGCGTCTGAAACGTGTAGAAGGAGATACCGACAGGGAGCACGATGTTGCTTGTCGGCGGTCGATAGGAGACGCCCGACATCCTGAGAAGTTCGACGAAGTTCTCCAGGAGGAAGCCGCCGTACTTGAAGTAGCCGAGAAGACCCAGATTCGTGACGAGGCTGACGAGCATCAGCGCGCGTCGCCGGTTGGGATTGTCGGACGCGTTCATCCATTTGGCCGCGAACCAATCGACGAGTGTCGACAGCCAGATGAGGGCGACAAAGGGCGGGTTCCAGGCCGCATAGAAAATGTAGCTCGCCACCAGCAGATTGAGTTTCTTCGCCCGCCAGGAGAGTGGCGCCATGTGCAGGCAGAGGACGATCCCGAAGAAGACGAGGAACGTGAGGGAATTGAAGATCATGGCGCTGGCTCAGGTTCCGGTCGGGTCGCGCCTCAAGTCAGTTGCGCGGCGCGGCTCTCGTCAGTTACGTTGTCGTTTTCCCTGGCGCTAACACGACGCCCTCGTTACGTCGATCAACTCCGTCGAGATGATCTGCGTTATTCCCTGCCGGGCGCGTCGAGAGTACTCGCGACGGAAATGCCGGACCGAATCAACGATCAGTTTGAATTGTAGTGGAATTATCCGAATCGCTGAAATCGCCGGATGCGCGGGGATCGCGAGTACCGAGAATCAACGCCCTCGCAGTTGGTCTGGTCGATTGACGCGGTGACAGGGGCGAGCGTCCAACCAGAGTTGCGTCCCGCGACTATTTCGCCGCCATTGCGCGTCAGTTGGCGGGGTCGCCGTTCGGCGCGTCTCGCTCCGCGTCCTCGGCCTCCATCATTCGAAACGCCGCCTCCAGCGGCTCGATGAGTGTCGCCTGGTAGTCTGAGAGCGACGCATAGCCTTGCGCCTTGATGTAGCATTCCTTTGATTCCGTGGGTTTCAGGTTGAACGCTTTGGCGAGGACCTTCATGCAATCCATGAAGCCGAGCCCCATGCCTTGTCCGGCGGCGCAGACCTCGACAGGCGGCTTGCCTTCCTCGGCGAGTGTCAGCAGGCGTTTCACATCGTCGCGCGCGAGAAACGCCTTCCATTCGGCCCGATGTCGGCGTCGATTGCGCCATGCCAGGACGCGACGTTCCGCGGCTTCGACGAGTGATTCAATGGGATGTCGCCAACCGGCCATTGTCCGTCGCCTTTCGTCTTCAGCGGGCCGCGCGTCACGCCCGGCAATTCTCACGGCGTTGGCGCGTCGACGGCGATTCGCCATTGCTCCAGTTGCCAGCGGCCTACTTTGGCGAGGATTGCGTTTCGTTCCGCGCGGCGCCAGGAGCCCCAAACCCAGATGAGCGTGAGCGTGGACACGATGAGCATCAGCAGGCCGAAACTCGCCTCAGCGACGGCGAGCATTTGCGTCTGGTTGGATGTATGAAGCAGTGAGGCCGTGCGACGGACTTCGGCGACGGCCCACAGGCGTGGCGGGGCGTCGTCGGGGATGTCGATCGATTGAGCCAATGCGCTGACATCGAATGGCTCCGTCGCCGTGGACCAGAAATGGCGAATCTCGACAACGCCCGCGGCGCCGAGCAGCAGCGCGAACACGGCCATCGTCAACAGTGGCCCGCGACCGCGTGAGGCCGCGCTAACCTCTGACAAGTAGATCTCAAGGATTCGTCGTTCGTGGTCTGTGAGCGATGGGGCGGCGTTCATCACAGCGTCCTTTCCATCTCGTCGGCTGAGCAAACGTGTCGTGACTTGGGTGGCCTTCGAGAAGTTTATCGTAATTCGACGGCCGAACGGCGGGAACCCCGTCGGCTGGTTGCAGCGTCCTGGCGGGCGCGCCACGTCGAGTTTCCTCGCGGCGAGTGCAATTGATGGTCTCCCGTGATTTCACCCCTGCGCCGGTTGCACTATGATTCTTCGACATGGCCACAACACACGTCACAGTCCGACTTCCTGACTGGCTTTGTGAACTCGTTCCTGAACTGACCGCGAAGGCGTATCCGACGAACGACGAGCGGATGGAAATCGCCTTGCGCGTGGCGATGGAGAATATCCGGCATGGGACCGGCGGTCCGTTCGGCGCCGCCGTGTTCAATCTGAAGGACGGATCGCTCGTCTCGGTCGGCGTGAATCTCGTGACAAGCAGCGGTCTGTCCATGACGCACGCGGAGGTCGTCGCCATCGCCATGGCGCAGGCCGAGCTCAGGCGATTCGATCTGGGCGACGCGGCGCTGCCGCCGCTGCAACTGGCGACATCCGCGGAGCCGTGCTCGATGTGCATCGGGGCGATTCACTGGTCGGGGCTCAGGTCGATCATCGCCGCGGCGCGGGACGAGGATGTGCGGGCGATCGGATTCGACGAGGGGAACAAGCCCGCGAACTGGGTCGAGCGATTTGCGGAGACGGGTGTGGCGTATCGGTCAGACGTGCTGCGACGGGGCGGTATCGACGTGTTGCAGGCGTACGCCGAACAAGGCGGACGGATCTATAACGCCGGGATGTGACGCGCGGCGTTGGATTCGATCGTACGATGGGCCATGCCCACCAAACCGTCGAAGTCGTCAAAAACGTTCTTTGAATGTCGGGTTGTTCTCGCCATCCTGGTGGGCATGGCCCACGCTACCGGGGCGGATGTCCTCGACATGTAAGGAACGAGAGGGGATTCTCGTTCTGGCAGTGGGGGAGGAGTAACGGGATCGGAATCCCGTTCCAGCGAGCGAACATAAATCGAGTCGCCGACCAACCGAGCCGCGAGCGTCAGCGAGTCGGTCACGCGACGCAGGCATGACGAGTGGGGCGGGAAGGGAATCCCGCCGGATTTGGGTACGGGATGGGAATCCCGTACCAGCGAGCCGGATGTGGGTACGGGAATGGAATCCCGTACCAGCGAGCCGGATGTGGGAACGGGATGGGAATCCCGTTCCAGCGAGCAAAGAAAAAACGCGTCGGATTCGAGATGAATCCAACGCGTTTGGTTCATTCGTGAATTGTCAGGTCGATGACCTGGGAGTCGCAAGCGACGGATGGAACGGGAAGGGAATCCCGTTCCAGCGGTGTGGGAGGAGGAACGGGAAGGGAATCCCGTTCCAGCAAGGCTCGCCGCCGCTTACCAGCCGACGACGCTGTAGCCGGCGTCCACGTAGTGGATTTCGCCGGTGACGCCGCTGGACAGTTCGCTGCACAGGTAAAGCGCCGACTTGCCGACTTCATCCGACTCGATGTTCCGCTTGAGCGGGCTCTTCGTCGGGTAGTGGTCGAGGATCTTGTCGAAGCCGCCAATGCCGGCCGAGCTGAGCGTGCGGCAGGGACCGGCGGAGATGGCGTTGACGCGGACCTTCTTCAGGTCGCCGAGGTCTGCCGCCATGTAGCGGACGGAGCTCTCGAGGGCCGCCTTGCAGACGCCCATGACGTTGTAGCCCGGCACAAACTTGGCGGCGCCGAGGTAGCTGAGCGTCAGGACGCTGGAGCCTTCCTTGAACATGTCGAAGGCCTTCTGGCAGACGCTGATGAACGAATAGACGCTGATGTCCATCGCCTGTTTGAAGTCTTCGCGCCCCGTCTGGTAGAAGCGATTGAGCAGGGCGTCCTTGTTGGCGAAGGCCACGGCGTGGACGAGAAAGTCAATCTTGTCGTACGAAGCGCGAACCTTGCCGAGGAATTCCTCGACCTGCTCGTCGCTCGTCACATCGCAGGGTTCGATGATCCTGGCGCCGATCGGCTCGGCCAGCTTGCGAACGCGCCGTTCCATGCGATCGCCCGGCAGATGGTTGAACGCCATCTCGGCGCCTTCCTTGTGGAACATGTCGGCGATGTACCACGCCAGGCTGTGATCGTTGGCAACCCCAAAAACGACGCCCTTTTTGCCTTCGAGCAGGCCCATCGAAATCCTCTCAAACTCTGACCGTCGGCGCCGGACGTTCGTCCGTGTCGCTACGACTGTTATGACAAAACCGCTAATTTAGGCCGTTGGCGGACATCTGTCCAGCAGGGGGCGGATGGGGCCCGCAGGTCCGTTGTTGCGTCACAAATGCCGGGATAGACTACGGTTGTGGTTGCTTCCGCCCCGACAAACTCACCCGCACGGATTCTCGTGAGCGTCCCGAACTGGATTGGTGACGTCGTGATGGCGACGCCGGCGCTGGCGGCCCTGCGACGCCGATTCGCCGGCGACCGTATCGTCCATCTCATGCGGCCCTATGTCTCGGAGGTGTTGCGCGGCTGTGACCTGGCGGACGCGGAGATCTTCTGGCCGCAGAAGGCGGCGAACGGCGACCCGCGTCAGACGCGCGGAACCATGGATCTCATCCGGCGGCTTCGCGCCGAACACTTCGACCTGGCCGTGCTGCTCACGAACTCATTTCGCTCGGCGGCAATCGTGCGGATGGCGGGAATCGGTCGCCGGGCGGGTTACGCCCGGGATGGTCGCGGCTGGCTGCTGAACGAGACGCTCGTCCCGCCGCGCGAGAAGGGGCAATACGTTCCGATCCCGGCGCTGGACTACTACAACGCGCTGGCGCGCCGCGTCGGGTGCGACGATGTCGGCCTTGAGATGCGACTGGCGGCCAGCGCCGAGGAGGACGCGGGGATCATCTCGCGGCTCGGCGATCTGGCGGATCGGCGGCCCCTCGTGGCGCTGAATCCCGGCGCCAATTATGGCTCGGCGAAATGCTGGCCGGCGGAGAAGTACGCCGCGCTGTCGGATCGGCTCGTTCGGGAATGCGGCGCGACAGTTGTCGCCTCCCTGAGTCCGAAGGAACGCGAGATCGGTGATCGTCTGGCGGCGGCAGCGAAGGAGCCTGTTCGGATTTTCGTGGACCTGGGGATCGGTCTGCTCAGGGCGCTCGTCAAGCGATGCGACCTGCTCGTGACGAACGACACGGGGCCACGGCACTTTGCGCCGGCCTTCGGCGTTCCGGTCGTGACTGTTTTCGGGTCGAGCGATCCGGCGTGGACGATCACGCGATTCGAGAAAGAGCGCATCGTGAAGCTGGATCTGGATTGCCAGCCGTGCATGGAGAGGACGTGTCCGCTGAAGCACCACGCCTGCATGCGGGATCTGACAGTGGACAGGGTTTTTGACGCGGCGCGGTCGGCGCTGGCGGAGGCGAGTGTCGCGCCGCGCAGCTGAGCGCGGACGATGAGGCGGGATGATCGTGTTCGATTCCATGACGATCGACAAACCGTACGCGGGGATGCTGCAGCGCGCGGGCCTGAGCAGCGTGGCCGAAGTGCTCTATCGCGAGGGCGATCAGCTGGCGGCGTGGAGCCGGACGACGGATGTGATTCGTTGCGATCCGGAGGGCGACGCCACGAGCGTCTATGTCAAACGCTATCACTACCCGCGCTGGCGGCATCGATTCAAGGCGATGTTCCGAGGGACATTGTTCCG
>ERZ795053.466-NODE-466-length-52147-cov-7.019926_pt1 | contig 52147 bp, 41 predicted proteins | sample MGYA00375137_ERZ795053 | MGnify/ENA primary metagenome ERZ795053 (study PRJEB30182, sample SAMN05720284) | activated sludge metagenome | isolation source: Anaerobic digester | place: Hong Kong | collected 2014-12-17 ...
AAACAAAGCCAACACATACTACTGAACCTTATTACCTTATTTTCATTTCAGTAGCGATTATTGAAATTTGAATTAAAACCAGCACGAGCATCATCAGCAAGTGAGCTATCAGTATGATCATTGAATCGAAGTTCCCCAAATAAAGTGAAATGGTTGGTTGTGATTCATTTTCAGCATTGTCACAAAGGTTTGATCCTGAAATAAGGTTTTTTGATTTCGACCTCAAAACCTTATTTTTTATTCCAACTTTAGTAAACAAAGCCAACACATACTACTGAACCTTATTACCTTATTTTCATTTCAGTAGCAGTTGTTGGAGTTTAAAAACCTTATTTTATTTTCCAAACCTTAGTAACTCCAAAATGTCAATATGATTTACCTTATTACCTTATTTGCAATAAAATAGGATCCACAAACTTATTCTAACTTTTGATAACTTTGTAGATCTATAAAATAAAAGCTCCCATGATCCACATCCTCATCGTTGACGACCACCAGGTAGTGCTCGACGGTTTAAAAAGCATGCTCGATAAATCCGGTGATATTACTGTTGCCGGGCAGGCTCTCTCCGGTCCGGATGCGCTGGAATTCCTGAAATCAAACCCGGTGGATGTGGCCCTGATCGACATCAACCTGCCGGGCATGGACGGCATTGAACTCTGCAAAAAGATAATCGCAGATCATCCGGATATTAAAGTGCTGGCTTTAACTACCTTCAACGAAGTAAGCTTTATCAAAAACATGATGAAAAGCGGTGCCAGCGGCTACCTGCTCAAAAATACCGGCGCCGATGAACTGATCACCGCCATTAAAACTGTTTCCACGGGCGAACAATACCTTTCTCCCGAAGTGCAGCAAAAGCTTGTATCATCCAGCATCGGACAGGATACTCCCTCCTTTATACCCAAACTCACCCGCCGCGAAAAAGAGGTCTTAAAGCTGATCACTGAAGAACTCACCACCCGGGAGATCGCAGAAAAGCTTTTCATTTCTGAAGCCACAGTCGAAACTCACAGGCTTCACCTGCTCAATAAGCTTGCTGCCCGCAACACTGCCGGGTTGGTAAAAACGGCTATTCAGAAAGGGTTGATTTAATTTCTATTGATTCACAAGATTTCTATTTTTGGGCAAATTTGCAGTTGAACTTAAAATCTGCCCAAAATGTATTTAATCATTAACAACAAGAAATCAAACAATTCCATTGATCTTGCTTAGAAATTAAATATCCCCTAAAAGTCTTTCCGTTTCCGAAATCTCAAGGAAAACCTTGATTTTTTCCTTTCCACCTTTCCCATGATGTTTGCCGCTGATTGAGCTGATACCTTTGCAAACATTACAAAACCTTTAAAATAATTCACGATGAAAACACTTGTTACACTATTACTAACGAGCCTGTCGATATTTGCTTACGCAGGCATAATTACCGTTGACAACTGTGTGGGAAGCGGTGCAGACTACACATCTATTGGAGCAGCCGTTTCAGCAGCTTCAAACGGAGATACCATTTATATCCACCCATCATCTGTTTCCTATGGAAATGTAAATGTAAATAAGCAACTGGTATTGATAGGGCCGGGGCATTATCCTGAATATACAGGTGGAACCGGTGCAACATTAAACGAAATATCATTGCTTACAGGTAGTACCGGAACTGTATTGACCGGACTGAAAATTACACGGATCGACTGCGACATATGGCAGCTTGTCAATGATATTACTATAAGCAACAATTACTTAGCTGGCGCCGGCCAAATTTCAGGTGCCGGTGGTGATGGTGCAGGATCAAATAACTGGCTAATTGAAGGAAATGTTATAATTGAAGAAGAAGGTTGCGGAGGATGCGTTGTTATTAATTTAGGTGGTGGCGGATTAGGACCTAGCTCTAATTGGATTTTCCGGAATAATTTTATTCAGACAAAAGCTTCAAACAGCACCCACTTGTTTGCAAACCTCAATAGTACAGCTATTATTGAAAACAATATTATTTTTCACCGAAATACACAGCCCATCTTTCAAACCTCAGTTTCAGGAGCAGAATTCCGAAATAACATTTTTTGGGCTTCAAACAGTGGATTTAGTGATTTTACTCTAAATGCCAACAATGTTTTATTCATGAACAATATCACCTTCCATTCCAATGGAACTTTAGTTGTTTTGCCAGGCACTGATAACATCGACAATACGGATCCCGAATTTGTTTCGGCAGGCACCAATCCCACATGGAGCTACGATAAAGACTATGCGATAAGTTCAACTTCACCGGCCCACAATGCCGGAACTGATGGTACCGATCTGGGGATTTATGGAGCTAATTTCCCTTTCAGGATGGAAGGTTATCCGCAGGATTTTCCACGGCTGCAATGGTTCCAGGTGAGCAACACCGTTGTACCACAAGGCGGAACACTGGAAATCAATTTGAAAGCTGTTCGTGCAGGATTATAATCACCAAAATCGTATTGTCATGAAATTTTATAAGATCATATATAGTGTGATGATCCTGTGCATGTTCACTGTTTTTCAAACCCATGCTCAGCAGATCGTCAAAGCCGAATATTTCTTCAGTCCCGATCCGGGGGTAGGAAACGGTACTGATATCCCGCTTACGCCTGGCGATAGTGTAAACCTGAACTTTATGGCCGATTTTTCAGGTCTTGAACCCGGATACTACACTGTATTTGTAAGGATAATGGATGAAAATGGCGTGTGGAGCCTAACAGGCAACCGCTACCTGATTGTACAATCACCTCAAATTACCGAACCGGTTTCATCAGCAGAATATTTTTTTGATGAAGACCCGGGTGCAGGAAATGGATTCCCGATCAACTTCACATCGGCTGATAGCGTGGATGTTACTGAAACCATTTCAACCGGTGATCTGGAACCGGGATTACATATATTGTATGTTCGTTCCAAAGATGAAAACGGTAGCTGGTCGTCGATGGGTTCCTGGCCGGTTTATGCAAAAGCTCCTGATAAAACAGGTTCGATCGTTAAAGCCGAATACTTTTTTGATGAGGATCCGGGCATCGGAAATGGATTTCAAATTCCGCTGACATCGACAGATACTTTGGATTTAAATATAGATATACCAGTCCCCGATACACTTTCATTCGGGCCACACAGGATTTATCTGCGAACACAAAGTACCGACAGCCTCTGGACGCACTATGCTGGTTGGTACATCGAAGTTTGTGATACCTATGGCGCTGTAGCGGATTATAATTTTCAACTGGGTTCCGACCGGTGGGCTTCTTTTACAGACCAATCGGAATATGCCGGTTCATGGCTGTGGGATTTTGATGATGGAAACACAGATACCGCGCAAAATCCGGTGCATCAATACACCTTGCCGGGGATTTATGAAGTAAAGCAATATGCAATAAACGATTGCTGGACCGACACCATGGAACAGCAAGTGGTGATACGAGGTATTTTTTCAGTTGAATCAAACCGTGGTGGAAATACGGGTTCAGTAACTTTTCATTTAAATGGTTTTGGATTTACAGCCGGTTCGTTGCTCTCTTTGACCCGCGAAGGATTTGACCCGATTTTGCCCGATACTTTCAGTATTCAAAATGATCAAACCATTTATTCCAGATTCGATTTAAGCGGTAAAGATCCCGGATTTTGGAATGTAGAAGTTGAACTGCCCGGTGATACTACTTTTATCGAAGTTGATGGTTTTGAGATCCTCGAAGGTGGGTCACCCGATTTGCAGGTTACGATGGATGGCCGCCGCAGGGTGCTATTCAACAGAGACAATAACTTCCTGATCAAGGTTGAAAACCGCGGACTGGAAGACGCCGTGGCGGTGCCTTTAATTTTGAGGAACATCAATGAGATTGGAGATATGAACTACGGGGGAATTGATAAAAATGACTTCTGGACAGATCCGTTTTATTCCGATCTGAATAGCTATGTTTTGACAAACAGTCTCGATTCAAGCCTGATTGATTTTAATTTCATAGAAGAAGATCTGGGAACAAAAGCTGCAGCGTTTGTAATTCCTTACATTCCGGCCGGCAGCACCGTTCAGTTTCCGATAAAAATAAAATTTTCGGTGGTTGGTGAAATTGATATGGGTGTGACGGTTGCACCACAAGGGTATCTCACTTCATCCTCATTACTGCTGAGCAACCCGGTGGCCGAGCCGCTCAATTGCCGCAGCGGTGAATTCAGATCGGCGCTGGAAATGGCCATGGATACCACCTTCAGCGATACCGACTGGGAGGATTGTTTTGCTGACGCCAATACTTCTGCCCTTGAATATTTACGGGAAACCGGAATTAACAATGATCCGGGCAATTCTCTGCTTTCATACCAGGGAATAAATGGCGTGATACTATATGAAATCAGCTCATGCCTGCTTGGTTCAGAACCGGATACAGCGCTGTTTAAATCGGCCATGATGCTGCTTAACAAACGATTTAATACCATGGATCTGAATTTTGATGAACCAGAAGATTGCAACGCAATTTCGTATGATAACCTATATAATTATCAAAACTGGGAAAGCGTTGTTGCACCGCAAAAATCGAATTATCCTGATGACCTCGTCAGCCAGATTTTCAATCCACTGTTATCGCCCAAGGATGGATGTGTGATGTGTGGTGTAAGACATTGCATGGGTTGTGCAACTTTTGTTAACATCGATGGTGTTGGCTCGCTCGATCCGAATGCGAAATATGGCCCCGGGAGTAATCCTTATGACAACTATCTCAATGATTCGCTTCGGTTGAATTACTCGATCTATTTCGAAAATGTGGACACAGCAACCGCACCTGCAGGAATGGTCAGGATTGCAGATTCACTTGATCCCGAGAAGTATGAACTTGCGACCTTTAAATTCGGATCATTCGGATTTAATTCCCATGTTTATAACGGCTTACAAGAAGATTATCAAATGCTCGCCGTTTATGATCTTCGTCCGGAAAGGCCGGTATACCTCAAGGTGGAAGCCTCCCTCGACACCGCAACGGGTTTTGCCGAATGGACATTTTCATCACTGGATACATTGAGTTTACAACTGACCGATGACCCCGATGCCGGGTTTTTATTGCCCAATGTGAATCATCCGGAAGGGGAAGGTTTTGTAAGTTTTGATATTGAATTAAAAGAAGATTTAATAGCCGGTGAAACAATTGATAATGATGCAGAGGTCATTTTTGATCTAAATGAACCGATTGTAACGGATGTTTGGTCAAACATCTTTGACAACGACCTGCCCGAGAGTGAGGTGTTGGCATTGCCGGATACCATTTTCAATGAAACTTTTACCCTTGCTTGGGAAGGTTCGGACCCAACTTCCGGGGTAAGGTATTTTGACATCTATGCTTCTACTATTGGAAACAATGACACTACGCAATCGATCTGGAGGTTCCACACTGGTGAGACTTCGGCTGAATTTACCGGAAGTTTCGGGGAGAAATATTATTTCTATTCCATCGCCACCGACAGTGCGCGAAATGTGGAGCCCGGTGTGGTGGTTTTTGATGTGGAAGTGGTTTTGTATGATCCCTGCCTCGATCCAACCGTAGTCAATCATTTTTATGAAGTTTGCGCCGGCGACAGTGCGAATATACAGGGAACATGGCAGACGGAACCGGGATTGTATTTCGATACCCTCTCTACCATTTACGGTTGCGACAGTGTGATCATCAGCGATCTGACGGTTTGGCCTTTGCCGGATCAACCTGTGATCAGTTGGGATGGAACAACTTTAAGTTCAACCCCTGCTGAAAGCTACCAATGGTATAAAGATGATGAAGTTATTGCGGGAGCAACAGAACAAACCTACATTCCGGAAGAAAGTGGCATGTACAAGGTGGAGATTTCAGATGAGAATGGTTGTTTGGTGTTCTCCGATCCGTTCGACGTGATCTTATCGGTCATTGATGTACAGAATTTCACCCTGTTTAAGATCTATCCCAATCCAACAAATGGTTTTCTTCACATCGAAAATCTGGAATCGTTGGAAATTAACGTGGAAATATGGTCACCAATGGGTGAGCTACTGCAAAAACGCAAATATGATAATTCCATCATGATTGATTTCAGCAATTACCAAAAAGGACTTTACCAATTAAGGATAATCACTAACAGGGGGGTAATATCCCATAAAATCATCGTGAATTAAATTCACATTCCTGTCTATCAGCAGGTTTACCGGGCTTTGATTTTTCAGGGTCCGGTTTTTTTTCGATTTAGTTAAGTGCTTCAAATCTAAAAACTTTCTACAAATAAATAAATGCACATGAAGGCAACATTTCAGCATGATTACCGTAAAGCCAAACCCAAAACAAATCCGGTTTTCCCGGGTATGGCCTTTCCCACAGAATCTGAATTATGAATATCATAAGTTAAAGATATTCAAACTAAATCAGGTGATTTTTTACCAAAAACAAAACATTATGAAATCAGGAATTACAATGTTGATAATTCTTATGGTCGGATTGGGTCTGCATGCCCAGGTATCAACATTTCCGTACAACGAAAGCTTCGAATCAGGTTTAGGAGCCTGGATACAGGATTCAGGTGACAATTTTGACTGGACCCAAAAATCAGGATCAACTCCCACTTCTTACACCGGGCCCAGTGCGGCGGCAGATGGCACCTTTTACATGTACACCGAATGCGACGGAAATTTACCTTCTCGAACGGCCAACCTGGTCTGTAATTTTGATTTTACCTTACTCGCAGATCCGGTTATTTCCTTTGCCTATCACATGTACGGTAACGAGATGGGAACCCTGCAACTGGATGTTTTTGACGGATCCACCTGGAATAACGGAGTTTGGTCGGTAACCGGACAACAGCATAATAATTCAACGGCGGATTGGACCAAACCGGTAATTGATCTTTCGGCATACGGCGGCATGAATAATATCGAGATTCGCTTCCGTGGAATAACCGGTAATCAAACCTATTACGACCGGGGCGATATGGCCATTGATGAAATTTCAGTGTCGTCATTAAACACCAACATAATCAGCAGTTTTCCATATTGTGAAAGTTTTGAAAGTGGTTGGGGTGATTGGTACAACGTAGGAGCTGATGACTTTGACTGGACCCGAAATTCAGGGGCAACACCTACCTCATATACAGGCCCAACTTCTGCCAACAACGGAAGTTACTATCTTTTTACCGAATGCGATTATCATCTGCCCTCCAAAGTGGCTAATTTCGTTTGTCATTTTGATTTCACATCCATTCCAGAACCGGTGATCAGCTTTGCTTACCATATGTTCGGCGATGAAATGGGCAATTTAAGAATGGATATTTTTGACGGAACAACCTGGACCAATTCGGTTTGGTCGGCCGTTGGACAGCAACATTCCTCATCGGCAGCTGAATGGACCGTTCCGGTTATTGATTTATCAGCTTACGGCAGTATGAGCGGTATCCAGATTCGCTTCAGGGGAACCACCGGCAATCAGAACTATTACGACCGGGGTGATATGGCCATCGACAATATTTGTGTTAAAGAAAAGGATGAAACCATCATCAGCTCTTTCCCTTATTGCGAAAGTTTTGAAACGGGCTGGGGCGACTGGTACAATGAAGGTGCCGATGATTTTGACTGGACCCGGAATTCAGGTTCAACGCCCACATCTTATACCGGGCCAAACGCAGCAAATGACGGATCATATTATTTGTTTACCGAATGCGACTATCACTTACCTTCCAAAGTGGCGAACTTTGTTTGTAACTTCGATTTCACTTCAATTCCGGAACCGGTAATAAGCTTTGCCTATCACATGTATGGCAATGAAATGGGTAATTTAAAAATGGATGTTTTTGACGGAACTACCTGGACTAATTCGGTTTGGTCGGCTGTTGGTCAACAACATAATTCCGCATCTGCCGAATGGACAATTCCCACAATCGACCTTTCCGCTTATGGAGGATTGAGCGACATAAAAATCCGCTTCCGTGGAACCACCGGTAATCAAACCTATTACGACCGGGGTGATATGGCCATCGACCATATTTGTATTGATGCAAAAGATGAAACTACAATCAGTGTATTTCCATATTGTGAAAGTTTTGAAACGGGCTGGGGCGACTGGTACAACGAAGGAAGCGATGATTTTGACTGGACCCGGAATTCAGGATCAACACCCACATCATATACCGGGCCTTCATCGGCTGGCGATGGAACATATTATCTTTTTACAGAATGTGATTATCATCTTCCTTCCAAAGTAGCCAACTTTGTGTGCAATTTTGATTTCACATCCATTTCGGAACCCGTGATCACTTTTGGTTACCATATGTACGGCAGTGAAATGGGCAGCCTGCGAATGGATATATTTGACGGGACTACCTGGATCAATTCGGTTTGGTCGGCAGTAGGGCAACAGCACGCTTCTTCAGGTGCTGAATGGACTTATCCAAGCATTGATCTTTCAGCATATGGCGGTATGAGTGATATTAAAGTCCGTTTCAGAGGAACTACCGGCAATCAAACCTATTACGACCGGGGTGATATGGCCATCGACCATATCTGCATCAATCAAAAAGAAGAAATTATCATCAACTCTTTTCCCTATTGCGAAAGTTTTGAGGATGACTGGGGAAGTTGGATCAACACCGGAAGTGATGATTTTGACTGGACCCGCAACAGCGGCACCACACCCACTTCTTATACGGGACCCAACAGTGCTGATGACGGCATTTATTACCTTTTCACCGAATGCGATTATCACCTGCCCTCTAAGACTGCGGCATTTGAATGCAATTTTAATTTTACAGGAATAACCGATCCGGTAATCAGCTTTGCCTATCATATGTATGGAAATGAAATGGGAAGCATGCGTATGGATATTTTTGACGGAACCACCTGGACCAATAATGTCTGGACGGTTTCGGGTCAGCAACACTCCTCCGGATCGGCCGAATGGACTCAACCCACCATCGATCTTTCAGCTTTTGGTAATTTAAATTATGTAAAAGTCCGTTTTACCGCGACCACTGGTAATCAGACCTATTACGATCGTGGCGATATGGCTCTTGACAATATTTGTGTTAAACAGATGGAAGAAGCAATTGTGGGAACATTCCCTTATTGCGAAAGTTTTGAGGATGGCTGGGGCGATTGGTTTAATGAGGGTGCCGATGATTTCGACTGGACCCGGCAAACTGGTTCAACACCGACCAACTATACCGGACCATCAGCTGCCGGTGAGGGCAATTATTACATGTTTACCGAATGTGATTATCACCTGCCTTCGAAAGTTGCAAACATGACCTGTAATTTTGATTTTACATCTATTGCTGAACCGGTTCTCTATTTTTCGTACCATATGTATGGAAGTGAAACCGGTTCGATGGCCATGGATGTATACGACGGAACTACATGGCATAATAATCTCTGGTCGGCAACAGGACAGCAACATCTTTCATCGGGAGCTGAATGGCTGCGGCCTGCTATCGATTTAACTTCCTTTGGCGGGATGTCTGATATCAGGATCCGTTTCAGGGGGACTACCGGAAATCAAACCTATTACGACAGAGGTGATATGGCCATTGATTATGTGTGTATCAGTGATAAAATTGAGCACATCGTAAATGAATTCCCCTATTGCGAAAGCTTTGAACTTGATTTTGGAAATTACCAAAACGCAGGCGGGGATGATTTTGACTGGACCAGGCACAGTGGCTCAACACCCACCAATTATACCGGGCCTTCAAGTGCTCATGATGGAAATTATTATTTGTATGCCGAATGTGATTACCACCTTCCCTCAAAACAGGCTATCCTCGATGTAACCTTTGATTTTACAACATTAGCTGATCCAAACTTATCATTCTATTACCATATGTATGGCAACGAAATGGGAAGTTTGCGTGTAACGGTTAATGGTAGTAGTGTTTTTTATGTAAATCAGCAAAAACACACCAGTTCAGGAGCACCCTGGTCACAAGTTAATATCGACATGTCAGCCTACGGTGGCATGAATGAAGTGAACATTCAATTTGAGGCTATAACCGGAAATCAAACCTATTATGATCGTGGTGATATCGCCATTGATGAGATTTGTGTTCATTCACTCTCCGATTTATTTATCAGTGATTTCCCGGATTGCGTCAGCTTTGAAGAGGGTTTTGGCCGATGGTTCAATATTGGAACCGATGATTTCGACTGGATCATAAACAGTGGAAGTACACCAACAAACTATACCGGACCCAACTCCGCCGACGATGGATTGTACTACATCTATGCCGAATGCGATAACAACCTGCCTTCGAAATCGGCAATAATAGAAGGAATTTACGACTTTACCTCAGAACTTACACCGGATGTTACTTTTGCTTACCACATGTATGGCAACGAAATGGGAACCCTGCGATTTAAAGTAAACGGTACAACCATTTGGTCGAAAACAGGGCAACAGCAAACTTCATCAGGAGATCCTTATATAACTCAAAACATTGATCTTTCAACCTGGGGCGGAACAAGTCCGGTAAGACTTCAATTTGAGGTGATCACCGGAAACCAGAGTTATTATGACCGGGGCGATATTGCAGTGGATCTGATTTCGATTAATGGTCCTTGTAATTACTGGACCGGAAATGAAAGCAACGACTGGAATGATCCTGATAACTGGGGGAACAATGTGGTTCCAAACCTCACACGCGACGCTATTATTCCTGATGTGGCCTCAGGCTCTAATAATTTTCCGGAAGTAAATTCAAATGCACAATGTAAAGACCTGTTTATTTATAATGGAAGCAAATTAACCATTAATCCGGGCAGTGCATTCACCGTGGGGGGAACCACCATTAACCTGGCGGGTATTGATGGTATTCACATTGAATCGGATGCTTCGGGAATGGCGTCGTATATTGATGGAACAAGCAACGTTGAAGCTACAGTGGAGCGGTATTTCACCGGAAATAACCCGAGCTGGCATATCATATCTTCACCCATTAGCAACGGTACCGCCAATACATTTATGAACTTATACCTGCGAAGCTACCAGGAAACATTGGCTCAATATGTAGAGATCATTGATCCGGCAACACCACTTGATATAATGGAAGGTTACATTGTTTGGTCGAATAATGCCGGCAATAACCGGATATTTGAAGGAACCCTCAATTCGGGAAGCCTGACCAGAAATGTGACCAGCACGGCAACAGCACCCTTCGGATGGAATATGATCGGTAATCCTTATCCAAGTCCGGTGGACTGGAACCTTGTTATACCAACACTTTCGGGAGTAAATTCAGCCATTTATTACCTGGATGCCTCCTCCGGTAACTGGCTAACATGGAATGGTATTGTTGGTTCGGGATCGCAGTTTATTCCTCCTATGCAGGGCGTTTTTGTGAGTGCATCCGCGAATAGTTCAATCACCTTTGAAAATGCCTATCGTAAACACAGTAATCAAAACGTGTTCTATAAAAATGAACTGAATGATCAAATTGTGCTCAATGTTACAGGAAATGGTTTTACAGATCAAACATTCATACTTTTCGATGACTTGTCGACAGAAACATTTGATGAAAACGCCGATGCTTACAAGCTGATCAGCGATTATAATGATCTGCTTCCTCAGATTTATAGTGTTTCAGGTGATACAAAATACAGTATCAATAGTCTGCCGAAAACCAACATTGTGGCGCTAGGTTTCCAATCCAAATCAGATGGAAACTTTGTTATCTCACTGGATAAAACTATCGGATCGGGGTATATTGGTTTGCGCGACCATAAAACCGGAAGTATCACTAACCTGGCTATTGAAAACTATGCATTTGATTATAAATCAGGTGATGATCCCGACAGGTTTGAACTGATTTTAGGAAACGAATCGGATGCTGATCAAATTGTTGCATTTCCGAACCCAACTTCAGGAGTGGTATTTATCAATAATCTGCCCGAAGGAACGTATTCAGCGGAAATTTATTCAATTACCGGGACTAAACTTCTTGAATCAGAAATGACTGAAACAAATCCTCGTGTTGATTTAAGTGGCATGAATAAGGGAGTTTATTTGCTGCGATTACAAAATGATCAGTTGCTCAGGGAAGTGAGGATAATTAAAAAATAATAATGTTTTAACCTATTTAGTTGAAGACCGGGTTGTGATATTCACGCCCGGTTTTTTTTCGGAGATAAACATAAAAAACCGAATCCTTGAAAAGGATGGTTTGAAATAAAATAATTGTTTGAATTTTAAAAATTTAGGAAGTAAACCGGTTTTTATCCTTATCCCAAACGATGTAGGTAGCATCGGGTTGTTTGGCATGAAAATCAATATAAGCTTCCGCCATTTCCGGATTTTGTTTTTTGTAAGTTTCGTAAACCTGACGTTTCCCTTTGTGATTGTTGATTGCTTCTAAACCTTTTTCCCGCTTGTTTTTCTTTTGTAAAATTGCCATGGTGGTATATTAAAATCGTAACTGAAATGCTATTCGTTAAAACAGACAAGCAGTTGCTAAAAATCGTTGCATAAAAATTGAAGCTACTTTCAGGTTCGATTTCCCGTTGGCACTAATCCTAAATAAAACAGGAAGTTAAATGCGAAAAGTATTTGAAGAATAATTGAAGTTGGATAATTCCTCACTCAAATTCCAAAGCCTGTCCTGAACACTGATATCATAAGAAACTGCAGAAGCGCTTACAGCCCGGCTATTTGCAAAATATTGTCCAGACAGACCGGCTACATCAGGGGAATCGGCCAGGAACACACTTGTTTTTGAACCATTTTCCAGGTCGGAACCACCTCCACCCCACCCGGCATGGAGCAGCTTAGTGCGTATTACACCCGGATGCAAGGAATTTGCTGTGATGTGGGTATCCCGGAGTAATCGGGCCAACTTATTGGCAAAAAGGATATTGCAAAGCTTGGATCTTGCATACGCATCATACCCATCAAAATGTTTTTCGCCTTGCAAATTATCAAAATCCAAACGACTTGCATGTGCCATGGAAGCTACATTAATTATGCGTGCATAATCCGATTTTTTAATGAGCTCAAGAAGTAAACCAGTGAGCACAAAATGAGCCAGATGATTCACCGCAAAAGTAAGTTCAAATCCATCTTTACTTTGTTCCTTTTCATTCATAAAAACACCGGCATTGTTGATCAAAACATCGATTTTATCAAAACGATTACCAATTTTTTCAGCTAAATCACGAACTTGGTGCAATGTACTAAGATCCGCACCAAAGCCCCAAATATGAATGTTTCCGGTTTCCCTGCTAACAATGGAGGCTATTTGCTCTGCCTTTTGATTATTACGCCCGTGCACAATTATTTTTGCACCTTTTCGGGCCAAATCAAAGGCAGTTTGTTTTCCGATGCCATCGGTGGCGCCGGTAATAAGAACTATCTTATCATTTATCATGGGAATTTATTAATAAAAACAGCTAATCTTTCAAAGCGTTCAAAATGCCGGAAGCTGTTTTTTGACTGGCACCCGAACCACCCAGTTTTTCAACCAGTTCCTGGTAGTCATTAAAAATTTTATTCCGGTAATTTGTATCTGATGTTAACAAGGAAAGCTCCTTTTTAATTCGTTTGGAAGTAAAATCGCCCTGTATTAACTCCAACACTACCTCTTTATCCATGATAAGATTTACCAGCGAAATAAATTTAATAATTGATTTATCAATCACCATGCGGGCTATCCAGTAACTGATAGCGCTGCTTTTATAGCAAACCACTTCAGGAATTTGAAAAAGGGCGGTTTCCAAAGTAGCGGTACCGGATGTAACGAGGGCAGCATGTGAATTCTGTAAAAGTGAATAGGTTTGTCCTTCCACCAGATTCACCTCCACATTACCCATCAATTCCTTGTAAAATGTAATTTCCTGAGAGGGAGCACCGGCAATAACAAACTGATATTCGGGAAAATCTTTAACCACTGAAAGCATTCCTGAAAGCATTTTTTTTATCTCCTGTTTACGGCTACCCGGAAGCAATGCAATTATTGGTTTGGTATTCAATCCGTTCTTTTCCCGGAAGCTTTTTCGATCTGATTCAGGCAATTGGTTGATCATATCTAAAAGCGGATGGCCAACAAAATCAACCTTGTAATCGTAGCGGGCATAAAACTCCTTTTCGAAAGGAAGGATCACAAACATTTTATCTACGTATTTTTTGATTTTGTAAACCCTCGATTTTTTCCACGCCCAGATCTGTGGAGAAATGTAATAGAAAACTTTAAATCCGGCTTTTTTGGCAAACTCCGCAATTCGAAGATTAAAGCCCGGATAATCTACCAAAATAACAGCATCAGGTTGATAAGCCAAAATATCTTGCTTACAAAACCTAAGATTTCCCATAATGGTTTTGAGGTTGGCCAAAACTTCGACAAATCCCATGAACGCCAGATCACGGTAATGTTTAACAATTTGCCCTCCCTGATCACTCATTAAATCGCCACCCCAGCATCTGAAAGTTGACGAAACATCTTGTTTTCGCAATTCTTTCATTAAGTTGGAGGCATGTAAATCGCCTGATGCCTCACCTGCTATAATGTAAAATTTCATAGATTGATCCCCAGATTATCCTTAAGAATAAAAAACAACAGAATCACTACAAAGGTAACCAATAACACTCCCCGGCCGGTTTTTTCGAAAGTGAGATTGACAAAATAATATCGGATTGAGAGCAGGTTGCCAAACATGCTGATCAAAATATGTGCTTCAAGGTTGAGATACAATTTGGCAACACCCATTTGCAAGAGTATATAATTTAACAACAGGATGATGAAAAACAGCAAAATGGGTAAAAACAACCCAATGAGCATTCCGAAAATAAATTGATCCTTCTTTATAAATTCCATCTTATGACTTTTCAGATTCAATACCTCTGTTTTTCAATTCGCTGAGGAACTGATGGGCAGTCAGGTCAAATTGAATGGGAACCACTGAAACAAAATTATTGGCCAAAGCCCAAAGATCCGAGTTTTCATCTGCTTTGCCATCTTCAAACACACCGGTAAGCCAATAATAATCGCGATGGTAAGGATCGATGCGCTCATCAAAAGCCTCTACCCACCTTCCTGGTGCTTGTTTACAAACTTTAATGCCTTTGATTTCAGATGCCTGCACGGCAGGGATATTTACATTTAAACAAACACCAGATGGAAGTCCATTATTTAAAACATCACCAATTATTGATTTTACAAATTCATCCACATGACTAAAATCAGCATGATGAGAATAATCCAGCAATGAAAAGCCAATGGAGGGAATTCCATCAATACAAGCTTCGATGGCTGCTGCCATGGTTCCTGAATATACCACATTAACTGAAGCATTTGAGCCGTGATTAATTCCTGAAACCACCAAATCGGGTTTACCTTTTAAAACCACTTTTTCACCCAATTTAACTGAATCGACGGGGGTTCCATTACAACTATATTCCACAAATCCTTCGGCCTCATCAATTTTTCTGAGGCGCAACGGATCTTTAACAGTAATGGCGTGCGACATGCCCGACATAGCTGTATCAGGGGCCACTACCACCACATTTCCAAATTGCCTGGCGATGCTCATAAGTTTTCGGATGCCGGGAGCAAATATGCCGTCATCGTTGGTAACCAGTATGGTAGGTTTCAAATTATCCATGTCGCAAAATTACAATAAATGGATGATAGGGGAATTAAATTACATCACCCAAAAATAACCTTTCAGAATTTTAGCAATTCCTCATATAACATATTTACCGGCAACCCAACCACATTCAAATATGATCCTTCAATCTTTTCAATCCCCACATATCCGATCCATTCCTGCCCGCCATATGCTCCGGCTTTGTCGTAAGGACGGTAATGCTCTACATACCATCGTATTTCATCTTCGGAAAGAGTTTTAAAATAAACCTTTGTTAAACAGTGGAAAGAATGCATTTTATCAATTGTTCTAAAAGTAACACCAGTGATTACCTCATGCATTCTACCCGATAGTGTTTTTAAAATATGAACTGCGTCTTCAAAATCAACTGGTTTTTGAAGGATTTCTCCATCCAGCCAAACGATGGTATCAGATGTAATTACAAGACAGTTATCACATAATTTACTGAAATCAAAAGCCTTTGCCTTTAATTCACTGAGGTAAATTGCGATATCCTTGTGTTTTAAATTTTCGGGAAATACTTCTTCAACATCCACGGGCATTACCTCAAAATCAACTTTCAGTTCCTTTAATAGTTGCTGACGTCGCGGTGACTGTGAGGCAAGAATGAGTTTGTACTTTTTTATTTTTTCGTAAAAAATCATACGCTGATATAAATCAATTGCATCGACAAAATACCGGCTACCATAATCAGCTTAGCCGCATTACTTAAAAAATGAAATTCATCTTTGCTTTGTGCTGTGGCAGTTTGAATTATAAAATATACCATTAGCATCTGAACGGCAATTAAAAGATACCAAAATACAAGCGTTAGATCATGCACATATAAAACGTATTGTGCAATTGCAAGTAACACAATTGTAATCATTTGAAGAACCAGGGTAAAACGTTTGGCTACCCTGAGCCCATACCGAATAACAAGTGTTTTATAGCCCTGTCGCTGGTCACCTTCCCTGTCTTCAATGTCCTTTAAAATTTCCCGGATCAAACTAAGCAAAAAAGCAAATAATGCATAACCAAGAGTAATCCAGCCTACAATTTTCAATTGTGGCATCACATCCACATATTTAACCGGATCATGAATTAAAGCAAATACCTCAAATAACCAAACAATCAACACTACTAACCCTGACATTAATGAGATCAACAAATTACCTGTAAGCACTGTCTTTTGGTATCGTGAGGAATAATACCACAACATGATACTCACAATTGGAAAGATAAGGCCCAACTGAACCTGCCCAATATGCCATGCCAACCAAACACCAGTAATAATGCCTGTTAAGCTAATGGCCCAATAATAGATTTTTAGTTTTTTTATTCCAATAATTTTACCGGCAATGGCTTTTTCGGGTTTGTTTATTTTATCGGGTTTTACATCAAAAATATCATTGATTACATATCCGCCGCCTGCAATTAAAATGGTTGAAAACATAAGCAATCCAAACTCAAAATAGGATAAAGCCGGACTGCTTGCCCCAAAACCATAAAAGGGTTCAACAATGCAAAACCGATACAGGCCTTGTGTTAAAAGGATAATTGCCAAATTTGGAAGACGTAATATTTTTAGATAAGCCGACACTTGCACTGAACTAAAAATTACCAGCTAAATCCTTCGTCGGTCATCCATTTACCCTGAACTTTTAAAACCTGTTCAATAACATCACGCACACAACCTCTTCCTCCGGGCAAATGTGAAATATATTTTGAAATGGCTTTAATTTCAGGGGCTGCATCGGCAGGGCAACAGGGAATTGCAGATGCTATCATCGGTTTATAATCGGGAATATCATCACCCATATATAAAACCTGCGAATTTTGTACTTCTTTTTTGGCCAGGTACTTATTAAAAACAGCGATTTTATCCGAAACACCCAGGTAAAAATCAGTGATGTTTAATGCTTCAAACCTTTTATTCATCGAAAGGCTTCTGCCTCCCGAAATAATCGCTACGTTGTATCCCATTTTTACAGCCAGTTGCAGGGCAAATCCGTCCTTAACATTGGCGGTCCGCAATGCTTCACCATCAGGTTGCAAAATAACCGATCCATTTGTAAGAACGCCATCATAATCAAAAATAAACGTGGTGATATTTTTTAACTCCGTTTTATAATTGCTCATATTACTAATTGGTTTAGGAATTCAAAGTTTAAAATGCTTTTTATTTATTTCACGACTTATCGATTCATATAAACTTCGGTATTGCGGAAATTCTGAAAGCAAATCCAAATGCTTATTCATGATAACCTGATCATTTCTTTTCGCTGGACCTGTTTGAACGTCTGCCGGCGAATGCTCCAAAACTTTTGTGGCCGTTTCCAGAATCAATGGTTTTAATAGGTTAAAATCAACCTTGCCCTGTAGGGAAATATCTTCGGCAACTGTGTACATAAAGTTTGGGAAATTACATGCAAAAACCGCCGCCAAATGAAGAACTTTTCTTTGATGAGAGCTGATTTCATAAACCCTTTCCGTTAGCTTCAATGCAACTTTTTTAATAAGGTTTAAATTGCGGGGGTTGCCGGCCTCAATGCAAATTGGTATCGTTGAAAAATCTGATTCTCTGTTTTTTGAGAATGTTTGAAGTGGATAAAATACGCCAATATTTTCAGAAACTGGGGCCAGGATATCCAAATCAAGACTCCCTGATGTATGAACGATCAGCCCATTTGGGAAATTCAACTCCGACAATAAACCAGGGACTGCATCATCGCTTACAGTAATGATATATAAATCCGCATTCGGTTGGATTTGTACCAGATCAGTAGTAAAATTTGTATGCAGTTTATTGGCTAAATCTTTAGCAGAATCAATGGTTCGGCTGTAAACCTGCTCAATTTTATAACCGGCTTTTTGCAAAGCCATACCAAGCTGTGTAGCCACATTTCCGGCACCAATTAAAATGATTTTACTGATATTATCCAAGCCCTGAAATTTGCAGCTAAGATACAAAGAAGGAATGATTATTATGATCAAAGAAATCAGATGGTCAGGCTAAAAACGCCCTTCATCAAATTGAACATCTGTCTTGTATTCACCAGAACCACATCCCTGATGGTAATATTTTGTTTGTTAACAGTACCTGCATTCTCTACCACTTTTTCTGGCTCAGCGGTATAATCCTCACTGCTTTCGTTGATATCGAAAAGTGGCTCCAAATCACTGGCCTCTTCCAATCCGTATTCGCTCATAATCCATGTTTTACCAGCCAATCTGTATGGTGAATGTTTTCGTTTACTTATGATCGGACGCAATTTTTCATCAATGTTAAGTATCGTGCCTTCAGGAATTGAAATAACCACCAAAACCTCCTGCGAACGCCATGTAGCATGATCGGCCAGTTCAAACACCGGGCCCAGGTTTATTATACCGGCTCGGGCATCACTGGTATATTTAATTTGGGAAGCTCTTTCCTCAGCGGCTAGTTTATTTTTGCCCCTTGCCTGGTAATACACTTTCATTTCAGGATAATTCTTTAAACTCTTTTCAAACTCAACATTGGGCAGACCATAAAATAAATTTTCCTCCTCTGAAGTAAGAATGATATTACTATCATCTATTTCCACATATTCGCCAAATCTTTCTATATCACTGAAATTATCGTCAGGTACAAGTTTAACCTGTAGCGTTTTATTAGATGTTAGTTCAATCGTTGTGCTCTTTTCAATGATACCTTTGTTGCTAAAGTCCCTGAAAATCCGGAACCCGTAAACAGATGTAATGATCAAACTAACAATCCATATATTAAAAGCGGTGATACCAACGTAGCGGGTTCGATCAAGCCCAAATATTAACTTAATTCCACCATATAAAAGCATGGCAATTGGAATTGCGATGAGTAAAAGTAAACTCACCCTTAACAGCATGCTATTTCCAAACGATCCGAGAAACAGATCCGCCAACCTGTTAATTGAAACGAAAGCCACATCCGAATCAAAAACCATTACATCGTAACCTAATCCAAAAAACATAACGAGGAAAGCAATAACCAGCGAAATACCGATAATTGCTAATATAATTCCACTAAAAATTAAAACGATCCTTACGAAAACATGCAAAAATTGCTGAAATGCATTTTCTACCTGCTGAATATCGGATCTATGTGCTGCGCTTTTTTTTTTATAAGTCTGTTTAGCTTCTTTCGTAAACTCGTTAAACTTGTCTTTCAAGTTATTAATTTCCTCCTTGATGGATTTTTCAATATTCGAAACATTCACCCGCTCCCCCCGCATTTCAAGTCGTTCAGCAGCAGTTCGGGCTTCCGGAACAACAATCCATAAAATAATATAAACTAGTAGTGGCGTGCCAAATCCAATAATTGAAAGCACAACAAATGCGAGTCTGAACCAAACAGGATCGGTATGAAAATATGCTCCCAATCCACCACACACGCCGCTTAAAATGGCATTTTCAGGATCCCGGTAAAGTCGTTTGGAGGCCTTCCCCGACTGTCCTGAGGAGTTATTGGTATTTTCTTCTTCAAACACCTCCCCAAATTCTTCAGGCATCCCGATAATTTTAATCACTTCCTCAATATCCTCAATGGTAATCACTTGCCTTTCATCCCCAATCCTGTCCTTCAGCATCTCAGCAATCCTCGCTTCGATGTCGGAAATGATTTCATCCCCACCCTCTGTTCGCGAAAAGTGCTTTTTAATACTTTGCAAATAGTCGTGTAATACGTGGTATGCATCTTCATCAATGTGAAATACAACTCCGCTTATATTAACTGTTAATGTCTTTTTCATGTTTAAATTGATTTTTATTGATTTTATGATATATTTTTTCCTGATATTCTATTTATTGAATCAACCAGCTCTAACCACGCTTCATTCAGTTCCGATAAAAAATTCATTCCTTCCTGAGTAATATTGTAATATTTCCTTGGAGGTCCTGATTTGGACTCTTCCCAGCGATAACTTAATAAATTATCATTTTTCAATCTGGTAAGTAGCGGATAAAGAGTACCTTCTACAACGATCAATTGTGCATCTTTCAGATTTGTGATAATGTCGGAGGCATATACTTCCTGTCTTGAAATCAGCGCCAGGATGCAATACTCAAGCACCCCTTTCCGCATTTGTCCTTTTGTTTTTTCAATATTCATGCGGCAAATATAATACAAAATACAGTACTATGCAATACATAGTACTGTATTTTTAACAAATATCTTAATAGGCCTCGCTTAAATTCCTGACTAAATGAACTTTACAATGTAAAAATTTTTTAGATTGGGCAAAAAAAATCCGGGCTAAGATTTGCCCGGACTAACATTTCAGGTCGATTCTGACTTAGGTAAGAAGGATCAAGCCACAATATTACTACACATCATTGCTTCAAACAACCTATAATGATTAATTGAATCAAATTAGAGGCTGATTGTCCAGTTTGAGTGTCTGGATGGATTTTGAATCTTTTATAAGTGTTCATTACTTTTCATGTTTTCAATTTTACCCGACATTTCTGCATAGCATCATTCATATTAAAATGCAAACCCGGAGTTTTACTCCGGGCTCACCTCTTAAAATTAAAACCGATTCTTTCGGACTTACAATTCGATTCTTCTGGATTTGTTAACCTAAAGAATATGCACTAAATTAGATTATGTAAACAAACAAATCAAGCAACAATGTCCGACATACCGGTTTTTTATTACAAAACTCCAATTTGGATGTATAACTGGACGTTTTAAATTGATCATTCTAATTCCAAATTGTGGTTTCCTGGTGTATGATTTATGAAAGCATAAAAAAACCCGGGTATTTTTCCCCCGGGTTAACCTCATGGGTTTGGATCGATTCTTTTGGGAATGAAAATTCGATTCTTTGTATTTCAGCTTTAACTTTGAAAATACTAAAGTACATAATAATAAAGGCATATTCAAGTGAAAATGTCTAACTAAACATAAAAAAAGTATGGTTGGATATTATAATTGTATATTTAGAATTAAATATGACGAGCGTAAGATGTCAATTTTTCAAGGAATTCGTTTTTCCTGCTTTTAGAAACATTTATTTCGGAGTCATCAGTCATTTTTAAAGTACCACCCTGACCCTTTATATACTTTTTAACATACTTAAGATTTATAAGATGTTTATTATGAACCCTCACGAATTGCAAATCTGTTAAGATATTCTCAAAATTAATGAGGGGTTTTGACACCAGTAACTTTTGATTATTTACCAAAAAACACTCAGTATAATTATGACTCGCTTCAAACCGGATTATATCATCCAATGATATAATTTCGTATCCCTGCAGGGTTGGAAGTAATAATTTTTGATGATCATTGTTGATATTGTCTCTAAGCGTTTGGATTTTATCAGAGAAATTTATGTCTTCTGATTCATGCCTTGACTTAAATCTTTTAACTGCTATCTGAAGTTCAATATGATTTATTGGTTTTAGCAAATAATGCAATGCTGAAAACTCAAAGGCCCTTATTGCATATTTATCATAAGCCGTTACAAATACCACTTCAAAATCATCGTAATCAACACCCTCCAAAACATTAAAACCATCTCCATCCGGTAGTGCAATATCCAGAAAAACCATCTCAGGCTTCTGTTCATCAATGATCCTGATTGCATCAGCTACATTAGCTGCAACGCCAATTACTTTAACCGTAGGACAATGATCCTTGAGCAATCTTATAAGTGTAGCCTGACTGCGTTCCTCATCTTCTACAATTATAGTTTTTATGGATTCATTCACTAGTACCGATCTATAATCATCTACATTCATATTAATTTTCCCGGTTTTAAAGTATTATCAATTATTTCAATATCATTTCTTCGTTGCTACTAAATTTCAATCAGAAAATCGACTCTCGTACCGATAGCAAAGTTTTGATCATCATAAAGATCAATTATTTTAACCCTCATATTTGTATTGTTGAGCTTATTGAGTAATCCCAGTCTTTCTTCAACATTCTTCATGCCGGTGGGTTTGTGATGCTTTCGCCGCTTATTAATTTCAGCCGCCCTTACCCTACCGATTCCATCATCTATGATGGATATTTTCATTAAACCGGGCTCAACAAGTTTAAATTCAACTTTGAGCACCCCTTTGCTTTGTTTTGGCACAATGCCATGCCAAATGGCATTTTCCAGATATGGTTGAAGCAGCATGGATGGAATAGAAACCTGGTCAGCATTTATTGAGGTATCCAGAACTATGCTATAATCAAAATGTTTTTCGAAACGGAACTTTTCTAACTCAAGGTATAGCTTAATGGTCTCTATTTCTTCCTTTAAAGAAATGAAGTTATGCTTGGATGCCTCCAAAATTCGCCGGATTAGGGATGAGAAAATAACAAGGTATAGGTTTGCATTTTTATCATCTTTCTCTACGATGAAGTTTTGAATTGAATTAAGGGAGTTAAAAATAAAGTGCGGATTCATTTGGGATCGCACGGCTTTTTGTTCGGCTAAAATAGCTTGCCTTTTTAGTTCCTCCCTGTTTCTGAATGTTGCAACAATAATATAAACTATTAAAAAAATGACTGAAATGATGGCAACAATCATGGCGATTTTAAAAGCAAGATATTGTGTAAAGTGCTTTTTAATCGTAAAAGAATATTCAATAGTATCACTCCATTCTCCTGCATAGCTTTTGGCTTTAACTATGAATCTGTAGTCACCTGGATGAAGTTTTGGATAACGAATAGATGTGTTTTTGGTTAAATACCACTCATTTTCGAATCCCTCCAATTTATACATATACATTGCTTTCTGGGGATCCTTAAAACTCTTCAGACGGAAACTAAATTCGATATTGTTTTGATTATACTTAAAAAGTGGTTCACTCTCGAGAAAATTATTCCTGGAATCATTTAATTTCACAGCAACAAATTTTGCCTCAGGCTGATATTCCGAATATTTAACCTCCGTAGTATTAAATTGGACTAAACCATCATCTGTGCCCAAAATGATAATATCACCTTCTATTGACATATCGTTGATCTCATTGGAAGGCAATCCATCCCAAATTGTGAAATTTCTAATTTCAAAGTCCGTCGAATCTTTATCCGACAAACTTATTTCACTTAAACCATGATTTGTTCCTACCCATATATTATCGGCCTTATCTGTCAACAAGCTTTTTACACGATGGCTCGCCAATCCTTCCAATTCATTGATATACTTTATTTCTTTATTGGTTTTATTGATTAAAACAAGTCCATTATCAAAAGTACCAACAGCGAGGTAGTTTTTAGTACAAACAATATCCGATATCCTGCTACTCAACACTGAACTGGAAATCATAAAAGGTTTGATCTTATGATTTTCCATATAAAACAGGCCATCTATAGTTCCTATCCAAACAGTAGAATCCTCCGATTGGCAAAATGTAAAAGTTTTATGATTGAAGTCTTTATTAATGAAATTTCGATCAATACCATCCTTGTTATAGGTTAAAAAACCAATTGCAAATCCCAGCAATATTTTCCCATCATGCAGTTCAAACAATTTGTATCCACTGTGTCGTCTGTCAGTATCAAAAGGGTAAATTGGGTTTCCACCAAAATCATATCTTAAATGTTCTGTTGAAGATAGCCATAACTCGTGATCATGGGTAATTAAAATGCTCGAAATTGTAGATATTACATTGCTTTTCAGATGAAAATTGTGATCTACCGATAAATCAGAAGCATTCATTTTGGCTTTATAAATTCCTTTGTTACCCGTACTAAAGAAAATATCAGGATAAGAAATACTTACTGCCTGAATTACATCATTATCAATATTGAGCGTATTACTATTGTAATTAATAAATTGGGCAGAGGGTACGTAAAAAAGGCCATTTTCAGTGGAAGAAAACCAATAGCTTCCCTCATAATCCTGTAATAATGCAGATAGGGTGTTTTCGGTTAGATATGAAATAGGTGGCTCATTTAAATCCCCTGACTTGTAATATTTAACTCCTGAAAATTCTTCACTAACCCATAAACTGCCAAAAGTATCCTGGTAAATAAAAATAATATCGCTCTGAAACTTCTTTTTAAATATGACATTTCCATCCTTCAGTTTGATAAGAACCGGGCCATATGAAAGCAACACTGATCCATCATCAAGACTGGCTATACATTTGTGATAATTTGCTTCTTTATGAAAGTCATCAGTGAATTCTACCAAATTAACTCCCGGAGCTAGAGAGGAAATATTATCTCTATATTTTTTTAAAAGATTCAATCTGCCCAGTATATAGTTATTACCTTTTTTCTGATAATACAATGCATTTCTGATATAAGAAACTGTATCCCTTCCCTGGACTCCAACAGAGGTCATTGAATCACCATCAATTTTTATAAGACCATTATAATAGGGACTTAAATAAATATGATCATTGGTATCCACAAAAATATGATCGTAAAATGATAAACTCGACAGTGAATCAACCTGGCTTATCCAGTGCACATGAACATTTTCATCATGTATATACCCAACCTCACCCTGGTAAGTGGAAAACCATAATCGGTTTTTATAATCAACATATAGTTTTACAATAGAATTTGACGGCAAACCATCGGGTTTGGTATAATTCTTAAAATCATAGCCATCAAAACGGGAAATCCCACTTTCTGTCGCAATCCATAAATACCCGGATGAATCCTGCGCTATATCATATACTTTTGAACTGGGTAAACCATCATTAACCGTGTAATTTTTAATAACAGGGAATTGAGCACACAAAGTACTACTTGCTGCTATTGATAGGAAAATGATAGATATAATCAGTTTAAGTGGCCCTATATCGAAATTCAAATCATCCAGGTTTAAGTTTCGCTCATAAAAGTATGAAAATTTTCACTTACGAAACCAAGTGAGTAAATATAAAAAGAGGGTAAGCTACTTATATCGCACCGCTACAACCGCCTACCCTTGCTACCTTCCGGTCCTGGGGGGTTTCAGCAGGAGCTGGTCGTATAAGACTTACCCAGCGGCAAAATTACAAATATTCTAATAAGCTGTGCAAATAATGGCATTAATTTTATCTTTGCATGATACAAATATTTATCACCATGGAACATTCAAAAAATACATTATTTCTTGTATCATTTAAAATTGGTGCACTTTATGGATTGCTTAGTATAGTGATTACCTTGTTAATTTACATACTTAACATCTATATGTTTAGTATCGGATTTGGTATTATCTTTTTCCTAATTACTCTAGGTATATCAATATTTGTATTCAGATATGCTATGCGTAAAATTAGGGACAGATACTTGAACGGTACTATTAGTTTTATAAACAAGTTTTTAATCGGATTGATAGTCGGTTTAGTTAGTGGATGGATTTCCGGGATCTTTGGTTTATTGTTGTTCACTTACTATGATCCGGGGTTTATTAATGGACAGATCGATATTTTTATTGATAAATTAGCACAATATGGCCTGGATGATGCAGCTATTACAAAACAGGAAGAAAATCTAAGACAAGGATTTACACAAATTGGACAAATTAAGAATATGTTAATTAGGACACCTATTTTTACAATAATACTTTCGTTAATTATTGCAGCTTTCGTTAAAAAAGAAATTAATAAGGACGATGGAGTTGTTATGTAAATTAGACCTTTCAATTGTAGTACCCCTTTATAACGAGGAAGAGTCGCTGCCCGAACTGGCAGCCTGGATAGATAGGGTTTGTGAAAAATCCGGAATTGCTCACGAAATTATTTTTGTGGATGACGGAAGCACCGACAGTTCATGGGATGTGGTTACAGAGCTTGCCCAAAACAGCAGTAATATACGGGGTATAAAATTCAGGAGAAATTATGGTAAATCAGCCGCATTAAATACCGGTTTTCGTGAAACTACCGGAAAAGTGGTAATAACGATGGATGCCGATTTGCAGGATAGTCCTGATGAAATTCCTGGGCTTTACAACATGATCACAAAAGAAGGCTATGACCTAGTTTCGGGGTGGAAAAAGAAGCGGCACGACCCCATCGGGAAAACCCTCCCCTCCAAATTCTTTAATGGAACCACCAGGGCGGTTTCAGGTATCAAGCTCCATGATTTTAATTGCGGATTAAAAGCTTACAAAAGCAAAGTGGTTAAAAATATTGAAGTATATGGTGAAATGCACCGGTACATTCCGGTTATTGCAAAATGGGCAGGGTTTAAAAAAATTGGTGAAAAAGTAGTTCAACACCAGGAGCGGAAATACGGCGTTTCAAAATTTGGAATGGAACGACTGGTGAAAGGGTATCTTGATCTGCTTTCCATTACGTTCATGTCGAAGTTTGGTAAACGCCCCATGCACTTGTTCGGCACCCTGGGCACCATCTTATTCTTTATCGGGTTTGCCATCGGCATTTACCTTACCATCGCCAAGTACTTTTATGAAGTTTACAAAATGACCGATCGTCCGCTGTTTTATTTCGGATTATTGGCCATGATCATCGGTTCACAACTTTTTGTTACCGGATTTTTAGCCGAGATGATTTCAAGAAGTTCTGCCGACAGAAATACTTACCAGGTAGAAAATAAAATCGGATTTTGACGGTTTAAAATCATTATTCCGATTCAAATGAACAAGAAAAGAAAAGTTGTAATTGTTGGTTCTGCATGGCCTTTGCGGGGTGGAGGAATTTCAACCTTTAATGAGAGACTTGCCAGAGCCTTTACTGAAAATGGAGATGACGTTACAATTTACAGTTTCAGCCTGCAATACCCCACTATATTTTTCCCCGGCACCAGCCAGTATACCGATGAACCGGCCCCGGATAACATCAACATTGTCACCAAAATAAACTCTATTAATCCCGTTAACTGGTATTTGATCGGCAAAGAAATTGCCAAACAAAAACCCGACTTTGTGCTTTTTCGCTTTTGGATACCTTTTATGGCTCCATGCCTGGGCACCATTGCAAGGATAATCAAAGGTGCCAAAATTAAAACGATCGCCATTGTTGATAACATCATACCGCATGAGCAAAAGCCATTTGATAGATTTTTAGCCAAATATTTTGTCGGTGGTATAGATTTCTTCATTACCATGTCACGAGCGGTATTGAAAGATTTAGAAAAGTTTGATAATAAAAAACCTAAACAATTTACAGTCCATCCCCTTTACGATAACTTCGGTCCTATAATTCCAAAGAAACTTGCATTAAAGAACCTAAATTTAGAAGATTCTTTTTCGTATATTCTGTTTTTCGGTTTTATTCGTGAATACAAAGGACTTGACTTACTTCTTAAAGCTTTTGCAAATAAAAATCTCCGTAAATTCCCATTAAAAATTCTAATTGCAGGAGAATTTTATGTAAGTGAAAAGCCTTACCTGGAATTGATTGATTCTCTAGGTTTAACAGATGACGTCATTTTGAAAACCGAATTTATACCAAACGAGGAAGTCGTTAATTATTTTTGTGCTTCAACACTTGTCGTACAACCATACAAAGAAGCAACGCAAAGTGGTATTACACAAGTCGCATATCATTTTGAAAAACCTATGATTACTACCCGTGTTGGGGGATTGTCGGAAATTGTTATTGATCAAAAAGTAGGATTCGTAGTAAATCCTGATTCGGAAGAGATTTCAAAAGCAATATTTAATTTTTTTGAAAACAATCTTTATGATGAATTTTCAATAAATATTAAAGAAGAGAAGAAACGATTTTCCTGGGAGACAATGATAGAAACAATCGAGGATTTAATTGAAAAATGATACTTTCATTAATTCAAGATCAACGATCCAAATATACCATTTGATTTTCATAATAAATTTTGTAGTTTTACCTCAAATTATCCAAACAAAAAGTTATGAAAAATTTTTTAAATTTTATCGCATTAATTGCAAATGTCTATTTTGCTATTTTCAGTAATACTCAAGCCCAAACAATTATCAATATCCAGCCCGGACCCTCAGAGGGCAAGGATTGTGAAGTTTGGTCAATTAATCCAAATAATAATTATAGTGATTGGCCATATGTTAAAGCAAATGCCTGGACATGGGGCGGAACATTTGGTATTGAAAGAACTTACATACAATTTGATTTAGCTGATGTACCCCCAGATGCAGATATTTTGGAGGCAAAGCTTTCGTTTTTTTACCATTATCTTTCAGGGAATCCTGAACAGACACATCAGGGAGCAAATCAATCAGTACTAAAACGAGTAACATCAGAATGGAGTGAAAATGGTATTACATGGAATAATCAACCATCAACTTCTTCTGCAAACCAGGTTAGTATTCCAGCAAGCATAGGTCCACAAGCTGATTATCTTGATATAGATGTTACAGACATGGTTATAGATATGGTTGAAAATCCAGATGAGAATTTTGGTTTTTTATTTCAACTAGCTGTTGAAGACACCTATAGAAGAATTGGGTTATCATCAAGTGATCATCCAGACCCTGCAAAGTGGCCGCTTCTTACTATTATTATTGATTGTGAAATGCCAGTTGCAGATTTTACAATGGAAGACTTCGGAAATTATATTCAGTTTAACGATAACTCAACAGGTGCTACCTCATGGGATTGGGACTTTGGAGATGGTTATAGCTCAACTCTGCAAAATCCTGTTCACAGCTATCAGGAAAGCGGTGTTTTTCAGGTTTGTCTTACAGTTTCTAATTCATGTGGCTCTGACACAAAATGTGATACTATCAGGCCTTCATTTACTAGCCGAACAAACGAATTCTCAAAATACATAACAGATTTACAAATTTTTCCAAATCCTACATCTGAAAAATTAATCATCAATTTTCAGTCTGAAGAGTCAAATCAACTAGTTATAAAGATATATGACCTCAAAGGCAAAATTGTTATATCGGAAACTAAAGATTTAATAAAAGGATCAAATTCTTTTCCATTAAATTTGTGCAAACTGTTAAAAGGACCGTACCTAATAAATTTAAGTACTCAGAGTTTTACAGTAACTGAACGAATACTTATAGAATGATTATTCGCAGCAAAGCTCCTTTACGTTTGGGAATGGCTGGTGGCGGCACCGATGTAGCTCCATACTCCGATATGTTTGGAGGAGCTATTCTCAACGCAACTATCAGCATGTATGCCTACGCTACCATCCAGCCACGAAAGGATAAAAAAATCATTCTTAACTCACTCGACAAAAATATCCGGCTTGAGTACGACAGCATTCGTGAATTGCCCATTGATGGAAAATTCGACCTGGCAAAGGGAATTTACAACCGCGTAGTTAAACAATTTTCCAAAAAAGCACTCTCATTTGAACTTACCACTTTTGTGGATGCACCTCCGGGTTCAGGATTGGGCACCTCCTCCACACTTGTTGTGGCCATTTTAGGTGCCTTTGCTGAATGGCTGAATCTACCGCTGGGAGAGTATGACCTGGCATACCTAGCCTACGAAATTGAGCGCGTTGACCTGAATATGGCCGGCGGAAAACAGGATCAGTATGCGGCAACCTTTGGCGGTGTAAATTTTATGGAGTTTTACAAAGATGACAAAGTAATTGTTAATCCGCTTCGGATCAAACCGGTTTACCTGCATGAGCTCGCCTATAACCTCGTGTTGTACTATACTGAAACCAGCCGCTTATCCTCCAGGATCATCGAAACCCAGAGCAAAAATGTAATGGACAATCAAAAAGATTCGCTGGAAGCTACCCACAATGTGAAACAACAAGCCATTCTTATGAAAGAAGCCCTGCTCAAAGGTGATCTTGATAAAATTGGTGAGATTCTGGATTATGGCTGGCAAAATAAAAAGAAAATGGCCAAAGGTATCACCAACAAAACCATTGATGATATTTATAAGCTGGCCATCAAAAACGGAGCAACCGGAGGTAAAATTTCCGGTGCCGGTGGGGGTGGCTTTATGATCTTTTATTGCCCCGATATAACCCGAAATAAAGTAGTTAAAGCGCTTGAAAAGTTTGGTGGAGGAATAAAACGGTACGAATTCACAACAAACGGACTTACTACCTGGACCATTTAAAAATATCCGTATTTTTATGTCGGAATGACTGAAAAATCTCCGATAGAACGATTCAACCACTGGCGTAAAAAAAACATCAGCGACCGGTATTTTGTTATCATTCTCAGCGCAATCATCGGTTTCCTTGCCGGAATAGCAGCTTACATCTTAAAGACTTCTGTTTTTTACATCGAAAAATTGCTCACCGCCAGCTTTCAAACCCAGGAGCAAAATTACTGGTATGTAATTTATCCTGCTATCGGCATTGTTTTAACAGTCGTATTTTTAAAATACATTTTAAAGGACGACACGCGTCACGGTATTCCACGAATTTTATATGTAATATCAAAACTGGGAGGGAAGATCAAACATCGCAAGTTGTATTCTTCCATGCTTGGGAGTTCACTCACAGCAGGTTTCGGTGGATCCATCGGGCTGGAGGCACCCATTATTTCGTCGGGATCGTCCATTGGTTCAGGATTGAGCCAAATTTTAAAAATGGATTACAAAACCACCATTTTACTTATTGGATGTGGCGCAGCCGGTGCCATGGCCTCTATTTTTACCACTCCCATCGCCGCAGTTATTTTCAGCCTTGAGGTGCTCATGCTCGATCTAACCATATCTTCTATCATTCCGCTGTTGATGGCATCTGCAACAGGTGCGATAACAACTAAAATGTTACTCGCCGAAAGCATGTTGGTACACTTTAAAATTAACGACCCTTTTGAAGTTGGCGACGTTCCTTTTTATCTATTGCTCGGTATATTAACCGGCTTCATATCGCTCTATTTCAACAGGGCTACCCATTTTATTACGGAGAAAATGGAAGCCATTCGAAAGACCGGGCTACGAATTGCGATGGGCGCTGTAGCACTAGGTATTTTGATTTTTTTGTTTCCGGCTTTTTATGGTGAGGGTTACGATGCAATTAGGATGATCATCACCGGTAATCCTGGTCATTTGCTGGAGAATAGCTTCTTTTATACATTCCGCGAAAACACCTGGTTTTTCTTTCTCTTCCTGGTTTTGCTTATTCTTTTCAAAGTCATTGCAACAACATTAACCATCGAGAGTGGTGGTGTTGGTGGTATTTTTGCGCCCAGCGCCGTTACAGGAGGATTTGCAGGTTTTGCCTTTGCAAGGCTATTTAATGATCTGGATTTTACCCGACATCTTTCTGAAGCAAACTTTACCCTCGTAGGTATGGCCGGTGTTTTGGGTGCTGTTTTGCATGCGCCCTTAACCGCCATTTTCCTCATTGCCGAAATGACCAATGGATATGAAATGATCGTTCCGCTGATGGTAACTTCTACCATCTCTTTTATCACCATCAAAACGTTTGATCCCCATTCCATTTTCACCAAGAGGCTAGCCGAACGGGGCGAACTGCTCACCCATCATAAAGATCAGGCAGTGCTTACCCTGCTTAATATCCGCGATGTAATTGATAAGGATGTACTAACCGTTAATCCAACCGCCACCCTGGGTGAGTTTACCAAAGTGATCTCAAAATCAAAGAGGAACCTTTTTGCTGTGGTCGACCGGGAACAAAACTTTAAGGGCATGCTTATTCTGGATGATGTTCGTGAAGATATGTTTAACCGAGATAAATACGGGGTCTCCATCACCAAATACATGTTCCAGCCGCCTGCCAGCGAGCGTGTTTCGCTGGATGAAACCATGGAATCAGTTATGGAAAAATTTAAAAATACCGGTAATTATAATTTACTGGTTTTAAACAAAGGTAAGTTTGTAGGATTTGTTTCCCGGGCAAACGTTTTTAATGCCTATCGGCAAACATTGATTGATGTGTCGCATGAATAAATAATTAGTAAAATGTGCCCTTCCATTTTGGTCAGTGTGAATTTTTAAAAACAAGAATGTATGTCATTTTTAAACTTAGCAAAATCCCGCTTTTCCCTAAGAAAATACACCACCCAACCTGTTTCAGACGATGACCTGAAGAACATTCTTGAAGCAGGCCGGGTAGCACCATCGGCTGTTAATTACCAGCCCTGGAAGTTTTTGGTGATCCGCGAAAAAGAAACGCTGGAAATGGTACACACCCTCTATCATCGGGAATGGTTCAAACAGGCACCCGTAGTCATCATTATCCTGGCCGACCATGAGCAATCATGGATACGGTCTGATGGCAAAGATCATGCTGATATTGACATTGCTATTGCCGCCGATCATATGACCCTCGCCGCAACCGACCTCGGGTTAGGCACCTGCTGGGTTTGCAATTTCGACAAACAAAAAACCATTGAGGCTTTTAAATTGCCTGAAAACCTGGAGCCACTCGTTTTTTTACCCCTGGGGCATCCTGATCAGGAAACAGATGTTAACCGCCACAAAACCAAACGAAAACCTTTTGATCAAATCGTTGAATGGCGCTAAATGAGCAAATAACAGTTCGTTAATTCATTCACATTTCTTGAAAAATTCCTTTAAATTTGCAGCATCCCGAAAATGATTGATAAAATGACAATCGGGTTTGAAATACAAATCATGGAACGAATTAAACAAGCTATTTCGGAATCGCTGGCAGTGAAGGATAAAATCCTGAACAATGCTGTTTTACTGGAAACCATAAAACAAGTAGCTTCCACTTGCACCACTGCATTTTGCGAAGGCAATAAAATGCTTTTTTGCGGAAACGGTGGCAGCGCAGCCGATGCCCAGCACCTGGCAGCCGAACTTTCGGGTCGGTTTTATTTCGATCGGGCCCCACTGCCGGCAGAAGCCCTGCATGTGAACACCTCGTTTTTAACGGCTGTCGCCAACGACTATTCGTACGACGAGGTTTATGCAAGGATGGTAAAGGCGCAGGGCAGAAAAGGTGATATCCTGTTCGGATTATCCACTTCAGGAAATTCACCGAATATTATTCGCGCTCTGGAAGTAGCAAACGAGTTAGGAATGATCACCGTTGGTTTTACCGGTGAAGCAGGTGGTAAAATGAAATCCATGTGTGATTTCCTGATCAATGTTCCCTCACAGGACACACCGCGGATACAGGAATCTCATATTTTGATCGGCCATATTATTTGTGAACTGATTGAATCAAAACTTTTTAAATAAGTCCAAACTCAACCCAAAGTCAATAAACTAATTTGACAAACTAAAAATTTCTAAGCTTAATATTGATGTTTGTATCAGAAGCGGTAATACTTGCAGGAGGATTTGGAACCCGGTTACAATCGGAGGTGCCCGATTTACCCAAGGGAATGGCACCGGTGAATGGAAGACCATTCCTTGAATACCTGCTCGATTATTTGTTTAACTACGTAATTGAACATGTGATTTTGGCGGTGGGATATAAACATGAAATGATCCAAAACCATTTTGGAAACGAATACCGGGGGATCAAAATCAGCTACTCCATTGAGGATGAACCACTGGGTACCGGCGGTGCAATCAAAAAAGCATTCGATTTGGTGGAAGGAAACAAAGCCTTTGTGTTCAATGGCGACACCATGTTCCGTATTAGTTTGGTAAAACATTACGATTTTCATATGCAGCACCAGGCCGATTTTTCGATGGTCTTGCGTGAGGTGGAAAACGTGGAACGTTACGGAACCGTTGAAAGGGATGACGACAAACGGATCACCGGTTTTTTTGAAAAAGGTGAAAAAAGAGGAAAAGGACTCATCAACGGCGGTGTGTACCTGATCAGCAAGAAATTTTTCAATAAAAATGCTTTCCCCGAAAAGTTTAGCCTTGAAAAGGATTGCCTTGAAACCATGGTACACACCCAGCCATTTTACGGCGTTCTTTGCAAACAATATTTTCTCGACATCGGCATTCCCGAAGATTACCAAAAAGCACAGGATGAGTTTAAACGATTTGAAAATTGATAAAAGCTGGAGCCTTTTCCTTGACCGGGATGGTGTGATCAATCGGCGTATTCCGGGGGATTACGTGAAAAAATGTGACGAATTTGAGTTTTTACCCGGCGTGCTTGAGGCGATTGCAGCTTTCACTGAAATTTTCGGCCACATATTCGTGGTAACCAATCAGCAGGGGATTGGAAAAGGGGTAATGACGGAATCGGAGTTGGAACTGGTTCATGATAAAATGATCGAGGAGATCCGATATGAGGGAGGCCACATCAATAAAGTTTATCATTCGCCTTACCGCGAAGAAGAACGCAGCGTATTTCGCAAGCCCAATACCGGGATGGCCCGCAAAGCCAAAATCGATTTCCCGGAGATTGATTTTAAAAAAAGTATCATGATCGGCGACTCGATCAGCGATATGGAATTTGGCAGAAATGCCGGAATGTTTACTATTTTTGTTACTGTAAATCAGGAATTAATTACAGCAGAAACCGAAGAAATCATCGACTTTCATTTCTCTGATCTTATTTCCGTTTCTCAGGCGATCAAATAACAAAAGCTGGCTTCGTGACACCACAGTTAATTCTTACTATATTTTTTGTTTATACCCTTTCTTTGTTTGTGGTATCTCGTATCACCTCAAGCAAAGCCAATAATCAAACATTTTTCGTAGGCAACAAACAATCACCCTGGTACGTCGTGGCTTACGGCATGATCGGAGCGTCGCTTTCGGGTGTTACCTTTATCTCTGTTCCCGGTTGGGTGGGCGATACTGGTTTTTCATACATGATGGTAGTGATCGGTTACCTGCTGGGTTATTTCGCCATTGCCAAAATTTTGCTACCCCTTTATTACAAGATGAACCTCACCTCGATATACGCATACCTGGAAGAGCGTTTTGGATTTTGGTCGTACAAAACAGGGGCTTTTTATTTTTTGCTTTCACGCGTCATCGGTGCCTCATTCAGGATGTTTTTGGTGGTGAATGTGCTACAGATCTTTGTTTTTGATGCATGGAACATTCCGTTTGGAGTAACGGTTGCACTGTTTATCATCCTCATTTGGCTTTACACCTACAAAGGTGGAATTAAAACCATCGTATGGACCGACACGCTTCAAACCACTTTTATGTTGCTGGCGGTGGGGATTTCGGTTTACCTCATTTCCAGCGAGCTGAACCTGAGTTTCGGGGGATTGATTTCGGCGGTGGAAGAAAGCGATCTGTCAAGAATTATAGTTACCGATATTACCAGCAAACAACACTGGCTCAAACAATTTATCAGCGGTGCTTTCATTGCCATTGTTATGACCGGCCTCGACCAGGATATGATGCAGAAAAACCTGAGTTGCCGCAACCTGAAAGATGCTCAAAAGAATGTGATCACATTGAGTTGGATCCTGGTACCGGTAAATTTTCTTTTTCTGTTCCTTGGAGCAGCGCTTTTCATTTATGCAAATCAAATGGGTATCGCCATCCCCGAACTTACCGATGATCTTTTCCCAACAATTGCCATCAACCACCTGAGTATTTTTGCAGGGCTAACGTTTTTTATCGGTTTAATTGCCGCCGCCTACTCCAGCGCCGACAGTGCACTCACAGCACTCACCACCTCATTCAGTGTAGATTTTTTAGGAATTGAAAGCAAAGAAAACCTCACCGAAAAACAAAGGATCAAAACCCGCACCTGGGTCCATTTGGGAATTTCAATTACGGTTCTTATTGTAATAATGATCTTCCGCGTCATCAACGATCAGGCGGTCATTCAAAAATTATTTACCATTGCCGGTTACACTTATGGTCCGCTACTGGGTATGTATGCTTTTGGGCTATTTACCACACGCACAGTCAAAGACCGGTACGTGCCACTCATTGCCATCCTCGCACCAATACTCTGTTATTTCCTCAGCCAAAACACCGAAGCGTGGTTCAATTATAAATTTGGATTTGAATTGCTGATCGTTAATGGTGGTTTGGTGTTTTTGGGTTTGTTGGGGATAAGTAGGAAATAATAACACCTTAGTCCTGCCCCTAAAGGGGGACTGAGGTTATGTTACCATCAGGTTATACAAAATCCCTCCCCCCTTGTGAATAAAAATTAATAATACTTTAACACTGGCAGTTTATCCCGTATTTATCTTTGCAAGCTTTTAAGTGTTAGATCATTAAAATCTCCCCAATTATGTCAAACTACAGATTTAAAGCTCTAGAAGTAACCCTTACCCGTCAGCGGAAACCATTGGAAATTCCAACTGACAAAGTGTCGAACTATTTCGGTGAACTCACCTTTAACCGGAGCGCCATGCAGGAGTTCCTTACACGTGAGGCTTACCAGAAACTGATCGATGTAATTGAAAAAAGTGAAATTATCGACCGTAAAATTGCCGACCAGATCGCTGCTGGGATTAAATCCTGGGCCATCAGCAAAGGAGCCACACACTATACGCACTGGTTCCACCCGCTTACCGGCGCTACGGCCGAAAAACATGACGCTTTTATCATTCCGGTGGAAGGTGGCAAAGCCATCGAAAACTTCCAGGGGGGAGAGTTGATCCAACAAGAGCCGGATGCATCGAGTTTCCCAAGTGGCGGCATCAGGAACACTTTTGAAGCACGCGGTTACACTGCATGGGATCCTACATCCTATGCCTTCATCATGGAGCGTACCCTGTGTATCCCAACTATCTTCGTTTCATACACGGGCGAAGCCCTGGATTATAAAACGCCCTTACTAAAGTCACTTTCATCGCTCGACAAACATGCTACGGCAGTTGCCAAATTGTTTGATCGCAATGTAAATAAAGTATATGCAACCCTCGGCTGGGAACAGGAATATTTCCTGGTGGATTCAGCTTTATATAAAGCCCGCCCCGACCTGGCACTGACAGGCCGCACCATTTTCGGGCACTCCTCTGCCAAAGATCAACAACTTTCCGATCACTATTTCGGAACCATCCACGAAAGGGTATTAACCTACATGGCTGAACTGGAATATGAAGCCCACCGTTTGGGAATTCCTGTAAAAACCCGCCACAATGAGGTTGCACCCAACCAGTTTGAGCTGGCTCCGGTTTACGAAGAGGCCAATCTTTCTGTTGATCACAACCAGCTGACGATGCACTTAATGGAGAAAATCGCCCGTAAACACGATTTCCAGGTGTTACTCCACGAAAAACCATTCAAAGGTGTGAACGGATCAGGAAAACATAACAACTGGTCGATTGCTACCGATACCGGTGTAAACCTGCTTTCTCCGGGTAAAAACACCGCATCCAATTTCCGCTTTCTCGCCTTTATGGTGAATATCCTGAAAGCTGTGGATCGTTATTCGGATGTGCTGAGAGCTCATATTGCCTCCGCCGGCAACGATCACCGACTGGGTGCCCACGAAGCACCTCCGGCAATCATCTCGGTTTTCGTTGGCTCACAGCTTACAGCTACCTTCGATGAGATTGAAAAGCAAACCAAAAAAGGAAAAATGGAAACCAACGGATTTAATCTCAACATTAACATACCAAAAATTCCTGAGATCCTTTTGGACAACACTGATCGTAACCGAACTTCACCGTTTGCATTTACCGGAAATAAATTTGAATTCCGTGCTGTTGGGTCTTCCGCAAACTGCGCCAGTCCAATGATCGCACTTAACACCATCGTTGCTGATCAGTTGAAACGTTTTGCTGAGGATGTTGAGGAGCTTCTGCAGAAAGATGTGAAAAAAGACGAAGCGATCTTCCAGGTGATGAAACGTTATATCAAAGAATCTAAACGCATTCGTTTTGAAGGTAACAACTACGGCGATGACTGGCTGGCTGATGCTGCCAAACGTAAATTGAACAACATTACCTCTACTCCACAAGCCTTGAAAGTTCTGGTTGCAAAGGATACGATCAGGCTGTTTGAGGAAAATGATGTGCTTACCGAAAGAGAACTTAAAGCAAGGTATGAGATCAAACTGGAAAACTATACCAAGAAGATACAGATTGAATCGCGTGTGATTGGCGATCTGGCCAAAAATCACATCATCCCGATTGCAATTCGCTATCAAAACACCCTGATTGAAAACGTGAAGGGATTGAAGGATGTACTCGATCAGAAGACTTTCGTGAAACTTTCGCGCAACCAAATGCAAACCATCAAAGAGATCTCCGAGCATGTGGAAGAGATCAAAGACCAGGTGGCTGCAATGCTTGAGGAAAGGAAAAAGGCCAACAAGATTGAGGATGTTGAAAAGCTTGCTTTGGAGTACAACCAAAGTGTAATGCCTTACCTCGAAACCATCCGTTACCATGTGGATAAACTGGAGCTAATGGTGGACGATGAGTTATGGCCATTACCCAAATACCGCGAATTGTTATTTAACAAATAATATTAATTGATGCGCAAAAATGGTAAGGGCGGCCCTGCGGGCCGCCCTTATTTATTTTGCCTGCTTTTGCAGAACTTAATACTTTTTAAAGCTGGCGGCACCCGATACATCCACATCGCCGATTTTGGGTTCACCTTTATAACGGAAGCTCGAAGCACCGGAAACATCTACGCTGAGTTCGCTGCTAACCATTACCTTCCCACTTGAGGCTCCGCTCACATCGGCATCCATTTCCTCTACTTCCAGTTCGAGGGCATCAAGTTTAGAGGCTCCTGAAAGATCGAGGTTAACCTCCCTGGCCGATCCCAGCAACTCTACCTGGCTGGCACCGCTACAGTCGAGTTCCAGTTCCTTTGCAGCAAAGGTGAGCATTACATCCGAAGCTCCGCTGCATTCCAGATCCAATTCATCAAAAGTAAGTTTGCCTGTACTTTCCACCTTACAGGCACCACTGAAATCCATTTCATCCAATGATTTAAACGTAATATACACATTCATTTCCTTCGATTCGCGGATGTCATCACTGGTTGATATTTTAAGGGTGTTTCCATGTACTTCAGTTTCGATGATATCCATGAGGTTTTCATCAGCTTCTACCACAACTTTTACTTCGCTACCCTGAGTTAGAAATATATGAAATGCCCCGCCAACGTCAATACCAGTGAAGTCGGAAACATTTCTTTCCTGCTTGATTACATTGCCGTTCCCTTTCACTCCGTTGAATGCGTAGGAGCAACCCGAAATGCTTATCAATGCAAGGCTGAACATTACAGCCACTAAAGTCATTAAATTAAATTGATACTTTTTCATAGTTTAAACTTGTTATAATTAGTGATTTAATATTATCTGTAATAAATGTTGGCTCCACCGTTTTTCACATCCACCATAACCCTGGCTGCGGGATTTTCATTATCCCCAACAACACCTTCATATTTTTTGCTGGTATAGGAGAGTTCAGCCTCAGAAATCCTGGCTTTGGAACGCGGATAACTGAAATCACCCATTTTTACGGTAGCAATGAGTTTAAAACTGGCTTCCGGATTAATACCGATATCAACACCGCCATAACTGCTGGATACATCTATCTTTGAGAATCCGGCATCCACTTCCTTCACTTTTAATTCGCCATAATCCATCACGGCCACCAGTCGTTCCTGCACATTACGCACATCCACATCCGAAAACCCGGCATCAAGGTCAAAATCCCTGACATACCCGATGTTATCATCATCATAGCCGCTTTCAAGGGTAAGGACGTCGGCCTTGCCAATTTCAAACTCCGAAAATTTGGACTCCGCGTTCATCGAGCCGGCTTCATCAATTTCAAGTTCAGAATATTGCAAATCGAGTTCAGCATTTTTTACAAAATCGATCTCAGCCTCACTGAATTTCACATCAATTACATTGCTGTTTCCTTCGAGCCGCTGAACATCCATGTTACCATACGCCAGTTCTATTTCCGAATTGCCTGTCACAATTGCGATGATGAGGTCGCCAAATTTATGAGACACGTCAAGGTTAATGCTTGCCGGCATTTTGATATAAAAATCGACACTGATATTATTGTTTTTGTTTTTATTGAAAATATCGTTGTCGAAATCGGTCACCACCGAAACTTTGGTGCTGCTGCCACTGATCTCCACATTGATCCTTTCAAAATACTTATTGGCTTTTTCCTGGCTGGATGCCTCCACTTTGATCTCAACATCGATAGCGATCTTGTTCTGGTCCCAGTTTTCGCATTGGATTTTACCAAATTTATTTTTCAATACCAATGTCGCATTGGATTCTACATCATACGATTTACTCATCTTTTTGGTGAATTCATCTGCATTTACTGTCATCTGCACCGACAGCAATATTAAAGTTATGATCACCGCTTGAATGTTTTTTGTTTTCATGATATAATTAGTTTACCTGGTTCATAACATTGATAATTTTGTCCAAAATCTCAGCTTTGCGCTGCTGGTTTTTCAAAAGCGCATTCATGATCCGCTCATTGCCGGGTTGTTTGGTGTATTCCTTTTCCAGTTCAACGCGGGCATCCTCCAGCGACTTCAACTCTTTCATGGCAAGTGCTTTCACCCGCTGTGCCTCATCTTCCGATACAGCCAGTTCCTCAATTTTTTCAACCTTTTGATCGCTGATCACATTGTAATATTGCATAACCTCTTTCACCTCTTCGGGTAACTCAGCAGCCACAATCTGCTCCGATACCAGCGATCGGATCCATGAAAATGAATCGGTAAGGATGAGCGTACCCACCGTGAGAAAAATAAGGGTAGCCGCAGCAATCTTGAGGAAAAGATTGTGCCTCTCGAACCAGCTCTCCTGAGTCGCTGCATGATACTGGTCCAACCTTTCGTTGAACCGCTGCAGGTGGCCTTCAGCCGGTTCCTCCGCATTAAATGCGTTGAGATTTTGTTTTATTTTATCTTCAATTCCGTGCATTGTTTGTGATTTAGTTCGGATGAAACATTTTAATTGATCTTTGTTCCGATAACACATACAGCAATTTTTTCCGGGCACGCGAATACCGTGTCCGGGATGTATTGTTCGAAATTTTCAATATCTGCGAAATTTCATCGTGGTCATAGCCTTCAAACAAAAACAGTGAAATGATGATGCGGTGCTCATCGGGCAATTCTTGCAAAGCCGCTTTTATTTCTGCAATCTTGTAATCAATGGAATGATGATTTTCCGTTGATTCTTCCTCTGCCGGTTGATTGCGTAAGTCATCGAGGGATAAATTTACGGCACGTTTTTTCAGTTGATCTATTGAATTGTTAACCACGATCCGACGCAACCAGCCTGCAAAACTACCTTCGCCTGTATAAGAGTCCAGTTTACCGAAAGCCGTCAGGAACGATTCCTGCATCACATCTTCGGCTTCGGCGCTGTTGTTCAATATTCTGTAACTCGTATTATACATCGGTTTATAAAATATTTTGTACAGTTCAAACTGGGCATTGCGGTCGTTCTGACGACAACGATCAATCAATTCCTGATGAATATTTTTTGAATTTGTTTCCAATTTGATCGACTGGTTTACTATACTGACCGGATAAAAAACCAAATGTTACAGGTTCAAAAAAATTATTTGATTTTTTTTTAAGTTCCAAATCAAAAAGACATTGGCGTAAGATTTACCCAATAATATCAATAATTTTACCCGTGAAGGAAATTTCTATTTTCGAATAAGTTTATGCACTGCGGAATGATTTCCCGATTTCAGCACCACAAAATAAACTCCGGGCTGCAAATTGCTGATATCCAAATTACGAATACCCTGAGCCCTGGCTGAGATGATTTTAACAAGACGCCCGTGTATATCATAAACCTGTAGTTCCTGCCAATTATCCGATCCCGATTCTACATAAACAATACCTGCACTTGGGTTGGGATACAAAATCATTTCAGTTACCGGATTGGAGTTAACCTGATTCACTTCTCCGGCAATTTCAACATTGTCGATGAAGATGTTATTCCCGAAACCATTGTATGATTCAAAACGGATCTTCACATTATTGATACCGGCATATTCGGCAAGATCAATGCTGACACATTCAGGGTTTCCCCCGGCACCGCACCAGTCGCCCACCGAGTCGGGAATAAAATCATGGGTTGAAACTGGTGCTGTAGCAAAACTTCCCGTACCATCCTCGCCCATTGCCTGCAATCGCGTCCAGCTTTCACCGCAATCGGTGGAGATGGACACAATGAGGCTATCGGTATATTGCGCAAACCGCTGTGCATAGGCATACTGAAAGGTGAGCGTGATATTTTTATGACTGTAAAAACTCAGGGTTGGACTTACCAGGTAATCGTATTCACCCAATCCGTTGTAAGCCTTAATATTGACATAGGCAGCCAGGCCTCCCGGATCGTTACCACCAACGGGACTTATCTCCCAGGTTTTTTCATCATCGGGATTAATTACCTCCCAGCCCAACCTATCGAATGAAAAGTTTTCAAAATCTTCCACAAAAGGCAGGGTGTAACCACCGTTTTTAATAAAATCAGTTTTGGTAAGGGTAGCAAGGCCGTTGTTATTGGTGGCGTTTAATGTAACCGAATAGGAGAACGGATACTCAAAAACCACCTGCGGTGACGCCGAAGTTTCATTAGTGCCGTTTACAAAAATGACATAATTGGGTGAAAATTCCCACAGCCACTCAATGGGATTGTAAACTGACAGATCCGAAAAAGTGAGGGTATCGCCAATGCAGGGAATGGTATCGCTCACCATAAAATCCACCTCGGGTAAAATCGTAAAATTGGCATCGATAAAATCTTCCAGTACAAGCGTATCTGAACCGATGTTATTGACGGTGATGAGTGTTACATCAAATGTTCCTTCATTTTCATAAATGACATTTTGCGGATGCTGTTCAGTTGAAGTTGCCGGAGTTCCCCCCTCAAAGGTCCAGTGCCACTCATCAGGTTCGTATTTTGAAAGATCTGTAAAATCGACAAAACTGCCCACCGGAACTTCCTGAATATTGGAAGTAAAGTCCGACTTCGGTTTGGCTTCAATGTTTACTTTGGCCCACCAAACGCCCCATTGATCCTGCGAACCAGGCAAATCTGCATAAGGCTGGATGGTCCAGAAATCGAGGTCGTTGATCGGATCCACGCTGGTAAATGAATAATCACCCCAACGATTGCGCGCACCTCCGAAAGTTTTGTAATAGGGCGCCAGACCGTCCTTGTATTGAAAACGATCACGGAGGGTATTGGGCGGATCCTCTGCATACCGAAATGAATAACTGGCGCTGGCATACTGGTTTGCAGAGAAACTGGCATAACCGATCATCACATCTTCTTTGGCATTCACGGCAATAGAAGGAAATGCACAAAAGTTTTCGCCAGTCGTATCGTCCTGCCGCCCCCATTGCAAAATATTGCCTTCCAAGTCGAGGTTCCACCATTGCATTGATGATCGTGTTGGATCATCGGCTGGCAAATATATGTGTTGCACACACCATAGCTTCCCATTTCGCTGCACCATATTTTGCAGACGGCCGTCTACCGTGTTGATCTTTTCTTCACTGCCGAGTTGGGGAGCAAAATCCCCATTATTAAAATATGACCATTCGTCCCAGGGATATGGAACACCTACCAGGCCAATATCTTCAATTTGCGGTTCATTCACCTCGCCGGTCACCTTGCGTAGATGGATGTATCCGTATCCACTCACATTGCCTCCGGCATGGTTCACCATGTAAACATCCTCTTCATCCGGGTCAAAACTCACCGCCGGTATCAGGCTAAATCCGTCATAGATGGGAATGCGGGAGAAATTCACCTCCGGGGCGAAATTAAAAAGTTCCTCCTTATTCACCACGTAAACCACCCCATGGTCCGGTGTTCCGGCAATCATATTACCGGTGATGACCACCCATTTCTGGTTAAATCCCCAGTCGGGATAATCGAACCAATAAGTATCCTCAGGATCACCATCGAAACTATACATGAACCAGTTGCCGGTGGGGTCGCTGTTTTCGGAAACGGCGATCATCACTTTGCTTGTGGCCGGGTCGCCACTGCTTGGCATCACCAGCACCCAGCGATTTTTATAATGATCATACACGATTTTGGGATCAAACACCCCCGATGAGCCCGGAAAGGGAAACCAAAAAGCCCCGGTTCCGATGGTTGAAATTTCATTGCCAAGCTTGTCCATAATGCGGACGTCGGTGTTGAGGGTTACCATCAGGTGGTTTGGGCCAGCAGCTCCATTCACATCAGGAGGAATACTTCCACCGCTGTCGTCGAGCCCCTGAAAATCCTGCTCCGGAGTTGGTCCGGGATCTTTTCTTTGTTGAAAGGCTCCTGCAAAACTACCTTGAGGGGCTTTGTAAACCACCTTCTCAGGATTAAAGGGGATTTCTGGAAATTGCTCAAAATGGTTTTCGATTTGCCTTCCTTTGGTTTTTAATTCAGGATAAAGCTGGTCGTAAGCCTTCATTTCTGCAAAACTTACTTTAGCCTGCTGGAGGGCAACACCGCTGGTCTTTTTGAATGTTTGACTTTGCGTTGGGATCCAAAAAAGAGCAATTAAAAACAACAATAATATACGAGGGTGGATAAATATCATGATCAGGAGATTAGTGTACAAAACCTAAGCGGTGTTAAAGGTACGAAAGTTCGGGAAATCGGATTGAACATGAAATTCAATAAAAATCCCGAATTACTTCAGTATCAATCCGGGATTTAGGTATATTTTCGATCTCCTATTTCAGTAAAATCTTCTCAACAGCAACACCTTTTTCACCCATCACTTTAACCAGGTAAACTCCTTTATCAAATGCACGCAAATCGATGGTTTCAACATCATTCCGGGTTTGTATTTCAAGTACTACCTGACCCGATACTGATATAATCTGAATGACTGAATTTTTACCAGCGTTTTGCAGATCGATATTTATCAAACCTGTCGAGGGATTGGGATAAATGCTGATATCAAGTCCATTTGCAAATTCAGTCACTGCATTAACTTCGCCCTGAATCTGAACATTGTCGATAAAAAGGTTATTGCCAAAACCGTTATAGCTTTCAAACATGATTCGGATATTGGTCTGGCCCGAATAAGCCGACAGATCCACCGAAGCACAAACCGGGTTCATTTCGGCACCGCACCACTCTTCAGCTGTCGTGGGGATAAAATCATTTTGTGAAGCCTCCGCAGTAGCAAAACTGCCGGTTCCGTCTTCACCAAAAGCCATCAGTCGTTGCCAGTTTTCACCACAATCATCCGAAATATACACGATAAGTGAATCGGTATATTGCGCAAAACGCTGCGAATAGGCAAACTCAAAATCAAGCGTCAATTCTTTATACCCATAAAAGTTAAGTGGTGCACTGATCAGGCGGTCGCGTTCCGACAGGCCGTTGTAACTTTTGATATTGACATAAGCCGCCAGCTCGCCATCGCCATTGCCGCCAACATAGGCAAACTCCCACGATTTTTCGCCGTCAGGATTGTCGATGGTCCATTGATTGGTTGCAAACGATCTCGATTCAAAATCTTCGATAAATGGCATGGGTATTCCGCCGCCCATTACCAGGTTTTCTTTGGTAAGGGTGGTGCTGCCGTTGGTATTGGTGGCAGTAAGTGTAACATCATAAGTAAAGCCGTATTCAAACTGCATCTCCGGATTTTGGGAGTTGGCATCTGTTCCGTTGAGGAAGGTTACATAATCCGGGTTAAAACTCCACTGCCATGCAATGGGATTATAAACCGATTGATCTTCAAAAGTCACTGCCTCGCCGATGCAGGGAATAGTATTGCTGATCGCAAACTCAACATCAGGCAGGATGGTGGTATTTACCTCTATATAATCCGGCATTAGTAAGGTATCATACCCCATTTCATTACCGGCAATGAGTGTAACATCATACACACCGGCTTCGGCATAATAAATATCCTGTGGATTTTGCTCGGTGGAGACATTGGGCTCACCCCCTTCAAATATCCATTTCCAGCTAGTGGGGGTAAATTTAGATTGATCCAAAAAATCGGCTTCACTTTGCACCGGCACAGTGGTAATATTGGCTGTAAACTGTGCCTCCGGAATGGCATCCAGGTTCACATACGCCCACCAAACGCCCCATTCATCCTGTCCTTGAGGTAACTCTGCGTACTCCTGGAGTGTCCAGAAATCGAGGTCATCAGCCGGATCGACCCAGGTAGCGGTATAATCACCCCAACGGTTTCGGGTACTTCCGAAATTCTTGAAATATTTGGCCAGCCCATCTTTATATTGGTAATAATCCCGCATTTCGTTGGGCGGGTCATCATGATACCTGAAAGCATAAGAAGCGCTTGCATATTGATTTTCGGAAAAACTTCCAAAGCCCACCATTACATCATCTTTGGCATTTACCGCAATTGTCGCGAAAGCAAAAAACATCTCGCCTGTTGGGTCATCGATCCTCCCCCACTGCTCCACCGTTCCATCCAGGTCAAATTCAAACCACTGAACGGCAGAGCGGGTTGGATTGTTGGCAGGCAGAAACACGTGATGGGTCGTCCATAATTTACCATTGCGGTAAACCAGGTTTTCCAGTCGTGCATCAACAGAGTTGATCAATTCATCAGAACCAAGCTGGGGCAAAAAGTTACCCGAATTTCCATAGGAACCATTGCTCCAGGGCCCCGGTATCTCAATCAGGCCAAGACTTTCGACGAGCGGCAGAGCAGTTGGTCCCGAAACTTTCCACAGTTTGATATACCCACTGCCTCCACTGTTTCCACCGGCATTGTTTACCATATAAATATCTTCCTGATTCGGATCATAGGTCACCGCCGGAACCACCGTAAATCCGTCACTTAATTCAACACGGGTGTATTCGATCACATCGGAATTTTCGTAAAGCTGGTGTTTGTCGAAAATAAAGGCAGCCACATAAGTTCCGCCTCCGCCAAACATATTTCCGGTGGCAACGATCCAGCGATCATTAAAACCATAATTGGGATAATCGAACCAGTGAGTATCATCGGGATCGGTATCAAAACCGTAAAAATACCAGTTGCCGGTAGGGTCGCTGGTTTCTGAAACGGCTACCATCAGCTTCGAAGAAGTTGGATCCGAGGAGCTGGGTTCAACCAATATCCAACGGTTTTCATAAGTATCATAAGAGATTTTTGGATCAAAAACACCACCTGATCCGGGTGTGGGGTGCCAAAATGCACCTGCACCTACTGTGCTGATCACATTGCCTTCTTTGTCCATGATCCGGAAGTCGGTATTGAGGGTCACCATCAGGTGGTTGGGCCCTGCTGCTCCGTTTACATCGGGCGGAATACTTCCACCACTGTCGTCAAGTCCCTGGAAATCTTTATCCGGAGCCGGAGATAATTCTTTTTTGTTAAAGGTTCCGGGTTGCAACTTGGGTGCAATGCCAATTACCTGCGACGGATCAATGGTAAACTCGGGGTATTTCTCAAATTCGTTTTTGATTTGCCTTCCCTTTGTTTTGGTATTGGGATAAAGATTATTGTATTCCTCAATGTCGGCAAAACTTCTTTTGTATTTAAACAAAGCGGTGCCTTTAACGGATTTATATTGCTGGGCCTGCGTTGTAATCAGCATAGCGAAAAGCCCTAATAAAAACAGGGGTATAGTTTTCCTCATCATTGTCCTGAAAATTTAATGCTCGTTTTGCAAAAATAAGCTTAACTTATTAAAATTCTAATGCTCAGACATTTTAAATAAACATCAGGTTGTATTTGCTGATTGCAATTTTATTATCTGTTGATATGATTACCAAAGAATCCCTAATTTTACAGCAGAAACGGAATCAATGATAAACCTGCTATTTTCTGTACTTGGATTTATCCCGCTCATTGTGGGTGCCACCTGGCTGGTGGACGGCGCTTCCTCCGTTGCCAAAAAACGGAATATTTCAAACCTGGTGATCGGGCTTACGATTGTGGCTTTCGGGACTTCCTCACCGGAATTGGTGGTGAACCTACTGGCTGCAACTTCCGGTAATTCAGGATTTAGTTTTGGAAATGTGGTGGGAAGCAATATCATCAATATCCTGCTGATCATGGGACTGGCGGCGGTTATCTATCCCATGTCGGTAAAGTCGCCGACCATTTGGATTGAAATTCCGCTTTGTTTGCTTTCAGCACTTATCCTTGTGATCATGGCCAACGACCATTGGCTGGATGGCGCATCATCTTCGTGGATCAGTCGGTCGGACGGACTGTTGCTGCTCGGTTTTTTCTTTGTATTTATGTATTATTCCTGGTTTGCCATGAAACGATCCGATGAGGATCATGAGATCAAAATCAAATCTTTTTCAAACGGGAAATCGTGGTTGATGATCATTGTCGGGATGATACTGTTAGCCGGAGGCGGGCAATTGATCGTTTATTTTGCAGAGAAATTCGCTAAAGATTTCGGCATCTCCGACCGTATTATTGGGTTAACGGTGTTGTCCATCGGCACCAGTCTTCCCGAATTGTCGACCTCGGTGGTGGCTGCCATTAAAAAGAATGCCGACATTTCAATTGGGAATATTATTGGATCCAACCTGTTTAATACCTTCCTCATTTTAGGGGCAAGTGCCACTGTAGGTCCCATTCAGCTTGAGCGCGGTTCAAACATGGACCTTTGGGTGAATGTACTGGCCACCTTGCTGCTTTTTGTCTTCGTTTTCACGCGTAAAGGCCGCATGATCGACCGGCTGGAAGGCTCGGTGATGGTGCTGGTGTATGGGGGGTATTTATATTTTATTTTGAGCTAACCATATCCCTATGCTTACAAATTATGGCTATCGACTTTTGGGTAGAATTTTAGTAATCGGATTTGCGGTGTTTGTTTGGGTACGTCCTTTATTTTTTGGTTATCATCATTTATTGTTCTTTGATATCATTCAATTTGGACTACTTGGCATCAGTATACTACTATTTTTAACAATTTCAATAAAACTAAAACCTTTTCAGATCAACAGATTTATTGTTGGTATTATATTCATGATATTTTATCCATACTTTCACCAGGTATTGATTTCTAAATCAGAAAATATATTTTTTCAATTGCGTAAAGGAAGTATGAATAATATTGTTACCAATATTATGGAAGATTCCTCCTATTTAAAGTCAAATAACCTTAAAGTCAAATTACGGCTACTGCAAATACATGATGTAGTGAAAGGAGAAAATTACATTGCATTCAGGGTAAATGGCATACTTGATAACACAGATGGATTTGTTTACTTAGATCATGGAAAACTACCCTATTCAATGTTTGATGGCAATTTGATCTATAAAGATTCTATTGCAGAAAATTGGTTTGCCTTCAGTACAAGATGATTCTGAAAACCAAGCACAAGTCTACAACGCTTTTTGCTTTCGCTAAGACATTGCGCTATACTGAGCTGATTTTGAATTCAGGCAAGCCTTACGATAAAGTCTTTTCATGTCCGCCACCGACACGTGGCTTCGTGATTTTGTGACTTAGTGGCAAAAAGAAATGCCACGAATACTCTAAAACACTAAATCCCACGAAAGTGAATTAATTAATCCCTTTGTGTTCGCCATCGACAATGGCTTCGTGATTTTGTGACTTAGTGGCGAAAATAGAATGCCACAAAATATCACAACGTTTCCTTGTAAGCAAACCTGATTAAATATTCCAGCGGAATCACCTCCAAAGCCCGCTCATGGGTAGCTTCCAAATCTACAAGCGGGGCGGCATTGGCTTGAAAGGCTTCCAGCCAGCGCAACGCACAAAGGCACCAGTGATCGCCGGGACCCAGGCCTTCAAAATTATATTGTGGATGAGGCGTGATCAGATCGTTGCCCTGATCAAAGGAAAACCGAAGGAAATCCTCAGTCATAACGGCGCAAACGGTGTGCGATCCAAAATCTTCCTCGCTGGTGTTACAACTCCCATCCCTGAAAAAGCCTGTGAGGGGTTTCATGCTGCAAGGTTTGAGTTCCGTTCCGAATACATTTTTGGCCATGACCTGATTTTAAGATTTGAAATGTTCTACCTCGCAGCAAGCCGACGAGGTATCAAAAAAGAAATTTCCTATATCTAACGATGCAAGCATCGCGGTATTAAACTCATTTACCACGATACGCTTCGCTATCGGGATTCGTTCAACATACAGATTTCAATTCATCTTATTCTAGAAATCTGAATTTCACGAATACAACAGGTCACAGCTTAAAATGTTTGAAATGAAATTCGAAAGCTTATTCCTCCATGTAAGGATATTTGTATTTCGTAGCCGGAACAAAGGTTTCTTTGATCGTGCGGGGACTTATCCAGCGAACCAGGTTAAACTCACCGCCTGCCTTGTCGTTGGTTCCTGAAGCTCTGGATCCGCCAAATGGCTGCAATCCAACAATGGCGCCTGTTGGTTTATCATTGATGTAAAAGTTACCTGCTGCGTATCGCAACTGCTCACAAATATGTGAAGCAGCGATCCGGTCGCGGGCAAAAATAGCGCCGGTCAAGCCAAAGGGGGAAGTGGTGTCGCATAACTTAACGGCAGCGTCCAGATCTTTATCATCATAAACAAATACGGTAAGTACAGGACCAAATATCTCCTCTTCCATACTCCGGATATGAGGATTGGTAGTTTCAATAATCGTCGGTCGGATAAAATAACCCTCCGACTTGTCATATTTACCGCCGGCAATGATTTCCGCATCGTGTGCTGTTCTCGCTTCGTCGATATAACTTACAATATTATCGAAAGCGCTCTCATCGATCACCGCATTCATAAAGGTGCTAAAGTCGGTAACATCGCCCATGTTGATATCTTCTGCCATATCCACCATTTCTGCCTTGATGGCAAGCCACAACGATTTGGGAACATACATCCGTGAAGCAGCCGAACATTTCTGCCCCTGGTACTCAAAAGCACCGCGGATCGCATTTACCGCCACTTCATGAATATCAGCCGAAGGATGCACAAAAATGAAATCTTTTCCTCCGGTTTCTCCAACCAAACGCGGATAAGATTTATAATGAGTCAGATTTTTGGAAACCTCGCCCCATAAGAAATTAAAGGTTCCATTTGATCCGGTAAAATGGATTCCGGCAAGATGGTTTGATTTAACAATATTGTTTCCAATCACTGATCCTTTCCCGGGAATAAAATTAATAACTCCACCAGGCAAACCTGCTTCCATGAATATTTTCATCAAATAATAATTCGACAACAGTGCGGTGGTAGCCGGTTTCCAAACAGTGGTGTTACCCATCATCACCGGTGCCATATTAAGGTTGGAGGCAATGGAAGTAAAATTAAAGGGGCTCACCGAAAACACAAATCCTTCGAGTGCCCGGTATTCCATGCGGTTCAGTTGGTTGAAAGCGGATTTGGGTTGTGACTCATAGATCTTACCAGCAAAACTCACATTGTATTTTAAAAAGTCGACGGTTTCGCAAACGGCATCTATCTCCGACTGATAAATATTTTTACTTTGTCCTAGCATGGTTACTGCGTTCATCACATGCCGGTACTTGTGCGAGATCAGCTCTGCTGCCTTCAGCAAAATAGAAGCCCTGATCGTCCAGGGAAGTGATGACCAGCCACGATGGGCTTCCACGGCTGCTTTGGCTGCCATTTCCACTTCTTTGGGGCCGGCTTTGTGATAGGTCGCCAGCACATGCCCGTGATTGTGGGGCATCACCACAATATCGGTGTCGCCCGTGCGGATCTCTTTGCCGCCAATGATCAGCGGAATTTCAATTTCTTGCTGAACCTGTATTAATAACTCTTTTTCAATTCCATCCCTTTCGGAACTTCCTTTGAGGTAACTTAAAACCGGTTCATTTTGGGGGGTCTGAAAGTTATATATTGCGTTATTCATAATAAAAAATTAATAATTGACATCCGTTATGCATCTATTTGCAATTCGGGTGCGAAATTATAAAAAGCAAATTATTGGCAAA
>ERZ795053.468-NODE-468-length-52003-cov-7.341553_pt1 | contig 52003 bp, 55 predicted proteins | sample MGYA00375137_ERZ795053 | MGnify/ENA primary metagenome ERZ795053 (study PRJEB30182, sample SAMN05720284) | activated sludge metagenome | isolation source: Anaerobic digester | place: Hong Kong | collected 2014-12-17 ...
GGCCAGCCCAAATTTTATCAGCCCGGCAGCAACGGTTATGAAAAGCATATTCAGGATTTTCTCAAAAAACTGCCCGGCAAATAAGGCGTGCTAAAAGGCAATCCGGGCCAATACCGGCCGGTGATCGGAGGCCAGGCTCTCCACGATTGCATACTCCCGTACCTGACAGAATTGATTGCACAGGATGTAGTCCAATCTTTGCCGGGGATGGTCTGCCGGATAGCTGCAGCAAATCGGTGTCCGGTTGGCCACAAAACTATCCTGCCAGCACTGGAGCAGACGGGCCGCCCCCTCGTCTTCCGGGCTTTCGTTAAAGTCCCCGCATAAAATGGCGGGCAACCCGATGCGGTCCATGAGCGGAATAATAAATTGTTCGATCTGTTCGCTGCGGAGACGACGGTTCAGGCCCAAATGTGTGTTGAACAGCACCAGGTTTTGCGCCCCTATTTCCAGCTCTATTGATAACATGGCCCGCTCCGGCACTTCTGCCGGCAGAGGATAGTTGTTTTGTTGTAACATTTTATGTCTGAACAAGATGGCATTGCCGTATGATTGGCTGCGATCGTTGGGAACCGGGCCGAAGACATGCTGATATTGCAAGGTGTCCGCCAGCCGGGCGGCCTGATCCTGAAACCCGCTGCGCATTCTGCCGCGATCCACTTCCTGCAGGCAAATGATATCCGCCTGACACCGGGCCAATACCTGTTCCGTTTTGGCCAGATCAACCTTCCCGTTCATCCCTTGACCGTGTCTGATATTAAATGTCACAACAGTAATTTCTGCCACCCTCACTGCTCCTGTTCCAGCCTACGATTTCATGTTACAAAAAATGTTCATCGAATTCATTGCTTCGCATCAATAAATAATACGGTATGGTTATGTTAACAAATCGATTCGATCTCAACAAGCTGCGCTCCCGATGGGCAGAAAAAGCAGTCTGCCAGCATAGACAGACTGCCTGTTTATTCTGCACGTTCAGTTGCTTTAGCCAATGACTTCATCAATCATTTTTTGCAGCTGCGGCTTGCCTTGGGCACCCACCAGGCGTTTTACCTCCTGACCGTCCTTAAAGAAAATCAGGGTAGGGATTCCCCGTACGCCAAACTGGGCGGCGAGTGATTTGTTCTCATCTACATTGACTTTGGCTACGTCGAGTTTGGCCAGGTTTTCTTCCGCCAGGGTATCCACGATCGGCCCGAGCATTTTGCAGGGTCCGCACCAAGGCGCCCAAAAATCGACCATAACCGGTTTGTTTGCTTTTAACACTTCATTATTGAAGCTTTCTGTGTTAACTGCCTTCACACTTGACATTATGATTCCTCCTTCAATGTTCTTGTTTTACTGCAAAGGTTGATCATTTGATAAATCGGCCCATGATTTTAACGATTTCCTCAAAGCTCTGCTCATTATCTTTTTCATCCAATGAGCGGGCTATGCATTCACGGGCATGACTTTCAAAGACCAACAGCCCCACGTGATTGACAGCAGACTTGATTGCAGCGATCTGGTTCATAATTTCGCTGCACTCTGCTTCATTTTCCACCATGCGCTGGACGCCGCGCACTTGCCCTTCGATTCTTCTGAGTCTTACCAGGACATTTTTACGCGCTTCTTGATCGTTAATTTCTTCTTTCATCTCATACCCCCCTTGGGTATCTATTAATGATTATAAGAAGATTGTTACCGGTTTGTCAACTATTTAAAAGTGATTTTTGGGGACTGTCCCCAAAAATCAAAAACCCCTGCATAAAGCAGAGGCTCTTTTGCTGTTGGGTGTTTTGTGCCGGGAGGCTACCAAATAATGAAATAAGCACCAATCCCAATGCCCAGCGCAACTGCCAGCCATAATACGGTGCGGAGCATTTCAAATTGCACTTGTTTGGTCAGTTCTTCCATGATTCTTCCCCCTTCACAAATCCATTCAGATTATTCCAGCTTGTTTTTATTAACGTAGTATAACACAATTCCAGCGTGAAAAAAATCATTAATCTGCATGAATGAAATTACAACATAAGGTAAAAGATAAACAGATAAACATTGAATTGATGCAATTATTAATTATTATTAAAAATATTAATTACCTTTTTTAATAAAAGAAGGATTTTGAACATTTATCGCGAAACAGTAATAGTTAACTGATTGGGTTACAATCTTACCAAAATTTAAAGGAGGATACCATTTAGATGAAAGATGTATTTGTCGTAGAAGCTGCACGTACGGCCGTTGCCCGTGCAGGAAAACAATCCTGGTTCACCAATGTCCGCGCTGATGAATTATCAGCTATTGTATTTAAAGAGCTGAGAAAAAGAATCGGCTGCGAAGACAAAGCCAAACAGGCTGAATTAATTGACGACATAGTCTGGGCTGCCACCGCCAATGCTTTCATGGAACAAGGCCTCAACCAGGGCCGCATTGCCTGGCTCCTTTCCGACGGTTCCTACGATGTTCCCGGATGTACGGTTGACCGCTTCTGTGCATCAGGTATCAATTCCATTTCCTTTGCCACTGCTACGATGATGGCTGGCTGGGGCGGAGATGTTCAAATTGCCGGAGGTGCCCAGCACATGAGCCACATTCCGATGGGCGCTGGCGCGGATGTCCATCCTGACTTGGGCAAATACATGGATTTGAGATCCATCAACATGGGACATACAGCTGAAGTTGTAGCTCGTCGTTATGGCGTAACCCGTGAAATGCAGGATGAATTGGCTTGTGCTTCCCATGCCAAATGCGCCGCCGCTCAGGCAGCCAATGGCGGACTGGGCAAAAACAAAGATGCGATCATCCCCATTATTGCCAAAGTTCCGGCCAAAGGTGCCAAGGGTGAAGTCAAACGTGATGGTGCTTATGTAGCTAGTGATTATCTGGCCAAAGCTGCGGCTGAAAAAGGTGAAGAACTGGTGGAATTCTGTGTAGCCCGCGACCAGGGTTTACGTGCTGAAACCACCATGGAAACTCTGGCTGCCATGGCACCGGTTTTCGCCCAGGATGACAAAGCAACGGTTACCGCTGGTAATGCTTCACAGATCAATGATGCTGCTGCCGGTGTGGTATTGGCAACTGCCGATGGCGCCAAAGCTTTGGATAAGAAGCCTGTTATGAAGCTCGTAAACTATGCTGTAATAGGTTGTGATCCTGATGTTATGGGTATCGGTCCCTCTCTGGCCATTCCCAAAGTATTAAAGAGAGCTGGAATGACCATGGATCAAATCGGCCTCTGGGAAGTAAATGAAGCCTTTGCTTCACAGGCTCACTATTGCTGCAATATGGTTCTGAATCTGCCCAAAGACCGCACCAATGTATGGGGTTCCGGAATCTCCATCGGCCATCCCCTGGCCTGCACCGGTGCTAGAATCGCCTGCGACATATTCTATATGTTCAAGGATCCTGACTTTGCTGATGTAGACTACATCGTTGAGTCCATGTGTATCGGCCACGGCCATGGCGCAGCCGCAATCTGGGAGAGAGTAAAATAAATAGACCCTAAATGAAAACAAGACGGCGGATGATTTCGATTCATCCGCCGTTTTTTTATAGCCAACTTTATGCAATTTGTTTCAACCAGGCAATCCCTCTGCATCGTTTCTGTAAAAGATGTCCACACTCCAATTTTTAAGCAAGTTCAATGATTTTCACGATGGCTTCCAAGCGGTTTATTTTTTCATAAAACTCGATTTCCCCAGCATCCATCAGCTTGTTAATCTGATTATCCCAGGGTATTTCGCCCAAATAAGCAATGCCCATGTCATCACTCACCTTATCTCCGGAGGAATTACCAAAGAGCTCGATCTTTTTACCACAATCCGGGCACTCTACATAGCTCATGTTCTGAATCAAGCCTAAAATTTTAATTTCCATTTTCTGTACCATTTTAATGGCCTTCCTGACCACCATCAGGGACAGATCCTGCGGTGAGGAAACAATGACCACCCCGCTGACAGGAATGCTCTGCAAAACTGTCAACGCTGCATCGCCGGTTCCGGGAGGCAGGTCAACCACCAAATAATCCAGATGCCCCCAGTTGGTCTCTTCCCAGAATTGTTTGACCGCCCCGGCGATCAAAGGACCTCTCCAAATTACCGGGTCATCCTCGTTTTCGAGCAACAAATTGATCGACAGCGTTTTAATGCCACCTTTGCTGAGCGGAGGGTTCATTCCATATTCGGAAACGGTACAACTTCCTGCCTTCACGCCAAAGGCCTTGGCAATACTCGGTCCGGTTATGTCGGCATCAAGAATGCCTACCTGATATCCATTTTGTGCCAAAGACGCGGCCAGGATGGAGGAAACGGATGATTTGCCGACGCCACCTTTCCCGCTCATGACGGCGATCACCTTATTGATCTTGTTCAGACTGCCAACCAGCATGGGACCTTCTTCAATACGCATCCCCTGCCCATTGCCGGCATTTTTTTTGTTTTGACTCATTAATCTTGATCTCCTTTCGTCATCTGATCGTTTGAGTATGAAATTTTTGTTCATCTCATCCCTTTCCGTAACCGGATGATAGAACAACCCCGACATCATTATTATCGAGCATATGCTCATATTCATATTTAGAATACTCGCATCCTCCCAGTATGTCAATTGCCGGAAGTTATAATGCGGAAAAAACCTCCTCACTTGACGTTTCGCTGTAAATACAGATAGAATCAACTTAACAATACTGGTCAAAATGAAACGAGACAAGCGAGGTACACTACGTTGGCAAGAGAATCAAAATGCAGAAGAGTCGCTTTTTTGCCCCCGGTAAAAGCATATCATCCCCTCGGCGTACCATTGGCGGATATGGAGGAGGTTATCTTTAAAGTTGAGGAAATTGAAGCCATTCGACTGAAAAACCACCTCAATCTCGAACAGGAAGACTGCGCGCGCATGATGGAGGTTTCCCGTCCTACTTTCCAGCGTATTCTAACCGAAGCTTATGCCAAGGTTGCGGATGCATTTACCAACGGCAAGGCCATCCGCATCGAAGGTGGGAGTTACTGTTTGGGTCAGGGACAATGCCGACGGCGTGAACGTCAGCTGGATTACATGGAAGGCTGCCGTTTTTACGACAGTGGGCTGGAATTGAGTGCAACGGACAATCCTCCTGTCCATCAGACAAAGATCGCAGTTTGTGCCGAAAGTACGGATCTTTCCGATCCAGTGCGGGAACGTTTTGGCAAATGCCATTGTTTTTGGATTTGGGATCCCGCCAGTCAGGCTTTTTCGTTACTGGATGTCAAGGCAGCAAACACAGAACAGGGACAGGGAACCATCGGCGCCAAAGCCTTGGTTCAAGCTGGCGTGAAGGCAGTTATTGTCAGTCGGATCGGCCCCAAGGCTTTTCTTATACTGCAAAGAGCCGGGATAGATGTTTTTACAGGCGCAAATGGGAAAAGCATCACCGAAGCTGTGCAGATGCTGCAGCATCAACAGCTGAACAAAGCTGATTCCCCCAATGGCTGACAGCCGCCCCAACTTATGATCCGAAGTGGCTGGGGAGCGATATTTCCGTAATTTCAACCTCCAAATGGGCAGCGATGTTCCGGCCCAGTACGATGCGGGCTTGTCCTACCTGAAACAATAGCGGTCCCTTGAACGGGTGCTTCTCCAGTAATTCTATTTCTGTTCCCGGCATAATGCCCATCTCGAAGAGTCTTCTTTCCATCCCTCTGCCTCTCCCGAAGGAACGAACCATGGCTTTTTGCCCTTTTTTCATCTCTGTTGCCAGCATTTTTTTCCCCTCCTAGAACGGCAAAATCAGATTGAGTGAAATCCCCACAAGTGCTGAAGTGATAAAGCCCATCAGCAGAATTTTGGTTAAACTGCTGAAGCCCATCTCCCGCACCGTCACCACCATGACCGGCAAACAAGGCAGGGAAAGCGCAATCATGGAAAGCGCAATGGTTGCTTCCCGGGCGGAAAGATCCAGATTGAGCAATACCAGGGGCGCCAGATATCTTTGAAAGATGGTAATCAATACGGCTACAAAAGCTTCGGCCGGAATCCCAAAGATCACTTTGGTCAGCGCATCCATGCTGTTGAATATTTCCAGCAGATGAGATTCGATTAATGCTCGAATGGCGATGCTCATCACCAGCAGCAGTGGCAGTACTTCAGTAAAAAAACCTGCAAAACGAAGCTTGATTTTGCTCCAGACGTTTTTCCTCCTCGGGACACGCAGCGGCGGCAGTTCATAGATAAAAGCTTCCTCCCGGGGACTCAGACGACTCAGCAACAAACCCAGGAGAGTCATCACTACCAGCATGGTCAGAACAATCACCGTCAATGAAGCCTCAAACTTGGCACTGATCATAACGATAACTCCTACCGTGGCCGCGCAGGGAATCACAATACTTAACAGCGTGATGACAATAAAGCGCTGGGCATCATTGGGCAGGATACGGGTCGCCATTACTGCTGGCGTGCGACAGCCAAAACCAAGTGACAAAGGAATGACTGCCTGTCCGGATACGCCAAACAACTGGCCAAATCGTTCCATTGCCACAGAATAACGAGGCAACAAACCGGTGTCCTCCAATACTGCCATCAGCAAGCTCACCATCAGCATCGCCGGCATAATAATCGTAAATGGGATCACCAGTCCTTCCGGAATCGCCTTGGCCAATACTGTGGTTAAAAACCCTGCCGGCATAATCGCCAGAATCCAGTTGTGCAGCATGTTGCTCAACGGCTCCAGTAATTGACTAATTGGTCCTTCGCTGAAGCTGATAAATTTCGTCAAAACCACCAGCGCCAGATAGGCAAGCAGCAACAGGCTAATCGTGCCAACATAAGGTCGGTCAATAAAAAATTGCACATCATTGATGAGGCTGTGCTTAGCCGGCGTTTTGAATGTGCTCACTGCCTGAGATGTTTTCCGTGCCTTTTCCGCCAGTTGCAAATCAAGGTCAATGCTGCAGGATTCTCTGGATGTTGAACAGCTTCCACAATTTCCTGAACAACTCGTGTCTTCCATTAAAACGATCCGCGGCAAACCTTGCCGGGTAAATTCTTTTTCCCGGCCAGCATCCGGTTTTTTACCCAGTTCCTCAAGAAACTGTCTGAACTCGCTGACGCCTTCGTTGTTGGTAGCCGAAAAAGCAATAACTGGACGCTGTAAAATCCTTGCAAGTTCCGCCACATCAATCTGTATTCCCAACTCCCGGGTACGATCCACCTGGTTAAGCAGCACCAATAAGGGATAGCCCCGCTCCAGCAATTCATAGGTTAAGACCAGATTTCTTTCCAAATTACTCGCATCAACGATGTTGATAATCAAATCGTAGTTCTGTTCTTCCAAAAGAGTACGTGTCAACGTAGCTTCTTCCCGATCTGTATAGAGCGAATATACCCCTAATGTATCGTAAAACGCAAACTCCACTTGGTTTATTTTTAATACCGCTTTTTCGATTTCCGTAGAGGTCCCCGGATAATTGGAAGCAAAAAACTGACTGCCGGTGAGCAAATTAATGACGGAACTCTTCCCCACATTGGGGTTCCCCACCAAAACCAATTTCAAACCAATCGCCTTCATTTCCGCAAGGATTTCAAAAACATTACTCATTCACTAAAGTTTTCCCAAAAGCGGATGATTCCTGCTTATATCTTCAAAAAAGCAGGCAATCAAGCTAATCTCTCCGAAGCGGGTAATTCTCTATGCGATGAACCCAAACAACCCCGAAATGATAACCATTATCATTTTATTCGATCATAGCGATTTAAACAATACAAATATACAAGCATATTTATATTGTGCACATATAACCTGAAGCAATTGCAAAATTTATAAAAGCATCACCGTAAACCCTGACCATTAAAAACATTCATACTTGACAAGAAGACAGTGCCATCCTATTATTTAAATATGGTTATGAACATATGCTCATTTAAATTTTGATCGAAAGGGTGTGAAATGATGTCTGGTAAAATTGCTGTTTGTTCAACGGGTTCAACCCCATCTTCTCTTGTAGATGAAAGGTTTGGCCGTTGTGCCTATTTCATGATCTGGGATCCGGCAAGCAAGGAGTTTACAGCTCTGCCCAACACCGTTACCGATTCCGCACACGGTGCAGGAACAGGAGCGGTACAGACCCTGCTTGAAAACAAGGTTAATCTGATTCTCTCGCAAAGAATCGGCCCCAAGGCCTTCGCTGTCATTGAACAGGCCGGTGTAAAAATCTTTTCCGGAATCACTGGAAAAACGGTTGCCGAAGCTCTGCGAAGCTATGAGAACGGTGAATTGCAGGAATTATTGACCCCCAGCAATTAAACCCGGTATTGTTGCTTTGTTTGCCAGACAAACAAAGCAACAGTATAATAGAGAACGTCTTTTAAGCAAAACGAATTATGTCACAGTCTTGAATGGAAAAGTAAAAAATTATCGAAACAGGAGGTAGTATACATGTTAATCGCTATTCCAGCGGAAGCCAATATGGTTTGTCCTCATTTTGGACATTGTGAAGTATTTGCCATGTATGACACAGATACCAAAGCGTTAAAATCCCTGCCCAACCCTGGACATGAACCAGGCTTCCTGCCCGTTTTTTTGAAAAAGCAAGGGGTACATTTGGTGATCGCCGGCGGAATGGGCGGAAGAGCTCAGGAACTCTTTGCTGCCAGCGGGATCGAATTAATTGTTGGAGTATCGGGAAGCATTCAGGATGTTATCGCCTTGTATGAAAAAGGTGAATTGAAAAGTACGGGGGCAGTCTGTTCCGATCACTCTCACGCGGGCGACTGTCACCACTAGGAAGGAGTCCTTTATGCAAATTGCAATCGCCAGCGGCAAAGGCGGCACGGGCAAGACACTGCTTTCCACCTGCATCATCAAGGTTTTGGCGGACAAAAACGCTGTCCTGATGGATGCGGATGTGGAAGAGCCCAACGCCAACCTGGCCTTTCTGCAGCCCATATCCGCAACCACCACAGTTTATCGCCCGGTTCCGCAGATTTTGCCGGAGTATTGCACCTATTGTGGTTTATGTGCCGAGATATGTGAATTCAATGCTCTGGTCGTGCTTGCGGACAAAGTGATGGTGTTTCCAGAATTATGTCACTCCTGTGGCGCTTGCAGTTATTTATGTCCCTATGCGGCAATCGATGAGATCGAACACCCCATCGGGGTAATTGAAGAAACCCCGCTACAGACAAGTGGCACTCTCCTGACCGGCAGGTTAAATATAGGCGAAGCCCAGAGTCCCCCACTGATTAAAGCGGTAAAGAATGAACAGCTTTCGGCCGCAATCAGACTGGTGGACTGTCCACCCGGGACAACCTGTCCTATGATTGAAGCCATACGTGACAGTGATTATTGTTTGCTGGTAACCGAGCCCACTCCCTTTGGAACACATGATTTGGAACTATCCCTGGAAGCGGTCAAAATGCTGGGTATGCAAGGTGGACTGGTCATTAATCGCTGGCAGGGTAATGACGGGGAACTGCTCGATTTATCCGAACGCTGGGGTTTTCCTATCCTGGCAAGGATTCCATTTAGTGCAGAATTGGCCCGCGCCTATATGCAAGGTTTGGATCCTTTCGCCGCCATGCCTGCGCTGCGTGGTATCATCAGCGATATTTTGCACCGTATCAAGGAGGTGTCAGCATGAAAGAAATCCTGTTCATAAGCGGCAAAGGCGGAACCGGCAAGACGTCTCTTACTTCTTCCTTTATTGCTCTAGCCGACAACTGCATCGCTTGTGATTATGATGTTGACGCCTCCAATCTGCCGATTTTGTTAAAACCGAATAACATTGTCGGGCATGATTTCAGCTCCGGCTACAGTGCCTGCATCGATGAAGAAATCTGCACCAGCTGTGGTCTTTGCAAAGAAGTTTGTCGTTTTGAGGCCATCAACGAGGATTACCAGATCATTCCTCTGCATTGCGAAGGATGTGGTTTCTGCGCCAGGATTTGCCCGGTGGAAGCGATTAAAATGAATCCCCGACCTTCCGGGCACTGGTTTCGTTCTGAATTCAAACCAGGTCAATTCTTGTTTTTTGCCGATCTTCGGCCTGGAGAGGAAAACTCCGGCAAACTGGTGGCCCAGGTAAAAACTCAAGCCCGTCAAAAAGCTTTGACTGACAATGTTTCTTTGATTATCGCGGATGGCCCGCCGGGAATCGGTTGTGCAGTAATTTCTTCCATGGTGGAAACCGATCTGATCGTATTGGTTACAGAACCCAGTTTATCAGGATTTCATGACCTTAAACGGGTTTATGCGTTAATTCAATTACGGGGTATAAAATCCGTTTTAATCATCAATAAATGGGATCTTAACCCGGAAACAAGTCAAACAATAGAAGACTGGGCAACTGCACAAGGCGTTTGCGTGGCCGGTAAAATACCCTTCAGCACCACGATTGCTGATTGTATTGCAACGGCAAGAATCCCCGCCACGCAGCCACAAATCAGAAATTTCATTTTTCCCGTATGGGAAAATATCTTACAACAGTTGTAAACGGGTAGAGGTGACAGGAAGGAGTGAAACAGATGCCGAACAAAGATGGAACCGGCCCAATGGGTCAGGGCGCTGGTACCGGTCGTTTAAAGGGAGGCTGTGCTGCCGGTCGCGGCAATAATAAAAACAATTCTCCCGGAAAAGGTCTGGGACGCAGAAACAGTGGCAACAACGGTCCGCAAAACGGCGGCCGGGGTCAGGGGGCAAATAACCCCAACAATACAAGCAACAAGTAGAAAATGTTCTTTGAGGGAGGGATCAGCTGTCCCTCCCTCTCCATTGTTAAGTATTTTATTTCCCGAAAGGGGTGATCATCATCGATAAAGACAAGGATGTTTTTCAACCAGAAAAAAGTCAACCGCCGATCGGCAATGATTGTTCCATCTGTCAAAAACAACGTTGTAAAAAAGGCCGGGATTGTTATCCGGAGATAAACCAGGGAATCATACAAATATATAAAAAACCAGACAATTATAAACTGGTAAAAGCTTCTGCCGCAATTGAAGCAACAACTTACCAGCAAGCTACCCGTCTGGAAGAGATTCGCCTTTTTGCCCGCGAAATGTCGTATTCAAAAATCGGTATCGCAACCTGTATCGGTTTGATTGCAGAAGCACAAATGATCGCTGCTTATCTAAAAAAAGACTTTGATGTGACAACGGTCATTTGCAAAAATGGCGGATTGCTCAAAAAACAACTGGAATTGGAACAAATCGATCCCAGCAAGGATGAAGTAATGTGCAATCCAATTGGGCAAGCGCTCTTGCTGAACCAAAAACAAACTGATTTAAACCTCATCTGTGGATTGTGCGTTGGACATGACATACTTTTCTCCCAATATTCTGAGGCTCCGGTAACAACAATCATTGTCAAGGATCGGGTACTGGGACACAATCCGGCGGCTGTTTTGTATACCAGTTATTATCGCAAAAAGGTTCTGGATCTCTGGAAATAAACCTAATGCATCAGTACGTTCGTTTAAAAAAACACCTTCAGAGAATGATTTCTCTAAAGGTGTTTCTTATTTTATTTGTTTGTTCAACTATTGGTACTGAAAGTTCATGGCGGTTTCGCCTTTCATTACTCTGTCCCCCAGTTCGTTACGGAGTTTCATGGTTGCTTCAAAGCCGGTACAGTGACAGGCAATGATCTGTTCCACATCAAATTCCCGCAAAGCCTTGATGGTTTCCTGCATTCTCTCTTCAGAAGCGCCCGCCAGATGGGTCCCGCCAATGAAAGCCCGGACTTTCTTTTGTCCGGTTTGCTGCCTTGCGTATTCAATGGTATTGATGATGCCGGCATGGGCGCAGCCACTAATGATAATCAAGCCCTCTGGATGATTGATAACTACCGACATGTCATCGTAGAGATGATCCTCGACCAAACGATCGCCCACCTCTACATAAAAACTGCCGCCGACATCTTCGTAGTGCGTCTTGCGGGGGATCTCGCCGGTAACAAAAACGCCGGGGTGAATCTCGGTAAAATCATTGGTAATCACAAACTGCGCACCATTACGTGTGATTTCCTGGGAATCAAACGGAACCCCGATGGCTTTCCGGAAATTTCCCCAAACGGTGTAACGAGGGATAAATATTCCCGCATGCGCATACACTTTTTTTCCAGGTGCCGTCTGTAAAAATGGAATCACCGCTCCGGTATGATCAAAATGGCCGTGACTGATGATCAAGTCGTTTATCTGCGCCAAATCAATGCCTCCAGCGGCGGCATTTTTTATCAGTGCATCTTCGGAACCTGTATCAAACAAAATCTTTTTATCATCCACCGTGATCAATGCCGCAAAACCATATTCGCCGCGGAATCCCGGGATGGGAGTGGTGTTTTCCACCAAAATTGTAACGCTGACGTTCATTATAAAATCCCCCTTCTTTGCTGATGCCATCTTGACTTGACCGGAAAACTATGATTTGCGCTGTATTACCACCTCACAGCAAGGATCTCCATGATTCAGGTTTTGGGTATGCTCCACTTCAATCTCTACGTCTTTTTCAAACAGTCCCCTTACCAATCCCTGATAAGTATGGATGGTTACAATGCCACAGTCAGCAATGTTGGCCTTGGCAATCGCCTTCTGGGTTTCGCAGTCTGTCACTCTGACAACGATACGCTCTCCCTCCAAGGAAACTTCCCGGCCTTCGATTTTTAACACTTTGCTGAGAATCTCGATGGCTTCCAGGAAACTTTCCGGCCATACCGGTTCTTGAATGTAATCATTGCGAAGTTTCTTGCCAAACACATAGGAGTATTGCTTCCAGGCTTCCACGTCGGCATCCCAAGCGGTCTCAATCCCATGCGTTTTGGCCAGACCCATGAACCAGGCTCCGTCAATGCGCACAAACGAATACTGCAACAGTTCAATCACTTCAGCATCGGTTAATTTCAAAATTATCGTCTCCTCGCTTTCATTCTTTTCCCATTATATTACTACAAAAAAGTCTTTTAATGGAATATCGTTTCGGTTAGACGAGGATGATTATTTTTTAGCGATGGCATTTTCTGCCGCCCACATGACCTGATATACCAGGGGTGATCCAGTGAGTAAGGGATGTGTCGCATACTGCATAATGGCCAACTCTGCCGCAGTAAGCTTCTGTTGAATGGCGAGCGCCAGTATATTCACCATATCCGCTGCCTGTACTCCTCCCAGAACATGTCCGCCAATGATTCGGTCATCCCGTCGGTCAAATAATAATTTTACTTCTGTCTGCATGGTACATCCCGGCAATGAGGCAGGGTGCCGGTCTGGAGAAACCATTTTGCCAACATAATAATCGATATTGTCTTCCTGGCACATCCGCTCCGTAAATCCTGCAGCACCGACAGCCGTATTGCCAACTTTGGTCGCAAAAGCTCCTAACGCACCCGGTGATTTACGGTTTAACTGGAACAGGTTGCTGGCCGCAATGAGCCCTTCCGACGCTGCTACAGAAGCCAGTCTGATGATTACCGGCTGACCGTTGATGCTGGAGAACTTGCTGGCACAGTCACCACAAGCAAAAATATCCGGATCACTGGTACGCAAGTATTCATCGACAATCATTCCTTCTTTTTCATCGACTTGCAAGCCTGCCTGACTGGCCAATGCAATATTGGGAAGAGTGCCTATCCCCAATATGACTATATCAGCGGCAATACTGCCGCCACCCTTCAGAACAACTCCCTCAACTTTTTGTTGCCCCGTAAATGCTTCCACCAAGGTATTGGTCATTACCTTGATCCCCATTTGTTCAAGTTCCATTTCAATTTTTTGGCCATATTCCTCTTCACAGGCAACCGCCAGACAATGGGGCAAGGCCTCAATCAGGGTTACATTGTATGCATCGCCCTTGAGACGAATTTGTTCAGCCATCTCGACGCCGATAAAACCGCCGCCGATAACGACAACCTTCTTGTTATGCTGTAATACATCATCCAAATGCTGCAAATAGTCCGGGTCCTTGTAAATCGGAAATATGTTTTCCAATTGTGCACCGGGAATGTTCGGAACAACCGGTCTGGCACCGGTTGCCAAAACCAGTTTTTCATAGCTTATCGTCTCTCCGTCCGCCAACGTAACCAAATGCTGGCTTCTGTCAATGCTGCTTACTTTGGATACCACTATTTCGATGCCTTTTTTGAGAAATCCTTCATCCGGTATTTTGTCCTTTTCCACCGCTTTGAGCGTTCCGTATATATAAGGGATTCCACAAGGTACAACCGTATAAGCTACATCACGCACCACCGTTACGCTTTTATTTGGGTGCCAGGTTTTTACAGAGTTTGCCGTGCTCAGTCCTGCTGCTGATCCGCCAATAATTAATACATTCGTTGATTTCATCTTTGAAACTCCCCTCTGTATTGTTTAAAGTAAAGAACATATGCTCATTATAAAATATCCCCGGGTCAATGTCAGTATCCATTAAAAGTTTTTTTATCGTTTGTATCCTTCATATAGTTTACACATATAAAACTTGTTTCCATCATAGACAAGCTCCACCAACTGCTTCGAGCTTATCAAGTCCTCCACCGTTTGCCAATCCGCACCTGCATTCCCGAGCAATGTTTGCAACGCGTCCTGACGCATGGGGTGGACTGCACAAGTATCAAGGATGTCCCGGGCAACATCGCCGCCAAAGGAAAAATCGCTGCCTTCAAACTCATTCAGATATTCAACCTTAGACAAATCTTTGGCAAATATTTGATAAGCCAGATGTAATTTCTCTTCGTCCGGCTTGTTAACCCATTTGCAGGCAGGCGGTCGGGTCGGCACAGAGATATAGGCAACAGCTGGCTTCAGTTGGGTTAGAAAACCTGCGATGGCCTGACACTCCGCCTGCGTATCATTAACATCTTTAATTAACATGGTCTCGCTTATCAGCCGTCCTTTATACACCTGACTGAATGCAAGCATACCAGCTTGAATTTTTTCCAAGTGTAATTGTCTGAGCGGACGATTCACCTTCCGCCATACATCTTCATTAACAGCATCAACTTTTAAAGAAACCAGGTCAGCTTCCGCAAGTTCACGCCTCACTTGCGGATGATCGATCAGGGACCCATTGGTAATAACCGCTGTTTTAAGCTTAAGACTTTGCAGTTTTCTGATCAATTCCCCCAGATTTACATCCAGTGTTGGTTCACCATCCGGAACAATTGTTAAATAATCAATCTGCTCCCCGTTGCGCTCCATCCGTTCAACCCTTTCTTTTACCTCACTGAAAAGTTCGTCCGGATCATGGAACGCCTGTCGTCCGGCCTGCATATGAGAGGAAAACCCCTGCTGACAATATACGCAGGCGTAGCTGCAAATTTTGGGCGGTATATTGTTTATGCCCAGACTCCTGCCCAGACGACGCGACGGAACCGGTCCAAAACACCTCATCATCCTGCCTTCTTTCTAGTCTTTATTTTCGTTGTTTTCTTTTTGATACTGTATGTCCAAGGCTTTCATTTTCCGATAAAGCGTACTTACATCTATATTCAGGTCTTGTGCCGCAAGTTTTCGATGTCCCTGATGTTTTTGCAGTGCTTCGATAATCAAGTGTTTTTCCATGGAATCGAGATTCAATGTAGGAAGTTCTTTCACTGTGGTTTTGCACAAAGCACGGATTTCAGCCGGCAAATGCTGAAGTTCGATGAGTTCCCCGCGGCACAGCACAAAAGCATGTTCTATCATGTTTTCCAGTTCTCTGATATTACCGGGAAAATCATAATTAAACAAAACCGCCATAACTTCATCCGAGACCCCGGCAATGTTCTTATTTTGTAAACGATTAAATTTATAAATCATATGTTCAATCAACAGCGGGATATCCTCTCGGCGCTGCTTTAATTCTGGCAATTGCATATGTACAACGCAAATCCGGTAATATAAATCCTCACGAAACAACCCGTTCCTCACCATTTCATTCAAATCACGATTGGTTGCGGCAATGACACGCACATCCACGGGAATCGGTTCGAGTGAGCCGAGCGGTTCGACGACACGTTCCTGTAAAACCCGTAACAGCTTAACCTGCATGGCCGTAGACATATCAGCAATTTCATCCAAGAAAAGGGTTCCTCCGTCTGCCAGTAAAAAACGACCCGGTTTATCTCGTTTAGCATCCGTAAAGGCTCCTGCTTGATAGCCAAACAATTCGCTCTCCAAAAGAGTATCCGGCAAAGCTGCACAGTTAACTCCCACAAATCGCTTGTTATGGCGGGGAGAGAGATTGTGAATCGCCCGGGCAAACAGTTCTTTGCCGGTACCGCTCGCACCGTTAAGCAGCACGGTACTGCTGCTCTCGGCAACCTGCGGTAAAATGCTGAATAACTCAATCATACGGGTACTGCGGCCGATGATGTCTTCAAAACTGTAGCTTGATTCCAGTTGCTTCTGCAATTGTTCAATATAACTCAAGTCCTGAAAAGTCTCAACGCCACCCACAATTTCCCCGATTTCATTGCGCAGAATGGCGGTCGACAACCGGATGGGAACCTTGCGCCCGCAGTTGTCTATGATATTGGCCGTGCTGTTTATAATCGGCTTTCCATACAAAAAAGTGTGCTTTAGTGCGCAGTTCGTTTCACAAACGTTGGCCCGCAGAATCTCATAGCATAAATGGCCAATTGCTTCTTTTTTTGAAATCCCGGTAATTTTCTCGGCAGCCGTATTAAAACTGGTGATTCTCCAATCCTGATCTACGGTAAAGACACCTTCGTTGATCGAATCCAAAATGATCTCGTAATTGTTGTTATTAAATTTTAAATTTTCTATTTTCATTTTTCCTGCTCTACACCTTTGCTCAGCAAACATTGCACATTGCTATTTTATTATATCATTTAAGTTGCATTTTGCAATGTATTTTGCGGATTAGATTATTTTGATGTGCCATTTACCTCGATATTAAGGGATTAAATAGAAAAACAATAATATGGCACGTTATTTGCATTATATTTTAACTGTTATGAGAATTGCTATATCATGCTGGCAGAATTGCATAGCTCCGGTATTTGATTATTCCAAAAATCTGTTGCTGATAGACATTGTCAATAACAAAGTCATCAGCTCAGAAACGATGCGTCTTGACATCGAACTTCCTTTCCAGCGGGCCGAAGAGCTTTCCCGTTGGGCAACAGAAGTTGTAATTTGCGGTGCGATTTCACGCACCCAAGTCATGGCGCTGCAGGGACGGAATATTCAAATTATTGCTAATATAACAGGCTCCCTGGAAGAAATCATCAGCTTGTTTCTGACGGGACAGCTTGCCGGCACTGGTATAATGCGACAACATCGGCAACGCCGTAGAAGAGGTCAGGGTAACCTTTGATTCTCTTGTTTGCTAAAATTCATTAAGGTTACTGGAAGGGAGGTGAACCGTTATGCCAAGAGGAGATCGTACCGGTCCGCTCGGCAGAGGCCCTGCAAGCGGACGTGGCATGGGATATTGTTCAGGATATGCCAATCCAGGATATCTAAGCAATACCCCGGGAAGATGTTTTGGCTGGGCACGTGGAATGCGAGGCTTTGGCGGCAGAGGACGCGGCATGGGTTGGTTTAATCAGCCATATTACGGAGTAAACGCGAATGACACCGTCGCCGGGTTGGAAGAACGAGCCAGATTTTTGGAAGAAGAACTGGCAGACATCCGCAGAACCATATCTGCTGCCAAGACAGGCAAAAATATCGATAATGTTTAAAGCTGAGTTTTGCAACAGTTGGTGAGGATTTTTAAGAATTCCTCGCCAACTCTTTGTTTAATTGCTTATGAAAGATTTAGGGAGATATGAAAATGTATGTAGATAACAGTTGTATTGGTTGTGGAATATGTGTCGATACCTGCCCGGTAAACGCTATTTTGATCATTGAAAACAAAGCCTCTATTGATTCCAGCCTATGTCTTGAATGCGGATTATGTGCTGATATTTGCCCAATCGGCGCTATCCATGAAAAAGCTTGACAATTATTTTGGGGCCTGAAAACAAACTGCTTCATCTCTCACGATTTCCGAATCGCCCTCTGGCATGCCTGACAATGGCCATAGACCTCGAATTGGCATTCCAGATGGCTGAAGCCTTGGGTTTGTCTTTCCGGCAACCTTTCCAGGGGACAGTATTCCAGCGGTACAATCGTGCCGCACGACAAACAGATCAGGTGATGATGATGGTTTTGCATATCCTGCAGACGATAGGCAAACGTGCCGTTACGTTCTTTGTCCACCCGGCAAAGCATGTTCATGGCATACATCAAATCAAGATTTCTGCAGATGGTGGATAAATCAATGTGAATGTTCTGCTGCTGTAGCTTGTCATGCAACGATTTGGCCGTCACCCAGTCAGTTTGAGCCGCCATGCTGTGCAGTATCTTACGCCGGCTGTTGGTCAGTTTGTATCCTTTGGCAGCCAGCCGGGCACATAATTGTTCCGCATCCATATCGTTTTCACTCCTGTCCGGGGATAATCAGCGTCCCACAGAAATTTTTGTTTACAGTTGTCGTTGCCGGACAAACGCCAGCAACGTTTTGTCAAGCAACTGGAACAAGGTATAGATTATGACAGCGAGTATGACAATCGCTGCGCCGGAGGCCAGGTTGTAATGATAGGAAAGGGCCAGGCCTGTCAGGCAGAGAAACACACCTATGGCAAAGGACAAAACCATGATGCCCGGAAGGTCATCCCGAAAAAGGCGGGCCAGCGCGGGCGGAACAGAGAGCAGGGCTAAAATTAAAATGATCCCCACCACTCTGATCAATACCACAACGGTGATGGCAATCATGGCATAGGTCAGCGCTTCGGCCAGGGCGACCGGCAGTCCTCGTGTCTGACTGAACTCTTCGTCAAACAGATAGGCCTGCAATAAATGATAAAAGGCCAAAATGGTAGCCAAAACAATGCCATCGAGGCTGGTCATAACCAGCAAATCCGTGCCGGATACCATCAGAATATCGCCGAACAAATAGCTCTCCATGCTGGGAGGATAGCCGGGGGTAAAGGAAATAAACAGAATTCCCAGGGCCATGCCCAACGGCCAGAACATGCCGATCAAAACGTCCGGCATGACCAAGGCCCGGCGCTGTATTTGCGCAATACCCACAGCAGAGAGCAAAGAAAAACCCAAACCCGTATACATCGGTTCAATTTGTAAAAAGTATCCCAAACCAATCCCGCCAAAAGCGGTATGCGCAATACCGCCGCTCATCATCAGGAGTTTTTTCTCGATAATCATTGGTCCCATAATTCCGCAAGCCAGACTGGCCAGTAAAGAGGCCATCACCGCATTCTGCAAAAAACCGTACTGTAATAAGGCGTTTATCATTGTTGTCCTCCATGTTGATGCAAAACCCGATGTGGAACACCGTGCGCAATCAGTTCGACCGGACATCCGTACAGCTGCATCACCAGATCCGGGCTGAGTTCCGGTTCTCCATGATAATGGAGACGGTGATTGATACAGGCGATATCGCGCACGCAGGTACTGATCGCCATGGTATCATGAGTCGCCATTACAATGGTCATCTCCTGGTTTAATTCCTCCAACAGTTCGTAGACTTTACCGCTGGCATTGGAATCAAGCCCATTGCCTGGCTCGTCCAGGAGCAGAAGTCGTGGTTCAGCGGCCAGCGCGCGTGCAATCAGAACACGCTGCCATTGCCCTCCGGACAGCTCACCGATTTGCCGGTTGGCCAGGTCGGCGGCCTCCAGCTTCTGCAGACACCACCGGGCTTTGTCCCAATCGTATTGACGATATCGATGAAAAAAGAACGGTTTTTCTCCCAATCGTCCCTGCAGGACAACCTCCATTACGGATATGGGAAACCGTTGGTTGATATGGGCAGCCTGCGGCACATAACCAATCAAGTGTCTCATGTCCTGGGGCTTTTCACCAAATATGGTCACCTTCCCGCGCCAAGGCTCCATCAATCCCAGCATCAGTTTTATCAGGGTGGTTTTGCCACCGCCGTTAGGGCCGATGATCCCGGTAAAACTGCCGGCCTGAATGCAAAAGTTGATGTCTTCCAGAACCAACACATTACCATAACCGGTACTGACATCTTCAAAACAGATTGCCATTTCATTGGACATTTTTCTTTCCCACCTTTATGCGTTCCCGTCCAGCCAGTGTCACTTAAATGTCGGCTAATTCATGATGCCTGCCGGGTTTTTATTCCGTCTTTAATACATGGCTGAATGTCTGCGCCGTTTGGCGCAGGTTATCAATATAATCAGGTGCCAACGGAGCGATCAGGCGCGCCTCCCCGCCCAGTTCACGGGCCAAGGTCTGGGCCTGTTTGCCATCCATTTCCGCCTGATAGAAGATCGCTTTGATGTTTTCCTGTCGGGCCTGGTCAATCACCTGCTGAATATGGCGGGCAGTAGCTGCTTTCCCTTCTTCCTCCAAGGCAATCATGGTGAGTCCGTAATCATCTGCAAAATATCCCATGGAAGGATGATAAACGATAAAACTGCGGTGGTCTGCGTCCGCCAGGGAGGCTTCGATCTCCTGGTGCAGTTTTTCCAGCTGCGCCTGATAGTTTTGCATATTTCCCTGGTAAATCTTGGCGTGTTCCGGGTCTGCCTGGGCCAATTCATCGGCAATCATCTCTACCATAATGCTGACCCGACGTGGAGACATCCAGCGGTGCGGATCTTTTTCGCCCGGAACAATTTCCAAAGCTGGATAGACTGCATCGGCCCGGCTGGCCAAATCAATCACCGACATGTCCGCACTAAGCTGTTTGAGTCTTGGCAAAATGCCGTTTTGTTCGGCTGCAACCCCGATGGCAAAGTATATCCGGGCATCACTCGCCTGCTCCATGATTCTTGGGTTGGGTGCATAGTTTTCCGGATTGCCGCCGGGTGGAATCATGGTTACGATTTCCACCAGATCACCGCCAACAGCAGCGACAAAGCTTGCCTGTGGCACGATCGATACCGCTACTTTGATTTTTCCTGCGCCGGATGACACGGTCTCCGGGGCAGGATTGCCGCATCCGGCGATCGGCAGCAAAACCAATGCCAGTACCATCAACGCGAGCAAACGCTTTATTCTTTGCAAGGATTTTTTCACTGCAAACCACTCCTTTTCTAATTGCAAGAAGTTGCATTTACTATTATTGCGCTGTCAGCCTGTCCTGTCAATCATCAATTAACAACCGAAATCGTCAACAAATGATTTACTTTCGGCGGACTCACCTTGACGAATAACGCCATGTCCAGCAAAAATCGGGGCTGAGAGCCCCGATTTTTGATAATTTTAAACTTTTTCATCTGAACTATTGTTAGCTTTGTCTGAGGGTTATACCTAAAGCCGCTTGGGAGCGATCTTTTGACTGATTATATCCGCAGTATTATCTCTCGTTTGAATTCTCGGGATATTCCCTCAAGAGATAAGCAAACGTTGCTGCAGCCGGGCAAGCTTTTCTTCCAATTGAACCAGCATCGACAGCAGTTTTTGCAGCTGCAATTCCTGCTGTTCCATGAAATAGCCTTCAATGCCAGCAACTTTATATTGTTCAATCACACTTAAAACAATGGGAATATGAAAACACTTCAGACTGTCGATTCTCGTTAATGTATCTGCCATTACCTGGAGTGTATTTTCCTGAATGATTGTAGGGTTTGGTTTTGCTTTCATTCCCGCGAACATCCTTCATAAAATTATTATGCATTCTATCCAGCAAGATTGCAGAAACCAGAAACACAAGGGCTGTTCTGAAGATATCAGAAACAGCCCTTGCTTGCTGATTACGCATGTGTTTGGGTGCTATCTAGTCTTCAAAAGCCTCGCTGACTTTCCATACTTTCCAAACGTTACCTACCAGGTCCGGACCGGGTTTCAAAGTGGTTTTGCCGGGTTTCCAGCCGGAAGGCGTGGCTTCCGTGCCTTGAGAGGCACGCACCAGTTGGAAGGCTTTTACTTGGCGAATGGATTCAGAAACATTTCTGCCCACTGGCGGGGTCAGTACTTCAAAGCCCTGAATGATGCCATCGGGATCGATAATGAACCGACCACGGGTTTCAGTGCCGCTGTCCTCATCATAAATGCCATACATTTTCCCGATGCTGCCATCCTGGTCGGAGCACATCAAAAACGGGATATCTTTATTGATCATTTTGGAAAGTTCGTGATCATTCCACATCTTGTGGACAAAAACACTGTCTACACTTACAGCCAGTACTTCAACTCCCAGCTCCTGGAGTTCGGCATGTTTTTCAGCAACTGCTGAAACTTCTGTCGCTCAAACGAAGGTAAAATCACCCGGGTAGAAGCAAAGCAACACCCATTTTCCTTTATACTCTGAAAGACTGGTATTCACAAACTTGCCTTGCCCAAAGGCAGCGGCGGTAAAATCCGGGGCCGGTTTTCCTACTTTAACCATGCTTTGCTTCGCCTCCTTCGTAATCAGTTCTGTTGTTGCGATTTCTTCTGTTTGTACATTGACCTTTTTAATTGGCGGCCGTTGACAGCCTGGTTTGAATTCTTCGGGCATTTGCTGGCCTCCTTTCCCTGTATAACTTTTTGTTATGTTTTATTAATAACATAAATGACACCCCATGTGCAACGTTTTTGAAAATAATGAACATATGCTTGTTTAGATTTGATTCTTTACCTGATAAAATAAGCTTAATCGCTGCGAATGTTTTTCTTTACATAGAATTCCCTGTTATGATGTTTCTATAAGTATTTTCCGGGAGGTGATTATTTGGCTGGAATCATCCTCGTGCTGTCGGCCCACGCAAACGCAGGGCAAACGACGATCACCGTAAATCTTGCCAGTGCTCTGGCCCGTCAGGGACACCGGGTGCTCATCGCAGAAAAGGGAGAAAACAAGAAACTGAGAGCCTGGCTGGGATTTGACCGGGCAGCTGACCGCCCAATGCCATCATCAGGACAAATGATGCCCGGTACCGTAGCAACCCGTATTGGAACCGATTTTTGGATGATGAAAGACGCAGAACGGATTCTGCCCGAAATTGCAGTTGACTACGAATATGTTTTTCTGCTGCCTGCCACCTCTGCTGGATGCGAAAATCTGCTGCCCAGGTGCGATCGTATCCTGGTCTGCTGCAGTCTGGAAGAAAAAGATACGGCCCGTCAGGTTGTCGACCTTGATCAGCATTTGTCCAGCCTGACCGGCCGTCCCCAACCGATTGATCTGGTGGTGATGAACAAAATCAATACCAAGGAGTGGCACAACAACCTGGAGTGTTTTTCCCTTTTAGCCGATCATTTCGGGGAGGAACGGATCGCGGATCCTCTTCCCCATTGTGAGCGAATTCATGATTTGCCGCTGGATGGGCGCACGGTTTGGGAATTAAGCCAGGAAAACCTGCAGGATGCTTTTCGGCGTTTGACAGAGATCATTGCAGCATGGTAGGTATCCTGACAAGCGCTGCACAAGCATAGCCCGGTTGTCTGTTGTGAAAAAAAGAGGTTGAAGTCAGAAAGAAAGGCTTTCATGACGTTTTATGCCTCAAGAAAGGAATGGTTATAAAAATGAACAAATCGCGAATCAATTTGCTTCTTGATGCCATTATGTTGTTGGGAATGATGGCCCTGGTGGGTACGGGGTATGTCCGCAAGTACATCTTGTTGAGCGGCTCCGCCGCCAAAGCAGCCTTTGGCGGCAAGGTTGACATGTTGTTGCTGGGCATCGACCGGGATGGTTGGGCAGTTATCCATCTTTATCTGGGTTATTTCCTGTTGTTTTTGCTTTTCTGGCACATCTACCTGCATTGGCAACAGGTTGTGGCCATATACCGCAAATGGATTCCCAATAAAAACATACGCTGGACAATAACCACCGTATTCATCTTGTTAAGTCTGGTTCTGCTGCTGTTTCCCTTTTTTATTCAACCAGTTATTCTGTAGATAATTGCCAATTTCCCGAAATACCGTGACCGTTTATTCCTCCTGGCGATCACGCAGGGAAATGCGGTAAAACTTCATAACCCCTTGCTCCACGCGGTTCCTGATCAGCTTTTGTTCACTGAGATACGAAATAAAAGCGGCAATCGTCGAGGAAACCAGATAATACTGGCCGCTGTTGGCACTCAGCTCATATTGCCGCAGCAGGGCGGCGAGGATTTCTTCATGCGACCGGCCCTGATCCAGCAAGGCCAGAATTGATTCGGCAATAATAGCAATCCTGGCTTGATTTTGTCCGACGCAATCGTCCAAATCTTCCACCAATCCTCCATGGGACAGCACAACCCAAGGCCATTGATGGCTGCCAATGAAGGCCAGGGTCTCCCTTTGCCGGGTGATATCGACCATATATAAAAACGGATATTCCTGCAGCATCTGCGTATGCATCAGGCTGTCTCCCAGAAATAAAACCCCGTCGGGCGTAGCCAAACCGGTTTGTCCCAGGCTGTGACCAGGCAGATCATACACCTGAAACAGTTCGTTTTGAATCAGCAAAGGGCCCGGGCTGACGGTCTGATTGACCTTGCAGGGGGCGGCCATCAACACCCGACTGCGCAGAACCCGCAGCGGATAGGCGGTAAACAGCATGGCCGGTCCCAGCATCGGGTTTTCCAAAATCGCTGCCGCCAGAGACGAGGCCATAACACGGCATTGGCACTGGGACTGCAAGTATTGGTTGCCGCCGCAATGGTCAACATGGGCATGGGTCGTAAAAATCGTATCGATTTGCAGACCTGCTTCGGTGAGGCAGTGCAGAATCTTCTTTGCCTGGCTCTCACTGGCGCCGCTGTCAACCAAAAGACAACTCCGGTCCGCAAACACATATACGCCTATGCAATTGTCTCCCTCCAGAAAATAGCTGTTGCCGGTGATATGCTGTAATTGCATCGGTTCATCCCCTCAATTTTCCCTTTATATATGCGATCATCAGGGAACATCTTTTAAAAACATCGCTTTGAGTTCATCCGTCTGGGCAGACGGAAAACAGGATTGCCAATCAAGCTCAGCCCATTTTCTGTGCAGCGTCTCTGCCCGGTAAGGCACCCCCTGCAGCCCTGCACATAATTGATTGACATCCGCCAGCGAGAAGAAATCTCCATAAATCCTGCAGTCGCTGATCAAACCGTTTTCAATGCACAGGCCAATCTCCACCTTGCCCCAGTCAAAGGCCGCTTGGTGGTGAACGTTGAAGGCCGGCGAACTGCCATAGACCCATTCCCAGGTCTGGTATTTTTCCCGTTGCAGCCCGGCAACCGCCTGTCGTTCCTCTTCCTGCAACGCCTGTTCCGCCTCCAGCAATCCCATGGCCTTGCAGGCAGTCAGCAAGGCGGATCGAAATTGCGGCAGCGTCATCTCGTTGGGCAAATGCTCCCGAATATTGGTGACCCGGCTGCGCACCGAATCCACTCCCTTGGATACGAGTTTGGCCGGATCGGTATTTAAAACCGTGGTCATGGCTTCGATATTGCTGTCAAACAGTAAGGTGCCGTGATGGAGCAAGCGGTTTTTCCAACGGTATTGCGCGTTGCCGGAGAACTTCTTCCCCTTGATGGTGATGTCGTTGCGCCCGCTGTTTTCCGCCTGAATGCCCAACTGCGCAAGGGTTGTTATAATCGGTACGGTAAATCGTGCAAAATCAAAGCCGATATGTTGTTCGTCATTGATGATATAAGTAAAATTCAAATTGCCCAAATCGTGATAGACGGCTCCCCCTCCGGTCAGCCTGCGCACCACCTCGACCCCCCTGCTTTTAACCGCAGCCGGATCAATTTCTTTCAGGGTATTCTGATTGCGTCCCACCACCACGACCGGGCGATCCTGCCAGAGCATGAAATACTCCTCTTGATGATCCGGGTCGAGCAGCAGATACTCTTCCAACGCCAGATTAAAATACGGGTCGGTGGAAGGATTTATTATATGTATCATCTTTACCTCCGCCGAAAATACTTATGAAACACTGCCGATACAGCCTAAATTTTCCTGTTGATTCGGACGTGTTGACCTTGTCTTTCATTATAACAAAAGGCGGGAGTCATTCCCGCCTTGATTAAAACCATTTTACATCGCTTTCGCCAGCTTATTTGCGGCGCGGCAGCAGATGAATTGCTTCTCCTTTAAGGTCAAGAATTGCCTCGGCCAGACTCTCTCCCAAGGTTGGATGGGGGTGGATGGTCCCGCGGATTTCTTCCCACTGCATGTGGTTCTTGACCATCAGCGTAGCCTCCAGGATCAAATCAGAAGCATGCGGACCCAGAATGTGGACCCCAATGATCCGTTCTTCCTGATCCGCGATGACTTTGACCAGACCATCGGTTTCACTCATGGTCATGGCTTTGCCGTTGGCTGCAAATTGAAATTTACCCACTTTATAAGCAATTTCGGCTTGTTTGGCTTGCTCCTCGCTCATGCCCACCGCAGCGATTTCCGGAAAGGTAAAAATACAGGCAGGGACGGCATGATAGGCCACCTGACTGTCAATGCCGGACATGCGCTCGACTGCCACCACGGCTTCCTCCGAAGCAACGTGGGCCAGCATCTGCCCGCCAATCACATCCCCGATGGCATAAATCCCTTTGACACTGCTCTCAAAGTTCTCGTCAACCCGAATAAACCCTCGCTCATTGACAATGCCCAGCTCATCCAGATACAACCCCTGGGTGGCGGCTTTTCTGCCGGCGGCGACCAGTACCAGATCTGCCTCGACCCGTACACGGTCTCGTTTGCCTTGCGCAAGGACCATCAATTGATCCTGCCCTGACTGAATCTCCTCAATCCGGCAGGAGGTATGAAGGTCGATCCCCTGTCTTTTTAAAAACACATTCATTCTTTTGACCAGTTCGCTGTCCAGCGTTCCCAGGATATGATCTGCTGCCTCGAGAACGGTTACGCGGCTCCCAAAGGAGTTGAATATACAAGCCAGTTCCAGGCCTACCACCCCGGCACCGATAATGACCATTTGCGCCGGCATCTCTTCCCGCTCGAGCAGTTCTGTGCTGGTCACCACACCGGGCAGGTCGATACCGGGAAGGGGCGGGCGCGCAGCTTCAGAGCCGCTGGCGATCAAAATTCTCTGGCCGGTATATTCTTTTCCGTTGGCCCGAACAGCGGATGGAGCGATGATTTCGGCATGGCCGGTGATGACTTCAACCCCGTTGGCCTGCAGCAGCCCTTCCACGCCGGTCACCAGCTTGTTGACAATCCCGTCCTTGCGTTCTTTAGCCAGCGCCAGATTGAACTGCACATCCATGCAGCGGATGCTATATTCGCTCAGGTGCTGCATGGTCCGCAGAACTTCAGCGTTTTTATAGTAAGCCTTGGTGGGGATGCAACCTCGATTCAGGCAGGTTCCGCCCAGTTTGTCGTGTTCGAACAGGCTGACCTCCATCCCCAGTTGACGGGCACGGATTGCGGCTACATAGCCACCCGGTCCCCCGCCAATGATCAAAAGATCCTTCACGCTTCTGCCTCCCATTTGACCAATGGATGACGCGCAGCGGCAACTTCGTCCACCCTTACGATCACGGTGTTGTGGGGAGCATTTTTGACCATCTCCGGATTCTCCCGGGCTTCTCGAGCAATGCTGCGCAGAGCTTCAATAAATTCATCCAGTCTCTCACGGCTTTCCGTTTCCGTAGGTTCGATCATCATCGCTTCTTTGACAATCAGCGGGAAGTAGACCGTGGGAGGATGGTAACCGTAATCCATCAGGCGCTTGGCAATATCAAGAGTTGAAATATGCGCCGCTTCCATTTGATTTTGACTGGTAGCGACAAATTCGTGTTTGCACAAACGATTGAAGGGAATTTGGTAGTCACTGGCCAGATGGTGGCGCAGATAGTTGGCATTCAGCACGGCATGTTCGCTGGCTGAACGCAGCCCTGCTGCCCCCAGGGTAAGAAGATAGCAATATGCTTTGACGATTACACTAAAATTTCCGTAGAATTCTTTCACCCGACCGATCGACAAAGGCCGGTCATCATCAAGCCAATACCTGCCGTCCTGGCATTCCACCAGGGGAGCCGGCAGGAAGGCGCTCAAGTGCTCTTTTACACCCACTGGTCCGGAACCTGGTCCTCCTCCGCCATGGGGCGTGGAAAAGGTTTTGTGCAGGTTAAAATGGACGACGTCAAACCCCATATCGCCCGGACGCGCGACCCCGGCAATGGCATTGAGATTGGCACCGTCATAATACAACAAGCCGCCCTGTTCATGCACGATTTCGGCAATGGCCTGGATATCCTGTTCAAAAAGGCCTAATGTATTGGGATTGGTCAGCATCAGTCCGGCCGTTTCCCGGTTCATTTTGCTGCGCAGATCGTCCAGATCCACCAGTCCCAGATCATTGGATTTGATCTCCACCACTTCGTATCCGACCATGTTGGCGGTGGCAGGATTGGTGCCATGGGCGGAGTCAGGCACCAGCATGCGGGTACGCTGTTCGTCGCCGTGATGGCGGTGATAGGCTTTGATGATCATTACGCCGGTCAGCTCTCCATGCGCCCCGGCCGCGGGCTGCAGAGTAAAGCGATCCATGCCGGCGATTTCACTGAAGGCTTTATCGGCCTTGTATAGTATCTCCAGGGCGCCTTGCACCGTCTCTTGCGCCTGATAAGGATGGATGGCCGCCAGTCCGGGCAGGCGTGCCGCCCATTCATTAATCTTGGGGTTGTATTTCATTGTACAGGAACCCAATGGATAAAAGCCGTCATCCACCCCGTAGGCCCGATGTGACAAAGCAGTAAAATGACGGACCACTTCCACTTCACTTAATTCCGGCAGATCAAGCTCGGCCTGACGCAGAAACGCTGCCGGTATGGTGGAGGACAATGCATCTGCTGGAAAATCAAGCGGAGGCAACGAGAACCCATTGCTGCCGGGTTGATTCTTTTCAAATAGAATTTTATTCATGTTCAACCCCTCCGATCAGAGCAACCAGGCGGTCAATTTCCATCCGGCTGCGTTTTTCCGTAAAAGCCAGCAAGAGCGCATCTTCAAGTTCGTAGCCGCCGATGATGCCATTGTCCAGCAACAGACGGTTCACGCGACCGGGCTCCTTGACCTTTAGGGCAAATTCCTTGAAGAAAGGCTGGTCATATTGCAACGACAAACCGATTTTAGCAAATTCATTGCTGGCATAAACGGCCAGTTGATGACAGCGCTCCGCAATCATCCGAAGTCCCTGCGCCCCGACCATGGAAAGGTAAATGCTGGCCGCCAGGGCATTTAACGCCTGATTGGAACAAATATTGGAGGAAGCTTGCTCGCGGCGGATATGCTGCTCGCGCGCCTGCAAGGTCAGCACAAAGGCTCTGCGGCCTTTAAAATCAAGCGTCTGCCCCACAATTCGACCAGGCAGCTTGCGCATATATTTCTTGCTGCTGGCCATAAATCCCAGGTATGGTCCCCCAAAATTCAAACCGTTGCCCAGCGCTTGTCCTTCGCCCACCACAATATCTGCCCTGTACTCACCCGGCGATTTTAATATCCCCAGAGAAATCGGATCAACCACCATGATCAGCAATCCCTTTTGCTGATGGATGGCCTGTTCAATTCTTTCAATTTCCTCCAGATTGCCGAAAAAGTTGGGCGTTTGGAGAACCACCGCCGCTGTCTCCTTGTCAATCAGGGCCAGGATTTGTTCAACATCCGTAACTCCGTTGCGTCCCGGTACCGCCTGGCAGTTCATTTTGCCGGAAATGCTGTAGGTATCCATAATTTTTTGATACTCAGGATGGATCGTTTCCGGCACCAGAATCTGCTTTCTTTTACTGGCCTCACAGGCCATCAGGCAGGCTTCCGCCAATGCCGTACCGGCATCATACATGGAGGCATTGGAGACTTCCATGCCGGTTAACTGACAGATCAGGGTCTGATATTCGAATATGGCCTGTAAAATTCCCTGGCTTATTTCCGGCTGATAGGGCGTGTAGGAAGTATAAAACTCCGAACGCTGCAGGATCTGGTCCACCACGGCCGGAACAAAATGATCATAAGCACCCGCCCCCAAAAAGCAGGGGTACTGATCAACATTGAGGTTGCGGCCGGCCAGTGTCTGCATGTATTGACGCAGCTCGATCTCGCCGAGACCGGGCGCCAGGTTTAAGAGCTGATCCAATTTGACTTCGCGGGGGATATCAGCAAATAATTCATCCATGCTTTCCAGGCCGATGCTGTGCAGCATTTCCTCGGCAACCCGCTGTGAATTTGGTGTATAGGCCATGTTATTTGCCTCCTCGCTCCTCTTCTTCACAGAGCTGGGCATATTTTACCGGGGTAAGCAGCGCATCCAGGTCGTCCGGATCGCTCATTCTGACAACCAGGATATGATTTTGATAAGGGTCTTCATTTAATAATTCCGGGGTATCTTCCAGCGCTTCATTAATCTCTGCAATGGTACCGCTGACCGGGCTGAACATGGATGAAACTGCTTTGACCGACTCAATGACGCCAACTTGTTCGCCGGCGGAAACATCCGTGTCCGGCTCAGGCAGTTCAACAAATACGATGTCACCCAAATGTTCCTGGGCAAAATCAGTGATGCCGATATAAGCATTTTCGCCTTCCACGCGTACCCATTCATGTTCGTTTGAATAATACAGATTTTCCGGAATGTTCATCGTGATCTTCCTCCTTGTTTTTTGCTTTTCAGGACCAGCTGCTTACGCTTTGCTTTTGGGTTTGGTTTTTTTCCGATAAAAGAGTCCCTCGCCAATCTGTGCCGCAACAGGTTTATCCCGGATTATAATATCGATCTGTTCGCCGTTTTTATAACCGCGATTGTCGATGAGCGCCAGACCGATATTTTTGTCAAGCGTGGGAGAATAACCCCCGCTGGTGACCCAGCCAATTTTTTGTCCGTCTTTTTGCACTTCATAATGGGAACGGGGAATGCCTTTGCCCACCATGACAAACTCAACCTGGGTGCGGGCCGGTTTATTTTCTTTTACTTGGCGCAAGACATCACGGCCAATAAAATCATCGTTGTCCAATTTCACAAAATACCCCAGTTTGGCTTCCAGCGGATTGATATCCTGATCAATCTCCTGTCCGTAAAGCGGCAGTTTGGCTTCAAATCGCAGCGTATCACGCGCCCCCAATCCGATGGGAGCAATCTCCTCGCCGCCGGCTTGCAGTACGGCTTCCCATAGTTGTTCAGCCTGTCCGGGAGCAACGTACAATTCAAAGCCATCCTCACCGGTATATCCGGTCCGGGAAATCAGGCAGGAAATCCCGGCGATCTGCATTGCCGGCACAAAATGGAAAAACTCGATCTGCTCCAGATCATCATTCGTTAGCTTCTGCAGGATCTCCTGGGCTTGCGGACCTTGCACCGCCAGTTGGGCATATTGGCTGGAGACATTGCTGCAAGCAAGGCTGGACGGGCAGTTGCTTTTAATCCAGTCATAATCCTTGTCGGTATTGGCAGCATTGACCACCAGGAAATAATGTTGGGGAGAATAGCGGTAGACCAAAAGGTCATCGACCACGCCTCCATGGGGATAGCACATCGGAGTATAGATGACTTCGCCGTCGGCCATCATTTTGACGTTGTTGGTGACCAGTTTCTGAACGAAATCTTCGGCCCCGTCACCTTTGACTTCGATCTCCCCCATGTGGGAAACATCAAAAAGACCTGCCTTCTGCCTGACCATGTGGTGTTCCTTGAGAATGCCTGCATACTGTACGGGAAGTTCCCATCCTCCAAAATCAATTAATTTGCCCTGATATTTGCGGTGCATTGATATGAGAGCGGTTTGTTTCAACGTGTCATCCTCCTTTGATTAAGCCGGGCATGAATTGCCCATACCATTATCATCCCGCATCTATAAAAAAGTTACCATCATTTTTGAAAATATTTTTTACATTTTCACCAATCGAGGCAAAAGAGACTCTGACTGCAAGTCGATCAATACATAGCTGCCACGACTGTCAAATCTAGGGCGGCTGGCACTGCCGGGATTAATCATCCACAGCGAATCAATTTGTTCAAGGTGGGCGTCATGGGTATGACCATAAATCACAACCTCGGCTTCGATTTCCAAGGCCCGATAATACAGCCGGCTGATACTTTGTTTGACACCATAGAGATGACCGTGCAGGACATAGAATTTTTTCTTCTCGATCTCAATGATTTCTTCATCCCGGGCGCGGGGATCATGGCGGTCGCAATTGCCCCTGACTCCGTGATAGGGGATTTGCAAAGCCTGTGCAATCTTCTCTCCATCCCGGTAATAATCTCCGGCAAATATCAGCCGATCCGGTTTCCATTGTTTTAAATGTTGGCAAACGCCGTCTGTTTCACCGTGGGTATCAGCCACGACTGCAATCAGCATTTTATCCCTCCAGGTTAATCCGCTGCAAATAAGGTTTGATCAGCTCCAGCGCCTGGCCGCGATGACTGATGGAATGCTTGACCTGGGCTGACAATTGGGCAAAACTCTCTTCATACCCGTCCGGCACGAACAGGGGATCATAGCCGAAGCCTTCACTGCCTCTGGATTGTCGGTCAATCCTGCCGTTACAGGTGCCTTCCACGGTTATAACCCGGCCATCGGGAAACGCCAGGGCGATCACACAGACGAAGCGGGCGGTACGTTCTTGCTCAGGCGTATCCTGCAAAGCCAACAGCAACTTTTGATTGTTTTTCTCATCATTGGCCTCCGGCCCGGCATAACGTGCCGAATAAATTCCCGGTTCTCCCTGCAGGGCATCCACTACCAGACCGGAATCATCGGCCAGGGTCAGCAGTCCGGTTTGTCGGGCCACTGTTACCGCTTTCTTGATGGCATTTTCGGCAAACGTATCGCCGTCTTCCTCTACTTCAGGCAGCGGCGGCAGATCATCCAGACTGAGCAAGGCAAATGCCGAATCACTCAGAATTTGTTGCAGTTCATTTTTTTTCTTTTGGTTGCGGCTGGCAATTAGAAGTTTCGTCTTCATGACTGTCTACTGCTCCCCGGTGAGAATCTTTTTTTGCAGGCTGATCAGTTCGTTGATTCCTTTTTCCGCCAGTTGCAGCAGCTCATCCATTGCCTGACGGCTGAATGGTTTTCCTTCCGCCGTACCCTGGATCTCCACAAACTCTCCCCGACCGGTCATCACTACATTCATATCTACTTCGGCAGCGGAATCTTCTACGTACTCCAGATCCAACAGCGCCTCTCCGTTGACAATGCCCACGCTGGTGGCGGCCAGGTAATCGACAATCGGGTTCTGCGTCAGCGTCCCCTTGGCCAGCAATTTTTCCACGGCCAGAGACAAGGCCACAAAACTGCCGGTTATGGAAGCGGTTCTTGTCCCTCCGTCAGCCTGCAGTACGTCACAGTCCAGCCAGATGGTCCGCTCTCCCAAGGCTTGAAAATCGACTACCGCCCGCAACGAGCGGCCAATCAATCTTTGGATCTCCGAGGTCCGTCCGGTAATCTTGCCTTTGCCGGCTTCACGTGGACTGCGGGTATCGGTGGAAGCGGGCAGAAGCGAGTATTCAGCCGTAACCCAGCCGGTTCCGGTGCCTTTTAAAAAAGGGGGAACCTTTTCCTCCACCATGGCTGTACACAGTACCATGGTATTGCCGGTCTGGACGAGAACTGAACCGTCCGGGTTTTTTACAAATCCCGGGGTGATTCGCACCGGACGCAATTCATCATTTTTCCGTTCTTCAGGTCTGCTCATACAGATGCTCCTTCTTCTCTATTTCCGGCATAAATATTATTGCCTCGACAATCAATGGCAACAATACATGGGAAGTCCTTGAACTCCAATTTAAGCAGCGCTTCCGGTCCCAGTTCCGGGTAGGCTACCACTTGGGCAGCAATAATGCGTTGGGCCAAATAAGCTCCGGCGCCACCCACTGCGGCCAGATAAACCGCCCCCTGCGCCTGCATGGCGGCGATCACTTCTTCATTGCGGGGACCTTTGCCAATCATGGCCTTGAGTCCCTGTTCCAGCAACAGCGGCGTATACACGTCCATTCTTCCGGAGGTGGTCGGCCCTGCCGAACCGATCACCCGTCCTTCCGGGGCTGGACACGGTCCGACATAGTATATAATCTGTCCTTGCAGGTCAACCGGCAGGCCCTGGCCATTGGCCAATGCCTGGGTCATTTTTTGATGGGCAGCATCCCGGGCGGCATAAACAGTTCCCTGAACCAGCACTTCATCCCCGGTCTGCAATGCTTCAATCTCTTCCCGGGCTAGCGGGGCTGATAGAATTTTCGTCATTCTTCCCTCTCCTTTTTACAGAATCCTGCTCAAACGACGGGTGGAATGGCATCCAATGCATACGGCTACGGGCAGACAGGCGATATGGGTGGGATAGGTTTCGATATGCACTGCCAGCGCCGTTGTGTCGCCCCCCAAACCCTGAGGCCCAATATTCATTTGATTGATTGCTGTCAGCAGTTCTGCCTCCAGATCGGCCAGCCGTGCATCGGGATGGACCTGTCCGATTTCCCGCATTAATGCCTGCTTGGCCAGCAAGGCCACCTTTTCCATGTTACCGCCGATGCCTACGCCCACGATGATGGGAGGACAGGGATTGCCGCCCGCTTCCCGGACGACTCTGAAAACAAATTCCTTGACTCCCTCCACACCCTGGGCCGGCTTCAGCATGGCCATCTGTCCCATGTTTTCACTGCCTGCTCCTTTGGGCAAAACCGTTATTTTTAAGTTTTCTCCCGGTACGATGTGAATATGTATGACGGCTGGTGTATTATCACCGGTATTAACCCGGTGAAGCGGATCGCTGACCATCGATTTGCGCAGGCTGCCGGCCAGGTAACCCTCTCTGACCCCTTGGTTAACGGCCTTTTCCAGATCGCCCCCGAGCAGCTGCAATGCCTGACCGATTTCCAGATCAATCACCACCAGGCCGGTGTCCTGACACAGTGCCATGCCTTCTGACGCTGCCAGGGCAGCATTCTCCAGGCAGATCTCCAGGATCTGGCGGCCGCGGGAGGAGCTTTCTTTTTCCTTGGCGGATACCAGCGCTGCCTGCAGATCTCCCGGCAGTCTGGTATTGGCTTCCATCACCATTTCCTTGACTGCCTGTCTGATTGTGTCCACATTTATCTGCCGCATGTTTTCTCCTTTATGTCACTTTGAAAATTTTTCATATCCGTAAATACAAGCACCCAGCGCCCCGTTAAACTGCGCCTCGGGCAAACACATCACCTGGCGGTCGCTTTCCCGGGCGATAATGTTGACTATTGCTTCATTCCTGGCCACCCCTCCGGATACTACGATGAGGTCGCTGGCCAGTCTCTCCAGCATCCCGGCAAAACGGCGATAAAGTGAATAGTTGATCCCGGCCGCCAGTTCTGCGAGGGGATAGCCTTCCACAATCTTGCCGATGATTTCCGTTTCCCCGAAGATGGCACAGGTTGAATTCAGTTCCACCGGTTGGAGACTGTAGCGGGAGAGTTCCTCCAAATCAATGCCCAACACACCAGCCATGTTTTCCAGATAACGTCCCGAGCTGGCCGCACAGCGGTCATTGGTGAGAAAATCCACCGCCCGGCCGCCGCGCACCTTCACAATTTTAGTGTCCTGTCCGCCAATATCCAGCAACGTAAAATCCTGATAGCCGGTCTGATAAACAGCCCCTTTGACATGTGCCTGGATTTCAGGCAGATGGAGGGCCCCTTCGATCTGCACACTGACCTTGCCGTAACCGGTCGCAACCAGGGGTTGATTTTGGGCCAAACCCAATTCCGACAAATCAATGCGCAGGTTGCCTGCGCCGGTTTTGCCGTAGGAACGATAAAACGCGATCGTATCAAAGCTCAGCTGCGCAGTGATGACATGATCCTGCATTTCCATTATTTTCACGTTGCGCGAACCCAGATCCATTCCCAGCATGGTTTCACTCTCCGACCATTATCTGATGATACTGTTAATTTAAAATTTCAGCATGTTGATGAAGGCCTCGATGCGCATCTTGCTGCGCGCATCCAACGGACCGGGCTTGTCCCCTTCCAGGGTCAAAATCGGCAGATCAAGCTTTTCCCGAAACACCATGTCCTCGATCTGGCGGAAACAAAATGTCTGGGTATAGTGAATAATCCCGTCTACCTGACGCAGGTGGATTTGTTCCTGAATATCTTCCAGCCGCGCAAACGCTCCATAAGGATACGTGTATTGCAAATACTGATCAATGATGTCCTGACAGGCGAAGGGCATGGAAAACTGGCGTTGAATCTCATTATATACGACCCGGGCCTGCAATGATTCAACGTATTCATACAGATTGGTGAATATCGGCGGCACCCCGATATAAGCCAGCCTGACTTCGTCCTGAAAAGGCCGGCGCAGTTGAGCCCGAGCAATAAATTCTTCCAGGTCCCGGGCATACTTCTGCGGATCTCCGTTAAAGTCACTGGAACACACCAGATAGTAATGATTTTCCGCTCCAGTCAGCACGTTTTCCTGCCAACTCAGACGGTCCAATTCCTGACACAGTTGCCGCAGCGGCAGCAGATCCCGGCGGACATCCTCCACCTGTGTCCAGCTGACCTGGAAAACCCGCATCAGCTTTTCCATTTCCAGCGTCAACATGTCAGCACTGCGGTCATACGGATAAGCAAAGGGAAAGATCGGTATTCCCCGCAGCTGCATGGTCTCCATCAGCGCCTGGGTATTGCTGCAATCTCCGTGCATCACGGCGATGACTGCTTCCGGTTGAGTCAGCAGACCGGCGGTATAAAGGCCTTTGATCCAGCCGCAGCTGTTGCGCGGATAGCCTGCTTCTTCCGCCTTTTCCACCCATTGCGCAGCTTGCCCGGAAGTGATAAAGATATTGTTGAGATCAACAGGGACCCTCCCGGCAGCAAGAATAATCTCAACCGGGATACTGGTTGTAAAGCCAATGGTATGATTCATCATGTCCCCCTGATTTAATCAAAACTGATTTTCTCAACCTTTTGGATGAGTTGATGCTGTAACAGCATGGACCCGGCGTGAAAGAAAGACTGGTCATTGCCGCTCACAAAAAACCGACCCTGCCCCAGGGCTGCTGATCCCAACAGATGGTCACGGTGCAATACCGCGGCCAGTGTTTTAATCGTATCGATGGCCGGATCGACCAGCGTCACGCCCGGACCTGCATATTGGGCAATGGCTTCTGCCAGGAAGGGATAATGGGTACATCCCATGACCAGTGTATCGATCTCGTTTGCGAGCAAAGGAGACAGGTATTCGGCAACGGCGGCCTCTACTTCAGCACCGTCAAAATGTCCGGCTTCCACCAAGGGCACAAAGCGCGGACAGGCACTGGCAAAAACCTGGTACTCCCCTTGGGAGACGATCTGCTGCCGGTAGGAACCCTGATTGACACTCGCCTGGGTGGCAATGATGCCGATCCTGCCATTGCGGGTGGCGGCGACGGCGGCGGCAGCCCCGGGCTTGACCACGCCTAAAATGGGCACTGGACAACGATCTTCCATCTCGGGCAGGGTAATCGATGAATGGGTCCCACAGGCAACTACAATCGCCTTTACCTGCTGCTGCAGTAAAAACCCCACAATATCCTGCGCATATTGAAACAGCTCAGCCTGGCTTTTATTGCCGTAGGGCAGATGAGCTGTATCACCGAAATAGATGAAATTTTCCCCGGGAAGCTGCGTCAATAGGGATCTTACTACCGTCAAGCCTCCGACGCCTGAATCGAAAATACCAATCGGTCTGGTATCATTCAAAATGCAACACCTCTAATTAATTTGCGACTTATTATTGAAGACGGTTGGACTCAGCCCCCAGTTCAACCTGGACTTCCAATCCAATTCATAATTACTTTATCACTTTTATACGCTGTGTACCAGTATTGCCTGCGGTTCTTCTGCAGGACCCGTCTCATGCCTGGTAATCAGTGCCGATCGGGGCGGAAAGATCCACATAACCGCCTATACTGTCTATTTTTTCTCCATTAATCATGAAGGTGACTTCCTGTACGGCAGGAAACTGTCCCAGGGTTTTGGCGATGGCTTCCACCATCAGTTGTGCCTGGGATCGATCCGTTACCTGACAGGCTTCAGAACTCAGATCAACGATACATAAACCGTCCGGTTTCAGATTGATATCCAGAAGCCTGGTGCCAGCCGGAAAAACCTCCGTTGACTCTGCATTGGCCGGTCCCGCAAGCAGTTCTTCCACCGTCTCCCGGGCAATCCCTTCCACTTTGGCAATGGCGCGATCCTCCCGTACCAATTGCTGTCTGGTGGCATCGGCAAAATACAGGCTCACGGTAATCGTCTCCCCGGTCATGCCCGTACCGGTTTCAATTAAAGGAGCGATATCGGGATTGTTCCCGCCTTTTGCGGCTTGCTGATCACCCGCCGGAAATTTTAACAACTCCTGCCATTCACTGATTACACTCTGGTCCGGTCTGCTGCATCCTCCGCTCAGCAGACAAATTCCCAGCACAATCATTGCCAAAACCACGATCATTGTGTTGCGCATCTTAAACCCTCCCCTTATATATTGCTGCTATAAGATTACGGGAAGGCAATTTAAATTATGCATCCTTATGAAAAATAAAACCCACTCCGGCAACGCAATCATCGCGTCTCCCGGGTGAGTTGGACATCCTGTTTATATGATGGCCGGACAAGCACTGCCCCCGTATCAGCTTTGCAATTCCGAGGTGCTGATGGCCTTCTTTTCATTGCGCACAATATTGATCAAATTTTCCTTGTTTAAATCATCCACCAGATAGAGGGATCCGCCGGCTTTATTAGCCAGCTTTTCCAGATAGATCCGGTTTGATTCAACGCCAATACAAATAAAACGAACCTTGGTGTCTTTTAATTGAGCGGCAGCGGTGATGGCATCTGTTTTGGCATCCATGGTCCACAAGGGAACATTGGGAATGCCGTCGGTGATTAATACCAGCAAGGGATTGCGCAGTCGCGTCGATTTGATTAGCTTCAAAGCAGTCATAATCCCACTGGCCAGAGGCGTCAAGCCCGCCGGATTGATGGTCGCCAGCCCTTTGCTCAACTGTTTCTGATTGCGGGTAAAGGGAACAACAATCTCACTGGAATGCTCCTGGAAGGTGACCACGGCAATTTTTTCCTTGCCGCTCAACAACAAATGCTCTGCCAGGAAACAAGCGGCCTGCCGTTTCTCCCCGGCCATACTGCCGCTGGCATCAATCAGCAGGCAGATATCAATGGGAACATAGGTTTTTTTATCATAAAAATGCAGATCTTCTTTTTGCAGCGTAAAATGCTTTTCGCCGCGCAGAAAATTATTCTTCTTGGCCTGAATAACGGTTTCCGGTACCGCCAGGTTGCCGGACCAATTCTTCTCCGAATTGTTGACCGTACGGTTGTAATTGGTGAATTCCACCTGGGAATGTTTGCTCTCACTTTTGCCGTATTTACGGAAGCGATTGGCTCCTCCTCCCGGGACCTTGCGCATATTGCGCCTGATTTCGGTTTCCAGTTCGATTTTGTGCTTGATGATATAATCATGCAAAAAAACGCCGCGTTTACTAAGTTTGCGTCCGGTGAGCCCCGGTTCGATCAGACCTAATTCTTCAAGCTGTTCGACATAATGTTCCACGTCGCCCCACTTTTTTTTTTGGTATTCTACCCCTTTGCGTTTAAAGATGTTGGTAGAATAGCAGTCCATCCACTCTTCAATTTCTTCTACTCCGCCGAATTTCTCGGCCAGTTTCATAATCAGTTCGTTGACATTTTCCTTGTCGGGCAATTGGGAAGCGATCCTTCCCTTGAATTTCTTCCAGGGCAGCTTCATGTTGCCGGCAAAATTTTCTTCTTGTTTCTTTTCCTTGCCATGAGAGATGTTACGGACCTTGGCCAGTTTGACATCCGAAGCCAGAATCGCTGCCTCAACCGCTTCGCTGATCACATAGACCAGGGCATATTCATCGCGATTAAAGCGGGCCAGGATATGCACATGATCAAAGCCTTCCTCGCCTTCGCTGTAAGGAGTCAATTTGTCCTGGAAAAGATCATAGAGCAAGCCCTTGCCGCTGTTGGTGGTTAAAAAGACTTTGTTGGCATAGTCGGCGACAATTCTGAACCTTTCATCTTCTGCATATTTCAGCTGCGGCTCATCCTCCAGCAAATGGTTGTCCAGCGCCCAGAAAATGCTTTTGGCTACATCTCGGGGATCGATCTCTCCCTCTTTGTGGTAGACATCAATGTGAACCACCTGATCGGCATCCACATAATCAAGATACGTCTTGCCGGCGTCCTTGTTAATTAATATTTTGATCTGCCCTTTGATAACTTTTTCAGGCATACGAGCGTGAGCCTTGCGGCTAACCACAATGCTGTCACCCAATCTTACGCCCTGACCCTGGCCCAGGTAAAGATTTAAATAATTGCCTACCGAAGTAGCAGTGCTTATGTTGCCGGAGCCACTGTCCATAGGAACACTTCCTCTTGTTTAACCTTCTTTCGGGGCAAGCGTCTTTTCCGTATTGATTAATTCATTGCGGCCGAGATCCTTGAGCGGACGTCCCGCCGTATTGAAGTATTCAGTATCTTCTTTCTTTTTCTCAGGATTATTCTTTTTATTTTTAAAGTTCAGTATACCATCCCGGGATCCTCTGACTTCCACATCATTGATCATCTTGATCAGGGTATCGCCGTCCACGCGATGTTTCAGCACCTGCGGAATCATATGGGTAACATCGCTGATCATGGCTTGGTCACGGTTTTTAATTGTGCTGTACAAAATTGCTCCCTGTTGCATGGCCTCAATGGCTCTGATACTTTCAAGATTATGCTTGACATAAAGCCGGGCGATATAATTACGCAGAAAGTCAGGCAGATCAGCTTTTTCGTACTGTCCGGCCCATTTTATAATGTTTTGCCGGTACACATCATCTTTTTCCCGGGCGCTGAGATGCATTTCTTTTCCTTTTTTAATCTTCTGGGAATGAGAGTTTTCTTTCAGCATCTGGGACAAAACATCAACCGACGTTGGCCGCCCCATGTAGCAAACCATGTCAAAACGATCCGAGAGTTGTCTTCTGATTTCTTCCAGCGGTCCGGGATCTTCGTCCGGGTTGGAGGCAGCCCACACCGATACACTGACTTCCACATCGACAACCGGCAAACCAGCTTCTTCAATTTGCAGATGACCAGGTTTGTTGCCCATCACATCCAATAAAATGTCCGTGATTTCTGGAGAAGTATCCGCCAGACGATTGATTTCATCAATAAAAATAATGCCGCGGTGCGCCTGCGGAATAATTCCCGGCAGCAACTGTGCTTCGGGATGAGCCGTATCGGTCAAGCGGGCCAAATCAATACTGCCGGCAATGGTCCCGACCTTGGCTGAATGGGATATCTCCAAAAACGGCATGGGAACATCTTCCACTCCGATCGCCGCAATTTCTTCCGGACTCAAATGGCGATGATGCGGACAATGCGGATGTTCCGGGTCGCAATTATAGACACAGTTTTTAATCCTGGTGATATTGGGAACGATCCCCCGAGCAGCCCTCATAATGGTGGTTTTTCCGGTGCCTCTTAAACCTTCAGCATGAATATGCAGAGGTTCGCCCACCAAAGAGGATACGATTGACATGGTAACCAGATCGAACAGGGTTTCGTTGCCCTCATATCTTTCGAGCTTTGAAAATGGAATCATTTCCATTCCTCCTATCCAACAAAGTTGCAAGATTGAATGCGCTTGTCCCCATCTTGCACGACAACTCTTCCTCAACCAGCCTCAATCCATCTACTCAGTTCCACCCCTATAAACGCCCGGGTCAACTGAATTACCATGAACAGACCAGCGAAAGCTATAAAACTCCTTTCCTCCTTTTCAATTAGTAACGAATTATTACCCCTTATAACTATATACTAAATTGTGATTTATTTCTCTATATTATTATATTTTGTTGAAATAAGAGGATAATTTGCAGCAGTTTATTCAATCATTGGCCTATTTACGGTACGAATCGTTTTTAACCTCCAACGGTATTAAGAAATGACCTTTGGCGTCCCCCACGGGTGCCCTGGTATACTGACAACAGGCTAATAATGTTGCCTGAGCGGTTTGTTTTTCATCCTAAACGGAATGATTTTTTCCCCATGCAAAATTTAAATCCAGTCTCGTTTACACTTAGCCGATCCCTAGTTTTTCCCGGAGGTTTTTTGCCCTGGATCTGCTTAATATGATATTTTTTTGGGAGTTTTCCATATTCAGCAGGTATGAACCCTCCCCGAAATTAATAATTTCCTTAATGTAATTGAGATTCACGATAAATGCCTGATGGGCCCGAAAAAAATAACTTTGGTCAAGGCGATTTTCCAATTCATTCAGCGTATAACTGCTTAAATAGCCTTCATCTACGGTACTAATCAACACTTTCTTGCCCTGGCTCTCACAAAAAACGATATCTTCGGGTTTCAGCAGTACAATTTTGCCTTTTTCCCTCACGGGCAGCTTTTTGGCATATTGTTCCTGGTTTTTATATCGATTTAACACCTCTTCGATGCGTTCCCGCAATTTGTGATTCACCAATTCGTCGATATAATGGTGATGGGCAATCTGGGCCTTCGAGCGGGAAATCGTTTTTTCGATCCGGTTCTGCTCAATCGGTTTGACAATATAGTCGATCGCTCCCAGTTCATACGCCTCAACTGCCATATCTTTGTTCATGGTGATAAAAGCAAACAGCGGGGGATTCTTCAACTGGACCAGTTTATTGGCGGTTTCAAAACCGTCCATCTCTGACATTTTTATGTCCAGTAAAACCAAATCGATTTTCTTTTCCTGGCAAAGCAACAAAGCATCCAGGCCGTTGACGGCTTCTCCGACGATCTCAACATCTTTTATGTTTTCCAATACATAACGCTGAACGATTCTCTCCCGTTCATCATCATCCACGATCAAAACTTTTACTTCCATCGGTCAGCCTCACCCCATCCTTGCTTAAAAATGTGGAATCACGGCGACAGTAATGCTATATTATATTTAATATATCTATTTTCTGTCCAAATAACAAATAAATTTTACCGATTTTACCGATTTAGCAACATAATTTAACGCTTTAACGCAATTTTGCTCAGAACCTTTTACCAGCCAAGCAATATTTATTACATGCAGTAATATTCATGAAAGGAGTATTCCCATGCGTTACGAAGGAACTGTTTACCGTCCCCCCAGCGAAGCCAACAGCCTCTTGATCCAGGCTACAATCGGGTGCCCGCACAACAAATGCACCTTCTGTACAATGTACAAGGAATCAAGGTTTAAAATTCGGCCGGTCGAGGAGATCAAGGAGGATTTGCGGTCTGCGCGTGATTACTACGGAGAATATGTAGAATCTTTGTTTTTCCCTGACGGCAACACGATTATCATGAAAACCGCTCAATTGGTGGAAATTTTCTCTTATGCCAAGCAATTGTTTCCTTACTTGCAGCGCATTACTGTCTACGGTTCAGCGCGCTTTGTCAACAAGAAAAGTCTGGAAGAACTGCAGCAGCTGAAAGATGCCGGACTCAGCCGCGTCCATACCGGCATGGAAAGCGGCGATGATGTCACCCTGCAAAAGATCTGCAAAGGCACCACTTCCGCCGAAATCATTGCGGCCGGCTTGAAACTGAAACAGGTCGGGATTGATACCAGCGAATACTATCTGGTGGGGATCGGCGGCAAGGAAAGATGGCGTGAGCATGCCCTGGAAAGCGCCCGGGTGTTGTCGGCTTTTTCTCCGGATTTCATCCGTTTGCGGACTTTTGTCCCGGTTCCGGGAACCCCGCTTTACGATGATTACAAACAGGGAAAGTTCAACCTGTTGAGCCCGCATGAAGCCCTGCAGGAAATCGGCTTGCTAATCAGCCATCTTCATTGTGAGGGCAGTTATGTGCTCAGTGATCATGTCTCCAATTATTGGAATGTTTCCGGACGTTTACCGGATGACAGGGAAATTATGCTGGAGGCAGTAAAGACAGCCCTGGCCGTACCCGAAAACCGTTTTCGTCCGGCGGAAATCAGCCGTTTGTAAAGTTTGGTTACAAAAACGGAGGACCCGGCTTGCAGCCAGTCCTCCCTTTTTCTTTTTCTGAACGTTATTGCGGGATAGATGACGGGCGGGCAGCAGGCGGAACAATATAGACCTCGTCTTCCCGAAAATCAAAATAATCACTGAGTTTCCAATAGACGCCCCGGCTCAGCCGGGTATCAGCCGGCCAACGATAACTGATATAGGGAACATCTTCTTTGATGTACAAACGGAGTTCATGGTTCAGAACCATTTCCTGCAGATCGTGGAATACCAGTTTGACTGGCTGCTCGTCTTCTTCCACGATGCCAACTGCCAAAAAAGGCACATCTTCAACGATCAGCGGGTTCCGTTCGGATCCCATTTCGATGAAATAGCACCCGTTGTCATCCCGATTGATATTTTTGGCCAGAATCTGCAAAATATTGCGTCTGAACATTTCCGCTTCCCCAAAAAACCATTTGCCCTCACGGGTAATCTTTATTTCCTGGTATTCCATGGCAACCTCCTTATAAATTCCCGGCTCTTTTTAGCTGCAGGGAATGATGATAAATCTTTTCAATCGCTTCATCATTTATTTCGTGATTGCCCATCTTTAATCCTGCCAAAGCAAAGCCGTGCTGGCGGGCAATATTTCGTAAAAAATGCACCGTTTCCAGAGACAGTTTGTTGCCAATGCTAAAATCACGGCATTCGCCTTCCAAGGCCAAAAGAACAGTTTCGGTCAGACAGGCCAGACTGACGCCGTCGCGATAACCCAGATTAGGACCAAAACTTATCTGATCCGGATATTGGACCAATCCGCCTTCCAAGATCAAGACATCATCACGCTCATAAACGCAAGGGGCAACATCCGATGGACGGGCAACATCACAAACCACCGCGCCCGACTGCAGATCATCCGCAAAAATCAAATATTCCGGGGAATTGCTGGTGGCTATCACCAGCTCACACTCCGGCAAGTCATTGGGGATACTCAAGCTGATACTTATTGGACGGTCAATATCCAGATAAGTACAAACCTCATCCATCAGTGTCATGGAAAAATCTTCTTTGTCCAAACAGGCCAGGTAGGTGAGCGCTGGCTCCTCCGCACGATTGAGCAGCAACTGCCTGATCTGGGCCAGCCACAGGCTGATGCCATTCATTTCACCCTGCTGCATACGTCGACTGGCATAAACGAAAATTTCCCGGGCCAATGATTGCAGACGATTGTTGCTGCTGACGGGATGGTCCGGGTTGCCAAACAAGGTCAACTGTGACAATTCTTCCGACAGCATCAAAGCACAGGCGCGACCGATGGAACCGGTCGCACCGACAACCCCGCCCCGGGCAGCGATGGTCTCAATATGCATCTTCGCTGCTCCCTGGAAAAGTGCCTCCACGCCCATCAAGGTTGTAAAACTGTTGCCGCTGGTAATGGCCACATCGCGGCCGGTTACCGAGCGCCCACCTCTGGTCACGACAGAAGTCAGGGCCCCCAGGCCGACGATTTCCGCACCCAGATCTCTGCCCATGTCGACGGCCCGGGCGATCATATCCACCGTCTGGGCATGGGGTAATTGCATGATTTCCCGACCGCCAAACGGCACCCCAATCATCCAGCCTTCCACGATGGTTCCGCTCTTTGAACGGATGGCCGGCATGTGACAAACAATGCCGGGGTCTTTGGTCATGCTCTGCCACGCTAAAAAGCGATATAATTCATCACGGCTCATGGAGGCAAAAGAAGGATTGTTGAGGATCACATCCTCCGGCGCCGGATAATGAATGATAAAGGCAAATTTATGCGCAGCCGCTTCGCCGGGCTTTAATGGTGAAGACTTAATGGTCCGTGTCTGGGAACGATAGTCGATGATATGGGTTACCGGACTCCGGTCGCCCAGCAAATAGCGGTAGAGTTTGCTGTAATCACGCCAGGACATGATTTGGCAGCACACTTCCAGCGCCTTGATAACCCGGTCGATCTCCTCACAGGTGATGGTCAGGGTCGGTTCCAGGCGCAAGGTCATGGAGTTGTTCAGGAAGGGTGCCAGACGGATTCCGTAGACATTGAGAAGAAATCCGCTCAATAAAGCGGTAAAGCCGCCCTGATCGGCCAGATAAGCCAGATCAAATGAACCGCAGTTATCCAGGGGATGGAATTCCAGACCCACCATCAATCCCTGGCCTCTGACTTCCTTGACGGCCTGCGGATATTTTTCCTGCAATTCCCGGGTTTTGGCCAGCAGATAATCGCCTTTTTGCTGCACTTCTTTGACCAGGGCCTGCTGATCCTGGAGGAGCTTTTCCAAAACCGCAATACCCACTGCACACGTCACCCCATTATTGGCAAAGGTGGAACTGTGCAGCATGGCAAAATCTTCATTCCAGACCCGAGGGCTGCTCAAACAGACTCCGAGCGGCAGCAAGCCGCCCCCCAGCGCTTTGGCCAACAGCAGCACATCCGGTTCGACCTGTTCATGTTCACAGGCAAAAAGCCGGCCAGTTCTGCCCAGACCCGTCTGGACCTCATCGACGATAAAAACCACCCCATGGGTGTTACAGAGCTGCTGTGTGGTTTGCAGATAACCGGGTGCCGCCACCACAATTCCGCCTTCCCCCTGCACCGGTTCAACGATAAAAGCGGCCACGTTCCCGGCATAATCGTTCAGTGCCTGTTCCAAAGCAGCAATGTCATTATACGGAATCCTGACAAAACCCGGTGCCGGTGCCCGGAAAGGGGTTTGATAGGAATCCTTGCCAGTCGCCGACAGGGCTCCCAGGGTCTTGCCATGAAAACTGTTGCCGGTGGAAATAATCATTTCTTTGCCGGTGGCAGCTCGGGCGAGTTTGATGGCGGCTTCCACCGCCTCGGTCCCACTTTGACAAAACGTGCAATAACACAGATCGCCCGGGGAACACTCTGCCAGCAGATTGGCCAGGCGCAGTGCCTCACCCGGCAGAGAAGGCTGGACCAGACTGGGCAGGGCCCGTTTTCTGACACGCTCCAGGGCTTCCCAGACAAAGGACGGATTATAGCCAAACGGTACGGCACCGTACTGGGCAATAAAATCAAGGTACTGATTGCCGTCAGAATCTGTTAGTGTGGTCCCCTCTCCATGCACGTAGTCCTTATCGAGCTGAAAGGTTTCCAGGATATCTTTGAGATCGGGATTTAACAGATCCCTGCGAAAATTGGACATGAACTTCCTCCTCATGATGATTGTGCACATACTTGTGCATCTTGCCAGGATACATTCATTTTAAAGAACTCTCCGGCATTGTCAAATTTTTATTAACCAATATATCCGCACGCTTCTTGCACTGCTCACAAAAAAAATCCCGTATCGCCCAAATTACGACACGGGATGATGATTTATGATTCTTTTTTTAAACGCAATTAGTATTCCCGCTGGTACATTGCCTCGATCATCTCACTGTAGTGTTCAAGAATAGCCTTCTTTTTCAGTTTCAAGGTAGGGGTCATCTCGCCGTTTTCTTCCGTAAAGTTGTGGTTGATAATCGTGTACTGTTTGATCTGTTCAAAGCCTTCCAGGGTTTCGTTGACCTGTCTGACATTTTCCGCGATCATATCCTTCAGGATGGGCTGCTCAATGAAATCCCGGCCTGCGCCAATACAAACCTGGGCACCCTGCATTTCGGTATAAATCAGCTGGCTGCGATCATAGGTGATGTTTTGCTTTTCATAAAAATCTATAAAATAAGCAAAACTGGGAACGATTAAAGCGCTAATAACATTTCTTTCATCCCCCAGCACGAAAATCTGCTCAACCACCAGACTGGTGGTAAATTTTGATTCCAATTTATAAGGCGCAACGTTTTTCCCGGTGGCCAGACAAATGATGGCCTTTTTACGATCGACGATCCGGTAATAACCGTCATCATCCATGGTCGCCAGGTCACCCGTCCGGAACCACCTGTCCTCGGTGAAAGCAGCGGCATCTTCCTCTGGTTTGTTCAGATAGCCGATAAACAATCCGCCTCTGACTTCCAACTCCCCGTCTTCTGCCAGACGGCAGTTGGAACCGTTGGCCTCCGGACCAACACTGCCCGGTTTGGCAGCATACATGGGATTGTAATTGGTGGCACTGCAGGTCTCGGTAGAGCCGTACCCTTCCAGTACCGGAATCCCCATCACATAGAAAAACGTCAGCAGTTTGGGATCGATCCCCGCACTGGCCGAGAAGGAAAAGCGAAAACGGCTGCCAAACAGCCCTCTTACCTTGGCAAACAATTTATCAGCCACTTTGTACTTCATGCGCAGTCCCGACGGCAGTCTGGCTTCCAGATTATAATCCTGGCGCATGTTGTAGCGTCCGTATTCATCTCTGCGGTAAGTCAGCGCTTCTTCGCCCACCCGGTAGGCCCAGTCGAACATTTTTTTCTTGGCTGCGCTGGCCGCCATCATCTGGTTAAACTGCGCATAAATTTTTTCATACAAACGAGGGACACAAGAAAACCAGGTGGGGTTGTATTTCTGTAAATCGTTCATCAACGTGGCAGCACTGTCCGCATAAGCAACCGTTGCCCCGCGGTATATAGCCAGCCATTGTGAACACATGCGGTCAAAAATGTGGGATAAAGGCAGGAATGACAGGACCAGATCCCGCTCATCAAGGGGATGACCCGCCTGTACAAAATATTTGTGGGTGCCGTCCACTCTCTCACTGAGGCTGTTGTGGGTCAGGATAACCCCTTTGCCGGCACCAGTAGTCCCTGAAGTATAAAGGATTGTCGCCCAATCACTCAAATCAAGGCTTTTCCAGATTTGTTCATACTCCTGATAATGCGATTTCATGTATTGACTGCCGCTTTCAATGAGCTCTCCCAGACCAATGATTCGGGAATCACTGGAACGATAATCCATATCCAGAAGAATTACCTTTTCCAGACTGGGCATTTCGTCCCAACCGCTCAGTACTTTCTCCAGGATTTGTTTGCTGCCGGCGTAGAAAAAACGCGACTCTGAGTCATTGACGATGTATTTGACCTCGTTTAACGAAAGAGTGGGGAATATGGTTACCAATACCCCGCCGCAACAAATCGTGGCTACGTCTGCTTGGGTCCAGTAGGGACTGTTGGTCGACATCATGGCCACACGCTGTTGTTTTTCCAGACCCATGCTTAAAAGTCCACCCGCGATGCCTTCCACACGATGCTGCATTTCTTTCCAGGTAAACTGACCGTTATTGTCACCATTGTAGAGATCGGCATTAAACATTTGGGCTACGTTGTCCGGCAAGTGGCTGGCTGTGTGATAAAACCCCTGGCTCATTGTACTTTTCGGTAAATGCTGAAATATGGTACTCAACTCCTTTTACATAATTTCGCATGCCAAATATCTTAATACTAATTAATTTTTATTATACCAGCTTATTCATTACTTTTATATGATTTTGCGGGGAATTTTTTCGATTCGTGTATGTTTCTGTCGGCATCCCCTTGTCGCAGCAGATCATGCTCTCTGCCTCGATTATCAAAAAAACATAAGATACAGAAGCAGAGCGGGACAACGTGTAACAAAAGCACCCCCTTCGCGGTGGAATTATCATGCCGCCCGGCTAAGATAAAGCCCCTTGTTACACTATGTAATATTCCATGTTATACTGAAGCAGAGTAAACTCTTTTCTTCACCGACAGCAATGGAGGTTAATGCCTATGTCAGTCAACCCCAAAAGCAAAGAAATAGCGACTGAGTTCATCGATTATCTGCATCCGGAAAACAAGAGCAATGTGCCCTGGAAAGAAGTAAAAAAGCTATGGCAGAACCTTCATAACGATCCAGCGTTGCGGACCGGCTTGCGCCCGGAGATTTATGATTCCTGGGAACGCAGTTATCAATACAAGGTGGACCGCAACTTGCGGGAAATTGTCCATGTCTGTTCTGATGCAGAATTCAGCCGGGCCAAAACCAATTCGGAATATTTAATGGAAATTGCCATCCCGGTTATGGAACGTCTTTCTGAGTTTGTGAAAGGAACCGGGTTTTTAGTCGCACTAAATGATGCCAACGGCATTAATTTATTAAACTACGGAGACAAGGAAACCCTGGAATGGTCCAAGCGCACCAATTTAATAGAGGGTACGGTCTGGACCGAAGAAATTGCCGGAACCAACAGTGCTTCCATCTGTCTGTCTCTGGTCAAACCGATTTCCGTTTATTCCTACGAACACTTTTGTTTGTACGCCATCACCGCAGCTTCGTCTTTTGCCCCCATCGTTGACAATGGCAAGGTGATCGGCTGTATCGGCATGGTGGCTCCTTACCAGCGCGTCAGTTATCATACGCTGGGCATGGCAGTCGCCGCGGCTGACCATATCCAGTCGAAGATGGCCCTGAATCGCATCTCCAAGTATCAACAGGTCATCACTGATTCCATGTCGGATGGCGTCATGGTGGTTGATTTAAATGGTTTGATTACCTACATGAACAACAAGTGTTCCAAAATTCTTGGTTTTGGCACTGCCAATATGGTCGGTGCAAACATACACGATCTTTTCGGTCAAAATCCGGAAAATCAATTCTTTATCAATATTGTCAATCAGGGCAGAATGGTAACCGATGATCTGGTGATCCTGTACAATGGCAACAATCAAATCCGCTGTCATATTACCTGTACCCCGCTGCATGGTTCCATTCTGGGCGATACCGGTTCGGTTATAATCCTGCGGGAAAGTGAGCGGATTAACAACATCGTCGGCAAATGGATCGGTCGTGGTGCACAAATGACCTTTGACGATGTAATCGGCAGCAACCCCAAGTTCCGGGATATTATCAAAATCGCCCGTACCACTGCCCAGTCCAACTCCAACGTTCTGCTGATGGGCGAAAGCGGCACCGGCAAAGATATTATCGCCCAGGCGATGCACAATGAAAGTCCCCGGCAAAACAATCCTTTTGTCGCGATCAACTGTGCGGCCCTGCCGCGGGAACTGATTGCCAGCGAATTGTTCGGCTATGAGGAATGGGCCTTTACGGGAGCCAAAAAAGGCGGCAATGTCGGCAAATTTGAGCTGGCCAATCAGGGGACCTTGTTCTTGGATGAAATCGCGGATATGCCGCTGGATTTGCAGTCCACCTTACTGCGGGTGCTGGAGGAAAAAAGCGTTATGCGTTTGGGCGGCAATCAAGTCATACCGGTAAATGTGAGGATCATGGCAGCAACCAATAAAAATCTGGAAGACGAGATTGCCCGCAATCGCTTCCGCAAGGATCTTTATTACCGGTTGGGTGTAATCAAGCTGAATATTCCATCACTGCGGGACAGACGTGATGATATCGCCCCGCTGGTCAGTCACTTTCTAAAACTGATCTGCAAAAGATACGGCAAGGAATTATATCGAATCAGTCCCCTGGCCTTGCAAACGCTGGTCAGCTATGACTGGCCGGGAAACATCCGGGAATTGCAGAATGTTTTGGAAGGATGCGTTCAACTAGCCCCCGGGCCGGAAATCGACAATGATTTTATTGTCAATTATATGGGTTTGGAAGCTGATCACCTGCCAAAAGCTCTCAGTGATGTATTAGTCCCGGATTTCACAGCAACCGAGGAACTCCAGCTACTGGAGGAACTGCTGCGCAAGAACAAGTTTAATAAAAAGAAAACCGCCCAGGAACTAGGGATCTCCCGCCAGACCCTGTACCGTCATCTGCATAAATATGGATTGGTATAGCCAGGACGATATCCAGCTTCCTGGCCTTTTTCCTTTCCATGAGCCTTCGCATGCTCTCCCGGCCCCAAATCTCTCCTCATCACACCCATATTTATCAGACTCAACCCGTTTCAGGCAAGCTCCCACAAGCTTTGTGAGCAGCTGAATGGCCCGGGCAATGATTGATTGTTTCCGCAGAACTTTGGGCAATCTTAAGAAGTTCTTAAGATTTTTCGCGCTGGTTTCGTAAGAATTGATTGCTATCATAACAGTAAAGTTGGATGATAAAAGGTGTGATGTTTCATTGGATAATAACCAAAACAGGAGTGATACTTCATGAATATCCTCGTATGCGACGATGACAAAGAGATCCTGGATGCCATCGGCATCTATCTGAAAAACGAAGGTTATACCGTGTTTAAAGCCACCAATGGTCTGGAGGCTTTACCGCTACTGGAAGAGAACCCTATCCATTTGGTGATCATGGATATCATGATGCCAAAAAT
>ERZ795053.469-NODE-469-length-51948-cov-7.085407_pt1 | contig 51948 bp, 47 predicted proteins | sample MGYA00375137_ERZ795053 | MGnify/ENA primary metagenome ERZ795053 (study PRJEB30182, sample SAMN05720284) | activated sludge metagenome | isolation source: Anaerobic digester | place: Hong Kong | collected 2014-12-17 ...
CGTGTGTTGGAGGTAATACAGGACTTACTGCCTGTACTCAGGATTGTAATGGAGTATGGGGTGGAACTGCATTTATAGATTCATGCAACACTTGTGTTGGTGGCAATACAGGTCTGACAGCTTGTACACAAGATTGTAACGGAGTATGGGGCGGCACAGCATATATTGACAGCTGCGGAACATGTGTAGGAGGAAATACAGGATTGTTCCCTTGTGGTTTTGATTGTAATGGTGATTGGGGTGGCACAGCATATATTGACAGTTGCGGAATTTGTGTAGGAGGTAATACAGGTCTTACTGCATGCATTCAGGATTGCAATGGCGACTGGGGCGGTACTGCTTATTTTGATACCTGTGGTATTTGTGTAGGAGGTAATACAGGTATTTGGGATTGTGATACCGTTAACGCTGTTCAGAATTTTGCATCAGGACACTGGTATAAATTATATCCTAATCCGGTAATGAATAATTATATCATTATCGAATCTGACATTTCAACACTCGATATTGAACTGACTGATATGTTAGGCAAACTGATTATTACTCAGCGATGCGATAACTTCGGAGGTAAATGCAAAATTGATGTTTCAGCAATACAGACATCAGGTATTTATGCCGTTCGCATCATAAGAAATCACCGAATCATGTCTGTAATTAGAATTGCAGTGATGAGAGACTGGTAAAATTATTCAGTCTTCAACTTCTTCCGTATTCGAAACACGGAATGAAAAGGTTTTATGTACAATAAAACTTAATACACCAATGCTTACTGCAGAAAATGCACGTGAGATGGTAGGATACCAGTGTAACTGACGAATTAAAAAATTCATCAGTACATAATTGAGAAACAATACACCAATGGCAACCAGTACAAATCGCAGAAACTGATGATGCCCTTTCAGATCAGATTCTTTAAATACAAGATTCTTGGTAAGAAAAAAATTGGTGATAAGTCCGCATGTATAAGACAAAGCTAATGATGCAGTAGGAGCGGAGAAAGTATAAAAAGGCAGGTGGATATCTTCCTTGTGATAAATGTAGTTGAATGCCAAAAAGTAAATTACTACGTCCACCACTGTAGCCGATGCTGCTGAAAAAAAATATCTGACAACTTTCAGATTTAATACCCGTATGGTAAATTTTATCATCGGGAGGCGAAAGTAACTTTATTACGTCACAGTGAAGTAGAATGTTGAAAAAAGATTGCTGAAGTTCAACTGAAATTTTAAAATCGTCAAGACAAAACTGAAGTATTCTTCAGTTTCTGATTTAGTAATATGTCCCCGGTAACAGGTAATTTTTTACATAATCAGCAATGCCATCTTCCAGCGAGTAAAATGGTTTTTTATATCCAATTGATTTCAGTTTTTCCATACGTGCCTCAGTAAAATACTGATACTTATCTCTGATATCCTGTGGCATATCAATAAATTCAATGTTGGGTTCAAGATTTTGTGAACTGAAAGTATTTACTGCCAAATCATAAAAACTTCTGGCCTGTCCGGTTCCCAGATTATATATGCCTGAATTCTTTCGCTGATTCATCAGAAACATACAAACGCTCGTCACATCTTTAACATAAATAAAATCGCGCAGCTGCCATCCATCTTTGTAGTCATCACGATGCGATTTAAAGAGTTTTATTTTTCCTTCTTTTTTAATCTGATGAAAGCCATGAAATATAACAGAAGCCATTCTTCCCTTATGATATTCATTCGGCCCATACACATTAAAGAATTTCAGTCCTGCCCAGAAGTATGGTTTGCGTTCCTGTGCAATTGCCCATTTGTCAAAATCATTTTTCGACTCTCCGTATGGATTCAAGGGCTTTAGCTTTGAAATAATTTCCTCATTGTCATCATAACCAAATTCACCATTGCCATAAGTAGCAGCAGACGATGCATAAATCAAAGGCAATCCATATTCCACACATTTGTTCCATACGGTTTTGGTGTAATTAAGATTTAATTTATTGAACACCTCACGGTTAAACTCTGTAGTATCAGTGCGGGCTCCTATATGAATAATAAATTGTGTGAGGTGATGATTTTGATCAATCCAGTCAAAAAATTTATTACGGTCAATTTGTGCGGTAAATTTTTTACCATCCAGATTCTTGTTTTTCTCTGCATTACTGAAATCATCCACAACTACCACATCATTAAATCCTTCTTCGTTCAGTTGTTTTACCAGACAACTTCCTATAAACCCAGCTGCTCCTGTTACTACTATCATAATTCGTTTTTCCTTTAAAATTAATTATGCTTCCTTCCGTTTTTATAAGTGAAGGAATATTTCTCAGGTAACAAAACTACATAAAGGCTGTTTATTATCTTAGCTGAAATAAAAAAATGAGTCAGGCATGTCTTATATACTAAAAACCAACCAGGCAGCATATTTACTCGACCCCGATAACGAAGATCTTGTTTTGAAAAAAAAAGGTAAGTTCAGTTCAGTATATCTGGGTTACAGGGTTGAAGACAAACTTCCAGTGGTAATAAAAAAACTCAATGATCCTGATGATGTTCAAACGCAGTTCCGATTTCAGAAGGAATCTTTAATGGGGTTTGATTTTTTCGGTGTACAGCATACTCTGGACGCATGGAAGGATGAATCAGGATATTACATCATCAAAGAATTTATTGACGGATTGTCGTTGCGACAGATGATGCAACATAAATTAATTAACCGGCCTTTATTTATTGCGAAGTGTATCATTGGAACTCTCGATATACTCAGTCAGTTTCACAATAAAGGAATTTATCATTGCGATTTAAGACCGGATAATATTTTGATTCTTGTAAACAAGCGCGGACATCCTGATATTATTCATCCGCAAGTGAGACTTATTGATTTCGGGTTGAGCAAACATTCCGAGTCTGATTTTCTTGCGCATCGTATGCCGTTTTCTCTTATTTATTCTCCTCCCGAGCAATTATTGAATTATCCCCGACTGGTGAATGCCACATCTGATTTATACAGCCTTGGTCTTACTCTTTACGAGTGTATTGCTCAGTATCCTCCTTTTTTTAATGATAACCCGGAAATGGTCATGCATCTGCAACTGAACACTTCTGTTGAAGAACATAAGAACATTCAGCCTGCATTGCTCAGTCTTATTCACAAAGCTACTGCCAAGAAGAAGTTGCGTTTGCCACCGGCACAACTTGAATCGGAAGAAATAGAAAAAACCATTGCTGAAGGCCAGGCACAACGTTTTCAGTCCTGCGAAGAATTTAAAACCGCAGTAGAAAAAATATTACCTCAGCTAAACGAATCGGAACGTAAGAATTTCTTCTCGAAATTGTTTGGTTAAACTTTATTCTTCCGGTATAGAATTAATTTTAATTATTTGCCATAAAAAAAGCTGCCTCAATGCGAGGCAGCTTTTAATTTTATTACAGAGCTGTATTTATTTAACGGTAATACGCTGTGTTTTCACTCCGTTGTTGGTTTGAACTTCGAGCATATAAATTCCTTTATCAGCATTTGGTAAGCTTAACTGATAAATTCCGTTACCATTAGATGCAATAGATTGATTAAACACAACTGCACCTTTCATATCATAAACCCTTACCAACACATTGTCTTTAATATTGTGTTGCGGAACAATAAAGTTAAAGTTTCCGGAAGCAGAAGGGTTTGGATAAACTACTAAGGTGTTACCCGGAGTCAATACCTCACTTAAACCTGTACTGGTACACACTACAGGGAAAATGGCATGAGCTAAATCCAATCCCCATGAATTTGATGCATCAGAATATGCATACCATCCTCCGCCTTGTCCCCACTCTTCATAAGCTGTACCCGGTACTGTCTCACCATCCAGATTGGTAACGATGGCTAAAGTGTCACCGGCATGATAGTCAAAATTCATTCCTACATAAAAATTTCCAATTGGAAGATTTACATTAGGTGAGAAGTCAATGATGGTAGGCAACTGTGCTGTAACATCTGCAGCAATTGCATCATAAGTAACAGTCTTGGTACCGATTATTGTACCCGGCAATCCTGATGCATCATTCCATACATTGGCATTGGCAGTATGTCCGGTTCCGGAAGAAGCTCCTACACCAAAAACTATTATTGCCTGATCAACAAATGCATTGGCTGTGTTATTTGTGAATATATCAGCTTTTGAAATATCGCCATAACCGTTTTGTCCTGCTACATATCCTCCGCTCTGCGCAGTATAAATAGTTGGAGTACTGGTAGCAACATCAAAATTAGCAAGAGTATCACAACCTCCGCCACCGCCTTGAGTCACGGTAATGTAGTCAGTTTTTGTCATGGTATTGCTACCCTGCCCATTGGTAACAGTAAGAGTTACATCATAAGTTCCCGCAGCAGCATACACAATGTTTGATGGGTTTTGCGCAGTGGAAGTTCCCGGGCTGCCACCTTGGAATGTCCAGCTCCATGATGTGGGAGAACCTGTACTTTGGTCAGTAAAGTTTACGCTTCCACCGGGTGCAATAGATGTTGTGTTGGCAGTAAATTGAGCAACCGGTCCACCACCTGTTGGTGCCTGGCATCCTAATGAAGTTGCCAAAGGTGCACGATAAGTTCCGTTTTGCATAGCAGTCACCATACGGGCTTTTTGTCCCGCTGTAAACATGTTCAGGCATTTGTCATAACAGTAATCCATATAGTTCATCCACATGTCGCCATTAGGTCCATTGTTGCATGTAACCTGTGGGAAACCCGGACATGGGTAAGGAATACTCTGTCCGCCATAATTGGCCGTTTGTTGTGTTGGAGTATCACTAACATAGTCGTTACCACAGTTGGCATCACCCCATATATGGCGTAATCCAAGCCAGTGACCAATTTCATGTGTTGCGGTGCGTCCTTTATTATATAATGGGTCAAGATTACCTGTTCGGCCAAATGCTTTATAATAGATAACAACCCCATCATTGGTTGCATTACCATAGTTGCCGGTCAAACCTGTAAGCCCACTGTTCAATGGGAAAGTTGCATGCCCTAAAAGTTGAAATCCGCTGGAAGTATAATCAGGTACTACCCAAATGTTCATATATTGTGTAGGATCCCAGATAGAACCCGGTTTTATTGTATTATCAATATAAGACATTGTGTAGGGCGGAGCACTCCATCCTTTTGAATTTCTGTTGATACGGTCAATACCGGTAGTGGCATTTCCATTCGGGTCACGTTGTGCCAAACAAAAATTGATTTCACAATCTGCAGCAACAGGAAGATAGGCAGAAGGTGTTGATGCCGTGTCAGCATTTAATCTGCGGTAATCTTCGTTCAGTACATCAATCTGTGATAATACCTGCGCATCACTGATGTTGTAACTTGTACCAACAGCACTTCCATTATGAATTACATGTATTACCACCGGAATGGTGTAAACCGTTTGAATGCGGTTGGCACTTGGCTCCTGCATTTTATTTGCGAGCCATGTTTCGTACTCGAGCGGAAGTTCAGCTGTTCCGCATGTCCGTACTGTAATTGCAGGATCAGCTTTCAGATTTCCGGCTACTTTCCTTTGTTGTGCATAAGCAGTTGCCATTGTTGCTACTGCAAGCACACTTAGTAAGATTCTTTTCATTTTTAACTTATTAAATTTTGAATGATTTTAAGAGTGTAAAAATAATAGAAAAGCAATTGATAATAGCTTAAATGGTAAAAAAAATAGATACTGAAAACCTCTGTAAAATTGAATGTAACCGCCATTTGAACAATTTTTTGGATTTTTGCCGTATGTTGTCGCAAATAGGACTGATCATTGCCAAAGAATGGAAGCTGGAGTGGCGCAACCGCTCGGCAATTGCCGGGCTTTCGGTTTATATACTTTCAGGGTTGTATATCAGTTATCTGAGTTTTAAAAAAATTGCAGACCCTGCAACATGGAATGCCTTATTCTGGATTCTTATTCTGTTTATGGCTGTTAATGCACTTGCCAAAAGTTTTATGACAGAGAGTAGGGGACTTCAGCTGTTTTATTACACCTTCCTAAATCCCCAGGTAGTTATCATCGGGAAAATTATTTACAATGGTGTTTTACTTTTTGTTTTAGGGTTACTCACTCTTTTGTTTTATACCATATTGTTGGGCAATCCTGTTCAGGATAGTTTTATGTTTTTGATTACACTGCTTGCAGGATGTTTTGGTATTTCGTCAGTTCTAACCATGATTTCTGCAATCGCTTCCAGGGCAGGACATCAGTCAAGTATGATGGCTATACTTGGATTTCCTGTATTGCTGCCATTACTTATCATACTCATCCATTTATCCAAGAATGCAATTGACGGAATTGAATTTTCTGTGAATGTAAAGTATCTGACATTGATACTTTCATTAAATCTGATTGTTCCTGCATTAGCCTTTATTTTATTTCCATACCTTTGGCGTGAATAAAAAACAGGAGGTCAGCACCTCAATTTAAGATGCATTCAGTCTGGAAAATAATTTGTGTGATTTTATTGTTTTATACAGTGATTGCAGGATTTTTACTTCCCGTTCCTGAACTTCCGATACTGAACGAAACGATTCGTAATTTATATTTTCATGTAACCATGTGGTTTGTCATGATTACTCACATGGTAATATCAATAGTTTATAGCATCAGGTTTCTGACAAATTCACAACTCAGGTATGATATGAAAGCCGAACAATATTCTCAAACAGGGATGGTGTTTGGTATAGCCGGATTGATAACAGGAATGATTTGGGCAAAATTTACCTGGGGGGCTTTTTGGGTGAATGACACCAAACTAAACGGTGTTGCCGCAGCTATGCTGATGTATGCTGCTTACTTCATTTTGCGCAATGCTACTGATGATGAAAACAAGCGTGCCAAACTCAGTGCTGTTTATCTGGTGTTTGCATTTCCATTAATGATGGCATTTATTTTCATATTACCTCGTATGACTGATTCACTTCATCCCGGAAATGGAGGCAACCCTGCATTTGGTCAGTATGATTTAGATAATAATATGCGAATGGTATTTTACCCTGCCATCATTGCATGGACTTTACTCGGTTTATGGATAACTTCTATCCGTATCAGAATAAAAAATTTATGGAACGAAACAAACTTATCAGAATAATTGTTTTGCTGTCAGTTCTACCATCTGTTACTTTCGCTGATGGTGTTGAAATGGCAGATGCTTTACGCAGTAATGGTAAAATTTATGTGGTTGTAGCAGTATTATGTGTAGTGTTAGCAACAGTGTTGTTATATCTGTTCAGCATTGATCGCAAAGTGAAAAAAATGGAAGAAAAATTCAAGAACAAGTAGAGAAGTTTAAGAAATGAAAAAGTCTTACATCATAGCAATACTTATTATAGGAATAGCATTTGCGGCCATTATCAGTACAGTGAACGATTCTGGCACGTACTCCAATTTCAGCGAAGCTGCTGCTCATGAAGGAAAAGTTTATCACGTGGTTGGCAAACTCAACCGTGAGAAACCGTATGTGTACAACCCACATCAAAATGCCAACTTGTTTACGTTTTATCTCTTTGATAATAATGGTGAAGAACGCAAAGTGTTATTAAATAAGGCAAAGCCTCAGGATTTTGACAAATCAGAGCAGATTGTAATAATCGGAAAGATGAAAGGGGATGAGTTTATTGCTTCTGATATTTTGTTGAAATGCCCCAGTAAGTATGCTGATGAAAACCTGAAACCGGTTTCATAATTTTAAAGGCATTCAGCTACAGATTTATAAAATTAAAAATCCGCTTTTTGTAAGGCGGATTTTTTTTAGCCGGATTTATCATCTCAGAATTAAAGTTTTTTACTTCAGTTAATTATTCCAAAAGCGAGCGCATTTTTAATGCATAAAAAAAGTCGTTCTGTTTTAGAACGACTTTCTTGTGCTGCGAAGAGCGTAATTTTATTTTACCGACTCCACAATTGCTTTGAAAGCATCAGGATTGTTAAGAGCAAGATCAGCCAAAACTTTTCTGTTGAGCTGATTTCCTGCCTTATGCAGTTTGCCCATGAATTCGCTGTATGACATGTCGTAATTTCTTACGGCAGCATTGATACGCTGAATCCACAATCCGCGGAAGTTACGTTTTTTGGTTTTACGGTCGCGGTAAGCATATTGCAATCCTTTTTCAACCGTATGTTTGGCAACGGTTAATACGTTACCTCTTGCGCCCCAGTTTCCTTTGGCGCGTTTGAGCAATTTTTTACGTCTTGCTTTTGACGCTACTGAATTTACCGAACGTGGCATGTGTTTGTAATTTTTGGCGTTAGCGCTCCGCCATGCGGAATCTTTATGCTAAGTACCTGGTTAAACTTATATTGAATTAAATTTTCTTAAGCAATAGCCAACATTCTTTTTACTCTGAACTCATCGGCTTTGTTCACAATAGCCGGGTTGGTAAGTGCGCGCTTGCGCTTGGTTGACTTCTTGGTGAGAATGTGGCTTTTGAAAGCATGCTTTCTCTTGATTTTTCCGGTGCCGGTAACGCTGAAACGTTTTTTCGCGCTGGAGTTGCTCTTCATTTTCGGCATAATACTTCTTTTTTATTGTGTTATTTAAATTCGTTATTTCTTTTTAGGCAGTGGTGCAAGATGCAGGAACATTCTGTTTCCTTCCAGTTTTGGAAGCATTTCAACCTTTGCATACTGTTCCAGTGCCTGTGCAAATTTCAGCAGGATAATTTCTCCCTTTTCTTTATATGCTATCGTCCTTCCTTTAAAGTGAACATAAGCTTTTACTTTAGCTCCTTCTTCCAAAAACTTGATGGCATGTTTCAGTTTGAAATTGAAATCGTGCTCATCAGTATTGGGTCCAAAGCGAATTTCTTTTACAACTGATTTTGCTGCTTTTGCTTTCTGCTCTTTATCCTTTTTCTTTCGCTCGTAAAGGAATTTCTGATAGTCTATTATTTTACATACCGGTGGATTGCTGTTTTCGGAAATCTCCACAAGGTCAAGTTCCATTTCTCTTGCCATGCGAAGTGCTGTATCCGTGTCGTAAATCTTATTTTCTACGTTATCTCCGACCAAACGTACCTGCGGAACTCTGATACGTTCGTTGATTCTGTGTTCATCAACCTTTGGTTGTGGAAGCCTCCTGTCTCTGTAACCTTGCGGTCTGTTTTCAGGGCTTCCTCCCGGTTTGTTAAATGTTGCTATATGTCCTCCTTGTTATTCGTTTATTAATAATTGTTTGTCTATTTCTTTCCGCACTACATCACAAAATTCTTTGGGTGTCATGGTTCCAAGGTCGCCCTTGCCATGTTGCCTCACAGATACTTTGTTCTCAGCCATCTCTTTTTCGCCAACTATGAGCATAAATGGTATCTTTTTTACTTCCGCATCCCGGATTTTTCGTCCGATTTTTTCTGCCCTTTCGTCAACGAGGGCGCGAATATCGGAATTATTTAGTAACTGTGAAACAGAATTTGCAAATTCATTGAACTTTTCACTAATCGGTAAAATGGCTACCTGTTTTGGCGACAGCCACAGTGGGAAATTACCGGCATAATGCTCTATCAGAAATCCGATAAACCTTTCATGCGTTCCCAATGGCGCACGGTGAATACACAATGGTGTTTTCAGCGTATTGTCTGCATCGCGGTAGGTAAGCCCAAAACGAACAGGCACTGCAAAGTCAACCTGATTGGTGGCCAAAGTAAATTCACGACCGATGGCACTCCATACCTGTACATCAATCTTTGGCCCGTAGAATGCACTTTCGTCAGGAACTTCCACATAAGGAACTTTTGTTTCAATAAGTACCTTCCTTACCATGTCCTCTGTTTTTAGCCATAACTCGGGTTCATTCACATATTTCTTCCCTAATTTTTCAGGTGAGTGTGTTGAAAAACGCATCACATATTTCTCAATTCCAAATATCTTGAAATACTTTAAGTACATATCGTTAACTGCTTTAAATTCAGCAGCAAACTGTTCTTCTGTACAATAAATATGTGCATCATTCATCTGCAGACATCGCACACGCATAAGCCCAAATAATTCACCCGATTGTTCATAACGGTAACAGGTACCATACTCAGCCAAACGGATAGGTAAATCGCGGTAGCTGGCATTCATATTACCAAAAATCTTATGGTGATGTGGGCAGTTCATGGGCTTGAGGTAATATTTCTCTCCGTCCATTTCCATCGGAGGAAACATACTTTCGGCATAATATGGCAGGTGACCTGTTGTAAGATACATACTTTCCTTGGCAATGTGAGGGGTTCTCACCCGTTTGTATCCGGCTTCGTTTTCGGTACGTTTTGCCAACGATTCTAACTGTTCAATAATAATACCTCCGTTAGGCATCCACAAAGGCAGACCCGGGCCAACTTCATCGTCAAACATAAATATCTCCAGTTCTTTTCCCAGCTTTCTGTGGTCGCGTTTTTTTGCTTCTTCCAGCATGGCAAGGTATTCGTCCAGTTCTTTCTGTTTTGGGAAACTGATACCATAAATACGGGTTAACTGCTTGTTGTTTTCATCACCCTTCCAGTATGCACCGGCAAGGTTCATCAGTTTAACTGCTTTGATGTAACCTGTGTTTGGAATATGCGGCCCACGGCACAAATCGGTAAAATTTCCCTGCGTGTAAAAAGTGATGGTACCATCCTCCAGATTCTGAAGCAAATCAAGTTTATATTCATCACCTTTTTCAGTAAAATATTTTACGGCATCACTCTTGGCCATTTCTTTTCTGATGTAAGGATTACTCTGACGTGCCAGTTCAATCATCTTGTCTTCAATTTTTTTGAAGTCATCACTCGATATCTGCTGACCTTGCAAATCCACATCGTAATAAAAACCGTTTTCAACAGGAGGTCCAACCCAGAATTTGATTCCCGGGAAATAAAATTCCAGTGCTTCGGCCATCAGGTGCGCTGACGAATGCCACATCGTGTTTTTTCCGTCTTTGCTGTCCCATGTCAGGAGTTCGAGTGTAGCATCTTCAGTAATTGGTCGCATCAGGTCGCGTACCTCGCCATTAACTTTTGCTGCAAGTACATTTCTTGCCAAACCCTCGCTGATACTTTTTGCAATATCCATGGCTGTAGTTCCCGATGGATATTCGCGCACTGTTTTATCCGGAAAAGTAATATTCATTCTAAAAAAAATTTTTGCAAATATACGGTAAAACACAGAGTTGTAATTGCTTCCTTATTTATTAAAATTAAATTTTTTCTGAGTTAAATACTTACTTAAGATAGCCCTGTTTTTTACTGACGTAGAAATGTGATATGCAATTAAAATATACTTTCATTTTTCAATCTGAGAGTATAACATTGAATAAAAACACTAACATTTTTTATTAACTCTCAATATAATCTCAATAAGTCAACATGCTGATGCGAACAGTGGTGCAGAGTTACTATTTTTGTCATCCTTAATATTGATATTTTCTGCCTACATTTGCCCATGCACCAATCTATATTAATCATTGACTTTGGCTCGCAATATACGCAGCTGATTGCCAGAAGACTTCGTGAGCTGAACGTTTATTGCGAAATTCACCCTTATAATCACCTCCCTGAAATTTCTCCCTCAGTAAAAGGAATTATCTTTTCAGGAAGTCCGTGTTCGGTACGCGATCAGGATGCCCCTTTTATTGATACAGCAAAATACATACAGCAACTTCCTGTGTTGGGTTTATGCTATGGAGCACAGCTTCTCGCAAATCAGCATGGCGGTGAAGTGATGGCTTCAAAAATAAGAGAGTATGGCCGTGCTAAACTCAAACTTACTTACGATGATACCATATTTAAGGATGTAAGTTCTGTAAGTCAGGTGTGGATGTCGCATGCCGATACCATAAAAAGTTGTGGAGAAAGTTTTGAAGTAATAGGCGAAACAGAAGATGTAAGTGTTGCCGCTTTCAAACATAAAGAACTTCCTGTGTATGGCTTTCAGTTTCATCCGGAAGTATATCACAGCATGGAAGGAAAGCAAATGCTTGCCAATTTTGTGTATAACATCTGTGGCTGCTCGGGCGACTGGACACCGGGCTCGTTTGTAGATGAAACTGTAGCAGAATTGAAATCAAAACTGGGAAATGACAAAGTAATTTTAGGACTGTCGGGTGGAGTGGACTCAAGTGTAGCAGCTTTGTTGCTTCACAAGGCAATAGGTAAAAACCTGTATTGCATTTTTATTGATAACGGACTCTTGCGTAAAGATGAGTCGAAGCAGGTAATGGAAGTGTTCAGCCCGATGGGATTGCAGATAAATGCTGTTGATGCTTCAGAAGAGTTTTATTCAGCCCTGAAAGGAATTTCGGATCCGGAGCAGAAACGCAAAACCATTGGTAGGGTATTTATTGAAGTTTTCGACCGCGAAGCTCATAAAATTCAAGATGTGAAATGGCTGGCACAGGGAACCATCTATCCTGATGTGATAGAATCGGTTTCTGTAAAAGGTCCTTCAGCAACCATCAAATCGCATCACAATGTTGGAGGACTACCCGATAAAATGAAGCTGAAAATAGTAGAGCCGTTGCGTTCGCTCTTTAAAGACGAAGTGCGCAGAGTGGGAAAAGAAATGGGTCTGAAAGATGCACTGCTGAATCGTCATCCTTTTCCGGGTCCGGGATTGGGAATACGAATTTTAGGAGATATAACAGCCGACAAAGTAAAGATTTTGCAGGAGGCTGATGCCGTTTATATGCAGTTGCTGCAGAAACATAATTTGTATCAGAAAGTGTGGCAGGCAGGAACAATTTTTCTGCCGGTGAAGTCGGTTGGAGTAATGGGCGATGAGCGAACCTATGAAAATGCAGTTTGCCTGAGGGCTGTTACCAGCACGGATGGCATGACTGCTGACTGGGCGCACCTGCCTTATGAGTTTTTAAGTCTGGTGTCGAATGAAATTATCAATAAAGTAAAAGGAATTAACAGGGTGGTGTACGACATCAGTTCAAAACCACCTGCAACCATAGAGTGGGAATGATGAGAAAATACAGAACAGATATTGGTTTCTCTGTCATGAAGTATCTTTTTTGTGCAATGGCATTTATGGGAATGTCGTGCAGCACACAAAAGAAAGTTCCTGCTCCTGCACCGCAACCTACTCCGCCCAAAACTGTTGCGAAAGATACCGTTCATGCACCTGCAACTAAGGAGGTTGTGCATAAAGAAATCAAAATAGGTTTGCTATTGCCACTTGATATTAAAAAGCATCTGGATGCCCTCACCGATACATCAGTAGATATGGGTATGGATGCATATACACTCAGTCAGTTGCAGTTTGCCGAAGGTGCTATGCTCGCTGCCGATTCATTAAACATGACTAAACAAATGGTTTCCATAAAAATCAGTGATGCACCTGCTGACAGTTTTTATTTATCCAATAAACTTTACAAGCCTGATATGTTGCATGCCGATGTTATTCTGGCTTCGGTGCCTGCTGCCAATGCTGCTACTGCTGCACGTATAGCCAAATTACATAAGCAAAAGATAGTGTTCACACAGCCTGTATCAACCACTTCACTTACATCGTATGACAATGCATATCTTGCAGCCACATCCACTACCACTCAGTGTGAGATTGCTGCAGCCAAACTTGCTTCAGCTATGCCTGCAGCACATTTCTTTTTGTTTACAAGTGATAATAAGCGAGAGCAGGATATAGCAGTACTGTTTAAACCGGGATTGCCGGCCTCTAAAACTTATTCAATCACCAACAAAGCTAAATTAGACTCGGTGGCTAAACATGCTTTGCGCCATGAGCAGGTTATTATTATGGTTTCATCTGACGAAGGTTTTGTTTCATCCACATTAAACCAAATTAATGCAGCAGCCGATGGAACCATTACCATCATGGGCCTTCCTACATGGGAAAATTTTGAAAGTATTGATTATTCATTACTGAAAAATCTGAGAGTGATTTACTTCACAACCGGATTTGTAAATTCAAATGATGAACACGTTAAAGATTTCAGAAATAAGTATATCAGCCGTTATAATGCGGAACCGATGTTTGCAGCCTATCAGGGTTTCGAACTGGTAATGGAATTTGCCGCTAACAAAACAGATGAAAACCGCAAGCAGCAAAAAAAGAGGTTATTGCCTTTCAAATTTACTCAGATTGACAGTCATGGATGTTTCGAGAACCAATATGTCAGACTGATAGAAGTAAAAAATTATGAGCTGATACCTTTGGATGAATAAAGTGTTAGAATTTAAATTGTTTAATATCAACACTTTAGAATCTTATTGACAATAATCAAATCTGTTATTTAAAAATTGCAGATTCGTTTTTGAAATATCATATAATTGATTACTTTTGCCGACCCTTATTAAAAGTGAGAATATTATGTCGCGTATTTGTGATTTAACAGGCAAAGGCAGTGTGGTAGGAAATAACGTATCGTTTTCGAACCGTAAAACGAAACGCAGATTCAACCCGAACCTGCAAGAAAAAAAGTTTTTCATTCCTGAAACAGGTGAATGGATAACATTAAAAGTATCGGCAGCCGCCCTACGTACCATCAACAAAAAAGGTATATCGGCCTGCATCAACAGTTTAATTAAAAAAGGACACATTTAATTCCTATAAACCATGGCAAAAAAAGGTAACAGGGTACAGGTAATTTTGGAATGTACAGAGCATAAAGCCAGCGGTATGCCGGGTATGTCACGCTACATTACCACCAAGAACAAGAAAAACACTACGGAGCGTTTGGAGTTGAAAAAATACAACCCCATTCTGAAAAAAGTAACCGTACATAAAGAAATTAAATAACAATATTAAAACTCACAGAACATGGCTAAGAAGGTAGTTGCAACACTTAAGACCGGAAAAGGCAAAGAGTTTTCCAAAGTAATTAAGATGGTGAAAGGACCTAACGGTTCTTATTCTTTTAAAGAAGAAGTGGTACATAACGATCACATCAAAGATTTTTTAAAAGAGAAATAATAAGAATGTAAATGATTAAACAGCTTTCTTCCATCAGGGAGAAGGCTGTTTTTGTTTAGAGCAAGGTATAAGCAGATATGGGTTTTTTCGGATTGTTTTCAAAGAAGGAAAAAGAATCGCTCGACAGCGGCTTGGATAAAACAAGAGAAAGTTTTTTTTCAAAAATCACCAAAGCGGTAATCGGAAAATCTACCGTTGATGACGAAGTTCTCGATAAGCTCGAAGAGGTGCTTGTTTCGTCTGATGTGGGAGTAACCACTACGTTGAAAATTATCAAGCGTATTCAGGACCGTGTGGCACGTGATAAGTATGTGGGCACCGACCAGCTGAACAAAATTCTGAAAGAAGAAATTGCTACGCTGCTTGAAGAAAATAAATCTGCAACAGTGGCATCGCTTATTGATGAAACAAAAAAGCCTTATGTGATTATGGTGGTGGGTGTAAATGGAGTAGGCAAAACTACTACCATAGGAAAACTTGCATATCAGTTTAAAAACGGAGGTAAGAAAGTGTTGTTAGGTGCGGCTGATACTTTCAGAGCTGCGGCAGTTGACCAGTTGAATATTTGGGCAGAGCGTGTTGATGTTCCAATTGTTTCGCAGGGAATGAATGCTGACCCTGCATCGGTAGCTTTCGACACGGTAAAATCGGGTGTGGCACAGCAAAGTGATGTGGTAATTATTGACACTGCCGGACGACTGCACAACAAAGTGAATCTGATGAATGAATTGTCGAAGATTAAACGTGTGATGCAGAAAGTTATTCCTGATGCTCCGCATGAAATTCTTCTGGTACTTGATGCTTCAACAGGACAGAATGCCATTGAACAGGCCCGACAGTTTACTGCTGCAACCGAAGTGAATGCACTTGCACTTACCAAACTCGATGGCACTGCCAAAGGCGGAGTTGTCATCGGCATTTCAGACGAATTTAAAATTCCTGTAAAATACATTGGCGTAGGAGAGAAGATTACCGATCTGCAGGCATTCGACCGTGTAGCGTTTGTAGATTCTCTTTTTGCAAAATAAATCACCATGAGAACAAAAATTTCAAAGCCAATAAAGGTTAATGTAGTGACACTGGGTTGCTCCAAGAATGTGGTGGATTCGGAAATACTGATGGGGCAATTACAGGCAAATGATTTTGATGTGGAGCATGAATCTTCCAAAAATGCGGAGATTGTCATTGTAAATACTTGTGGTTTTATTGATAATGCCAAACAGGAATCTATTGATACCATTCTGCATTATGCCAGAGAAAAAGAAAAAGGTAAAATTGAAAAACTGATTGTCACAGGATGTCTTTCCGAGCGCTATAAACCTGCACTCGAAAAAGAAATTAAAGGAGTAGATAATTTTTTTGGCACACATGATTTGCCAATGCTGCTTAAGACACTCGGTGCCGATTACAAACATGAGCTGATTGGTGAAAGGCTGATGACTACACCGCGCCACTTTGCTTACATGAAAATATCGGAAGGTTGCGATCGCCCATGCTCTTTCTGCGCCATTCCTCTGATGCGAGGGCAGCATGTTTCAAAACCTGTTGAAGAGTTGGTGAAAGAAGCCAAAGTACTTGCTGCCAAAGGAACCAAAGAATTAATTCTGATTGCACAGGATTCAACATTTTATGGCCTTGATCTTTATAAAGAGCGCAGATTGCATAAGTTGATGGAACAGTTGGCTGCTGTAGAAGGTATTGAATGGTTACGCTTGCATTATGCATTTCCGTCAGGTTTCCCTCTTGAAATACTGGATGTGATGAGAGAAACACCTAACATTTGCAAATACCTCGACATTCCTTTGCAACATGCCAGCGACAACATGCTTAAAAGTATGCGCAGAGGAATTACGCGTGAAAAAACAACAGCACTCATCAATACCATCAGAGAGAAAGTTCCCGGTGTGGCAGTTCGCACAACGTTTATTACAGGATACCCCGGTGAAACCGAGAAAGACCATGAAACATTATTGCGTTTTCTGGAAGAGATGCGCTTTGACAGAGCAGGAGTGTTTACCTATTCGCATGAGGAAAATACCCATGCTTATACTTTGAAAGATGATGTGGACGAAGAAACCAAACAGCGCAGACTGGATGAACTGATGCAGGTGCAACAGCAGATATCCTATTCAGTTAATCAAAATAAAGTAGGAAGTACATGCAAGGTTCTGTTCGACAGAAAAGAAGGAAATTATTTTGTGGGACGTACTGAATTTGATTCACCTGAAGTGGATAATGAAGTGCTGGTAGAGGCACAAAATAATTATGTACGGATTGGCGATTTTGCCAACATCAAAATTACTTCAGCCGAAGCATTCGACCTGATGGGAGTGAGGGTATAACACTTCAGATATTTACAATCTTAAAGTAGAAATTAAAAATCGGAATTTTTTATACGGAAGAATTTTGACTGTTCATTTAGTCTGCAAATGGTTTAGTTATTTACCTATGACAATTGCAGCAGTTAAGTATAAATCAAAATTCTATCACCAGATCATCACTCTCTACCATTGTTTTTTCACTCAGGTGAATTTTCTTAACTGTCATATCATCAGGTGCAGTGATGGTAGTCTCCATCTTCATTGCTTCAATTACAAATAGCGGAGTATTACGTTTCACTTTGTCACCTTCCTTGACAAAAATTTTAGAAAGCATTCCCTGCAATGGTGCACCAATGTGATTCTCGGCAGAGGATTTAATATGCTGTTGCTTTTTCGATTTCTGAGATTTATCCTGCACATCTACTGTACGTGTTTGTCCGTTCAGTCTGAAATAAACGGTGCGAACTCCGTTTTCATCGGCATCACCTACATAAAGTAAGCGGATAAGAATGGTTTTTCCTTTACCAATATCAACAATAATCTCTTCATTGTTTTTCATTCCGTAATAAAACGGTATGGTAGGCAGGGGCATCAAATCACCATATTGCTGAATCTTGTCATAGTAATCTTCAAATACCTTCGGATAAAATTTATAAGAGAGAAAATCGAGGAAGGTAAGCCTGTCATCAAATTTATTTTTGAAAGTTTCAAACTCTGTATCAAAATTGATGGGCTGAAGATGTGCATTAGGTAAATCGGTATAAGGTTTTTCGTCTTTCAGAACTATTTTCTGTAATTTTTCAGGAAAGCCTCCCGGAGGCTGGCCGATATCACCTCTGAACATGCTTTTCACTGAGTCGGGGAATGACAATGTTTCGCCTTTATTGAAAATATCTTCGTTGCTCAGATTGTTGGTCACCATGTACAATGCCATATCTCCAACAACCTTGCTCGAAGGAGTTACTTTAACAATATCACCAAATAAAATATTCACATCTTCATACGCTTTTTTAATTTCTTCCATCTTATCTCCAAGACCTAAAGAATTGGCCTGTGGTTTCAGATTGGAATACTGTCCTCCCGGTATTTCATGTTTATACACTTCAGCAGTCCCGGCCTGCAATCCCGATTCAAACGGATAATACCATTCGCGTACAACCTCCCAGTAATTTGAAAATTCGTTGAGTGATTCAATGTTGAATTTATTTTCCCGTTTGGTGCCTCGCATCACTTCCACCAGTGAGTTGAAGTTTGGCTGAGAGGTTAATCCGCTCAGCGAACTTAATGCCACATCAACCACATTTACTCCGGCTTCAATAGCTTTCATGTAAGTGGCACATTGCACTGCACTGGTATCATGGGTATGCAAATGGATTGGAATGGAGATATTTTTCTTTAACTCAGTAATGAGTTTTTCAGCAGCATACGGTTTCAGTAAGCCTGCCATATCTTTTATTCCGAGGATATGTGCACCACTGTCTTCAAGTTCTTTTGCAAGGTCAACATAATACTGCAATGAATATTTTTTTCTTTCCGGATTCAAAATGTCACCGGTGTAGCAAATACAAACTTCGGCAAGACCACCTGTCAAATTTCTTACAGCATTGATAGAAACTTTCATGCTCTTGGTCCAGTTGAGCGAGTCGAAAATCCTGAATACATCAATTCCGTTTTCCCAGCTTTTCTCAATAAATTTTTCTACCAGATTATCAGGATAGGCAGAATAACCAATGGCATTGCTGCCACGAATGAGCATCTGCAAAAGGATATTGGGTATTGCTTTTCTGAACAGTTGAAGTCGTCTCCAGGGGTCTTCGTGCAAAAAGCGCAACGACACATCAAAAGTGGCACCACCCCAAACCTCCATTGAGAAAAGTTGTGGATGGTTTTGTGCAAATGCACGTGCTACATTCATCATGTCAATGGTGCGCACACGCGTGGCAAGTAAACTCTGATGTGCATCTCTGAACGTACAGTCGGTGTAATGAATGATTTTTTCATCCTTCAGCCATTTCGAAAATTTATCAGGTCCCAACTCTGTAAGTTTCTGTTTGGTACCATCAGCAAAAGGTTTGCTGTAGTCGTACTGAGGTATGCGTGGTGCAGAAAATGTTCGTATGTTTTGTAGTCCGTTTAAGTCAGGATTTCCGTTCACCATCACATCGGCAAGATAACGCAAAACCTTGGTTCCGCTGTCCTGCGTGGTTTTAAAATTAAATAACTCCGGATGTTTCTGAATAAATGGTACAGTTATTTTTCCTTCTTTAAAAACAGGATGTTTTAATACGTTTTCTAAAAATCGTATATTGGTTTTAACTCCGCGAATACGAAACTCACGCAAGGCACGCAGCAGTCGCGCACTTGCTCCCTGCAGTGTTCTTCCCGATGCTGTTATTTTTACCAACATGGAATCAAAAAACGGTGACACTTTTACTCCCTGATACGAGCTGCCTTCGTCTAACCGTATGCCATAACCACCGGCATTGCGATATGCAATGATGGTCCCATAATCAGGCTTGAAATCATTCTGCGGATCTTCGGTAGTAATACGACACTGTATGGCAAAACCATTACATGCAATTTTATTCTGCTGTGGTATATCAATGGCAGCATCAGAAAGTGCCATACCTCCTGCAATTAAAATCTGTGCACGCACAATATCAATGCCTGTAATTTCTTCAGTGACGGTATGTTCTACCTGAATACGCGGATTAACTTCAATAAAATAAATATTTTCATTCTCGTCAACCAGAAATTCAACGGTACCTGCACAACTGTAGTTAACGTGCTTTGCAATACGCAGTGCATAATCATACAAAGCATCTTTGGTTTTCTGTTTCAGTGATGGGGCAGGAGCAATTTCAATCACTTTCTGAAATCTGCGCTGCAGTGAACAGTCTCTTTCAAACAGATGAACAATGTTTCCATGTTCATCACCGAGTATCTGCACTTCGATATGCTTGGGATTATCTACAAACTTTTCGATAAATACAGTGTTGTCACCAAATGCATTGGCAGCTTCGCTTCGTGCTTCGTTAAAAGATTTTTCCATCTCTACTTCCTTGCGAATCACACGCATGCCTCTGCCACCACCACCTGCAGCAGCCTTCAATATTACAGGCAATCCAATTCGCTTTGCTTCCTTAAGTGCAATGGATGCATCAGTAAGTTCAGTCTTACTGTCTTCAATCATTGGTACCTTACATGCCTGCGCCACTTTCTTGGCAGCCACTTTATCGCCAAGCATATTCATAGCCTCTGGCGAAGGACCTACGAATATAATTCCCTCTTCGCGACAGCGCTTATTGAAGATGACATTCTCACTCAGAAAACCATAGCCGGGATGTATTGCATCCGCTTCATATTTTTTCGCTATGCGGATAATTTCTTCAATATCTAAGTATGGTTTCAGCGGATCGCTGTCATGCCCTATCTGATAGGCTTCATCTGCTTTGTAGCGATGCAGCGAATAACGGTCTTCGTAAGTATAAACGGCTATGGTTTTAATTTCAAGTTCGGAGGCAGCACGCAAACAGCGTATGGCAATTTCACCACGGTTGGCTACCAATAATTTCTTGATTTTGTTCATAAAGCGGAATATTTTATTGAAGTTACAAAGTTGTGAGATGAATCTATATTATTCAATTTTATTTTTCAAAAGATTTAAAATGCAGATTGGTGAAAACTTTCAACTTTATACTTTAATCCTGTTTATATTGTTTCCGTTACTTTTTAGATATTTGATGAGTGTTGCCAATAGATTTTTATATCTATTTTAGTTGATAAATTAAGCCTGATTCAGAGCGTACAGCAACATAAATTTTTTGGTTGCTTTATTTTAGGTTACTTTGCATGCAATTTCTAAAGTATGTCATTTACCAGTCATCAGGTAACTTTTAAAGAAGCAGGTTTTTCCAGCCTTATTACCGATTATGTTTCAGCAAATCCTGCATTGGCTGATTATTTTGCCTTTTCTCCTGATAAAAAAAGTTTGACTAAAGCTATTGAAAGCAGGAAGAATTACCATGTAAACAGGGAAGTTTTGGTGAATTCACTTTTAAAGCAGTATGAAGCAACGGTATTCAACAGCGACTGGAAATCTTCTCCTGTTTTTCAAAACATACAGCAATTAGGTAAGTCTGAAACGTTTACTGTTACTACCGGTCATCAACTGAATATTTTCACGGGACCTTTATATTTTGTTTTTAAAATTCTCACTGCAGTCCGGCAAGCTGAGGAGTTGAAAAAGATGTTTCCTGAAAATCATTTTGTGCCGGTGTACTGGATGGCTACCGAAGACCATGATTTGGAAGAAATAAAGTCAGTGAATGTAGCAGGTGAAAAAATTACCTGGCAAACAAATCAGATGGGCGCTACAGGTAGGATGAATACTCAGGGGTTTAAAGAAACGCTGCGACTGATTTTGAAAAAATTTTCTGCAAGCAAGAATGAAGTATTCATTCGAAGTATTCTGGAAACCGCTTATCTGAAAAACAATACACTGGCAAATGCTACCAGAAGCATGGTACATGAGTTGTTTTCAGAATATGGAATAGTAGTTTTAGATGCTGACGATCCTGTTCTTAAGCGTCAGGCAATACCTGTTTTTAAAGACGACTTGCAGAATCATACAGCTTTTAAGGAATTTAAAAATCTTGAATCGTTCGAGAAGAAATATGGTTTGCAGGTACATGCACGTGAGATAAATTTATTCTATCTGCAACCTGATAGCAGGGAAAGGATTACAAAGAACGGTGATGGCAGTTACGAAGTAGTAAGCACTAACATCAGATTTTCACCGGAAGAATTGTTTCGTGAACTTGAAAAATCTCCGGAGAGGTTCAGCCCTAATGTGATATTACGACCCGTGTATCAGGAAATGATTCTTCCGAATCTGTGTTACACAGGAGGCCCTGCCGAAGTACATTACTGGCTGCAACTGAAGAAAATATTTGAGCATAATAAAGTCTTCTTTCCGATTATTGCATTGCGTAATTGCATGATGGTGGCTGACAGTATCAATAGCAAAACACTCACTTCATTAAAGTTAAACTGGAAGGATATTTTTGATGATGTGAATGTGATTGCCAACAAATATATCAGAGAAAAATATTCTGATAAACTTGACCTTGGTGAGGCATATCATCAGTTGGAACTCGCATATAAGCATATAAAAGAAAAGGCATCAGCCATAGATATTACTCTTGCAAAACATGCAGATGCAGAGCAGGTGCGGCTAAAAAAGCGGCTGGCTGCAACAGAAAAAAGAATGTTACGTGCGTTAAAGAAAAAGAATGAGACCGATGTGCAGACCATACAGCAACTGAAGGATTCGCTTTTCCCCGGAGGAAATTTGCAGGAGAGAACGGAGAATGTATTTCCTTTTATCGCTGAATACGGAAAGGTTTTTTTTGATGATTTGCTGAAAGTGATGGACATATTTCCTCAAAATTTTCAGGTATTGTCATTCGACAGCAAATAGCCTATGGTGAAAAGAGTTTTTGACCTGATGATTTCACTGTTGCTGATAATTCTGTTATCGCCTATTCTGCTCATCCTTGCTGTTTGGATAAAATCAGACAGTCGCGGAAATATTATTTATCGTCAGAAGCGTGTAGGCTTGCATGGAAAAGATTTTGAAATTTTTAAATTCCGCACCATGTATCCCGATGCCGACAAGAAAGGATTGCTTACGGTTGGTGGCCGCGATCCAAGGGTGACACGATCAGGTTATTACCTTAGAAAATTCAAACTGGACGAGCTTCCTCAGCTTTTTAATGTGCTGTCAGGTGAAATGAGTTTGGTTGGTCCTCGCCCTGAGGTGCGTAAGTATGTTGATTTATACTCTGAAGAACAGAAAAAAGTATTGAGTGTGAAACCGGGAATCACCGATTATGCAAGTATCTATTACAGAAAAGAAAATGAGTTGCTGGCTCATGCCGAAAATCCTGAACAGGTTTATATCTCAGAAATCATGCCTCATAAACTTCAGTTGAACCAGCAATACATCAGCAATGCGGGATTGTTTACGGATATCAAAATTCTCTGGCAAACTTTCAGCAGGGTATTCTTTGGATGAAAAATTAAGGAAGACGTTGTTAAATTATTCTTAAATGAATAATTCTGTTGAAATTTACTCGGTAAAACAATTTTACGGAATTAATAGTTTACGTTCTTTATACCTTAATTTTTTTACATGAAACAAGTACTTCTATTTTTTGCAATTGCATTTTTAGGTTTTAGCAACAATGCGTTTTCTCAGATGCAACAAATGATGCAGAAGGGGATGACAGCAGGTCGTGTTTATGGCAAGGTGGTTGACTCCAAAACAAACAAGCCTGTGGAGTTTGCAGCTGTTCAGATTTCAAATTTTAAGAAAGACAGCACAGGCACCATGAAAGAAAATATTCTCAATGGTCAGCTTACTCAGGCCAATGGCGATTTCAGTCTGGATCAGTTGCCTGTTTTTGGTGAACTCACATTTAAGGTTTCTGCAATGGGATATAAACTTTATGAGCAGAAAGTAAAATTTGATATAAAGATGCCACAGGGAAATGGGCAAAATCAAATGGGCAACTGGCAACAGGCACTCAATGCCATTGACAGGGATTTAGGAAATATCAAACTTGAACCCAACGCAGTATCGTTACAAGAAGTACAGATTGATGGTTCATTGCCTGTATTGGAATTAAGACCGGATAAGAAGGTTTACAATGTAGATAAGAACCCCACAGTTACAGGTGGAACTGCAGAAGATGTACTCAAGAATGTTCCCTCTGTAAATGTGGATATTGATGGCAATGTTACATTGCGAAATGCAGCACCTCAGATTTTTGTGGATGGCAGGCCCACCACACTTACCGTTGATCAGATACCTGCAGATGCAATCCAGGATATTGAAATTATTACCAACCCCTCAGCCAAGTACGATGCAAGTGGTGGTATGGCAGGAATCCTGAATATTGTACTGAAGAAAAACAGGCGTATAGGTTACAACGGCATGGTGCGTGCGGGAGTGGATTCGCGTGGCAGAGCTAACCTCGGAGGAGATTTTAATGTAAGAGAAGGTAAAGTGAATGTATTTGTAAGCGGAAACCTGAATCAACGCAAATCCAACGGTACAGGTCTTACTGAACGTCAGACCATGAATGAAGGTTTTTCGCCTTTGAAAATTACTCAGAACAGTAAAAATACCAGCAATGGTTTTTTTGGTTTTTTGCGCTCGGGTGCAGATATATTTATTGACAACAGAAACACCCTCACCATTTCGGGTATGTATATGAATGGACAATTCAAGCCTAAAGATTATCTGCGAACTCAAACCGATACTTTATTTACTAATGACATATCATCCGGAATTTCAATTCGTAATTCCAATAGCAAACGTGATTTTAAAAACAGAGGAGCTTCGGTAGCGTTCAAGCACCTGTTTCCTCAGGAAGGAAAGGAGTGGACAGCGGATGTAAACTTTAATTCCATGACAAGTGATATGTCAGGTGATTACAATACACAAAACTATTTGAGCGACATGACTGAAAGTGGATCTCCAATAATTCAGAATCAGCAAATTGAAGGAGATAATACAATTCTTACTGCGCAATCGGATTTAGTATTGCCCTTAGGTGCAAAAAGAAAACTTGAAACGGGAATCCGTGGAAGCATGCGTGATTACAGTAGTGTGAACCAGAATTTTATTTTCGATAATAGCAGTCAGGAATACGTGCTGATACCAAATCTAACTGCCAATTATAAGTATGTGGATCAGGTTTATGCAGCGTATGTAACTTACTCACATCAGATTAAAAAATTCAGTTACCAAGCAGGCTTACGCGCAGAAAGCTCTTTCTATGAAGGAGAACTCACTCAGACAGGAGAAAAATTTAAGACCAATTATCCGGTGAGCCTCTTCCCAAGTGCATCTGCTTCTTACAAACTTGATGATAAAAATGATTTGCAGATCAACTACAGCCGAAGAATAAACAGACCTAATTTTTTCCAGATAATTCCATATACCGATTATTCTGATTCTCTCAATATCAGCAAAGGTAATCCCGGATTAAGGCCTGAGTTTACACACTCTGTTGAGCTTTCAATGATGCACACTTTTAGTCGAAGAAACACATTGTTGGGTTCTGTTTATTATAAGCGCACTGATAATGTGATAACACGATATCTAGAATACACCTTTGATACTATTCTGGACAAAAGTGTTTTGGTTAGCACCTTCAGAAACGCTTCTTCAAGTTATGCATACGGACTGGAACTTACTTCACAAAACAATATCAAAGGATGGCTTGACATCACATCCAACTTCAATGCTTACCAGTCGGTAATTGATGGAAACAATATTGAAAATAACCTTACCAATAAACAATTCAGCTGGTTTGCAAAACTGAACCTCAATTTCAAATTACCTAAGAATTTTTCATTGAATGTTTCAGGAAGTTACCAGTCAAAAATGGCACTGCAGATTACCAATAGTGGTGGCTGGGGAGGTGGCCACATGGGGGGTACTCAGAACACGGCACAGGGATATGTAAGACCTAATTATGGAGTTGATGCAGGAATAAAATATGAGTTTCTAAAAGACAAAGCAGCATCACTTACACTCAATGTTTCCGATATTTTCAAAACAAGAATAAATGATGTGCACTCGGAGTCAACATTCTATACACAGGATAGCTGGCGCAAACGTGATGCACAGATCTTCAGACTTACATTCAGTTACCGTTTCGGAAAATTTGATACTTCACTCTTCAAAAGAAAAAATCTGCAGATGAATACAGATTCAGTGCCTGACATGGGTATGTAAAAATCTGATTCCATTTAAACTTCTGTTTTTGTAATAAAAGCAATAGTTTTGCGCGCCAGATGAAGGTGCTATATATTTCTTATGACGGGATGACGGATAACCTGGGGCAATCGCAGGTAATTCCCTATCTGAAAGGTTTGATTAAGCATGGTCACTCATTTGATATATTGAGTTTTGAGAAACCTGAAAACTTCAGTAAAAGAGAATCACTTGTGAAAGACTTACTTCGCGAAGCAGGTATTGGATGGTATCCGCTTAAATATACCAAGCGCCCTCCCGTTCTGGCTTCTGTGTATGATACCATTCGTATGCATAACAAAGCCAAACAACTTTATCTTAAAAATAAATATGATGCCACACATTGTCGCAGTTACATGCCTGCCATGGCAGGTCAGATGCTGAAGCGCAAGTATGGTTGTCGTTTTATTTTTGATATGCGCGGATTCTGGCCTGATGAACGTATAGACGGTAATCTCTGGAACATAAAAAATCCGTTGTACAGATGGATTTATCATTATTTCAAGAAAAAAGAATTGCAGTTTTTCAATGAGGCCGATTATTCCATCAGCTTAACAGAGGCAGGTTACCGTGAAATCTGTAAATGGAAAATTTCTCCTTCACAGCTGGAAAAATTCAGCATCATACCCTGTTGTGCCGATTTTGAATTGTTTCGTGTTCTTCCTGAAAACAAAGAACTGAAAAGTCAGCTTAACATCAGTGATAGCCATAAAGTATTGTGCTATCTCGGTTCCATAGGCACATGGTATATGTTTGACGAAATGTTGCAGTTTTTTTCTTTGCTTCGACAATCTGATTCATCATTTTGCTTCCTGTTTATCACTCCTGAACAGGAAAAATTTATTCTGGAGAATGCTGCGCGGTTTCAGATTCCATCTGATGCAGTAAGGGTTGTTTTTGCTTCGCGACAAATGGTGCCTGAATATCTTTCACTTGCACATGCAGGAATTTCGTTTATCAAACCATGTTTTTCAAAACAAAGCAGTTCTCCTACCAAAATGGGGGAGATGATGGCCGGTGGCCTGCCGGTAATCTGCAACGATGGTGTGGGTGATGTGGATAAGTATATTCAAAAAACCAATGCAGGAATTTTGCTGAAAGATTTTTCGGAAGAAGAAATGAAAAAAGCTGTATCACAAGTGCCAACGGTGCTGGCATTGGCGAAGGAAGAAGTACGCAAACGCGCTTATGAAATTTTTAATCTTGAACACGGTGTAGAGTTATATGCTGATGTTTACAGACAACTGGAAAAAACTCCTGCACATGAAAATAAGAAAACCCAACCCGTAGCCTGATGAGTGACAAAAAGAAAATATTATTGCTGTGCCCATATCCTGAAGATACCGCTCCCGGCCAGCGTCTGCGTTATGAGCAGTATCTGAAAATTTTCCGTGAGCATGGCTATGATTTTGAAATATCATCGTTCATCACAAAACCTTTCTGGAAAATAGTTTATAAGAAAGGAAATCTGCTGCCAAAAATTTTCTGGACACTGATGGGATATTTTATCCGCATACGTGATTTGTTCAGGCTGAGAAAGTATGATGCAGTTTATGTTTTTTTATGGGTAACTCCTTTTGGTCTTCCTTTTTTTGAATGGCTTGTTTGTCTGATTCATCCCAAGGTGATATATGATATTGACGACATGATTTTCCTTGGTCATTCAAGCAGTGCCAATGGTTTTATTGAAGTACTTAAAGGCAAAAGCAAGGTAACCTACCTGATGAAAAAAGCTAAACACATTGTAGTTTCAACACCCAAAAACGGTGAGTTTGCTTCCCAGTTTAATAAAAACATCACCGACATATCAGTTGCTATTAATACAGATGTGTATTTACCTGCAAATAAATATTCCAACGAAGGAGTAGTTACTATTGGCTGGAGCGGAAGCCACAGTACCAGCCGGTATCTTCGCCTGCTTGAAGATGTGTTACGAAAATTTTCTAACCGCCAGGGAGTTCAAATTCTCGCCATTGGCGACACTTCATTCAGGTTTAAGGATTTTGACTGTGTAACGATTCCATGGGTCTCGGCAACAGAAGTTCCCGACTTACAAAAAATTGATATTGGTCTTTATCCTTTGCCTTTTGACGAACCTTGGGTTTATGGTAAAAGCGGAGGCAAGGCACTTCAATATATGGCGCTTGGCATTCCTACCATTGCCACAGCATTAGGCACTAATTTCAGGATTATTGACAATGGCGTTTCAGGATATCTGGTGGAAACAATGGACGAATGGGTTGAGAAAATCGAATATCTCATCAATCACCCTGAGGAGCGAAAAAGAATAGGGCAGGCAGGACGCATCAAGGTAGAGAAAGAGTATTCACTGCATGTTAATAAACAACATTATCTCGATATTTTTAAGAAGGTAATCGGCTGATGTTTTTACTACTTTAGCAGTACAATGAGAGGATTCATCTTCACCCTTGCTGTTTGTATTTCGTCAGTGGCCTCAGCGCAGTTTGCACCTTTAGGCTCACAATGGCACTACACTCAGTGCACCGTTAATTTTCCTTATACCTGCGGTCCTGTTCAGGTAAATGCTACAGGTCAGTTTACAGTGAATGGAAAAACATGCACCAACCTGCAGATTGCTCCTTTTACCTGCGTGGGAATTAATAATATTCCGGTTTATCAGAGTAATGATACGGTTTACAGATTTCTGTATAACGTAAATACGTTCACCATGCTTTATGATTTCAATGCCCATCCGGGCGATACCTGGAATATTGTTTCAAATACCATGTACCAGCCGCCACCTGCACCTCTTGTTGACAGTGTACTTGTGCGTGTTGATTCCATCAATTACATCTCCATCAACGGGCAACAGCGTAAGATGTTTTATATCTCTTATGCCGATACAACACACATTCCATTTGTTTTCGAAGGACCGATCATTGAAGGTATCGGTAGTCTGAACTTTCTGTTTCCTCAGTTCACAGGCTGCGATCCGCAGGCTACGGCATTCAGATGTTATCGCGATTCCTCACTTGGGCTTTATCAGCTCAACAGTCTGATTGATTGCGATTCGGTAATTGCTGTAGGCGAGAGCGAAATCATCAAAGGCGACCGAGTAATGGTGTATCCCAATCCTTTTGAAGATAAAGTGTGTATTTATTCCGATGATTTTTTATACCGTAACTACAATCTGATACTGACCAACACCTATGGCGAAACTGTTTATCGCAGTACCCAAAGGCAAGCACTCAATCAGATAACCTATAACTGGAGTTTTTTGCCCAAGGGTGTTTATTTTCTCACCCTTGAATCAGATAAGAAAATTTTACAGAAACGATTGATTAAACTTTAAAGCAATGACAGTGTTATTAATTTCTGTCTGCTTTTAATAAACGGAAATGGAAGACAAAATTGTTCAGGAAGATTTTCAGCTATATTGCAACAGCCTGACATCTTATTCGCGGCTGAAAACACTGGAAGTAAAAATCGGTGATGTTCCAATGGGTGCCAATCATCCGATTCGTGTTCAGAGCATGACCACTACCGATACCATGGACACCAAAGCTACCGTGGAGCAGAGTGTTCGTATGATAGAAGCCGGATGTGAGTATGTACGCATTACTGCACCCAGCATCAACGAAGCAAAAAATCTTGAAAATATCAAAAGAGAATTACGTGCACGGGGTTTACGCACTCCGCTCGTTGCTGATATACATTTTACACCCAATGCTGCCGAAACTGCTGCTCGCATTGTAGAAAAGGTAAGAGTGAATCCGGGAAACTATGCGGATAAAAAGAAATTTGAAAATATTGAATACACCGAAGCAACTTATCAGGAAGAAGTAGAACGCATCAGACAAAGATTCACGCCACTGGTGAAAATTTGTAAAGAATACGGCACTGCCATGCGCATTGGCACCAACCATGGTTCGCTGAGCGACAGAATTATGAGCCGCTATGGCGATACACCTCTTGGAATGGTTGAGTCAGCACTGGAGTTTCTTCGTATTTGTATTGACGAAAATTTTTTGAATATAGTCCTCTCCATGAAAGCAAGCAACCCGCAGATAATGGTGCAAGCATACAGGCTGTTGATTTCAAAAATGCGGGAAGAGTTTTTGGCCGAAAATGCAAAGCGAAAAATTGATGCATTGTTTCCATTACATCTTGGAGTAACTGAAGCAGGTGAAGGCGAAGATGGACGCATCAAATCTGCAATGGGTATTGGTGCATTGCTCGAAGACGGAATTGGCGATACCATCAGAGTGTCACTCACAGAAGATCCTGAATTTGAAATTCCTGTCGCAAGAACTCTTGTTGACCGCTACAACAACAGAGAAAAACATGCAATCATTCCTTCGATAAATTATTCCAGTCCAGGCTATACTCCGTTTGAATACAACAGAAGAGATACTCATGCTGTGAGAAATACAGGCGGACATCAGGTGCCTGTTGTCATTCTTAATTTATCGCATGCTGAAAAAATTACGCAAGCTACTTTATTCGGTGCAGGTTATGCATACTCCGTTCCGAAAGATTCCTGGAATATACAGGATCAGGCTGCTGATTTTATTTATACAGGAAATAAAAATATTGACTTCGCCCTACCGGGCTCTTTGGCATTGATAATGGATTATGCTGTATGGAAAAATTGTAATGATAGATCAGACAGATTTCCGTTGTATAGTTTGGAAGAATTCCTGTCTGCATCTGAAAAATCAGAAGTGCTCAATTTTGTGAAAGTTACTTTAGCTGAAGTACTTCAGCTAAAAGATCAGATTGCTTCATTCAGGAATGTAGTGCTTTTAGCTCACACATCCAACCTGCATGCAATGTCTGAACTGCGCAGATTATTTGTTGAACTGCTTCATGCCAATATTCATCATCCCGTAATTATTTGCAGAGAATATTCAACTGAAACCATTGAACCTTTTCGTTTGTACAGTGCCACTGATGCCGGTGCACTCATGTTGGACGGTATGGGTGACGGACTGATGCTTACTGCGCCAATGGCCAATACGTCAGACATTAACAAAACATCGTTTGGCATATTGCAGGCAGCACGTATGCGCATTTCCAAAACAGAATATATCAGCTGCCCATCCTGCGGACGTACACTCTTTAATCTGCAGGAAACCACAGCACGCATTCGCGAACGTACCAGTCACCTCAAAGGGGTGAAGATAGGAGTGATGGGATGTATTGTAAACGGTCCCGGTGAAATGGCCGATGCCGATTATGGTTATGTGGGTGCAGGAGCCGGAAAGATTACTCTCTACAAAGGCAAAACAGTGGTGCAACGTAACATCAATGCTGCTGATGCTGTTGATGCGCTTATTCAACTAATCAAAGATCATGGCGACTGGGTTGATCCATCACCTGCCCATGAGCATACGAATAGCCTTTCCTGAAAAATCTGTCACCTCTGATGCAGTGATGCTGTATTCACTTTGTTGAGCGACTGCAAGGTCTGCTGCCATGCCATGCAGGTAAACTCCCGCAACTGCAGCATCTTCTGCACTGTAACCCTGAGCACGCAATGATGTAATTATTCCTGTAAGCACATCACCGCTGCCACCCTTAGCAAGTCCTGCATTGCCTGATGTGTTGTAATGACATTTTCCATCCTTTGTGCTGATGCATGTATAAGCTCCTTTAAGTACAATCACTGCTTTATATTTTACAGAAGCTGCAATTTGTTTTTCATTTCTTTCGAAATCGTTTTTGCATTTTCCAAAAAGTCTTTCAAACTCCTTTGGATGAGGCGTGAGGATGCTGTTTTCAGGAAGCTGCCGGAGTAATTTTTTGTTCATGCTGATACAGTTCAGTGCATCGGCATCAAGTATGAGTGGACATTCAGCTTGTTTCAGCAATTCACCTACCAAGGTTATGGTTTGCTTTTGTGCGCCCAACCCGGGGCCTGCACCAATAGCTGTGTAGCTCGACAAATCGGGGAGGGTAGTGAGATAATCAGTTGAGCGGTCTGTTATGCACATGGCTTCAGGCACTGCTGTCTGCATTATTGTTAGCAACGTATCGGGGATATACGCAGTTGAGAGGCCTGCTCCTGTTCGGATGCATCCCTTGGCAGCCAGCACTGCTGCTCCTGCTTTTCCTTTGCTGCCTGCAAGCAGAAGTGCATGACCATAAGTGCCTTTATGTGAAAATTTTTTTCGGGGCAATAATATTTTCTTTACAGTTTCATCATCAGTAAGTGTGAACGATGATGGAAGACTGTCCATGTAGGTTTCGTTCAGGCCGATGTTCAGCACCATGATCTGACCGGTGTTCAAAGCATTTTCAGCAAACAGCATACAGCGCTTCAGTCGCTGAAAGGTTAGAGTGTAATCAGCTTTTACAGTAATGCATGACGGTGGCGTATGCTCATCAGCAAACAACCCTGACGGAATGTCAATAGAAACTACAGTGCATGTTTGATGATTGATTTTTTGAGCAACTGAAGCTGCAATGCCTTCGAGTGGTTTGTTTAATCCTGTTCCAAACATTGCATCAATAACTGTTGAATCAGGAGTTATTTCAGGAATATTTTTTTCAGAAGTAATAAAATTAACCGGTGCATTGAGCTTTTTCAGTCGCAGGTAATTTGTTTTACAGTCAGCACTCATGGAATTTTCACGGCCACATATAAAAATACGTACATCACGTCCCGATTTGAGCAACATTCTGGCAATGGCAAGGCCATCACCGCCATTGTTTCCTGTACCTGCAAAAACGCAAACAGTATTGTTTGTAATGTTTGTTATTTGTTCATAGCATCTTGTTGCTGCACGTTCCATCAGGTTGACAGACGAGATAGGCTCATGCTGAATAGTGTATGCATCAGCCATGCGAAATTGTTCTGCCGTAAGCAGTTTCATACGTGCACGATTATTATTTCACGAAGGTAAATAATTTGACAACAGATTGCTGTCAACTGTAGGGAGTGTGTCAGCGGTCAATTCGCTTAAAATCGCCTTGCTTGCTGAATTCTAGTTTTATTCCGTTATTTAATTTTATTTCCTGGCCTTTATTATCAAGTTCCCATTCGGTAATGTGGTTTTGAGGATAATTGGTTTTTATGTAAGACTGCAGTTTGGCCGGGATTACACTTTGAGGCAAGGCAGTGTCAGCATCTATTTTGATGATTTGATATTTGTTGTTAAACTCTAATTGGGTGCGGTCATTCAATTTTATTTCATATTCTTTTTGCAGACCTTCCTTGTTTATCTCAGCACGGGCAATGGTATGCTGTGCGAAATGTGTTTTAACATAGTGTTGTATTTCGGCAGGAATCTCAGAGTTGGTCATCACTTTATCCTGCGACATAGAAATGTTAGAAATAAATATTGCAACTACTGATAAAAGTATTCCACGAAATTGTTTTTTTATCATCTGAATAAACTGTTTGGTTATTAACTGTAATTAGAGCAGATTGTTTTGGTTACAACTTTATTATTTTTCTGACAGCTTTGAATCCATCATTATTATAAACGCTGCATGTATATACGCCCTTGGCAAGTGAATGTATATTTAACCGGTGACGATTGTTAGTTATATCTTTTTGCTCAATAAATTTGCCACACAAGTCTCTTAATTCAAGTTTGAAATGGGTATTAAAAGAGGTTTGATTTATTTCTATCTGCACAAAATCTTTTGAAGGGTTTGGAAAAATTGAGACAGATATAGCGTTGCTGTCTGGTTGAGTTGTGTTGAGATTAAAGTTGTTGTTATAGAAATTTTGAATGGTTACTGCATCTTTAAGCAATGTATCGAGTGATGCCATATTGCTTACTCCTGATGAGCTCCAGATGACGGCATAAATAATGGTTTCTTCCTGACCGGCATCAAGTGTAAACGGACCGGTTGTCATAACAAACAATCTAAAGTAGGGTGAATTTCCGGCAGTAAATTCTGTCCAATCACTACCTGGGTAGGCAGGATCAGTTGTCCCAGGATAAAAATAATCTGTTGGTGGATAACCTGGATTCGTTCCCTTAATATTATCTCTTGACCAACGTTGCCCATTTTTCCAGTAGCCTGACAAATAATAATAATACTCCAGTGAATCTTCAGGGCTTCCAAAATGCGTAAAGTCACTCCAATAGTTCATAAATTTACTCATACCCCATCTTTCATCAGCTTCGTCTGTAATGCCGTTGTGGTTGTTATCTAAACCGTCATCTTTACCTACTCTGGGGCCTTGTAATAATTTTATTCCGATAGCAGGAGGATTTAACCCATAGCAGGTACCCGTTCCATCATCATCATTATTATCTGCATTATAACAAAACCCAATATTCAGAGGAACATTACATCCAATGTAGTTATCAAAATATGCACCTAATTTTGGATCAGTCCAGTGCCCTACAAAAACACTGTCGTACTTAAAATTTGAACGGTTAATGATTCTGTATAGGTAGAAAGTGGTATTGTTTATTGCTGCCACAGGTGATGAAAAGGCAAATGACTGTTGGTGAATTTCAATTCCTAAAGGTAAACTTCGTGTTTCAGTTTTTGTTCCGGCAAAGTCATTGCAAATAGCATACAAACACTGATCGCCATATAATTGTGGTGTAGTTAATGGTAAATTGTTATAAACATCCATCAAAGGGAAATCACCTTTAGAAGGCTCGTACAATCCATTGTTGTCAGCATCATAAAATGGCGACAATATCTGCATTTCTCCAACAGAAGTATTGCCGTTGGCTGGATAGGTAAGCATATCGTTGGTTATGTTTCCGTTGTTCAAGAAATCAAGAATATCAGATTTATTGAAACTCCATACTTTGTTGTAACGTGTACAATTAGAAGTGTCGAATGTTAAAGAACCATTTATGTTACCGATAGGTCCGGGGAAATAATCCATACCAACATTCTGACGATATGTCATTGCAGCAGTTTTTAAGACACCATTGTCATCATAACCTCCAATCCAGATAGTGCCCGCATTTAAAGCATTTTTGCCTGAACCTTTAGGAACTTCGTAGTGTGGAGGTGAAAAAGAAGGATTAACATCCCGCCATTTATCTGTAAAGTTATATATACGGGTATTTACGTTATTTACATTTAATTCATTAAATGCATTAGCAGGATAACAATGCTGAGCTTGAGTAGAATTAAAATACCCAAAAAGTAAGGAGAGCAGGAAAAACAACTTTTTCATTACTGATGATAATAAAATAAACTTGAATAAAGATAGGAAATTTTTTTGAATTAGGAAGAATACAGACACATTAAAGATATCAAAAGGAGAATATCAATAAAAGGTTAGGTCAAAGTATTGAGTTCAGTTGCGTTTCCTCCGCGCACCCGTGGCCCTAAATTCTAACACCCAGCAGGTTATCGAAGATTCCTGCTGGGTGTGAAACGTAAACAACTCAGCAAGAGCTTGCCTCTTGCCGGGTGTAATCTCTCTTAAAATTCAAGCGCGTTATCACCCCTTCAGGAGTTGGGGTGAGTGCGAGCGATGCAACTATTCTCGAAGAAGTTTATCTCTACATCCTTCTCTCCGGGATAGAAAAAATTTTATAGTTGATATGTATTTAAGTAAATGGAATGTTGTTATTTACCATAACGTGAATCATAATCTACCATCCATTCAATGCCGTATTTATCTCTGAACATTCCGAAATAAGATCCCCAGGGACTGTCTTCAATCGGCATTTCCACTTCGCCACCTGCTGACAGGCCTTTGAATAGTTTGTCGGCTTCTTCTTTGCTTTCGGCACTGATGGAAATTTTGCTCCTGTTTTCTCTTTCGTTGTGCTTACCCATAAACTCAGGAGTGTCACTTGCCATCAGAATACTGTTTTTTCCTATAGGCAGGGCAATGTGCATTATTTTGTTGGCTTCGCTTTCGGAGATGGGCTGACCGGGAATAGCCAGATCTTTGAAACGCGCAACGGTTGCAAACTCTCCGCCAAAAACAGATTTGTAAAAATTAAATGCTTCTTCGGCATTGCCGTTGAAGTGAATGTAAGGATTGATACTTGCCATAATATGTTATTTTAATTTTTCTAATTTTCCTTTACGTTTGACTATGTTTTTATAATCCCATTGTATTTTTCGGGATTTTTCAAGCCATCTGATTATACTGGTAGTGTTTATTTCTTCAACTAAGTTATAAAAAACAGAAGCATCTTTAAATTTTTTACCTCTTACATTTAAATCTTCCTCTTCAAAGTCTGCTCCACTCCAAAACATCAGCCTGATTCCTTTTTTCTGCTTGCTGTAGCCAACTATTGGATTGCCGTCAATAAACCAGACCGGATGTGCATGCCATATTTTACTCTCAGCACCTGCAAGATTACTGTCAATCAAATTTGCAAGCAAGTTGCACAACTCAACTTCTTTTAAAGCTTTATTATAGTTTTCTATTTCCTTATTCATGCTAAAAGGATTAATTTCAAACCTGACCGGGAAATTTACTCATATCCATAAAAAATAATTCCCATGTGTGTCCATCAGGATCTTCTATGGTACGCTGTTGCATGAAACCATAATCACGCATTTCATTAGTTTCTGTGCCACCTGCGTTAAGTCCATTGGCCATGATGTTGTTAACTTCATCAATGCTGCTGAGCGATAATGATAGCAATGAAGCAATGTTGGTTTTAGTATCAGCAATAGGTTTGGCAGTAAATGCGGAAAATTTATTATGCGTTAGCAACATTACAAAAATATGTTCACTCCACACCATGCATTTGGCTGTCTGGTCCGAGAACTGAGGATTGTTGGTAAATCCTAATGCAGAATAGAATCGCATGGATTCATCCAAATCTCTTACAGCTAAGTTGATAAATATTTGTTTTGTCATAATTAGATTGATGAATGTTGTTGAGTTTATGCATCAGGAATATTTGGTTCTACAAGATGCTTTAGTTTATGGAGCGATTCCTGCCAGCCGAGGTAACACATTTCTGCAGGTATAGCCTGAGGAATTCCTTCCTGAGTGATAAAAATTTCAGTACCACAACTTACTTCTTTGAGTTCGATGGTAGTAATCATTTCTCCGGGCAGGTTGGGGTCGTCAAAACGATCGGAATATTTCAGCAGCTTGTTGGGAATGATTTGCAGATAAGTGCCACCAAAGGAATGGCTGCTGCCTGTGCCGAAATTGGTAAAAGACATTTTGTAGTTTCCGCCTTGTGTGGGATTAAAGCTGTGTACTTTGCAAACAAAGCCATAGGGTGGGAGCCATGCTGCCATGGCATCAGCATCGGTAAAGGCTTTGAAAATTCTGTCAGCCGGTGCAGTGAATACCCGATGTAATTTTATGGTGTTGGTCATGTGGTTGGAATTTTTGATGAGATGTTTAAATACGTATTATCGTAAATGCACTATGATATGCATAAATGATTTTTCTTTTTGTATTCAAAAGTAATTAATCACAGCTTTAGTAGAATAGCAAAAGATGATTTTAACTTTCCTTCTTCATTTAATTTTTGGTTTGAAAAGTAAGTGCTATTTGTTCAAAGGTTGATTTGAAATTGAACATAACCGGTTGAATAGATTGTAAAATCAGATTTCGATTTACACAAACATCAATCGTTATTTTTGATACTTATCACCCTCCGGTATTGAACAAAAAATCTATAACACTAAGATTAGGAATAAACGTAAACCTGTCTGCAAAAACCTGAGGGTAGGGAAGCAGTTTTATATCTGTCATCTGTCTGTGAGTTTTTCCATTACTCATATAGCGAAAATCAAGTTCCAACGTACTGCGGAATGTCGAAGTATAACTAATGACAGTAGTGGACTTTATTTTATTTAGAATAAAATTCAGTAGTCCCGTATTGTATCGAAGCAGATTTTTTTCATCAGCAAAAAATAGTTGTCTGAATTCTTCACGGTAATGTTCAAATAATGCACTGCGGTTGTAAGCTGTTTCTATACTTCGCCAATGCCTAACCTTCCAGTTTCCGTTTGCTATTTCAATTTCGCAGACAGGAGTTTTATTCGCATGTTTGCAAAGAGGAATAGAAAGCGTTTGCACACCATTAGGTCCAAGTATATGGCAACGGTTGCGGTTTGTCTGATCAGGAAAAAATTCACAGGCTTCTATCTGCACTTCATCATACTTCAACAGATGAAATAAATATTCAGCAGTCGGCAAAAAAGCAGTAGCAAAGGTTGCCTGAAGCATCAGTCACTCTTAATGAGGCTGAATAAACGGTTCCATCTTATCTTGTCGAAGAAGGTGCCGTTGGAGTTCCAACTCATCCAGATAAACACAGCTTTTCCTACAATATGATCTTCGGGCACAAAACCCCAGAAGCGTGAGTCAGCACTGTTGTGTCTGTTATCTCCCATCATCCAGTAATAATCCTGCTTGAAGGTGTAGGTTGTAGTTTCCTTGCCGTTGATGATAAATTTATTGCCCTGAATAACGAGAGTGTTCTTTTCAAACTCAACAATACATCTTTGATAAAAAGGCAAATTTGCATCTGTAAGTGTAATGGTTGCTCCGGCCTTTGGCACCCAAATCGGTCCGTAATTATCCACATTCCAGTTGTAGCGGGTGTCATAAGGAAAAAGTTTCTGATACGGATTTGGTGCTCCTGGTTCCTGATGATACTCTTCCACACTTTTGATAAATGGCAGGCTGCGAAGTTCATCGGCAGCTTTTCGTGTAAGTATAAACTGATACATACCATTGCCTAAACTTGCTCCTTCAGTAATATGATATTTTTCTAGCGTCTTTGGGTTGATAGAATTGCCATCAGTTATCACTGTATAGGTCATTTGCCCGTTTGGTGGCAAAGGCACAGCTTTGTTGTTTACATACACAAGCCCGTCAATGATTTTAATACTGTCACCGGGAATACCAATACAACGTTTTATATAATGTGTTTTTTTGTCAATTGGTCTTTTCAAATCATCATCAGGATAAAACGTATTACCCGGATAATTAAACACTACCACATCATTATTTTTTACTTTTCCAAAACCCGGCAGGCGATGATATCCCCACTGAATGGCATCGCTATAAGATTTACCTCCAATGATGGGTAACTCCTGATGAACAAAAGGAAACGAAATAGGTGTCATAGGTGTACGCGCGCCATAGCTCATTTTGCTCACAAAAAGAAAATCTCCTACAAGCAGCGACTTTTCCATGGAAGGTGTGGGGATGGTAAAGGCTTCTATGAGAAAAGTGCGGATGATGGTAGCTGCCACTACTGCAAATACCAATGCATCAATCCACTCTCGTGTTTTACTTTTGCGTTTGTTACTTTTCCAGAATTTCCAGTTCATCAGGTATAATTATTTGTGGCGAAAATAACATTTCTGCATACAATATCAGCCAACCATAAAGCATGTTTTCACAGCAATATGTTAATCATTCACTCTATTCTCATTTTATTTTTTAACAACCTTTCAGCATTCCGTTTAAAATAAAATACCTTCTGAATCGTTTTCATGCCATGCTATTTTTTATTTTTGAGAACTTTAAGACCAATAATGATAAGAAAAATATATCTCACATTAACTGCATCTATGCTGATGCTGAGTGCAGTAATAGCACAACCTTCAAACGAAAGACTGGTTCAACTCAGTGGAGTTATCGTTACCGGAGATAGCCTTAGCCCCGTACCATTCACCAGCATCATGATAAAATCAAGCAGCCGTGGTACGGTGTCAGATTATTATGGATTTTTTTCGGTTGTAGCACAGTTAGGTGATGAAATAGAATTTTCTGCCATTGGTTTCAAAAAAGCTATTTATCAGATTCCCGATACACTCAAAGAAAACAGGTATTCTCTCATTCAGATGCTAAACCGCGATACGGTAATGCTCAATCAGGCAGTAATTTATCCATGGCCCACCAAGGAGCAGTTTAAGCAGGCTTTTTTAGATTTGAAAATTCCTGATGATGATATGGCACATGCACGCAGAAACCTGGCTCTCGAAACCATGCGCGAAGAGAGTAACCGCATTGAGATGGATGCAAGCCTGAATAGTAAATATATTTTCGACAAGCAACAAAGCAAACTTTACAACACCGGTCAGCTTCCTGCTAACAATTTACTGAACCCTGTAGCCTGGTCAAAGTTCATTCAGGCATGGAAAAATGGCGATTTTAAAAACAAATAACTTTTACCGGATGAGAAAGTGCCTTGCTGCAGTTTTTTTTATTTTGTTATCATCGGCAGTCATTGCACAAAATACTACTGCTCGCATATATGGAAAAATAACAGGAGAAAATAAGAAACCTTTGCCTGGAGTGAGTATTGGAATTGCAGGCACAGCATTGGGTGTAATTTCTGATGCTGAAGGAGAATACACCATCACCGTTCCGTCAAACCGAGAGTTAACAATTGTGTTTTCATTCATTGGCTACGAACAGTCATCGCAAAAACTTATTCTTGCCGAAGGTGAAAAAAAGCAATTGGATAAAATGCTTCTGCCATCTGTTGTTCCTTTGCCCAACGTCACCATTTCCGACCCACGTGAGCGCAACTCTATTATCCGTATTGATCCCAAGTCAGTAGAAGAAATTCCAAATCCTACAGGCAATTTCGAAACGATATTGAAAGTGATTGGAAGCGGAGTAGTTTCCAACAACGAGTTAAGCTCTGAATATTCTGTTCGAGGTGGAAATTTTGATGAGAACTTAGTGTATGTAAATGATGTGGAAATATACCGTCCTCAGTTAGTGCGCTCCGGTATGCAGGAGGGTTTGAGTTTTATCAACCCTGACTTGGTTTCAGGCATAAAGTTTTCTGCAGGAGGATTTGATGCACAATATGGCGATAAAATGTCATCAGTACTCGACATACGTTATCGCAGACCTGATAAATTTGGAGGTAAAATTACCTATGGTCTCCTCGGTGGTGGACTAAGTTTAGAGGGCGCAAGCAAGAATAAAAAATTATCGTGGCTTATTGGTGCAAGACAAAAATCAACTAAGTATCTGCTTGGAACACTCGATACCAAAGGAAATTACAAACCTGTGTTTTATGACGTACAAGCCATGGTTAATTATGAGTTTAATGAAAAAACATCAGTATCACTGCTTGGCAATTTCTCTAAAAGTAAATACAACATTGTACCTCAAACACGAACTACAGACTTTGGAACAGTAAGTCAGGCGCTGCGTTTAACTGTTTATTTCGATGGACAAGAAGTAGATGATTTTACCACAACAACAGGAGCGGTCATTTTTAATCATAATCCTAATAAAAATGTAAATCTGAAATTTATAGGTTCAATTTTTAATACACGTGAAGAAGAAACATTCGACATCTTAGGACAATATTATCTGGATGAGTTGGAGAAAGATCCTGCATCAAAAAATTTCGGAGAAGTAAAAACTAATCTCGGTGTTGGCTCCTTTTTAAATCACGCACGTAATTTTCTCGATGGAAAAGTATATACAGCCGAACACAAAGGAACCTATAATTATAAACATAATGAGTTGCTGTGGGGATTGCGCTATTCGCACGAAGAGTTCAATGATCAGATAAATGAATGGAACTACATTGACTCTGCAGGATACTCATTGCCACATCCTCAGGATAGTGTCGGGGGAAGTCTTCCCTCACAGCCACAACTGCTGTTGCAGGATGTAATGAACAGAGAAAATGCATTGTCGAGTAACAGATACAGCGGTTATGTGCAACATAACTTTTTCTTTTCCGACAATTCACGATTTGTATTATCGCCTGGCGTGCGATTCACATGGTGGGATTTAAATAAGGAACTCGACATAAGCCCACGCGTATCATTATCTTATAAGCCTGAATGGAAACGAAATTTCTCTTTCAGACTTGCAGGTGGATGGTATTATCAGCCTCCGTTTTATAAAGAGTTGCATAACATTGATGGCAGCCTCAATACCACTCTCAAATCGCAACGCTCTATACATATTGTCGGTGGTACTGATTATGTTTTCAAAGCATGGGGAAGAGATTTTAAGTTTGTTACCGAAGCCTATTACAAATGGTTGAGCAACCTCATTCCATATAAGGTAGATAATGTGCGAATCCGTTATCTTGGAAGCAATAACTCACATGGTTATGCCACAGGTATTGACTTTCGGATCAACGGACAATTTGTTAATGAATCTGAATCCTGGGCAAGTTTGTCATTCTTAAAAACTGAAGAAGACATCAAGGACGATGTGTACTACATACGACTTAATGCCAGAGGTGATACCATCAGAGGTTATACAGTTGATAAAGTAGCTGTTGACAGCATCAAAGTGATTCCCGGTTACATTCCCAGACTTACCGACCAGCGTGTTACTTTCAGTATTTTCTTCTCAGATTATCTGCCGAAATTTCCATCTTATCGTATGCACCTTACGCTGGTGTTTGGAAGTGGCTTGCCTGTAGGACCTCCGGGCAATGAACGTTATCTGGATATCAATCGTTACCCTTTTTATCGAAGAGTAGATATTGGTTTCAGCAAAGTTTTTATAGAAGAAGGTACTAAATTGCAAAGCCGGTTTACAGCGCTTAACAGACTTAAGTCATTATCGCTATCACTGGAGGTATTCAACTTGTTTCAGGTAAACAATGTTGTTTCCTATACATGGATAAGCGATGTGTATGGTACAAAATACGGTGTACCAAATTATCTTACAGGAAGACAAATAAGCCTGAGACTTTCTGCTAAATTTTAAAGAATAACTGATTGCTTTTACCTGTGCAGAACTATCATTTATTTGCACAGTTGAAAGTGTAGGAAATACCCCAATCCAAAGTGCTTCCATTCAAGTCCAGACCAAATGTATTGTCTTTTGTTTTGTCACCATAATCAGATTTAGTTGTGCTACTGTTATATCCTAATGAGCCAAATCCAAAATTTATGGCAAATCCTTTACCTACATTTGCACTTATGTGAGGTGATACTGAAATGGAACATCCATTCATTTTCTGCTCACCACTAAATCCAAAATAATCAATGTCTTCCGTTTTACCGCTGATATATAAGAAATCAAATTGGCCATACAATGAAAAAATATCGCTTAATGTTTTATAGTAACGTGCAAAGGGACCAATCATAAAACCATTGGTTTTTGTTTTCAGTTTTCCCTCCGGGTCGTCCACATCAGAATAATAACCTAAACTTAAACCAACCATAAAATTATCGCTTAAATAATATCCTGCTCCCGGGATAAAACGGAATTCACTGTGTTTGTCAGTATTGTTACCTGATTTTTGATTACCTGCAAAATAACCAAGATTACCATTGATCATTATGTTTCCTTTTTGAGCGTGAGCTGATGATGCAATTGTTATAATTACAACAAGCATGATGAAAACTTTTTTCATTTGTTTTTATTTTTGAGTTTATAGTACAAATTTAGTTTTATTTTTTGGAGATATTGTGTTTGTGATAAAACTTTTCTTGTAAGGAATTGAATTTGGTTAATACTGAAGTTAAGTTAATCTTTTACATTTGACAGTTGTTAGCTTAAAGAGTATGCATAATCATTCAGAAGAAAAGTTCCTTCAGGAAAAGCAATCACGTTTACAGGAGTTTTTATTTACCTTGAAGGTCATGCGTGAATTTATTAAAGGATTCCGTACACTTCATTTTGTGGGGCCATGTGTAACCGTTTTTGGCTCGGCACGCTTTGGCGAAGAACACCCATATTATAAATTAGGTATGGAAGCAGGTTCTGCATTGAGCAAACTTGGTTTTGCAGTGATGACAGGTGGCGGCCCTGGAATCATGGAAGCTGCAAATCGTGGAGCCAAAGAAGCCGGTGGATTATCTTTAGGCTGTAATATTGTTCTTCCAAAGGAACAAACTGCCAACCCATATCTGGATAAAGTGGTAGAATTTAATCACTTCTTTGTGAGAAAAGTATTGATGTTTAAATACTCTTTTGCATTTGTTGTTTTACCGGGTGGAGTAGGTACCACCGATGAAATGTTTGAAGCATTAACTCTTATTCAGACAAAAAAAGTAAGCGATTTCCCTGTGATACTTATGGGAAAAGAATTCTGGAAACCGCTGCTGGACTTGCTCGATACTTTCGACAGAGAGAAGACAGCCTCTCGGACAGAATTTGACTCGCTGCTGGTAACCGACAGCATTGCAGAAATGACAGAATTTGTCCGAGTAAAGGCAATCAAGAGATTTAAACTTGCAAAGGAACTTCAGATGAAACGGTCAAAGTGGTTTTTCGAGAAAGAATAACACTTTTATTTCTTTTAGTGTTTTTTCTGTTCAATGATATTTGCAAACAAACGATAAGCTCCCGCTACTCCTGCCGGCAATTCTCTGAAAAAAACCAATCCGGTATAAGTAAAATTACCTTTGCCATAAGGTGCCGTAATAAGACTTCCGTTAAGTGGTTTCTCTCCTTTATCATGACAACTCAAAGGCATGGAATAATCTTTGTCAACATCCGTTGCAAAATATATTCCACGTTCCTGAATCCAGTTGTCAAAATCAGCAGAAGTAATTTTATTGGGATAGGTAAGTAAAGGATGTTCGGGTATATCCATTGTCATTGTCGCATGTTCGTCTGTCACTCTGTTTCTCGAAATTTTAAACGGATATGGACCAATGTTGTTGCCGAGTTTCCCCAGATTATTATTGGTGTTGTACTGAACTACGTAATTGCCGCCACCGTTAACAAAATCCATCAGCTTCTGTCTGTAACTATTCAGCCATTCGTTGGTGTTATATGCTCTCACTCCTGTAACTATCACATCAAATTTTGAAAGATCATCATTCTTGATGTTTTCTTCTTTAAGCAAGGTTACCTGATATCCCATTTGCTGAAGGCTTGCCATTACGTCATCTCCTGCACCTTCAATATAACCAATTTTTTTATTGGTGGTCATTAAATCTACAGGCACCAGTTTTAGTTCTGCATCGTGAAAAATCATCTGATAAGGTATGTGCTGATAATGCAACTCATGCAGTGAATATGCCTTTGTTGAAGCGTCATCTAAACTCACTTTGAGTAATCCAGGAGCAGGCATTATAGCAGCATTATTGGAAAGCATAACAGTTGCAGTCAAAGTGATTCTTTCATTTCTTGATAGTCTGTTTACTGAAAATTCTGAAGGTTCAACTTTATAACCAGCCGGTACTTCTAATTTTATTTTTCCACTTAAATCAGACTTCAAACTTCTTACAGTAAGTTTAATGGTTTGCTCTTTTCCATTCATCATCATACAAACATTTTCGTTAAAGTTTACCGAAGCAGGTGGTGTTACTTCCACAGGTCTGTACTTCTCACCTTCGGTTGGGTCTGTCCATTTGTATCTCACAGGAGTAGTAAATTCAAACTCTTTACCATTAATCTTCAGGTTAAATCCAATTGAAAATGCTGCCTTATTTATCGGATTGCCAATCAATGAAGGGTCTGATATCTGATATCTTCCTGCTTCAGGTTTTTCTTTTAACCAATATGGAAAGGAATAGGAGCAATTGGCAGGTATTTGAAATGTGTGATCAGTTGAAATTAATATGTTTTCATTTAGTACAATGTCTTCAGTTTTTGAACTGAATGTATCGTAATTAATTTTCGTCAAATGCACATCTGCATTTCTGTAGTTAATAATATTCAGTTTCAGATTGAGGCTGTCACCCGGTGTTACAAAATAATTATTGGCAACTCCTTCAAACCAAATGCCTGAACATGCCAGAATAAGTTGTTTTAATTCCTTGGTTTTATAATCACGCCAGTAGTCATCCTTCAGTTTTGAAACCTCATCATATAAGTTAAACAAAACAGGAAGTAATTTTTCCGGATGCTGATAGTCAAATTCTGTCAATGCTTTTTCGCTTAAAGTCTTTATTCTTTCAGTTCCATTAATTCTGTCCCAGCTAAAATCATTATTGCAAAATAGTGAAGTACAAAGTGTATCTCCGTTTATGTTTTTCAAATATTCAATAGAACTGCCTCGGTTTACTGATACACCAAACCCCTGGCTCTTATGTTGACTTCTGCTTTTGGCTGCAATTTCATTATAACTTTCACCTATGAGCGAATTAAATAAACCTACATCCGTTTTCAGCTGATCATCACGCTGGGTATTTGTGCTTCCAAAGTTGAATGTATTCCAGTAAAGTGTTTTTGCTTGCCATGGATTCACACTTTTTAATTGTGAGGGAAAATCGTTCGTAGAATTTGTGATTTTAAACGCTTCACCGGCAAGTATGGCACTCGCTGTATGATGCCCGTGTCCACCTTCGCCTGTTGTGGGGAAACGTGTAATGATAACATCGGGTTTAAGTTTTCTGATTAAGTAGACCACATCAGCAAGCACACTGTCATGATTCCAAAACTGAAAGGTTTCTTCAGGGGATTTGCTGTAACCGAAATCAATTACGCGGGTAAAATATTGTTCAGCACCGTCAATAGCTCGTGCCTGCAACAGTTCATTGGTACGTATTATGCCTAAATCAGCTCCCTGTTCCTTGCCAATCAGGTTTTGTCCACCTTCTCCGCGGTTCAGACTCAGATAACAGGTGCGCAAATGTTTTTCGCGAACTAAGTAAGCCAGAAGCCTGGTGTTTTCATCATCAGGATGGGCAGCTATATATAATACGGTACCCACGGTATTAAACCGCTGAAGGGCCAATTTAATATCCATTGGATTAAAAGATGCTTTTTGAGCTAAAACACTTTGAAAACAAAATAAAAAACAGATGAAATACCTTGACATAAGTGATTTTTTTGAGTCCGAAGCTACGTATTTTAGAAAGAATAGCAGAAACAGCAAAAATTCAGCTTTTTCTATGGGAATTTTCCCAACAATGAATTTCATATTTGCATCCGGATAAACAGAAAATAAAATAGCATTAAAGCTCTTTTCAACATCACTGTTCACAATTAAGCCATTAAACATCTCATAAACAATAACTTGCATTTAATGATAGATTTTTAAAAAACTTTTAATTAAATGTTTGTAAATCAAAAACAATAACTACATTTGCAGTCCCAAATTTTTGGGGTTCTTAAACATATTGGATAATTAAGATGCCTACAATACAACAATTAATACGTATAGGCCGCTCTAAAATAGAGGACAAAAGCAAGTCCCCGGCCTTAACATCCTGCCCTCAGCGCAGAGGAGTATGTACCCGTGTTTACACGACTACTCCAAAGAAGCCAAACTCAGCACTCCGCAAAGTTGCTCGTGTTCGCCTTACCAATAAATTTGAAGTTACAGCTTATATTCCCGGAGAAGGTCATAACCTTCAGGAGCACTCCATTGTACTCATTCGCGGAGGTCGTGTAAAAGACCTTCCCGGAGTACGTTATCATATTGTGCGCGGAGCTCTGGATACATCCGGAGTTGAAGGCCGTAATCAGCGCAGAAGTAAATACGGAACCAAAAAACCTAAAGGCGCACCTGCTGCTAAAAAATAATAAGAACGTTTCAATTTAATTATACTCAAAAATGAGAAAGTCGAAACCCAAGAAGAGGATTTTGTTACCAGACCCACGTTATAACGATCAACTGGTTACCCGTTTCGTTAATGGCATGATGGAGTCAGGTAAAAAGGGTACTGCATATCAGATTTTTTATGATGCTTTAGATAAAGTTTCTGAAAAGACACAGGAAAACGGATTGGATCAGTGGAAGAAGGCACTTACAAATGTAATGCCTCTTGTAGAAGTGCGTAGCCGCAGGGTTGGTGGTGCTACTTTTCAGATTCCATCCGAAGTTCGTCCTGAGCGCAGAACTGCACTTGGCATAAAATGGCTGGTAGGTTATGCCCGTTCTCGCAACGAAAAATCAATGTCTGACCGCTTGGCAGGCGAAATTATTGCTGCTGCCAAAGGTGAAGGTGCTGCCGTTAAGAAAAAAGACGACACACACCGTATGGCTGAAGCCAACAAAGCATTCTCGCACTTTAAAGTTTAATAGAATAAGGATACAATGTCACAGGATTTAAGATTTACAAGAAATATAGGTATTGCTGCTCACATTGATGCGGGTAAAACTACTACCACTGAGCGTATCCTTTATTATACCGGTGTTAACCACAAATTAGGTGAAGTACATGACGGTGCTGCTACAATGGACTGGATGGCACAGGAGCAGGAAAGAGGTATTACTATCACTTCTGCTGCTACTACCTGTTTCTGGAACTACCGTGGAAATAAGTATAAAGTAAATATTATTGACACTCCGGGTCACGTTGATTTTACTGTTGAGGTAAATCGTTCACTTCGTATTTTGGATGGTTTGGTTTTCCTTTTTTCAGCAGTGGATGGCGTTGAACCTCAGTCAGAAACCAACTGGCGCTTAGCGAATAACTATAATGTCACCCGCCTTTGTTTTGTAAACAAAATGGACCGTGCCGGTGCTGACTTCCTCAATGTAGTGAAGCAGGTTCGCGAAATGTTAGGAGGTAATGCAGTTCCTTTGCAATTGCCGATTGGGTCTGAAGATTCATTTAAAGGTGTTGTGGACTTAATAAACTTCCGTGGTATTGTTTGGAATGAACATGACCAGGGAATGACATTTACCGAAGTTCCTATTCCTGCCGAATTAATGGACGAAGCAAAAGCTTTACGCGAAAAAATGCTGGAAGCAATTGCTGAGTTTGATGATTCGTTGATGGAGAAATATTTTGATGACCCAAACTCAATTACCGAGCGCGAAATTTTGGATGCTTTGCGCAAGTCTTGCATTGCCGGAAAGGTAGTACCAATGGTTTGTGGTTCATCTTTCAAGAATAAAGGAGTTCAAACCATGCTCGACCTGGTAATGGAATTATTGCCAAGTCCGCTGGATAAAGACAATATTACAGGTACCAATCCTGATACAGGCGAAGAGGTATCACGTAAGCCTGATGTAAAAGAGCCATTCACAGCTTTGGCATTTAAAATTGCTACTGATCCGTTCGTAGGTCGTTTGGCATATTTCCGTGCCTATTCAGGTCGTTTGGAATCAGGTTCTTATGTGCTCAATTCCCGTTCCGGCAATAAGGAGCGCATCTCTCGTATTTTCCAGATGCATGCCAATAAACAAAATCAAATTCCTTTTATCGAGGCAGGTGATATTGGAGCAGCTGTTGGATTTAAAGATATTAAAACCGGTGATACCCTTTGTGCTGAAAATGCACCAATAGTGATGGAAGCAATGCAGTTTCCTGAACCGGTTATTGGTCTTGCCGTTGAACCAAAGACTCAGGCCGATATGGAAAAGTTAGGCGTTGCTCTTGGCAAACTGGCTGAAGAAGATCCAACTTTCCGTGTTAAGACCGATGAAGAAACCGGACAAACCGTTATCAGTGGTATGGGTGAGTTACACCTCGAAATTATTGTTGACCGTCTGAAGCGTGAGTTTAAAGTTGAATGTAATCAGGGAGCACCTGAAGTATCTTACAAGGAAGCAATTACAGGAAGCGTTCAGCACCGCGAGGTTTATAAAAAACAAACCGGTGGTCGTGGTAAATTTGCAGATATACAGTTTACACTCAGCCCAATTGACAGCGATTTTGATACGGTTGCCAATAAAACCAACCTTCAGTTTGTAAATCAGATTACAGGTGGTAACATTCCAAAGGAATTTATTCCTTCAGTTGAAAAAGGCTTTAAAGCAGCAATGCAAAATGGTGTTCTTGCCGGTTACCCTCTTGATAGCCTGAAAGTAACACTTACAGATGGATCTTTCCACGCGGTTGACTCTGATGCTTTATCTTTTGAGATTGCAGCGAAACTCGCTTACAGAGAAGCTTGTGCCAAAGCAAAACCAATTTTGCTTGAGCCTATCATGAAAGTTGAAGTAGTTACTCCTGATGAATATATGGGTGATGTAATGGGCGATTTGAACCGCAGAAGAGGTCAGATGGAAGGTATGGATACTCGTGCAGGTGCACAGGTTATCAAGGCTAAAGTACCATTGTCAGAAATGTTTGGCTATGTAACTACCTTGCGTACCATTACCTCAGGAAGAGCATCATCAAGTATGGAATTCTCACATTATACAGAGTGTCCTAAAGCGATTGCCGAAGAGGTAATTGCCAAAGTAAAAGGTAAGTTAGAAAAAGCATAAATAAAATTTAGAATCAATAATAAGATAACACAGATGAATCAGCGCATCAGAATAAAGCTCAAATCTTACGATTTTAACCTGGTTGACAAATCAGCAGAGAAAATCGTGAAAACTGTAAAAGTTACAGGAGCGGTTATCAGCGGACCTATTCCTCTTCCTACAGAGAAGAAGATTTATACGGTTCTGCGTTCACCACACGTGAACAAGAAAGCTCGTGAGCAATTCCAACTTTGCTCCTATAAAAGATTGTTGGATATCTATAGCTCTACTTCCAAAACGGTGGATGCACTCATGAAACTTGAGTTACCCAGTGGTGTAGAGGTTGAAATTAAAGTATAGTTAAACGTATAAAGTTTAGAAGAAAATGTCCGGAATAATAGGAAAGAAAATAGGAATGACCAGCATGTTCAATGCTGAAGGCAAAAATATTGCCTGCACAGTAGTTGAAGCCGGCCCCTGTGTGGTTACCCAGGTCAAATCAGTTGAAACAGATGGTTATAATGCTGTTCAATTGGCTTTTGATGACAAAAAAGAAAAACATACGACTAAAGCATTGCAGGGTCACTTTGCTAAAGTTAACAGCCCGTTTAAACGTAAGGTTGTGGAATTCAGAAATTTCACTACCGAGGTAAAACCCGGAGATGTGGTTAAGGTTGATATCTGCCCCGAAGGTGAATTTTGTGATGTAATAGGAACTTCCAAAGGAAAAGGTTTCCAGGGAGTTGTGAAGCGTCATAATTTTGCCGGTGTAGGTGGAGCAACACATGGTCAGCACAACCGAATGAGAGCAACCGGTTCTATGGGTGCATCTTCATTCCCATCACGCGTATTACCCGGAAAACGCATGACAGGTCACATGGGAAATGATCAGGTTAAAATCGTTAACCTTCAAATTTTAAAAGTAATGCCTGAGCAAAACCTTCTTATCTTAAAAGGTGCAGTACCAGGTGCAAAAGGGTCTTACATTAAAGTAGAATTTTAAGAGAAATGGAATTAGAAGTTAAACAGACAAACGGACAGTCGTCCGGTCGAAAGGTAACACTGAATAAAGAAATTTTCGGTGTTGAACCTAACGATCATGCAATTTGGCTCGATGTAAAAAGTATTCAGGCAAACCAGCGTCAGGGTACCCATAAATCAAAACAACGTAATGAAGTTTCCGGTACTACCAAAAAACTTAAGCGTCAGAAAGGTACAGGAGGAGCTCGTGCCGGAAGTATGAAATCACCTGTGTTTGTGGGTGGTGGCCGTGTGTTTGGTCCTCAACCTCGCGATTATTCATTCAAACTGAATAAGAAAGTGAAACGTCTGGCTCGTGTATCAGCACTTAGTTATAAAGCTCAGGATAATAATATTACCATTTTGGAAAATGTAAACTTTTCATCTCCTAAAACCAAGGAAGTGGTAAGTTTATTGAAGAATCTTGAACTTACCGATAAAAAAGTTTTATTGGTGACTGAACAAACAAATAAAAATTTATTTTTGTCATCCCGAAATTTACAGCGCAGCAAGGTTGTAAGTGCTTCTGATATAAACACTTACGATATTCTGAACGCGCAAAATTTGGTATTAACAGAAGGCGCTTTGCCGGTAATTGAAAATATTTTAAACAAATGAGCATCTTAAAGAAGCCGGTTATCACCGAAAAAATGACGCAGAAGTCCGAAAAACTCGGGCAGTATGCATTTATTGTTGATAAAAAAGCCAACAAGATTGAGATAAAACAGGCAGTGGAGAAAATGTACAACGTGAATGTTGTAAGTGTAAACACTGTTAATAACGCAATAAAAAGTAAAACACGCTTTACCAAAGCTGGAATTTTGCAAGGTAAAAAGGGTGGACAGAAAAAAGCTTACGTAACTGTAGCAAAAGGAGAAACAATTGATTTTTACGCAAGCATTTAAAATTTAAACAATGGGAATTAAGAAATTCAATCCTACAACACCGGGTCAACGCTTTCTC